>WNEY01001250.1_pt1 | contig 23914 bp, 20 predicted proteins | sample 5400531 | NCBI WGS metagenome assembly WNEY01 (sample SAMN13153338, study PRJNA577476) | soil metagenome | isolation source: 200 cm saprolite under Douglas fir tree site 1 | place: USA:California | collected 2015-04-18
ATTTTCATCTGGCCACGGGCGCGCTCTACCGAACGATCTCCGCGGCGCTCATGAATGAGCCTTACTTCGTGTACCTGGTGCACCTCGTCGAGTTCACGGACCTGACCGACGGCCTGCCGGCTCAGCTCCGCGTGCACCCCAATGTGAGAACCGAGGCCGCGATCAAGGTGCGCGTGCTGAGAGACATGATCCTGCAGATCATGAGGCGCTATCAGATCGTCACGAGCATGCAGGCGGTCCGGGCGTTCAAAGCCGTCGCGGTTGACGGCCCGCACAGCACGACGTCTGGGGGGATCGGCGGGTCTCCGGGATATCGCGGGACGGCCGAGCGGGTAGCGCATTCTCCCGAGAAGTCCGTCGCACTCTCGCGCGATGCCGGCGTAGTCGGGAGAGAGGGCCTGATGTCCGGCGATACCGGCGAAAGTGAGCTTCGAGACAGCTTGCAAAGACATAGGAGGCAGCCATGAGAAGGAGCGGAGTTCTCCTGCGGTTAATCCTAGCGTTGATCGCTGTGCTTGGACTGAGGACCGTGGCGAACGCGGACATGAGTGACTTCGCGCTGTTCGATGGGTCCAATCCGGCGAATCAGCCTAATTCTGGGGCGGTCTGTTACGCGACGGACGCGTCCGGCGCGAACGGTCCCTTCACGTATCACGTGGCGGTAGCAAACTTCAGTGCCCTACCGGGGGAGGTGCGAATCACGTACCCCGACGGGGATTTCATTCGGTTCCCTATCTTGCCGATGGCGTCCCTCACCTTTTCCCAGGCGGCAGGGAGCCCTTCGGGCAATGACAAAGCCGTGCGGGTGTCGAACGGGGGGAGTAATGCGCAGCTTGCTGGCTCCATGAGCGCGCTCACTGTCCATGATCACGAGCCTCACTGCATCAGCTGCGATGGAGCAACCGGAGACGGGGACTGTGACGCTTTCGTTCCTAACTAGCGCCGGCCTTCCGCAGATCGTAGCCGAGCTCGTAGAGGTGAATCTCGTGAAGTTGCTTTGCGGACCTTTCTTCGCCAGCAACAGACTTTCCAGGCACGCCCCCCCGTCTAACCACCGACGATGCCGGCCAGAGCCGCAGGCGCCGCCCGCCAGATGAGATCTAGAGGAAGCGCTCGCCGAGGACACCCGCACCTGATGAACGTTCTCAGCGTGGACGTCGAGGAGTACTATCACGCGACGATTTTCCGAGAAGGAACGAGCGGAAGCGCCTGTGAAGGCTTCGTCAGCCGGGTGGAAGAAAGCGTGAACCGCGTGCTTGCGCTCTTAGCCGACGCCGACGTTCTGGCGACCTGCTTCGTATTAGGAGAGGTGGCCGCCGCACACCCAGCGATCGTCCGAAAGATTGCCGGCGAGGGGCATGAGGTGGCCTGTCACGGCCATCGTCATGAGTTGGTGTGTCGTCAGAGCCCGGAGCAGTTTCGCGCCGACATCCAACGGGCGAAGGGGCTGTTGGAGGATCTCACGGGTCAATCCGTGATTGGTTACCGAGCTCCCAACTTCTCGATCGGTTCCGGGCAGACATGGGCGTACGACATCCTTTTGCAGGAAGGGTTTCGCTATGATTCCAGCGTCTATCCCATCTTCCACGACCATTATGGTGACCCGCGCGCCCCGCGCTTTCCGTACGAAGTGTGGCGGAACGGAGCCGAGAGGCTTATCGAGTTCCCCATCGGTACGGTGCGATTTCTGGGACTCAATCTGCCAGTCGGCGGCGGCGGGTACTTTCGACTGCTACCGGTGACGGTCACCCGGCTCGGCATTCGCCGTGTGAACACTCACGACAAGCAGCCCGTCATGTTCTATTTCCATCCGTGGGAGCTGGATCGGGAGCAACCGCGCCCGTGGATGCCATGGCGCCACCGCCTCCGCCACTACGTAGGTCTACGACGGGAGGAAGGCAAGCTCTCGGCGCTGCTTCGCCACTTTTCCTTCGGCAGGGCCCGAGACGTACTCCAACTTTGCTGCGGCGAGCCCTCGGGAGGCCCTCAAGACGGACGCCCTGCAAGCGTGACGGCGTTGACCGAGGCCGATTGCGACGGAGGTGGGCTCGCTCGACCGGGTCTCGGATCTGAGGGGGGTGTACCGTGAGCAGCACAGAGGTCATCGGGCGGAGAGTCGGAGCCCCGGGCTCGCTGTCCGGCGAGCCCGCCGACGCGGGCGCCAATGACAATGGCGCAGCGGCTCACAAGCGCAAGCGTAAGCCGCTCCTCTCTATCGTGGTGCCGGCCTACAACGAAGCCGCCATCGTCGAGAAGAACCTCGCGCGTCTGTGTCAGTACATGGAATCGCTCGAGGACGAATGTCGGTGGGAGATCGTCTTCGTCAACGACGGGAGCACCGATGGCACGGGTGAGCTGGCCGAGGCGTTTGCCAAGACGAGGACCAATATCCGCGTGCTCCATCACGTGGTGAATTTCGGTCTCGGCCAGGCAATCAAATTCGCGTTCAACCATTGCCGTGGCGATTACATCGTGACCCTCGACCTCGATCTCAGCTATTCGCCAGAGCATATCCGAGAGCTGCTCGCCAAGATCCGAGCGACCCGAGCGAAGATCGTGCTCACGTCGCCTTACATGAGAGGGGGACACATCTCGAGCGTCCCCTGGATGAGGCGAACGTTCAGCGTCCTCGCGAATCGCTTCCTGTCGCTTGCCGCGCGCAGCAATTTGTCGACGCTGACGAGCATGGTGCGGATCTACGACGGCAGGTTCGTCAGGGCCCTCAACCTCAAGGCCATGGGGATGGAGGTGAACCCGGAAGCCATCTACAAGGCCATGCTCTTGCGGGCCCGCATCGAGGAGATTCCGGCCCATCTCGACTGGACCCTCCAGAATGCCGAGGGTGTGAAGCGGAAGTCGAGCATGCGCTTGATGCGCCAGACCATCGCGACACTGTTGTCCGGGTTCTTGTTCAGGCCGTTCATGTTCTTCATCATTCCCGGAGCGGCGCTTTTCCTCCTGGCCTTGTACCTCGGGGCCTGGATGGTCGCCCACGTGGTGAGACACTATCAGGCCCTCACGCAATACGACTGGCCTCCGGCTCGCGCCTCGTGGGCGGTCGCGGCCGCGTACAACGAGCGCACGCATGCGTTTGTGATAGGCGGCATGCTGTTGATGCTGGCCATCCAGCTGATCAGCCTTGGGATCCTCGCTCTTCAGAGCAAGAATTACTTTGAGGAGATCTTTCACCTCGGCACGACCGTGTACCGGCACCTTCAGGAAGAAGGGAAGGCGCGGCGAGGGGCGGTCCGTGATCGTTCGTAATGACTGCCCTGACGAATCTGGAATGAGGTCCGTGCGGCAGACGGTTCTCGTCACGGGGGTTGCTGGATTTCTGGGATCCCACCTCCTCGACCGGCTGGTGGAGGGGCGATGCGACGTCATCGGAATCGACAACCTGTCGATGGGCACCCTGCGTAACATCGCGCGCCACGTGGGCAACCGGGCCTTTCGTTTTCTGAAAATGGACGTCACGGAGCCCGCGACGTTTGAAGATTTGGCGGACAACGTCGACTGCGTCGTTCATCTCGCGGCGTTCAAGATTCCACGTTACGGGCGGGCTCTCGACACGCTGAGGGTGAATGTGCGGGGCACGGAAAACGTCCTCGAGTTCGCGCGACGAGTCGGGTGCAAATGTGTGCTCGCCTCGACGTCCGACGTCTACGGTCGCAATCCTGATCTCCCGTTCAGCGAGGACGACGACTCGGTAATTGGATCGTCGAAGGTTGCTCGCTGGAGTTACGCGGTATCGAAGCTCTTCGACGAGCATCTGGCCTTTGCCTACCAAGACAGCTTCGGCATTCCTGTCACCGTGCTGCGCTTCTTCGGTTCCTATGGTCCCCGGCATCACTTGAGCTGGTGGGGTGGGCCGCAGTCGGTGTTCATCGACGCGATCCTGCGAGATCGGGAGATCCCGATCCACGGCGACGGCCTTCAGACCCGGAGCTTTACGTATGTGAGCGATACGGTCGAGGCGATCCGTGCGTGTATCGAGAAGCCCGAGGCGAATGGCGAGATCTTCAATGTCGGGAGCGGTCATGAGATCACGATTCTGGACCTGGCGAGGTTGATCAAGCGACTGGCCGACACCCCGGGAGAGATCAAGGTGAAGTACATTCCGTACGACGAGCTGAGCGGCCGTCGATACGAAGATGTGCGCCGGCGCGTTCCCGATGTCTCGCGCTGCGAGCGGATTTTGGGGGTAAAGGCTACCGTCGATCTAGAGGAAGGATTGACGCGGACTATCGAATGGCAGCGCAGCGTCACTCCGCTCGCGAACGAGGATTGACGGGGCGGGGTGCGATGAGGATCGGTCTCGTCGGTGGGGGGATCATGGGTCTGGCGCTGGCTCAGCGGCTCGCGGTGATGGGCCATGCCGTGACGGTGTTTGAGCGGGAGAAGCAGCTCGGCGGCCTCGCCACGTACCACGACTACGGGCCGTTCTTCTGGGACCGCTTCTACCACTGCATCCTCCCCTCGGACACGCACCTGATTGGCTTCCTGAACGACATCGGGCTTGGAGAGAAGCTGCGGTGGCGGAGGACGCTGACGGGCTTCTACGTGGACGAACAGTTCTACTCCATGAGCACGAGCCGAGAGTTCCTGCTCTTTCCTCCGGTGACGCTGTGGGGAAAGCTGAGACTCGCGCTGACCATCCTGTACTGCTCGCGGATCAACGACTGGCGTCGCCTTGAAACAGTCCCGGTGGAGGAGTGGTTACGGCGGACGTGTGGGCACCGTACATACGAGAAGATCTGGAAGCCGCTGCTGCTGGCGAAGCTCGGAGAGAGCTACCGACGCGTGTCGGCGGTTTTTATCTGGTCGTACATCAAACGGCTGTTTTCTGCGCGACATTCTTCGGCGAAGAAGGAGCACCTCGGACACGTCGCTGGCGGCTACAAGGCGGTGCTAAGTCGGGTCGAGGAACTCATCCGGGCTGCGGGCGGCGAGATCCGAATGGATGTTTCGGTAGCGCGCATCCAGCCAGGCGCCGCAGGAGGGATGTGGGTCGAATACGACCACAAGCGAGAACACTTCGACAAAGTCGTGTTCACGAGTCCGGTCAACGTGCTCGAAAAGGTCGCCACGAAGGAACTGCTCCGGGTGGCCAGTCCCGGTGGAACGGTCGAATACCTCGGTGTCATCTGCATGGTCCTCATCACGCGAAAGCCGCTGGTGCCGTATTACGTCCTCAACATCGCCGACGAGCGGATACCCTTCACGGGCGTGATCGGCATGAGCAATCTCGTGTCGCTGGATGAGACGGCCGATCTCCACATCACCTATCTGCCGAAATATGTGCTGTCCGACGATCCATTGTTACGGAGTCCGGACGAAGAGCTCCGCACGCTGTTCTTCGACGGCCTCCGCCTCATGTTGCCGGAGTTCAAGCTGGCGGAAATCGAGGGGGTGCACATCAACCGTGCGGTCAAGGTCCAGCCGCTGCAAGTGCTGAACTATTCGACGCTGGTGCCGCAGGTGGCGACGGCGCACGAGGATTTCTTTGTGCTCAACACGTCGCAATTCGTGAACTGCACCCTGAACAACAACGAGGCGGTACGGGCGGTCGACGAGTTCGTCGCGGAGTACGGTGCGACGTTCGAGCGGGATGCCGGGCGGATCGGAGCGGGGTAGGGCGAGATGGCGAGGGACGGGAACGGAGATCGCGACTACTTCGTGCACGAATCGTCGTTCGTGGACGAGCCCTGCGCGATCGGGAAGGGTACCAAGATCTGGCATTTCTGCCACATCATGGCTAACGCGGCGATCGGGAGGGATTGCAACATCGGGCAGAACGTCGTGCTGTCGCCCGGCTGCGTCATTGGGGACAACGTGAAGATCCAGAACAACGTGTCCGTGTACACGGGCGTGATTCTGGAAGACGACGTCTTCTGCGGTCCGTCGGCAGTCTTTACGAACGTGGTGAACCCGCGGAGCCACGTGAGTCGCAAGCGCGAGTACCAACAGACGCTCGTGAAGCGGGGGGCGACGATCGGGGCGAATGCGACGGTGGTGTGCGGCGTGACGCTCGGGAAGTACTGTTTCGTCGGGGCCGGCGCCGTGGTGACCTGTGATGTTCCGGACTACGGGTTGATGTACGGGAACCCCGCGCGCCTCCGCGGATGGATGTGCCATTGCGGGGTCAAGCTCGACTTGGGGGTCTCGGTGGAGAACGTTGAGACATCGGAATGCGTAGCGTGCGGCCGCCGCTATGGCAAGGCGGGCGGTACGGTGAGCGAAGCCGGGTGGGCATGAGATGGCGACCGTAACGAGCGAGAGGCTGGAAGTGGCGCTCCTCGACCTGAAAGGGCAATACGAGCAGATCCGGGCCGAGGTCATGGAGGCCATCCATGATGTCTGCGCCAGTCAGCGGTTCATTCTGGGTCCCCGCGTAAGGGAGCTGGAGGACCGCATCGCCGGGTACTCGCAGTGTCGCCACGGTATCGGGGTCTCCTCCGGTACGGACGCGTTGCTCGTCGCGCTCATGGCCCTGGAGGTGGGACCGGGGGGCGAGGTGATCACGACCCCGTTCACGTTTTTTGCGACCGCCGGCACGGTGGCGCGCCTCGGCGCCCGCCCGCTCTTCTGCGACATCGACCCGGTCACCTACAACCTGTCTCCCGACTCCGTCGCGGACGTGATCGCGACCCAGTGCGAGTGGCGCTCGGGGTCGCTGGTGAATCGGCGAACCGGTGGTCAGGTCAAGGTGCTGATGCCGGTCCACCTCTTCGGCCAGATGGCCGACATGGACCGGCTCGTGGAGTTGGCCGACCGGAACGGGCTGAAGATCGTGGAAGACGCGGCGCAGGCCATCGGCGCCGAGGACGCAGGCCGGCGTCGCGCCGGGAGCATCGGTGGCATCGGGTGCTTCTCGTTCTTTCCCAGCAAGAATCTCGGCGCCTTCGGTGACGGCGGCATGTGCACCACGAACGATCCCGAGCTGGCCGCGCGGATGGAGGCCTTGCGGGTCCACGGGGCCAGGCCCCGATATCACCATGAGCTCATCGGCGGCAACTTCAGGTTGGACGAGCTCCAGGCGGCGGTGTTGCTCGTCAAGCTGCGCCACCTCGATCGATGGATCGAGCTTCGACAAGAGAACGCCCGGTGGTACGACGGAGCGTTAGAGAGCCTGGGACTGGGCGATCGCGTCGTGACGCCGCGTCGGCTCGAGGGATACCGGCACGTCTTCAACCAATATGTGCTCCGCGTCGAGGCACGCGACGAACTCAGGGCGTATCTCGCGGATGCCGGGATCGGGACGGAGATCTACTATCCGATTCCTCTGCACATGCAGAAATGCTTCGGCTACCTGGGCTATCGACCCGAGGACTGCCCCGAAGCCCGGCGTGCCGCGACGGAGACCCTCGCGATACCGATCTATCCGGAGTTGACCCTGACACAGCGGCGGCACGTGGTTGAGACGATTGCCGCGTTCTACCGATAGGTCATGAGACTGGTCAGCATCGTCGGGGCGCGCCCGCAGATCATCAAGATGGCCCCGCTCGCGCGCGCGTTCGAGCGGCACAACAGCCTCGGCCGTGAACCCATCGAGAGCATCATCGTCCACACGGGCCAGCACTATGACGCTGGGATGTCCGACATCTTTTTTGAGGAGCTCAAGATTCCGCGGGCCACCTTCAACCTCGGGGTGGGCTCGGGCCATCATGGCCGTCAGACCGGACAAATGCTGGAGAGACTCGAGCAAGTTCTGCTGGAGACGCGGCCCGACATGGTGGTGATCTACGGTGACACGAACTCCAGCCTCGCCGGAGCCCTGGCGGCGGCGAAACTCCAGATGCCAGTGGGTCACGTTGAAGCTGGCGTACGGAGCTTCAACCGCCGGATGCCCGAGGAAGTGAACCGCGTCGTTGCTGACCATGTTTCGGACCTGTTGCTGGCGCCGACCCCCACCGCGATGGAGAACCTGGAGAGGGAAGGGCTGTCGAGACGGGCGATCCTGACCGGAGATGTCATGTACGACGCGGTGTTGTTTCACAGCAGGGTCGCCGAGTGCACATCCAGAATCCTCGAGACGGTGGGACTGGCACCGGGCAGCTACGGGCTGGCGACGGTCCACCGCGCCGAAAACACGGACGACGCGGAGCGGCTGCACGGTCTCTTGATGGCCTTTAACGACGTTGCGAGGAACGTGTTTCCCCTCGTGCTACCGATGCATCCACGTACCGCCGGGGTCGTGCGGTCGGCACTTCCTCGCTGGTCACCGGAGGCGAGGCTGCATGTCATTCAACCGGTCGGATACCTCGACATGCTGTGTCTCGTACGTCATGCCCGGATGACGCTGACCGATTCTGGCGGATTGCAAAAGGAGGCATTCTTCTTGGGATGCCCCTGCGTCACGCTGCGCGACGAAACCGAGTGGACCGAGACCGTTCGAGGAGCGGGAAACATCGTGGCTGGCGTAAAACCCATGGACATTATCGCGGCCGTGCTGACCTGGGAGAGTCGTCTGTCGGGGGGAATGGCGAATTTCGCCGCGGCGGCAGGCGCGTCGTTTGGGAACGGTCGGGCCGCTGATCGGATCGTCCAGGCGCTGCTGGCGGCGCCCCCGGGCGACGCGAATGCGTGGTCGGCGAGTTGTGAAACGACCGCGATCAAGCCGACTGGAGACGGGCGATGCTGAACATCGCGGTCGTGGGCGTGGGAGGCTGGGGAAAGAATCTGGCGCGCAACTACTACCAGATCCCAGAATGCTCGCTGAAGTATATCTGCGATCTCAGTCGAGCTCGCCTCGAGGAGCTGCGGCGGCAGTCGCCAGGGACTGCGATCACGACGCGATTCGAGGATCTTCTGACGGACCCTGACCTGCACGCCTGCGTCATCGCGACAACGGCTTCGACACACTACGCCTTGTCCAAAGCGGCGCTCCGAGCGGGCAAGGACGTCTTTGTCGAAAAGCCCTTCGTGCTGGAGGTGCATCAAGCTGAGGAGTTGGTACGCATCGCCGAGCAGGAGGGCCGCATTTTGATGGTCGGCCATCTGCTGGAGTACCACCCCGTTGTGGGGCGGCTCAAGGGGATGATCGACTCCCAAGAGCTCGGCGACGTCTACTATCTGTACAACCAGCGCGTGAACCTCGGCACGGTTCGGGACGACGAGAACGCTCTCTGGAGCTTCGCGCCGCACGACATATCCGTCCTTCTGTATTTGCTGGGCAAGGAGCCGACCGATGTCGCCGCCCGCGGGCAGTCCTATTTGCGACGCGGCATTGAGGACGTCGTGTTCATCACGCTTAATTTCGATGACGAGGCCTTGGCTCACATCCACGTGAGCTGGCTCGATCCTCACAAGATCAGAAAGATGACGATCGTTGGCAGCAAGAAGATGGTGGTGTTCGATGACATGGAGAACACAGAGAAGTTGAGGATCTACGACAAGAGTGCGGAGCACAACGCGGATTACAGCACCTTCGCCGAATACGTCACGCTCCGCTTTGGCGACATCACGATTCCACACCTGAAGATCGATGAGCCTGTGCGGCTGGAATGCCGGCACTTTCTCGAGTGCATCCGTGATCGTAGGCAACCGCGGAGCGATGGCCGGGATGGGTTGCGGGTGGTCAAGGTTCTGGCGGCAGCGCAGCGGTCGCTGGAGAAGAACGGGATGCCGATCCCGATTGAGCCGACAGAGTACAGGAAGGTGGGCTAAGGCGTGTTTCTGCGGCGCGAGGTGTGAGGTGAGCGAAGAGCTGGTGGCGTTGATCGTCGGAGTCCTGCAAGAGCAGAGCGACGGCCGGGGTGTCAAGATTGCGGTGGAGCTCGGAGGGGAGACACCGCTGTTTGGACGTGACGGGGTGCTCGACTCGATGGGCCTGGTGACTCTGGTTGTTGCTTTGGAACAGACCATCGAAGACGAATACGGTGTGAGCGTGAGTCTGGCCGATGAAAGAGCGTTGGCGGAGAGGAAGAGCCCGTTTCGCACCATTGGTACGTTGGCGGACTACGCCAGGCGAGTGATCGAAGGAGCACGTTGAAGGTGGATGACGCGGTTACGCTGATCACCGGCACCCGCAAGGGCATCGGCAAATGCTTGGCGGAGCATTACGTGCACGCTGGGCATCGCGTCATCGGCTGCAGTCGCTCCGACATTGACTGGACGCTGGACGGGTATGCGCATTACCGCGCAGATGTCGCAGATGAGAGGGTGGTGAAGGATCTGTTCACGGAGGTCCGGCGAAAGTACGGGCGGCTCGATCACCTGATCAATAATGCTGGTATCGCGTCGATGAACCATAGCCTGCTGACTCCGCTGTCGACGGTTCAGAATATCTTGAATACGAATGTTGTCGGCACGTTTCTGTTTTGTCGCGAGGCGGCAAAGCTGATGGCGAAGAATGGCTACGGCCGGATCGTGAATTTCACAACGGTCGCGATGGCGTTGAAGCTGGAAGGCGAAGCGATTTACGTGGCCTCAAAGTCGGCGGTGTTGGCGCTGACGCAGGTGTTGGCGAGGGAGCTGGCCGGCTTAGGTATCACCGTCAATGCCGTCGGGCCGGTCCCGGTGGAGACCGATTTGACCCGGTCGGTACCAAAGGAAAAGATCGAACGATTGCTTTGCCAGCAGGCCATACCGCGGATGGGAACGTGGGAAGACATCGCCAATGTGATCGATTTTTATTTCAAAAAGGAGAGCGGATTCATTACGGGTCAGCATCTGGTCCTGGGGGGCCTGTAGTTGGAGATCGAGTTCTTACTCGACGTCTTTCGGGCTAACCAGACGGAGGATGCCATTGTCTGGCGTGACCGGGTCTTTTCGTTCGACTGGCTGTTGGAGGCAGTGCGGAGCTGGAGCGAGCGCCTCGAGGACAGCGTGGTGAAGCCAGGGTCGGTGGTGAGCTTGGAGGCGGATTTTTCGCCGAATGCGATCAGTCTCATGTTGGCGCTGGTGGAGCACCGGTGCATCATCGTCCCACTCACGACTTCCGTTGAAACAAGAAAGCCGGAGTTTTCCGAGATTGCCCAAGTGGAAGCCGTAGTGCGTATTGGCGAAGATGACAGGGCGCAGTTTGACAGGACGTCGAGAATGGCCCGGCACGGGCTGCTCATGCAGTTGAGGGAGAGAGGGCAACCGGGGCTGGTGCTCTTCTCGTCTGGCTCTACGGGGAAGAGCAAGGCGGCGGTGCATGATTTCGGGGCTCTTTTGGAGAAGTTCAAGGTGAAGCGCCGGCGGCTGCGAACGATGTGTTTTCTGCTGTTCGATCATATCGGCGGCGTGAACACACTCTTGTACACGCTGTCGAACGCGGGCTGCGTCGTCACGGTCCCAGAACGGCTGCCCGAGGTAGTGTGCGAGGCGATCGAGAAGTGGCGCGTGGAGCTCCTTCCGACCTCACCGACGTTCCTGAATCTCTTGTTATTGAGCGAGGCGTATAAGCGTTACGACCTGTCGAGCTTGAAAATGGTGACGTATGGAACGGAAGTGATGCTCGAGAGCACGTTGAGGAGAGTGCGAGAGGTATTTCCACAGGTCGAGTTGGTGCAGACGTATGGGCTGTCGGAGTTGGGGATATTGCGGTCCAAGTCGAAATCCTCTGGCTCGCTGTGGATGAAAGTCGGAGGCGAGGGATTTGAGACGCGGGTTGTCGATGGCCTGCTCGAAATCAAGGCGCGGTCCGCCATGCTGGGGTATTTGAACGCGGCGAGTCCATTTACCGAGGATGGATGGTTTAGGACGGGAGATGCCGTTGAAGTGGATGGAGACTACATCCGCATTCTGGGGCGTCGGTCCGAGAGTATCAATGTCGGAGGGGAAAAGGTCTATCCCGCGGAGATCGAGAGCACGCTTCAGGGTATGGATGGCGTGAAAGAGGTGGTGGTGATCGGGGAGAGGAACGCGATAACGGGACAGGTGGTGAAGGCGAGAGTCAGGCTAGATACCGGGGAAAGCGTCAGTGAATTCAGGAGGCGCATGTGGGCATTCTGCGAGGGCAAGATGCCGAGGTTCAAGATCCCGCAGAAGGTGCTGCTGGTCACGGACGAGCTCCGGAGTGATCGGTTCAAGAAGATCCGGAGCGAGCCAGTGAGATGACGATGGATTACCGCGTTCTCCCCTACGGAGCCGGCGCACCTGCGACGGTGCGAGATCTGGCCCGACTGCACGCCACCCTTCTGCCGGCAAGTCCCGTTTCGCTGCTCGGGCGTCGGTTTATGGAAAACTTCTATTACCGTGTCCTGCCGCGCGAGGGGTTGGCATTCGGCGCGGTAGCCTACGTAAACGAGCAGCCTGCGGGGTTCGTCGCGGCGACCCACGACCGGAATGGGTTCATGAGGACCGCGGTGAGGCACTACTGGCCTCACCTGCTCTGGGTGATCGGAGTTTCAGTACTAACAGCGCCGAAGTCTCTGGGCGCGATCTGGCAGGCGTGGCGGGTGATGGGCAGCCGACGCCGAGCCGAGGGCGGCGAACCGGAGGGAGAGATCCTCTCCCTCGGAGTACTGCCGGCGTACCGGGAACCGGGCTTCGTCCGGCAGTCTGGCCTGCGGATCGCGACTGACCTCCTGGACGTTGCCGTCGGCCGGCTTCGACGGTTGGGGGTCCAGCACATTGGCGCTGCTGTCAGTGCGGACAATACCGAGGCGAAGCTGTTCTACTCGGGGCTTGGATGGAGACTCCACTGCACCTGCGTCCCCGGTTGGGGGCCTGCCGCCGTCGAGTTTGTGTGGCGAGCCACGGGGTAAGCAGGCTGAGTGGTGATCTCCGGCGGCAAATGGCCTGCGGCGTGTCGCATAACGCCGGATAGGCGGCCCGACAGCCCGCGCCTCGGGAGTTTTCCTCTTTCGATCCCGGCATTCACCTGATTGTTGTCATCGTCTCGGGACGGTCAGATCATCATCGAGGTTCTCAATATGGTTAGGAGCGCAGAGCAATGAAGAGAATCCAAGCGGCGATCAGCGGTCGGCGGATGAGGATGGCCGGGGCCCGGGCCATCCTTGTTGGGATGGTGCTCGGCGTGTCGCTGGCGGCCGTGCCGGCGGCGCGCGGGCAGGTCTTCATTGACAACTTCAACCGCCCCGACTCTGTGGATGTCGGCAATGGGTGGGTGGAGAAGACCGCGGGAGCGTTTTCGCTCGCGGGCAACGAGGTGATCAAGGCGGCGACGGGCACTGGGTTTGCCGACAATCTGGTGTATCGCCCGGCGAACGAGAACATGCTCGACGGCGAGGCCAGCGTGGAGGTGCGCTTCACCAGCCTGCCGCCGGGCTACGCCCAGGTGTTCGTGCGGGGGCAGATGGGGACGATTGCCAACGCGGGGGTGTTTGACGGCTACCTGCTGTTCACGGACAACGACGCGGGGCGGGCCCTTCTGGATCGCATCGAGAATGGCGCGTTTGTGCCGCTGGCGCAGATCACGATCAATCCGGGGTTGAACACGACCGACACCTTCCGGCTGCGGTTGCGGGCGACGGGAACCAATCCGGTGGCGCTCGCCGCCTTTGTGGAACGGTTCACGGGGACAGAATGGGCGGTGATAGGGCAGTCGATAGTCAACGATACGGCCCCGACACGGGTTGCGACGCCGGGCACCGTGGGTTTCACGGGGTACCTGGAGGGCGGCGTCTACACGTACGACAACTTCACCCGGACGAGTTTTGACGGGGGAGGTGGCTTGAATCCCGCACCCACGACGACGGGGCTGGCTCCGGCGTCTGCGGTGGCGGGGGGCGCGGGGGTCACCCTGACGGTCAACGGTAGCGGCTTCATTTCCAGCTCGGTGGTGCGGTGGAACGGGGCGGAGCAGGCGACGACGTTTGTCTCCGCGACGCAATTGACGGCGGCGATTCCGGGGACGGACACCGGTATGCCCGGGACGGTGCAGGTCACGGTGGTCAATCCTGCGCCTGGTGGGGGAATGGCCAACGTCCAATATTTCTCGGTCCTGGATCCGAGCGGCGTGTTCGTGGACGACTTCAACCGACCGGACAGTGCCGAGCTGGGCAATGGATGGACGGAGAAGTACCCTCCGGCGTTTGCGATCCAGAATAACCAAGTCGTGATGATCGACACCGGGACTATCGATTACCACGATGCGATCGCCTACCGGCCTCCGGGCGAGGACCTGAGCGACGTCGAGGTGGGGCTCGAGTTCCGCGTGCTGCCCGGGCAGAATTTCCCGCAAGTCCACGCCCGGATTCAGCGGAATACGATCGAGCAGTCGAACACGCTGGAGGACTACATGATCTTCGTTGACGGGTTCGCGGCCTCCCCGGGTCGCGCCGTCATCGCTCGGCAGGCGCCCGTGGCCGGCCAGTTCGAGTGCTACATGTTGGGGATCCCCTTCCCCAGCCCGCTCCAGCAGACCGATGGCTACCGCCTGCGGTTCCGAGTTGAGGGTGCCAACCCGGTCACGCTGACGGGATTCGTCGATCGCTTCGATGGTACGGCGTGGCAGGCCTTCGCCTCGGGGAGCGTCGTGCACGACAACAGCACGCAACCGATTCCCGGAGATTTCTGCGCTCCCGGATTCATGCCACCGCCGATCACCACGGCGGGAGCGGTTGGTTTCGCAAAGTGGCGGACAGCCAATGAGGTCCTCGACAACTTCACCTGGACCAACTTGTTGGCGCCCACTCCGAATCCGGTCCCGGCGATGACCAGCCTCAGCCCGGCGACAGCCACCGCGGGCGGGCCGGGGTTCACGCTGACGGTGACGGGGACGAATTTCGTGCCGAGCTCGGTGGTGCGCTGGAACGGAGCGGCCCGCACGACGACGTATGTCTCGGCGACGCAGCTGGCGGCGGCGATCCCGGCGGCGGACATCGCGACGGCCGGGCCCGCGCAGGTGACTGTGGTCAACCCGGCGCCCGGAGGCGGGACGTCTAATCCGCAGACCTTTACGATCCTGAATCCAGTGCCGACGATAACGAGCCTGAGTCTGGCGCCGGCGGTGGGCGGGCCGGGGTTCACGCTGACGGTGAACGGGACGAATTTTGTGAGGAGCTCGATCGTGCGGTGGAACGGAGCGGACCGGGCGACGACGTATGTCTCCGCGACGCAATTGACGGCGGCGATCCCGGCGACGGACATCGTGACGGCGGGGACCGCGCGGGTCACCGTGTTCAACCCGCCGCCGGGCGGCGGAACGTCTAATTCCGTCAGCCCCGTAGTCGGTTTACCCGGAGGCTTCTAGTCGCGGGGCCGCGAGCCGCCAGGAGCGTCTGGAAGGGTGGCATTGGCACGCGGAGCCGGTCGAACCAAAAGGTGAACTCCTCGGAGTAGACACGTCCGTCGGATAACCATTCCACCCACCGTCTCTTTCACCGACGCGGGAGTGCCCGCTGCGCAAGCGCAGGACTTTGGGCTGGACACCTCCAGGCAGTGAGGTCGGGACGGAGCACGCACAGGAGCGCAGGGTAATGAAGAGAATCCAAGCCGCGATCGGCGGCCGGCGGATGAGAGTTAGCTGGGCTGGAGCCATTCTCGCGGCGATGGTGCTTGGGGTGGCCCTGGTAGGGGTACCGGCGGCACAGGCCCAGGACTTCGTGGTGACGGCGCTGGTGCTGGTGAACACGCAGAATGCGGTGGGCTACAGCGCGAACCCGCAGGCGCCGGGGGAATTTCAGCGGTTCACGGAGCGCTACCTGGAGCATCTGCAGATCCCCTATGAGGTGGTCGACGTGGCGACGCAGGCGCCGCCGGCGGATCTGGCCCGCCGGCAGCTGATCATCAGCGGGCACCGGGGCGTGAATCCCGGGGCGACGTGGCAGACGGCGATCGCGAACGCCGTCGCGGGTGGGGTGGGGTTCGTCAACCTGGATTCCGACGCCACCGTGGGGCAGCAGGCCCATGTACGGAGCATCTTCGGGGCGAGCGGCTCGACTCTGGGGGCGCCGGGGACGGCGATTCGGATTCCTCAGGCGGTAGTGCCCGGAGGGAGCGCGTCCCACTACATCGCGGCGCTGCAGCGGCGGTTTCGGAACGATCCGCCCGGCGACCTCGTGTATCGGTTTCATGCGGACGCCACCGGGGTGGTGCAGCCGGTACAGAGCACGGTGCTGACGGGAGCAGCAGGGACCGTCATTGCGTTGGTCGGCGCGGATCCGCTGATTCTGGCCACGCTGTCGGGGCAGGGGCGGGCCGTCCACGTCGGCACCCTGGACTACCTGCGAGCCGATCGCTTTGGCTTTCTGATGGGGGCGGACGACCTGTTTTGGCGGAGCCTGGTGTGGGCGGCGCGCAAGCCGTTTGTGGTGCGGGGCTATCCGCGGTTGTGGGCGGTGCAGATGGACGACACGCTCAGCGGCTGGGGCGCGCGGGTGCGCGATCTGTACGACGTGAGCCTGACGGGCGGGGTCGCGGCGGATGGGACGGGGGGGCCGTGGCGCGTGACCGGGTTTGTGTTCACGAACAACGTGGCGCCCGGGAGCGCCGACCGAGCCTCGGTGATTGGCGACATCAATGCCGGGCTCTTACAGGTCTCGCCGCACGCGCGGGGGCCCAGCTTTGGGGACATTTACTGGGAGACGCAGGCAGGCCAGCCGCTTGACGACACCACCTGGTTCCAGACGGTGAATGACGTCCAGGCGTGGGTGCGAGGCAACGGGGGGGCGGATGCGATTCCCTTCCTCTCGCGCTCGATGGTGCCGCACTTTTGGAATCTGGCCAACATCACGGGGTGGGACCTGTGGAACACGCTGGGGTTTCGGTACATCACGGAGATCCAGCGCCCGGGCATCGGCTTCTTCTCGAAGACGGACGTGGACCGACTGCGGCTGCGGCCGTTCCGGCTGTACGAGCTCCCGCCCTTCACCAACCCGGATGAGAACTACCCGATCTATCTGGCGGACAGCTACGCGGTGAGCAGTCGCGGGGGGCTGCCGCCGGAAGCGTTCTTCGCCTTCACGACGCAGGTGATCGACCTGACCCGGTACGATCGCCAGGATCTGGCGTGGCCCAACAGCACGCGGCCAGTGGAGCAGACGATTGACCAGTTTCAGTACTACACGTGGCGGCTGTGGTCGAGTCTGGCGCCGGTGCAGATCTACACGCACGATGGGTCGTCGAACTACGTGTTGTCGACGGTGGCGCAGCGGCAGCAGGTGATCCGGGACGTGTCGACGTGGCTCAATGGCCAGCGGGTGCGCCATGTGTTCATGGAAGATCTGGGCGATTACATGGTGGCGCGCACGCGCTCGGTGCTGACGGGGGCGCAAGTCACCAACGGCATCCTGACGCTGACCTTCTCCAGCAACGCGACGACGGCGGATGGGCAGCCGATCAGCACGGAGGTGTTGCTGTTCCAGGGGGATACGGAGGGGACGCCCCAGACCGTGGCCGGGTTCACGGGGGGGGCGACGGTGACCGTGGGGGCGGCGAATCCCCTGCCGACGACGACGGGGCTGAGTCCGGCGACGGCGGTGGCCGGCGGGCCGGGGTTCACTTTGACGGTCACCGGGGCGAACTTTATCTCCGGCTCAGTGGTGCGCTGGAACGGGGCGGACCGGGCGACGACGTACGCATCGGCGACGCAGCTGACGGCGGCGATCCCGGCAGCGGACGTCGCGGCGGCGGGAACTCCGCAGGTGACCGTGGTCAACCCGGCGCCGGGGGGCGGGACGTCTAATCCGCAGACCTTTACGATCCTGAATCCCGTGCCGACCATCTCGGGGCTGAGTCCGGCGTCGGCGGTGGCCGGGGGGCCGGGAACGGACATCCTGACGGCGGGGACCGCGGGCGTCACCGTGTTCAACCCCCCGCCGGGCGGCGGGACGTCTAATTCGATGAACTTCGTCGTCGGTCTACTCGGAGGCTTCTAGGCGTGAGAATTCTCGGCATCCATGACGGACACACCGCCACCGCTTGCCTCTTCGACGACGGCAGGATCGTGGCCATGGTTTCAGAGGAGCGGTTCTCCCGTAAGAAAAATCAGAGCGGCTTCCCCAAGCTGGCGGTCGAGTGGCTGGTCAAGAAGTACGGGATTACGGCGAAGGATCTCGATCTGGTAGCAGCGCCGGGCCTCGTGATGCCGATGCAGGAGTTCGGCAAGCAAGAAGGACCCTGGTACTACCTCGCCTCGACGCTCTCCAAGACCGTGCCCGCGAGGATCATGGGATCGCACGCATGGGTCAGATCGTACCTCGCGCTCAGGAGCCTCGGAGAGCCGCGGATCAAGCGACTGGCCCGGCACCTGGCGCCCCACGCCATCCCCGAGTCCAAAATCAGGCTCGTTGAGCACCACACCTGTCACGCCCACGCGGCCTACTGGCTTGACCATCGTCGCACCGATGAGCAGACCCTGGTGATCACCCTTGACAATACCGGCGACGGCCTCTGCGGCAGCGTCAGCATCGCGAAAGGGCCGAACGAGTTCACCAGGATCAGGGCCATCCCGAGCCTCCACTCGATCGGGATGATGTACACCGCGATCACGCGCTACCTCGGTATGAAGCCCGTGGAGGACGAGCACAAGGTCATGGGCCTCGCCCCGTACGCGCAGGGGCCGCAGGGAGACGTGGTCTATCAGATTCTGCGCCGGCACATGGACCTCTCTCCGGACAGGTTGACGATCGTGAATAAAACCGGATTTTGGGAGGACGCCTACGTCCAGAGCTTCCTCACCGAGCTGGCGTCCTTTCGCTTCGACCATATCGCCGCGGGCGTGCAGCGGCTGCTCGAGGAGCTCGTCACCGCCTACCTTCGGGCCTGGTCGCGCAGAACCGGTATTCGGAAGCTGGCCCTGGGGGGCGGCGTCTTCATGAATGTGAAGCTCAACATGCTGATCAACGGGATGGACGACTTTGACGATGTCTATTTCCTCCCCTCCTGCGGCGACGAGAGCATCGCAGCGGGAGCGGCCTTGAACTGTGAGTGGGACCTCCATCGGTCAATGGGGAAGCGATTCGACCCGGAGCCGCTCGGCTCTCTCTGCCTCGGCCTGGCATTCTCCAACGAGGAGGTCGAGGGCGTACTGAAGACATACGAGGGACGGCTGCAATGGCAGAAGTGCGACGATATTGAGCGCAAGACTGCCGAGATGCTCGCCGCCAACCTTTTGGTGGGGCGCATGTCGGGGCGGATGGAGTTCGGGGCCCGCGCGCTCGGCAACCGCTCGATCCTCGCGCAGGCGGATTCGCTGAACAACGTGCGCAGAATCAACGCCGCGATCAAGATGAGGGACTTCTGGATGCCTTTCGCCCCCGCGCTGCTCTGGGAGCGCCGACATGACTATATCGTCAACCCAAAGGAGAGGCCTGCCCCCTATATGATCCTGGCGTTCCCGAGCACCCCACTGGCCGAGCAGGAGCTGATCGCCGCGCTTCACCCCCGCGATCTCTCCTGCCGTCCCCAGCTGGTCGACGCCGACTTCAACCCCAAGTTTTATCGCCTCCTCAAAGCCTACGAGAAGATGACGGGCTCGGGCGGGGTGCTCAATACGAGCTTCAACATTCACGGCGAGCCGATCGTCTGCAGCCCGACCGACGCGATCGACACCTATCTCAGATCCGATCTGGACGCACTGACGATCGAGGATTATCTGATCTGGGACAGCAAGCGGCGTGATCCGAGGGGGATCAGATCATGACGCGAGCTCTCAGGTTCTTGGCTCTCGGTGGTTTCTGGGCCATGGCCACGGCCGGACCCGTGACCGCGACCCACTCACTCGGCCCGCTGCCGGTCGTGCCGGTGATCCCGGCGGAGTACGTCAAAGGGGTCCTTGATTCCGGCGAGCAGATCACGTTGATCGATTTGAGACCAGCTCAAGAGTATGAAGCCAGGCGGCTGCCACGGGCGCGGTCTGTTCCGCTCTCTGAGTTGCGGAAACGCTACACCGAGATCTCACGAACCAGTCGAGTAATCCTCTATTGCGCATGCCAGCCGGGGGAAGATTGGCACGCCTACGAATTGCTGTTTGTCCGGGGCTACAGGAACATCGTGGTGCTTGCCGGAGGATTCTTGGGGTGGGTAGAGCGCGGGTACCCACTCGAAAAGAGATGAGGAGGTAACCATGGGCAAAGCGGTCGTGCTCGCGGGACTGACGGTCTGGCTGGTGGCGATCGGTCCGGCAACAGGGTATGGGCAGGTCGGGGGTATTCAAGCCATCGAACAGGCGTATCTCGAGCGCGTGACGTTCTTGAGGGCGAACATCGCCGCGGGCTGGACGCCGGTGCAAGTGGTGGGCGTCATGGGCCAACCGGATCGCCAAGAGAGTTTTGTCGATGGCCTCGACGTGGTGGAGGTCTGGGGCTACCGGGGATACGAGGTGCGGATCGAGTTTCGCAATGGCCTGGCGTCAAACTGGTTCTTTCGTTTCATGCCATGAGGTGGGCAACGAGGCTATGAAGCGGCTGAGAGGCGCGGCAGCTCTCGCCCTCCTTGTAGCCCTTGCTTGGGGGAAGACGGCCACCGCTCAAAGCCTCATGAACGGAGAGTCTCAGGCTCTTGCCTTCGCACCAGGGATGGTCGAACCGCTCAGGACGGCCCCGGAGGTGGCGCTCACAACCGCTGAAGGCGCGGAGTTTCGACTCAGCCAGCATCGGGACGAGATCGTGGTGATCGTCTTTGGCTACACGCGATGCCCTGACGTGTGCGCGATGACGCTGGCAAGGCTGGCACAGCTCAGGGCTCAATTGGGGACGGCCGCTGAAGTAATTCGAGTGGTGTTCGTCACGCTCGATCCCGAGCGGGATACCGCCGCCAGCCTGCGCGCGTACATCCGCGCGTTTGATCCAACCTTCGTCGGCCTGACGGGAACCCCCAAAGCGCTCGCTCAGGTGCGCGACGCCTACGGCGTCGTCGCCGGCAGACGCGCGGCTCCCGGGAGTCCAAGATATCTCGTGGACCACTCGACCTTCGTTTTCGTCGTCGACCGAGCGGGGCAACTCCGATTCATGTTCGCCGGCGGCGCGTCAGTCGAAGACATGAGTCACGGGATCGCAATCCTCCTTCACGAACAACCGCAGTCGGGACCTTCGAGATCGACGGTGTTGCCCTTGCTGTGGCAAACAGGAGAATGCGCGACCTCACTCCGGGCCCTATTCATCTGCTCGCGCGCGTCATCGCGTCGAGCACCCCAAGGGGCTCGTCCATGAGGAGAGTGGTCGGGTTCTGGAACACGACGCCCATATCCTGGCGCGGCCCGATGGCGGGCGCGCATGCCAGCACGATCGCCACGCGGGTGGCCAAGAGGGTATTCCTCCTCCTTGTAGCGCTTGCGTGGGCGGAGACAGCCAGCGGCCAAACCACCACGGTCGACTTTGACACCCCGGCGCCCCCTGGGTCTTCCTTCAGCCTCCTGAACGGAGTGTTTCAGGGGATCGACTTCGGCACCGGCCAGTGGCGATGGGAGAGCGCCTACAACGTCGATCCCACGAACCATATCTTCTTCGACTCCCCATCGGGGACGTCGCGGACGTTCCGGTTCTCCCCGGCTCCGCGGATTCTCACGAGCATGAGGGTGTTTACGACAGGCACGAACGCCCCGACGGGCACCCTGACTCTCTCGGATGACCTAGGCCAAACGATCACGCGCACGGTGACCACAGGGACGATGCAGCTCGTCACAACCGACTGGGCCCGGGCCTCGACCGCCATCACGGTGACCTTTACGGCTGGATGGAATCTAGGGATTGATGACATCACCTACAGCGTGGCTGGCGGTGGCGCACCGGACCCTGCCCAGATCGGCCAATGGGCGGGTCCGTTCGACTGGCCCATGGTCGCGGTGCATATGATGCTGTCACCCACGGGGCAGGTCCTCGCGTGGGACAGACAGAACGAGGGTGGTTCGGCGCGTCTGTGGAACCCGGCCACGGGAACGTTCACGCTGGTGCCGAGCGGCAGCAACGTGTTCTGCGCGGGTCACTCCACCCTCGCCGACGGACGAACGCTGGTGGTTGGCGGCAATGTCACTGATTTCGTCGGGATTCAGGATGCCAATGTGTTCGATCCGGTGACTCAGAGTTGGACCCCAGCGGCGCCCATGGCCTACCCCCGTTGGTATCCGACGGCAACGACCTTGCCCGACGGGCGCGTGTTGGTGACGTCTGGCTCGACGACCTGCTCGACATGTATCGCCGACATTCCCGAAGTGTATGATCCGGCCACCAACACCTGGACCCAGCTCACGAACGCGCAGCTCAGCCTGCCGACCTATCCGTTCATGTTTGTCCTCCCCGATGGTCGGGTCTTGAACGCTGGCTCCGACGAAACGAGCGTCGAGACCCGGGCCTTGGATGTTCAAGCCCAAACATGGACGATGGTCGACCCGGCTCCAGTGGGCGGGGGCAGTGCCGCGATGTACCTTCCGGGCAGAGTGGTGAAGTCGGGAAGTCCGGCCGATGTCGACCTTCCCAGCACAGCATCCGTCAGCAGCACATGGGTGATCGACATGACCCAACCCTCGCCTGCGTGGCGAGAGACGGCACCAATGGCGTTCCTGCGCGGTCATCATAACCTGACCATCTTGCCGGACGGCACCGTTCTCGTCGTCGGGGGTGGACGAACCACCGACGGCGTGGATCTGGCCCAGGCGGTGTATGAAGCGGAGCTATGGTCGCCGGCGACGGAGACGTGGTCGACCATGGCCCGCATGCAGGTGCCACGGCTCTATCACTCGACGGCGCTGTTGTTGCCCGATGGCCGCGTGCTGGTCGCGGGGGGCGGGCGGTTCGGGGGTCCACAGACCGATCAGCTGAGCGCCGAAATCTATTCTCCGCCTTCCCTGTTCCGGGGAGCCCGTCCCACGATCACGATGGCGCCGAGTAGCGTGGAGTATGGAAGCAACTTCCTGGTGACGACCCCCGACGCCTCGAGCATCGCGAGAGTATCGCTGATTCGGCTGGGCGCCGTGACGCATTCCTTCGATCAAGACCAGCGCTTCCTGGACCTCAGCTTCCAGCAGGGCGACGGCAGCCTCACGGTCCAAGCGCCAGCGAACGCCAACCTGGCTCCCCCCGGGTATTACATGTTGTTCCTCATCAATGGCGCCGAAGTCCCGTCCGTCGCGGCTTTCGTTAGGCTGTAGGGCGCAAACGCCACGGCAGGATGAGATTCGAAGCGATATGACTACACTCGCGTCGCCGCAACTTACAGGATTCGGCCGGCCCGGGCGAGACAGAACGATGCAGGGAAGTTCAGCGGCGATCGGCGGTCGGCGGGTGAGAGGTAGCTGGGCTGGAGCCATCCTCGCGGGGATGGGGTTGGTGGTGTCGCTGGCGGGGGTGCCGGCGGCGCAGGCGCAGGACGTCGTGGTGACGGCGCTGGTGCTGGTGAACACCCAGAATGCGGTGGGCTACAGCGCGAACCCGCAGGCGCCGGGGGAATTTCAGCGGTTCACGGAGCGCTACCTGGAGCATCTGCAGATTCCCTATGAGGTGGTCGACGTGGCGACGCAGGCGCCGCCGGATCTGGCCCGCCGGCAGCTGATCATCAGCGGGCACCGGGGCGTGAATCCCGGGGCGACGTGGCAGACGGCGATCGCGAACGCCGTGGCGGGTGGGGTGGGGTTTGTCAACCTGGATTCCGACGCCGCCGTGGGCCAGCAGGCGCATATCCGGAGCATCTTCGGGGCGAGTGGCTCGACTCAGGGCGCGCCGGGGACGGCGATTCGGATTCCGCAGGCGGTGGTGCCCGGGGGCAGCGCGCCGCACTACATCACGGCGCTACAGCGGCGGTTTCGGAACGATCCGCCGGGGGATCTCGTGTATCGGTTTCATGCGGATGCCAGCGGGGTGGTGCAGCCGGTGCAGAGCACAGTGCTGACGGGGGCGGGGGGGACGGTCATTGCGTCGGTCGGCGCGGATCCGCTGATTCTGGCCACGCTGTCGGGGCAGGGGCGGGCCGTCCACGTGGGGACCCTGGACTACCTGCGGGCGGATCGCTTTGGCTTTCTGATGGGGGTGGACGATCTGTTTTGGCGGAGCCTGGTGTGGGCGGCGCGCAAGCCGTTTGTGGTGCGGGG
>WNEY01000551.1_pt1 | contig 23908 bp, 15 predicted proteins | sample 5400531 | NCBI WGS metagenome assembly WNEY01 (sample SAMN13153338, study PRJNA577476) | soil metagenome | isolation source: 200 cm saprolite under Douglas fir tree site 1 | place: USA:California | collected 2015-04-18
GCCGGACCTGGTCTACACGGAGCTCATCTCGTTAATCCTCTGCTCGGTGATTCTGATCGTCTGGTCGATCTTCCTGAAGGCGCCGCTCGAGCAGCCGGCGAACCCGGCCAACACCCCGAATCCGTCGAAGGCGCCGTGGTACTTCCTCGGCCTGCAGGAGATGCTGGTCTACTTCGATCCGTGGCTCGCCGGCGTCGTGCTGCCGAGCCTGATCATCGTCGGGCTGATCTGCATCCCGTACGTCGACAAGAACCCCAAGGGGAATGGCTACTACACGTTCGCGGAGCGGAAGGCCGAGATCACGATCTTCATGTTCGGGTTCGTGGTGCTGTGGTGCTCGCTGATCGTCCTCGGCACGTTCCTGCGCGGCCCGAACTGGAATTTCTTCGGGCCGTTCGAGTTCTGGGACATCCACAAGCTGGCGGCGCTGACCAACGTCAACCTGTCAGAGTACGTCTGGGTGCGTGGCCTGCGCACGGGCCTGCCGGCCAACTGGTTCATTCGCGAAATCTTCGGGATCCTGCTGGTGCTGTTCTACGTCTTCGCGCTGCCGGTGATTCTTGCGAGGGGGCTCCTCAAGGCCTACCACGCGAAGCTGGGCGCGCCGCGCTACTACGTGAGCGTCCTGCTGTTCCTGATGATGCTGGCGCTGCCGCTCAAGATGCTCGCGCGCTGGCTCTTCAACCTGAAGTACATCGTTGCCATCGGGGAATATTTTTTCAACATCTAGCCGTCCTTGCACGCGTGACATGTGTACGAAATCAGTCGAGTCTCCCGATTACTGCGAGCGTGCGAGCCCTGCACGGCGCGGCCGCCTCAGGGCGGCCGCCTGGTAACGAAGCGAAGTCCGCTTCGTTCTCACGGCCACACGACGGTTTGACGCGGAGCTTCGTTAGCCATGGCTGAAAAAAAGGGCATAGGGCACGCTTACAACGTCGACTTCCTGAACGTCGTTTTTGCGGCGTCCAGCCTGTTCCTGTTCCTGTCGGTCATCTGGATGGTCTGGGATGACTTCGACCGGGAGTGGAAGAAGACGCAGCGGCATTTCGCGGATCTCGAGATGCAGGTCACGCAGCTCAACCTGCAGCAGGCCGGGAGCGCCGTCGACCGGAGCAAGCTGGCGCAGTTCCAGGCGCAGGAAGCGGCCGCGCGGAAGAACGTCGAAGTGAACCAGAAGAAGGTCGACGAGCTCCAGGCGAAGCTGAAGGAGGTCGAGAACAAGTTGTTCCGCGCCACCACGGCCCTGAACACGATGAAGGCGACCTACGACCAGGATCGCTACGACTTCGAGGCGACGCGCGCCGCGGACCCGAAGTCCTCCAGCGCCGCGAAGAAGCAGAAGATCGCCGACGACGAGGCGAAGCAGCTGGAGGTTCTCAATCTCGAGATGGAGAAGGTGCTCGCCGAAAAGGCGGGCGTCCAGAAGGAGCTCGGGCAGTACACGGGCCAGGTCGGCTCGGTCGGCAAGCAGATCGACGACATCAACGCCGAGCAGAATCGCCTGCGCAAGCGGCTGGACGTGATCGCGCCCAGCGTCGTGAAGGACTACTTCCGGAACGCGCCGTTACTCGATTTCATGGCGCCGACCCTCAAGGTCCAGCAGATCATCCTGCCCAACGTCGTCGACGACGTGAATTTCATCCGGGTGCCGAAGATGGACCGGTGCCAGACCTGTCACCTCGCCATCGACAGGAAGGGCTACGAAAAGTACCCGCAGCCGTTCACCACGCATCCCGACCTGGCGACGTATCTGGGCAGCAGCTCCCCGCATCCGATCGACCGGATCGGCTGCACGGTGTGTCACGAAGGCATGGGGCAGTCGGTCAGCTTCCGCGACGCCGCGCACATGCCGAGCGACGAAAAACAGAAGGAGGAGTGGGAGAAGAAGTACCGCTGGGAAGAGCCGCACCTGTGGGACTTCCCGATGCTGCCGGTGAAGATGACCGAGGCGTCGTGCGTCAAGTGCCACAAGCAGCAGGTGTTCGTGCCGAAAGCCGACAGGCTCAACGTCGCGTACGCCACGTTCGAGCGCGCCGGCTGCTACGCCTGCCACAAGACCAGGGGCTTCGAGAACATCAGGAAGCCTGGGCCGATCCTGACCAAGATCGATTCCAAGCTGTCGGCGGACTGGGTGAAGAACTGGATCCGCAATCCACGCGCGGTGAAGCCGACCACCTGGATGCCGCGCTTCTTCTACAACTCGAACAACAGCTCGCCGGAAGACGCCGTTCGAAGCGAAATCGAGATCAACGCGATCGCCACTTATCTGTTCGCCAACACCGACAAGCACGAGTTCGCGGTGAAGAATCCGCCGCGCGGAGACGCGAAGAGCGGCGAGCAGATCGTCAAGGGGATTGGCTGCCAGGGCTGCCACGTCGTCGGCGAAGGGTCGCGCGTCGATGTGGGGCCGCGGCGGACCTTCGGGCAGCCGCTCGAGAACATCGGGAACAAGACCAGCTACGAGTGGATCTACAACTGGGTGCGCGATCCGAAGCACTACAGCCCGGCGACCTACATGCCGAACCTGCGGCTCACCGACTCGCAGGTGGCGGACGTCGCGACGTTCCTCGTCGGCCTGAAGGGCCCCGCCGGCGATGCCGCCAAAGCGACGCCCGATGCAAAGGCGGCAGACGAGGTGCTTCTCGACTACCTGAAGAACGTGATGCCCTTCGAGGACGCGAAGGCGCAGATGGCGAAGATGACCCCGGAGCAGAAGCAGGTGGATCTCGGGCAGCGCGCCATCGGCCGCTACGGCTGCTTCAGCTGTCACGAGATCAAGGGGTTCGAGAAGGCGCAGGCGATCGGCACCGACCTGTCCGAAGAGGGCACCAAGCTGGTCACGCGGCTCGATTTCGCATTCGTCACCAACATCCCGCACACCTCGAAGACCGCGTGGTTCCGCACGAAGCTTCACGATCCGCGGATCTTCGACCAGGGCCGCGTGCTGCAGCCGCTCGAGAAGCTGCGCATGCCGAACTTCGACTTCACCGACGAAGAAGTCGACCGGCTGCTCGCGGCGATCATGAGCTTCCAGCGCGACATTCAGCCGCCGGCGGCGATGCCGGAGCGGTCCGCGCGGAGGGACAACATCAACGAGGGAAGGACGCTCGTTCATCGGCGCAACTGCGTCGGCTGTCACATCATCGAGGGCGATGGCGGCGACTACCTCAAGCTGGTGGCCGATTCGTCGCTCGGTCCGCCGCTGCTCACGCCGGAAGGCGCGCGCGTTCAGCCGGACTGGCTCTATGCGTTCATCCGCGGACCGATCACCATCCGTCCCTGGCTGAGCGTTCGCATGCCGACCTTCGGACTCGACGATCAGAACGTGAACGGCGTCATCAACTACTTCGGATCGATCTCGAATTCCATCGGGCCGTTCCAGACGCACGAAGTGGTCAAGACGGCCTCGAACACCGAAGGCGCCGGAAAGCAGATGTTCGAGCTGCTGCAATGTCAGAAGTGTCACGTGCTGGGCACGATTCCGAAGGATCAACCGACGAACACTCTTGCCCCCGATCTTCGCATGGCGTCCGAGCGGCTCCAGCCAGACTGGATCCTTCAGTGGATGAAGAGTCCACTGGCCATCCTGCCGGGCACGCGCATGCCCGCGTACTGGCCGGATTACCCGAAGTCGTTCTACCCGCATCTCGGCGGCGACGCGGAGGCGCAGATTCGCGCGATTCGCGATCACTTACTCACGTTCCGGGGCGGCCCGAGCCCGAAGGCGGGCCCCGCGAAGACGGCGAACGACAACTAGGTCCGGTAGGTCGAGTAGGTCGGGTGGGGCAGGTAGGTCGAGTAGGTCGGGTGGGGCAGGTAGGTCGGGTAGGGCAGGTAGGACAGGTAGGGCAGGCTCACCCGGCCCGACCCATTCGGCCCACCTGACTCACCCGACCCACCAGCCTCACCCGACCAACCGCCAATCTTGTTTTCGTCGGCGTCTGTCATCCACGTTTAACGCTTTTATTCTTCGCGTGCTCCGCGCCGCTCTGCAGTCAGGGTCGTCGTTCCACAGATCGCAGTCTGGCGGGCCCCTTGACTCGTGTTTGGTGCGAGAGTAGCGTGCGCTTACGAATTGTTTACGACGCCGAGCGCTCCTCGCTCATGGAGGTTTCGATGCTGCGTGTTCTGGTCGAAGGCCTCGTCGCGCTCCTCGCGCTTTCAGGAAATCCCGCTGCAGCTCAGACTGGTGATGGCAGTCTTCGCGGCTACGTCAAGGATCAGCAGGGTGGAGTGCTGCCAGGCGTTACCATGACGGCGAGAAGCGAGGTGCTCCTCACGCCGGTTGTGGCCGTCACAGACACCAGCGGCTATTACCGGCTCAACAACCTGCCGCCCGGCACCTATGTCATTACGGCCGAACTCCCGGGCTTCGCGACACACAGGCGCGAAGGCGTCCTCATGCGGGCTGGCTCGACCTTCGCGATCGACATCGAGCTGACGATCGGGACCGTCGCCGAAACCATTACGGTCGCCGGCGAGTCGCCGATGCTCGAAACGAGCAAGCCGACCAGCGTTCTGAACATCGACGGCGCACTCCTGCGCGCGGCACCGGTGACGTCGCGGCGCCTCTTCAGCGACGTGCTCGACCTGGCGCCTGGCGTCGGTTCGCGCAACGTGGACGATGGCGTCGGCCGGCGTGCGTACTACTTCCACGGCTCGCACATCTACGCGCACGCCTTCCAGCTCGAAGGCGCGCCGGCGTCGGCCTACATCGACGCGGCCGCCCACTCCATGGGCATGGGCGGCGACGTCGTGCAGGACGCGGAGGTGAAACTGGGTGGCAACGATGCCTCCTCGCCCGCCAGCACCGGCGTCGTGATGAACGTCGTGACGCCAAGCGGCGGCAACACACTCAAGGGGTCGTTGAGCTATTCGTTCCAACCACTCGACTGGAACGGCGACAACACCAAGGGCGGCGTGGCGCCCGGTGGTCTGCCGACCTACCAGGCCGTCAATCAGTGGGACGTGTCAGTGGGCGGACCGATCATGCGCGACAAGATCTGGTTCTTCGGGTCGTATCGATACGCTGATCTGATCAACGGCATCAGCCGGAACGAAGACGATCTCGCGCGTCTGAGGGCGTTCCGACAGGATTTCGCGCCGTTCGACAATACGTCCAAGAGTCATCAGCCGTATATCAAGCTGACCAGCGCAGGCCACTCGAGCCAGCAGCTCTCGGGGTTCTGGCAGTACGACCGGAATCGCTTCACGAGCAACCGGGAGCGGGAGACGCACGACATCAACCCGCGGGGCGCCGGTGGCTCGTTGTATCAGGTCAAGCTGAACTCGGTCTGGACGAATCGCCTGATGACGCAGGTATCGGGTTCCTACAACAACAAGGGCGGCTCCGATGAGGACACCTATAAGAACTTCCAGGGATTCGGACCTCAGGTTGAAGTGCATCAGAGCACATTCATCAGCAGCGGTCGTCCCACTGGAACCGGCACGCTGGTCACGATGAACAACGCGCAGACGCTCAACATCCAGCCGTCGTGGATGTGGGTCTTCCGGGGCGATCTCACCTACTTTCGCGAAGGCTTTGCGGGGTCGCACGAGTTCAAGGCCGGCATCTGGGCGGCTCCCGTGCTCGCCCGGGATGTCACCAGCCGCACGGTCAACGACGGGTTCATCCTCGAGCGGGTCCGGCAGCGCGATCCCAACAACCCGGCGGCGGGCCTGGTGCCCTTCTACCGCCGCTATGATTCACCGAGCGAGGTGACAAGCACGGCCGCACGCGACCGCGATTACGCCGTGTACGTACAGGATTCATGGAAGCCGCATCCGCGAGTGACGACCAACATCGGCGTTCGCGCGGACTTCGTCCGCCGGTTCGACGACGTCTTCAAAATCGAGCGGATGAACAGCGTGAACGTCGGCCCACGTCTGGGTCTCTCGTATCTCGTCACGCCGGATGCCCGCAACGTCGTGCGCGCCTTCTATGGGCGGCTTCACGAGCAGGTGAATGGTCGCGACCCGATTACCACGTTCAGTCCGTTTGCGCAGGGGACCGGTCGAGAACGTCGCGAGCTCTACGATGCGAACGGCGACGGAATCTTCGAGATCGTCAACGTCACGCCGGCCGCCACGGCGCAGATCAGCGCCCTCGCGTTCGATCCGGCGCTGCACCAGCCGTTCGTCGACGAGCTCGTCGTTGGGTTCGCTCGCCAGTTCAAGGGTTCGGTGAGTCTGGACCTCTCCGCAACCCGGCGCGCGTTCAAGGACGGGTACGGGCAGGTGGACATCAACGGGATCTACCCGAGCGGACCGAACCAGCCGTTCGGCGGCTTCGGTCTGGTCAGTCCCAACCAGGGTCTCGTCATGCAGCAGACCAACGCGAGGTGGACCGATGTCGTGGTGACCGACTTCGAGGCGATCCTGGCCAAGAACCTGTCGCGGAATGTCCAGATGATTCTGACCGGCACCCGGCAGTTTCAGCACCTCACCGGCACGTGGAATCCCACCGATCCAGCGCGCTTCATTCAGCCGGACGCGTTTCCGAACGACCGCGACCTCTCGCGCCATCTGTTCGGCAATAACGACAACAACAGCCTGGACGGCACCGGCCGTGAATCGGGCGTCGCGTACCGGCCGTATTCGGTCCGGATGGCCGGACAGTATTTCGCGCCGTTCGGTATCAAGATCGCTGGGAGCTACGTGATCCAGGCCGGTGGATACCTCGGTCCGGTGGCGATCCAGGGCGCGGCCGATCCGGTGTTCGGGCCGGGGCAGGTGCGGCTGGCCGACGGGTCAACGCAGCCCAACCCGCTGGCGACCGCATGGCGCTTCGCTTACGCAACGCGCAGCGAGGGCCAGGTGCTCAACGAGGCCACGCGCTACCTTCAGCTCAACCTCGGTCGCGAATTCAACCTCGGCGGCGCGCGCCGGTTCGAAGCGGCGCTCGGGATCTTCAACGTCTTCAACACCGGTGCGTATACACAGTGGAACGACGGAGCCAACCAGCTCAATAGCCCGAATTATCTCTCGCGCTTCAACCGCCATCCGCCCCGGGCGACGCAGCTGTCGTTCAGGTTCAAGTTCTAATTGGTCGGGCAGGTCGGGTGGGGCAGGGAGGTCGGGTAGGGCGGGTGGGCGGGTAGGGCAGGCCCACCCGGCCCGACCCACGCGACCCACCTGACCCACCTGACCCACCTGACCTACCTGACCTACCCGACCCACCTGACCTACCCGACCCACCTGACTCACCTGACCCACCTGACCCACCTGACCCACCTGACCCACGCGACCCACCCGACCCAGGCCGCACTGGCGGCCCGGTATACTTCAGTAGTGCTTCGCCCCTACCGCGGCCAGCTGCCGCGCGTCCATCCGACCGCCTTCATCGACGACAGCGCACAGGTCATCGGCGACGTGGACATCGGGGAAGAGAGCAGCATATGGATGTGCGCCGTCATCCGCGGCGACGTGCACTGGATCAAGATCGGCCGGCGGTCGAACATCCAGGACGCCACCGTGGTGCACGCGATGACCGGCACGCACCCGACCAGCATCGGCGACAACGTGACCATCGGTCACGCGGCGGTGGTCCACGGCTGCACGATCGACAACGGGTGCCTGATCGGCATGGGCTCGATTCTGCTGAACGGCGCGCAGATCGGCGCCGGCTCGGTCGTCGCCGCCGGCACGGTGATCACCGAGAACATGAAGGTGCCGCCGAAGTCGCTGGTCATGGGCAGTCCCGGCAAGGTGAAGCGCCTGCTCACGCAGGCGGAGGTCGCCGAGATCCAGCTGTATGCGGACCGATACGTGGGGTATCGGTTGGAGTATATGAAGATTTGAGGATCTAAGGATTTGAGGATTTAAGGATTTTGGCCGACAAGCAGTCGACAAAACCTCCCGCAGGCTCGCGCGATTTTCTCCCCGACGAAATCCGACGACGACAATACGTCATTGGTGTGATTCGGGACGTTTATGAGACGTATGGGTTCGAGCCGATCGAGACGCCGGCGTTCGAGAACATCGAGACGCTGCTCGGCAAGTACGGCGAGGAGGGCAACAAGCTCATTTTCAAGATCCTGAAGCGCGGCGAGCACGAGCACACGGGTGAAGCCGATCTGGCGCTCCGTTACGATCTGACGGTGCCGCTCGCGCGCGTCGTCGCGCAGTACCAGAACGAGATTCCCAGGTTTTTCAAGCGCTACCAGATTCAACCGGTGTGGCGCGCCGATCGGCCGGCGAAGGGTCGATTTCGCGAGTTCTACCAGTGCGACATCGACGCGCTCGGGTCGACGTCCCCGACGGTCGAGGCCGAGATTCTCGGAGCCGTCTGCGACGTGATGGCGCGGCTCGGCTTCCGCGATTTCGTCGTGCGGTTGAATCATCGGCGCGTGCTGACGGCGTTGCTCGAGACGGCGGGAGTGGCGGGGGCGCAGCATGGCGACGCGCTGGTGGCGCTCGATAAACTCGACAAGATCGGCGCGGACGGCGTGGCGAAGGAATTCTCCGCGCGCGGGATCTCAGCGGGCGCGACGGAGAAGACACTGACGTACTTCGCGGTCGGAGAACCGGCGGCGCCGCAAGCCGTATTGACGCGGCTGACCGAAGTCCTTGGGGGACACGAGGCGATCGCGACACTGAGGGCGATCGTCGGCCTCGCCGATTCGACCCCGGCCGCCGGCCGAATCCGGATCGATCCGAGCCTGGCACGCGGGCTGTCTTACTACACGGGCGCCATCATGGAGGTGGCCGTTCCCGATTTGGCGGGCAGCCTCGGCGGCGGTGGGCGGTACGACAACCTGGTCGGCATGTTCCTCGGACGCGACGTGCCGGCCTGCGGGTTCTCGCTCGGCCTCGAGCGCATCATTGTCGTGATGACCGAGCGGAACATGTTTCCGGCGGCCGTGGCCACCGGGGCCGTAGACGTCCTGGTGACGTTGTGGAACGACGAGTCGCGGGCCGATGCGGTCGCGCTGGCCGCCGAGCTGCGCGCGGGGGGCCTTCGCGTCGACGCATACCCGGAAGCGGATAAACTGGGCAGGCAGTTCAAGTACGCCGCCGGCTGTCATGTGCCGTTTGTCGCGATCGTGGGCGACGATGAGCGAGCGAGCGGTCGGGTGGCGATAAAGGACATGCGCAGCGGCGTGCAGACGCCGGTTCCACGCGGCGACGCGGCGACATTCGTGAAATCGAGAATCAATGGCTGACGCGCTGGGCAGTCTGGCAAGGACCCATACCTGCGGAGCGCTCCGCGCCGTCGACGTCGGGACGGACGTCGTCTTGCTGGGATGGGTGCATCGCATCCGCGATCTGGGCGGCGTGACCTTCATCGACATCCGCGACCGCGCGGGCGTGTCGCAGGTCGTCGTGCGTGAGAACGACGCGCAGATGGCGATCGCGAAGCGGCTGCGGTCGGAGTACGTGATCGGCGTCACCGGCGCCGTGCAGCGGCGGTCCGACGACACGATCAATCCCAGGCTGACGACCGGCGAGGTCGAGATCCTCGCGCGCGAGATCCGGATCCTGAACGAGGCGAAGACGCCGCCGTTCCAGATCGCCGACGACTCGCCGGTGTCCGAAGACGTCCGGCTGAAGTACCGCTATCTGGATCTGCGCCGGTCGCGCCTGCAGCACAACATCGGGCTGCGCCACCGCGTCGCGATGGCGGTCCGCCGGTATTTCGATGCGAACGGGTTCTGGGAGATCGAGACGCCCATCCTGGCGAAGTCGACGCCCGAAGGCGCGCGCGATTTCCTCGTACCGAGCCGCGTGCATGCGGGAGAGTTCTATGCGCTGCCACAGTCGCCACAGATCTTCAAGCAGATCCTGATGGTGGCCGGCACCGATCGATATTTCCAGATCGTGCGCTGCTTCCGCGACGAGGATCAGCGCGCCGACCGTCAGCTCGAGTTCACGCAGGTGGACGTCGAGGTGTCGTTCGCGCGGCCCGAAACGATCTACGGCCTGATTGAGCCGCTGATGCAGCAGGTCCTCAAGGAGATCGGCCGCGAGGTGGCGCTGCCCATGCGCCGCATGTCGTACGCCGAGGCGATTGCGAGATACGGCTCGGACAAGCCGGACCTGCGCTGCGGGCTCGAGATCCACGATCTGTCGGAGGGGTTTCGCGATTCGGAGTTCCGCGTCTTCAAGCAGATTATCGCCGGCGGCGGCATCGTGCGCGGCTTCGCGGTTCCCGGCGGCAACAAGTACACGCGCAGCCAGATCGACATCCTCGTCGATCAGGCGAAGCAGATGGGATTCACCGGCCTGATCTGGGTGCGTCCCGGTCAGCCGCCGCTCAGTTCCGTGAAGGCGCTGGGCGAGGCGGCGCTGCGCCCGGCGCTCGACACCGCGAAGGTCGGCCCGGACGACCTGCTCCTGATGGCGGCCGGACCCGCGGACAACACGTCGAAGCTCCTGGGGCAGCTGCGGCTCGCGATCGCGAAGAAGGAGAACCTGCTCGATCCGGAGAAGTTCGAGTTTCTCTGGGTCACCGATTTTCCGCTGCTCGAGTACCACGACGAGGACACGCGCTGGTACTCGATGCACCATCCGTTCACCGCGCCGCGCGAAGAGGACATCGACAAGCTCGAGAGCGACCCGGGCGCGGTGCGCGCCAAGGCGTACGACCTCGTGCTGAACGGCTCGGAGATCGGGGGCGGGAGCATCCGGATTCACGACGCGGCGCTGCAGGCGCGCATCTTCCAGCGTCTCGGGATCAGCGACGAAGAGGCGAAGCTGAGGTTCGGCTTCTTCCTCGAGGCGCTGGAGTACGGCACGCCGCCGCACGGCGGCATCGCGCTCGGGCTCGACCGTATCGTCGCGACACTCTGCGGCGAGTCCTCGATCCGCGAAGTGATTGCGTTCCCGAAGACGGCCAACGCCGTCGATCTCATGGCCGGCGCGCCGTCGCCGGTAGACCCGAAACAGTTGCGCGAGCTCCATTTGAAGATTCAGAATTGATGCCGATGAAGCGCATTACCGTCCCCGAAGAGGGGATCGAGACGCTGTTCGGCTCCTACGACGAGAACCTCAAACACCTCGAGTCGCTGTTCAACGTCCGCATCCGCACCCAGGGGCACGATCTGCTCGTCGAAGGAGAGTCGCCGAACCTCGACAAAGTCGACCGCGTCGTCGGACAGCTCTCCTCGCTGATGCGCGACGGCTTCAAGCTGTCGAATTCGGATGTGAAGACGGCCGGGGATCTCGTTGCGCAGAATACGTCGGTCGACCTCCGCGATCATTTCCTCAAGGGCAGCCTCACATCCGCGGGAAAGCGGCGCGTCGCGCCGAAGACCGTGAACCAGCGCCGCTACCTCGACGCCATCGAGCAACACGACATCGTGTTCGGCATCGGGCCGGCCGGCACCGGCAAGACCTATCTCGCGATGGCGCAGGCAGTCGCGTTCCTGGTGGCGAAGAAGGTCAGCCGCATCATCCTGGCGCGGCCAGCGGTCGAAGCGGGCGAGAAGCTCGGCTTTCTGCCCGGCGATCTGCAGGAGAAGGTGAACCCGTACCTCCGCCCGCTGTACGACGCGTTGTACGACATGCTGGACCTCGAGCGCGTTGCGCGCTACATCGAGCGCGGCACGATTGAAATCGCACCGATCGCGTTCATGCGCGGCCGCACGCTCAACGATTCGTTCGTGATTCTCGACGAGGCGCAGAACACGACGACCGAGCAGATGAAGATGTTCCTGACGCGGCTCGGCTTCGGGGCGAAGGCGGTGATCACCGGTGACATCACGCAGATCGATCTGCCCGCGGGACGCACCTCGGGCCTGGTGGAGGCGATGAAGGTCGTCGGCGCGATTGAGGGCATTTCGTTCGTGTACTTCGACGATCGCGACGTCGTGCGCCACAAGCTCGTGCAGCAGATCGTGAAGGCGTACGAAGCGTTCTCGACGGGCAGCCCCCGCCATGCCTGAAGGCGAGCCGTCCGCCGCCGCTCTCAGTGGAACCCGCCCCTCCCCGGCGGCGCCGAAGCGCCTCCGGCGCGCAGGTGGCCGTCGCCGGGCGTTCGACGTGGTCGTCGCTGACGAGCGCGGCTGTGCGCTCAGCGCCCCCGGGCTGGCCGCGTGGCTGCGCGGCGTGGCTCCCTCACGGGCCCGCGGGATGGTCACTGTCGCCCTGGTCAGCGATGCCCGCGTACGCGAGCTCAACCGAAGATATCGGCGACAAAACTGTGCAACGGATGTCTTGAGCTTTCCGGCGAATCCGGAATCACCGAAGCCCGAATCCCGATCGAATCCCAAATCGGGAGCGAAGCCCAGATCCCGAGCGAATCCCAGATCCCGACCGAATCCCAAATCTCGAGCGGATCAGAAATCTCGAGCGAATCCCGAATCCCGAGCGAATCGCGAATCCCGAGCGAATCCCGAATCCCGAATCCCGAATCCCTTCCTAGGGGACATCGTGATCGCGCGCGGCGTCGCGAGGCGTCAGGCGCGTGAAGCGCGCCACTCCGAGCTGACCGAGCTCAAAGTGCTGGCGCTTCATGGGCTGCTGCACCTCCTGGGCTACGATCATCAGCGAGACGAAGGTCGAATGGAGCGAATCGAACGGCGGCTGCGGCGCAAGGGCGGTCTGCGCGACGGGCTTATCGAGCGGGCGCACGCATGATCCCGTTGAGCCTGTTCCTGCTCGCCTGCGCCGCGGTGTATCTCGGGGCGATCGAGGCCGCGTTCAGCGCGCTGATGCGGCTGTCGCTGCGCCTCGTCGCCGAGCGCACGAACCGGCCCGGCACGCTCGGCACCTATCTCGACGATCCGCTGCTGTTGTTCGTCCCGGTCCGCCTCCTGCTCGGTGTCGTGACCGGTGCGGCGACCACGTTGCTGGCGCGCGCGATCGGTGTCGACGGCGCGCACACATGGACGACGGTCGTGCTGTCGATCGCCGGCTTCGTCCTGTTCTTCGAGATCCTCGCGCCGCTTGTGGTGGTCGGCCGCGATCCCGAGCGGGCGCTCGAGGTGCTGCTGCCGACCTTCGCGCCGATCGAACGCGCGCTCGGGCCGATGACCCGGTGGATCGCGCGCATCGTGCCGGCCCCCAGGCGCGGCGGTCCGCCGCCCACGCCCGACGAAGCGGCGGAAGAAGCCAACGTCACGGCCAAGGCGTACATCGATACCGCCGAGCAGGAGGGGATCATCGAGGGCGAGGAGCGCCGGCTCCTGCAGAGCATCGTCGACTTCGGCGACACGCTCGTCCGCGAAGTGATGACGCCGCGGCCCGACATCGTCGCAATCCGCGCCGATGCGACGGTCGGCGACGTGCGGGCGCTGTTCCGGGAACAGGAGTATTCGCGCTTTCCGGCCTACAAGAACTCGCTCGACAACATAGCCGGCTTCGTGTTCGTGAAGGATCTCGTCACCCTGAACACAGCCGACGATGCGCTGCTGATTGCGGGTCTGCTGCGGCCGGCCGTGGTCGTGCCCGAGACCAAGCGGGTGCCGGAGCTGCTGAAGCAGTTTCAGCGGCAGCAGACACAGTGCGCCATCGTTGTCGACGAATACGGCGGCACCGCCGGCCTGGTGACGATCGAGGATCTGCTCGAGGAGATCGTCGGCGAGATCCGCGACGAGTACGACGTCGAGACGGAGCAGATTGTCGACGAAGGCGGCGGGAGCTACGTCTTCAGCGGCAAAGTGGGCTTCGACGAAGTCAGGCAGCGCCTGGCCGTTGCAATCGAGCGCGAGGGATTCGAGACCGTCGGCGGCTACCTGTTGTCGCGCATCGGCCGCGTGCCGGCGGCGGGCGAGAAGTTCGAGATCGACGGGCTGAGCGTCGAGGTGCTCGACGCCGAGCGCCGGCGCGTGAACAAGGTCAGGTTCCGCAGGAGTCTCTCCGCCACGGAGGCCGCCGAAGACGCGGAAGAGAAGACCCGGTCGGTATGAAGGCAGGATTCGTCTCGTTGATTGGCCGGCCCAACGCGGGGAAATCGACGCTGCTCAACCGGCTGGTCGGCACCAAGCTGGCCATCGTCTCCGACAAGCCCCAGACGACGCGCAACCGGATCCTCGGCGTGAAGAACTATCCCGATGCGCAGGTGGTGTTTCTCGACACGCCGGGCATCCATCGCCCGCTGCACCGGATGAACGTGCGGATGGTCGACGCCGCGGTCGACACGATTCGCGAGGTCGATATGCTCGGCCTCGTAGTGGACGTGACGGAGCCGCCGGGGAAGGGCGACCGCTTCGTGCTCGACCTGGTGAAGAACGCTGGTGCGCCGCTCTTTCTGATCCTGAACAAGATCGACCTCATCAGGAAGTCGAAGCTGCTGCCGATCATGCAGCTGTACAGCGAGCTCGGGAGCTTTGCGGAAATCGTGCCGGTCTCGGCGGCGACCGGCGACAACGTCGATCGGCTCGAGCGCGCCATCATCGATCGGCTCCCGGCGGGCGAAGCGCTCTATCCACCCGACTACCTGACGGACCAGCCCGAGCGTTTTTTTGCCGCCGAAATCGTCCGCGAGAAGCTGCTGCAGCTCACCCACGCCGAGATCCCGTTCTCGAGCGCGGTCGTGATCGACCGATTCGAAGAGCCCGAGGCGGGGTCGAAAAAGGGTCTGCTGAAGCTGTATTGCACGATTGTCGTCGACCGTGAGTCGCAGAAGCCGATCGTCGTCGGGCGCGGCGGGGAGATGATCAAGCGAATCGGCACCGCGGCCCGCGAGGACCTCGAGCGCTTCTTCGACACCCACGTCTTTCTCGATCTGCACGTGCGGGTGAAGTCGGAGTGGCGTGAAGACGACGCCGTGCTGAGCGACATCGGGCTGAAGTAAGGCGCGCCGTTTCAGGGCCCGCCGACATATAATCGTTACCCGCCTCTGGATGCCGCTCCATACCACCGACGCCCTGATTCTGAGGACTTACAAGCTCGGTGAGTCGGATCGGATCGTGGTGTTTCTGACGCGCGACCGCGGCAAGAAGCGCGGCGTGGCGAAGAACGCGGGGCAGAGCCGCCGGCGGTTCGGCGGGGCCCTGGAGCCGCTGACCTACGGCCGCGTCGGCTACGTCGAGCGGGAGCGGCGGGAGCTGGTGCGGCTGGACTACGTCGTGCAGCTGCGGTCGCCGCTCTCGGCGGTCGACGGCGAGGCGCTCGGCTACGTCAGCTACTTCGCGGAGCTGATCGACGAGTGGGCGCAGGAGGCCGATCCGAGCGAGACGCTGTTCCGCCTCGGCACGTCGATGGTCGATGCGATCGCGGTGGGCGTCCCGATCGAGCCGCTGGCGCGCTACTTCGAGTATTGGTTGCTGCGGTTGCAGGGGGTGTACAAGGCCGATCCGCGGTTGTCCGGCGAGGCGCGTGCGTTTCTCGACACGGCGCGCGGCGTGAGCCCGTTCGGCCTCGGCGGCGTCGCGGTGTCGCCCCGCGCGCTGCGGGAGCTCGAAGAATCGCACCGCGCGCTGATCGCGATGCATCTGGAGAAGGATTTGAAGTCGGTGCGCGTTCTGCGCGAGATGAGTAGAGGAGGACACAGAGGTCGATGAGCACACGGAGACGGATTGGCCACAGAGACACTGAGACACTGAGAGACATCTGGCTCGGTGTCTCTGTGTCTCCGTGGCGAATCGACTCCGTGTCCTCGCGCGATCTCCGTGTCCTCTGCCGGTTGGTACACGCGTGACGTTCCAAGGCCTGATCCTGAAGCTGTCGGAATTCTGGGCGTCGCGCGGATGTGCGCTGCAGCAGCCGCTCGACGTCGAGGTCGGCGCGGGCACGATGCACCCGGAGACGTTCCTGCGCGTGCTGGGGCCCGCGCACTGGAACGTCGCCTACGTGCAGCCGTCGCGCCGGCCGGCCGACGGCCGCTTCGGCGAGAACCCCAACCGTCTGTTCAAGCACCACCAGTTTCAGGTGATCCTCAAGCCGGCACCCGACGAAGTGCAGCAGCTCTATCTCGACAGCCTCGAGGCCTGCGGCATCAACCCCCGGCAGCACGACATCCGGTTCGAGGAGGACAACTGGGAATCGCCGACGCTCGGCGCCTGGGGCATCGGCTGGCAGGTCATGTTCGACGGGATGGAGATCTCGCAGTTCACCTACTTTCAGCAGGCGGGCGGCGTCGAGCTCGCGCCCGTTGCCGCGGAGCTGACGTATGGGCTCGAGCGGATCGCGATGGTGCTGCAGCGCGCGGACAGCGTGTTCGACATCGAGTGGGCGCCCGGCGTGAAATACGGGGACGTGCGGCTGCGCGAAGAGGTGGAGCAGTCGAAGTATGTCTTCGGGCAGGTCGAGATCCCGGGCGCGGAGTTCGGCACGTTCCACCGCGATCTGTTCGATCGCTACTATCAGCTCTCCAGCGCGCTGTTGAAGGCGCAGCTGATCTGGCCGGCGCTCGAACACTGCCTGAAGTGCTCGCACCTGTTCAACATCCTCGACTCGAGCAACAGCATCGGCGTCACCGAACGCACGGCGTTCATCCTCCGCATTCGCCAGCTCGCAATCGGCATCGCGCGCGCGTACCTCGAAGAGAGCGCGAAGCCCGCCGAAGCCGAAGACGTGGGCGGGAAGGCGTCCCGGTAATGGATCGCGAGCTCCTGCTGGAGATCGGGTGCGAGGAGCTGCCCGCGAGCTGGCTGCCGGGCCTCACCAACAAAGTCGGCGAAATCGTCGCCGCGCAGCTGCGCGAGCACCGCCTGGCGCCGGAGTCGCCCGTCGACACGTTCAGCACGCCGCGCCGCCTCACGGTTCGGATCGTACGCATCCCCGAGCGGCAGGCCGATCTCGAGGAGCTGGTGAACGGACCACCGGCGTCCGCCAGCTTCAAGCCCGACGGCACGCCGACGCCGGCGGCCGCTGGCTTCGCCGCGAAGCAGGGCGTGGAGGTCGCCGCGCTCGAGCGCGTCCAGACGCCGAAGGGCGAGTATCTGGCGTTCCGCCGGAAACAGAGGGGCAAGGCGGCGGTCGATGTGCTGCCGGACGTTCTCGGCGGCACGCTGCGCGGCCTGTCGTTCCCCAAGTCGATGCACTGGGACGCGATGCTCGACGACGGTCGCGGCGATCTGCTGTTCGGACGGCCGATCCGCTGGCTTCTGTTCATCTACGGCGGCCGCGTCGTCCCGTTCGCCGTGTCGCGTACGCCGGCGGCGCAAACCGGGCAGGTGCAGGACGTGCCGACCGGCGCGGTGACCTACGGTCACCGGTTCCTGACGACGAGCGGCCGGGCCGGCCGCGCGATCAAGGTCCGATCGTTCGACGAATATCGGGCGCGTCTCCTCGAGAACTTCGTGATCCTCGAACGCGCCGAGCGGCACAACAAAATCGCGCGCGAGCTCGACGCGAAGGCGCAGCGCCTGCAGGGACGCGTGAGCCGGGCCGTCCACAGCGATTCCGGCCTGCTGCAGGAAGTGCCCGATCTGGTCGAGTATCCGTCGGTGGTGGCCGGCACCTTCGCGCTCGAGTTCCTCGAGCTGCCCGACGAGGTGCTCACGACGACGCTGATTCATCATCAGCACTACTTTCCCGTGGAAGGCGAGGAGGGAAGGCTGAAGAACGCGTTCCTCGCGGTCATCAACACCGAGCCCGACAACGAGCGCACCATCGCGCGCAACGCCGAGCGCGTCGTCACGGCGCGCCTTCGCGATGCGCGGTTCTTCTGGGAAGCGGACCGCAAGGTGCCGCTCGAGTCGCGGATCGATCGCCTCGGGACGCTGCTGTTCCACAAGAAGCTCGGATCGTACAAGGAGAAGGCGGAGCGGATCGAGCGGCTGGCCAAATGGATCGCGGAGGCGCTCGGCGCCGACGCGGCGACGACGCAGCTGGCCGGCAAAGCCGCGCGCCTGGCAAAGTCTGACCTCACGACCGACATGGTCCGCGAGTTCACCGAGCTGCAGGGCACGATGGGCGGCATCTACGCCCGCGCCGAGGGGCTGCCCGAGGAAATCTGGAAGGCGATCTACTTTCACTATCTGCCGGTCGGTGTCGAAGCCGACGCCCCGCCGTCGAGAGCGCAGCTGGGGAAGGCGGCGACCACGTGGGCGGCCGTCTCGCTCGCCGACAAGCTCGACACGATCGTCGGACTGTTTGCGGCTGGAGAGAAGCCCACGGGCTCGCGCGATCCGTACGGATTGCGCCGGGCAGCCCATGGATTTTTCAAGATCCTGGTGGATCTGCCTGACTTCGCCGGACGCTCGGTGCGCCCGATGGTCGGCTCACTTCTCACTAAAGCGCAAGAGGCATATGGCGAATGGTCGGACACGAATCTGGAGGGCCTCTACAACTTCATGACGGAGCGCCTGGCGTTCGTGCTCGAGAGTCGAGGCTTCGATATTCGAAACGTGCGGGCTGTGACGAGCGGCCGCCACCCGAAGGATATTCGACCGGCCGACGAACTCCAGAAGCTGAAAGTCCTGCCGGAATTCTCGACTACGCCCGATTTTCAGGCTCTGGCGGTGGCTTTCAAGAGGGCCAAGAACATCATCACGCGTGAATTGAACCAACCGCTTCTTCACGACGAAGTCTCCCATGAATTTTTCGAAGCTCTGACCGAACCGGCCGAGACGGCACTCCTCGCCGAAATTGAGACGCGGCGCCCCATCATCGAGCAGGCCGTCATCGAAGGAACCGGCTTTCGTGAGGCGTTTGCCGAGGCGGCGCGGTTCAAGCCCGCCGTCGATCGCTTCTTTGACGAGGTTCTGGTCATGTCGCCAGACCCACAGGTGCGGGACAGGCGATTGTCGCTCGTGCGGAAACTCGTGTCGCTAATACTCAAGCTGGCAGATATTTCTGAAATCGTGACTGAGGAAGCCAAGCAGGCCTGAAGAGCCTGTGCAAAAACGGCTCGTGGTGTCCGCCTTCAGGCGGACCGTGCTGGTCCGGCCAGGGCCGGACGCGACGTACAGCTAGCTTGTGCGGATTGGCCGATTATTCAATTTCCAGATTCGACCGGAGTGAAGATGGCGAAGAAGTCGACGGTGAAGCGTGCGGGCAAATCCCGAGTCGGCAAATCCCGAGTGAGCAAATCCCGAACCCCGAATCCCAAATCCCGACGCGTGTTCTTCTTCGGCAACGGAAAAGCCGATGGCAACCGCAACATGAAGGATCTTCTCGGCGGCAAGGGCGCCGGCCTCGCCGAGATGACCAATGCCGGGCTCCCCGTACCGCCTGGGTTCACGATCTCCACCGAGGTCTGCAACATCTACTACGAGCAGAACCGGAAGATTCCGTCCGCGATCGACCGCGAGATCGACGAGCACCTGAAGAAGCTGGAGAAGGCCGCCGGCGCCACGCTCGGCTCGACCGAGAATCCGCTGCTCGTCTCCGTCCGCTCCGGCGCCAAGTTCTCGATGCCCGGCATGATGGACACGATCCTCAACCTCGGCCTGAACGACGATGCCGTCGAAGGGTTGAAGCGCCGGACGCAGAACGGGCGCTTCGCCTACGACAGCTACCGCCGGTTCATCCAGATGTTCGGCAACGTCGTCCTCGAGATCCCGAAGGATGTGTTCGAGCGCGAGTTCGAGCAGGTGAAGAAGGCCGCCGGCGCGAAGCTCGACACCGAACTCGACGAGCAGGCGCTGCGAGACGTCGTCCTGCGCTACAAGAATGTCGTCAAGCAGGGCGCGAAGCGCGACTTCCCGCAGGACCCGAGGGTTCAGCTCACGATGGCGAGAGACGCAGTGTTCCGCTCCTGGATGAACGCGCGCGCGATCGAATACCGTCGGATCTACGACATCCCCGACCACATCGGCACGGCGGTCAACGTGCAGATGATGGTGTTCGGCAACACCGGCGACCGCTCGGGCACCGGCGTGGGCTTCACGCGCAATCCGGCCACCGGCGCGAAGGAGTTCTACGGCGAGTTCCTCATCAACGCGCAGGGCGAGGACGTCGTCGCCGGCATCCGCACGCCGCAGCCGATTCGCGAGCTCGAGCGGGTGATGCCGAAGGCCTACAAACAGCTGCGCGAGATCACGACGCGGCTGGAGAAGCACTACAAGGACATGCAGGACTTCGAGTTCACGATTCAGGACGAGCGGCTCTTCATGCTGCAGACGCGCAGCGGCAAGCGCACCGGCTACGCCGCCGTCGTGATCGCGACCGACTTCGTCGCCGAAAAGCTCGTCACGCCGAAGGAAGCGATCCTGCTCGTGGATCCGGAAGCGCTCAATCAGCTGCTCGCGCCCGGGTTCGATCCGGACGAGTGGAAGAAAATCCCGGTCGCGACGAAAGGGCTGCCCGCCTCGCCGGGCGCCGCCAGCGGACACGTCGTCTTCTCCGCCGACCATGCGGTCGAATGGGCGAACCAGGGCAAGCCGGTGATCCTCGTGCGCCGGGAAACGGTGCCGGACGACATACACGGCATGTTCGTGGCGCAGGGCATCCTGACGGCGACCGGCGGCATGACCTCGCACGCGGCGGTCGTCGGCCGGCAGATGGGCAAACCGTCCATCGTCGGCGCCGGAGGGCTCGAGATCGATGAGCACGGCAGGAAGTTCCGGGTGGAGGGCAAGACCGTCAAGGAAGGGGACTTCATTTCGTTCGACGGCCTGAGCGGCGAGGTGAAAATCGCGCGGGTCGCATCGAAGCCGAGCGAAATCCTGCAGGTGCTCGGCAAGACCCTCGACGCGAAGAAGTCGAACATCTATCAGCGGTTCGACAAACTGCTGTCGTGGGCGGACAAGTACCGGCGCCTCGGCGTGCGCGCCAACGCCGACCTCCAGGATCAGGCGGAGCTCGCGTATGCGTTCGGCGCGCGCGGCATCGGCCTGTGCCGCACCGAGCACATGTTCTTCGGCGAGGGGCGCATTCCGATCGTGCAGCGGATGATCCTCGCCGATAACGAAGCGGACCGCCGCAAGGCGCTCAACGAGCTGCTGCCGCTGCAGCGCGACGACTTCTACGGCGTCTTCAAAGGCATGCCCGGCCACGCCGTGACGATTCGCACCATCGACCCGCCGCTCCACGAGTTCCTGCCCAAGCGCGAGGAGCTGATGGTCGACGTCGCGCGGCTGGAGACCCAGGGAAAAACCGGCAAGGAGCTGGACGAAAAACGCCGCCTGCTCGCGCGGGTGGAGCAGCTCCACGAGTTCAACCCGATGCTCGGCCACCGCGGCGTGCGGCTGGGGATCACGTACCCGGAGATCACCGAGATGCAGACGCGGGCCATCATCGAGGCCGCCTGCCGGCTGCACAAAGAGGGCACGAAGGTCGTGCCCGAAATCATGATTCCGCTCGTCGGCCTCGTGAAGGAGTTGCGCGATCAGAAGGCGATCGTCGACCGCGTCGCGGCCGACGTGATGAAGGAGCAGGGCGTCAAGATCACGTATCTCGTCGGCACGATGATCGAAGTGCCGCGCGGGTCCGTCACGGCCGATCAGATCGCCACCGAGGCGCAGTTCTTCTCGTTCGGCACCAACGATCTGACGCAGCTCACCTACGGGTTCTCGCGCGACGACGTCGGGAAATTCCTGCGCATCTACCAGGAGAAGAAGATCCTGGAGAGGGATCCGTTCGCGTCGATCGACGTCGAGGGCGTGGGGTCGCTCGTGCGGACCGGCGTCGAGCTCGGGCGCAAGACCCGCCCGGACCTGAAGCTCGGCATCTGCGGCGAGCACGGCGGCGACCCGGCGTCGATTCATTTCTTCGACCAGGTCGGCCTCGATTACGTCAGCGCATCGCCGTACCGCGTCCCGGTGGCGCGGCTCGCTGCTGCGCAGGCTGCGCTCGCAGTGAAGGTGGGAGACTGACCAGGTCCGGGATTTGGGATTCGGGATTCGGCGGCCCCACGAACCCCTGCGAATCCCGAACCCCGAACTCCGAACTCCGAACTCCGAATCCCGAACCCCGAACCCCGAATCCCGACATGAATACGATCTTCGTACACCGGAAGGGCCAGACCGAGCAGGTCTCGCGGATCGATCGGGCGTGGCTGGCCCCGGCCTCGGACGTCGTCGTCTGGGTCGATCTCGCGAAGCCGTCGATTCCTGAATCGCTGATGCTCAGCGAGACCTTCCACTTCCATCCGCTGTCGGTCGAGGACGCGATGTCCGAGCTGCAGTTTCCGAAAGCGGAGGCGTACGACGGGTACCTCTATGTGATTCTTCACGGCATCGAATCCGAGGCCGCCGAGCACCGCTTTGCCACGCACGACATCGACTTCTTCGTCGGGCCCAACTACCTCGTCACCGTTCACGACGGCGACTCCCGCTCCATCGCCGAGCTGCGCAATCACGCGACGCGCAACTCGAAGATTCTCGCGGAAGGGCCGGTGGCGCTGCTCCATCGCATCGTCGACGCGATGATCGATCACTATCGGCCCGAGATGGACAAGCTCGAAGATCGCCTCGACGGGATCGAGAACGAGATTTTCGACACCGGTGATCCGAAGCTGATTCGGCAGATCCTCGACGAGAAACGGCAGGTCGCCAGCCTGCGGCGCATCGTGACGCCGCAGCGGGACGTCATCGGCCGGCTGGCGAGGCGCGACTTCGTGGACGTCAGCTCGGAGATGGCGTTCCGCTTCCGGGACGTGTACGACCACCTGGTGCGCATCTCCGACGATGCCCTGATGTTCCAGGACCGGATCACCGGCATGCTGGACGCGCATCTGTCAAACGTGAGCTTCCGCCTGAACGAGGTGATGAAAGTTCTGACGATCGTCGCCACGATCTTCATGCCGCCGACGCTCGTCGTCGGCGCCTGGGGCATGAACGTGCCGCTGCCGCACTTTCCTGGCGGCGAGGCCACGCAGTTCTGGTGGCTGGCCGGGGTGATGATCGCGATGATTGCCGGCATGCTCCTGTATTTCCGCCGCAGGCGCTGGATCTGAACGGAGCGATGGGCAAGATCAACCGTCTCCCGCCTGACCTGGCGAACCAGATTGCCGCCGGAGAAGTCGTCGAGCGCCCTGCGTCGGTGGTCAAGGAGCTCGTCGAGAACGCCATCGACGCCGGCGCGCGCCGGCTCACCATTCACGTCGAGCTCGGTGGCAAGAAGCAGGTCCGCGTCGAGGACAACGGCGAAGGCATGGCGCCGGACGACGCGCGGCTGGCGATCGAGCGGCACGCGACGAGCAAGATCCGACGCGCCGAGGACCTGGCCGCCATCCTCACGCTTGGGTTCCGCGGCGAGGCGCTGCCGTCGATCGCCTCGGTGTCCCATTTCGTTCTGCGCACGCGGGCGCGCGGCCACCAGAGCGGCACCGAGATTCGCGTCAACGGCGGCGCCATTGCGGCCGTTGTCGAGGTCGGGGCCGCCGAGGGCACGGTCATCGAGGTCAGCGATCTGTTCTACAACCTGCCGGCGCGCCGCAAGTTTCTGAAAGCCGACGGCGCCGAATCGGCGCAGGTGTCGCGCATTGTCACACAGCTGGCGCTGGCGTATCCGGAGGTCGGCTTCACGCTGACCAGCGCGGCGCGGACGGTCCTGCAGTGCCCGCCCGCGGTGACGCTGCGCGACCGGCTGTATCAGCTGTACGGCGAGCGCAGCGACCTCCTGGAGCTGCGCAAGGAGGCCGGCGGTCTGAAGCTGACCGGCTTCGTCGCGGCGCTGGCCGAGCAGGGGCCGACGCGTGGGCCGCAGAACGTGTTCATCAACCGGCGCATCGTGAAGGATCGCACCATCGCGCACGCGATCATCGACTCCTACAGCCAGGCGTCGATCAAGGAACGCAGCCCGGAAGTGCACCTGTTCATCGAGATGCCGCCCGACGCGCTCGACGTGAACGTGCACCCGACGAAAGCCGAGGTGCGGTTCCGCGAGCAATCAATGGTGCACGAAGTCGTACGGCGTGCCTTCATGGAGACGTTGGGGCAGAGCGGCGCCCCCCAGCTGCAGCTGCGTCCCGAACACGCCGCGGCGCCGCAGCCGCATACGGCGGCGCTGCCAGGTGTGCTCGCAGGAGGGACGTACCCGAATCGATGGATGCCCGTCGACTTGCGGCCGCCGGCAGGCGCGCCGATCGCTCAGGGCGGGCCAGGCGCGGACTCCGCCCTCGCACCCTCGCACT
>WNEY01001663.1_pt1 | contig 23899 bp, 23 predicted proteins | sample 5400531 | NCBI WGS metagenome assembly WNEY01 (sample SAMN13153338, study PRJNA577476) | soil metagenome | isolation source: 200 cm saprolite under Douglas fir tree site 1 | place: USA:California | collected 2015-04-18
GTCCGCGCGTCTACCTCATGGACGAGCCGTTGTCGAACCTCGACGCGAAGCTCCGTGTGCGCGTGCGCGCCGACCTCGCGCGCCTGCATGCGCAGCTCGGCGTGACGACGGTCTACGTCACGCACGACCAGGTCGAAGCAATGACGCTCGGCCAGCGCGCGGCCGTCATGAACGCGGGCAAGATCCAGCAGGTCGACACGCCTCAGAGTCTTTACTGGTCGCCGGTCAACCTCTTCGTCGCTGCCTTCATCGGCTCGCCCTCGATGAACCTCGTCGAGGCGCACGTCGCCGACGGCTCGCTCCGCTTCGCAGGGTTCTCGCTCCCGCTCGACGAGCTCGGCGCCGACGCCGCGAAGCTTCCGCAGCGTGTCATCCTCGGCGTCCGCCCGGAGCACTTCGCCGAGGTCGAGGACGGCGAGGCGGCGGCGTGGTCGATCGAAGCTGACGTGACGGTCGAAGAAAACCTCGGCGCGGAGATACTCGTGTTCTTCCCCATCGCTGCAGAACCGGTCGAGACCGATGACATCGTCAGCATCCGCGAGGGCGAGGAGCAGGAGGCGCTGCTCGCGCAGGAGGCCCGGGCGCTCTTCACGGCCAGGCTTCCCTCGGGAACGCGACGGTTCATGGGGAAGAAGATCCGACTCGCGCTCAACCCGAAGCGCTGTTACTTCTTCGATCCCGTCACCGGCGAGTCGCTCGTCGTACGCAAGGCCGTGGACGAGCCGCTCCCTGCCTTGGCGTAGGAGCTCAACCGCTCCTCCCAAGAGCGGGCGTGCTCGTCCCGTTCGGCGCGCAGTGCCTCGCGCCCGCCCGGAACCTCGACGCGGGCGCGCACGATGTCCGCGACGAGGTGCAGATCCTCGGCGGCCTCGGCGGCGTCCGTCGGCGGCGCGGCCTCCCCGCGGCAGACGCGCAGGAAGTCGGCGGCCTGCGCCCGCTGCGGATCGATCCACGGAAGCTGGGGGAAGATCCGCTCCGGTGTCGCGGCTCCGCCGGGGTCGCGGCAGAGCTCGAGCGTGCCGGAACGGTTCACGGCCAGCGACGGCGCCGGGCGAAGTCGCACGTAGCCGCGCTCGAAGGCGACGAGGATCTCCTCGTCGAACCCGACCGTCAATCGATACGGCGTCACCTCGATCGTCGCCGGGATGCCCGACTCGCTCTCGAAGACGAGCAGCCGTCCCGAGACGTGCACGAACACGAGCCGGTAGCGCTCGCCGAGGAAGTGCCGAAGCAGGTTGAGTGGGTGGACGAGCTTGTCCACGCCGTCCGAGAGAGCCCAGAGCGCCTCGTCGTCGGTCGCGAACTCGGGCGGCGCCTCCTCGGTGGGAATCGGCGGCGGCTGCTCGCCGACGTCGATCAACCCGGCGCGCGCATTTCCGGTCCAGTCGCCGTCCGAGTAGCAGATCCGCACATAGCGAAGCGCACCGAGCTCACCGCTCGCTGTCCACTCGTCGACCGTTCGCTTGGCCTCGCGCGTCGCCGGGTCGGACCGACGCTGATAGCCGAGCATGTGCACGCAGCCTTCCTCACGGGCGAGTTGCGCGAGACGGTCGCCGGTCGCTGCACCGAGCGCGAGCGGCTTCTCGGTGAAGAGGTGTGCCACGTGCGGGTAGAGCTCCGGAAGCAGCGCGGCGTGGTGCGTGTAGCGCTGCGCGGCGACGATCCCGTCGAGCTGTTCCGACTCGAGCAGCTCGCGGTGATCGCGGTAGACGCGCCCGATGCCGTAGCGCGCCGCGACGAGCTCCGCCGTTCGCGGCCGTGGCTCGGCGAGCGCGACGAGCTCGCACTCCTCGCCGAGCAGTGCGTAGCTGCGAATGTGCGCGAGCTGGCCCATGAAGCCCGCGCCGACGAAGCCGATCCGGACCTTCGCGGCCAAGCGCTACCAATCCCCGATCGCGCCGCTCGGATGCTGCAGGATCGGCAGCTTCGACGGCCGGTACGGGTGCATGCGGCACAGCTCGAGGTCGAGCTCCACGCCCCAGCCGGGCTCGTCCGACAGCTCCAGGTATCCGTCCGCGAACTCCAGCGGCTCCGTCAGCAGCTCGCGCGTCCAGTCCGGTGGATACAGACACGTCTCGAGCGCAACGAAGTTCGGAGACGCCATCGCCACATGCGCCGAGACGATCGTGTTGACGGGACCGAGCGGGTTGTGCGGCGCGAAGCCGCAGTAGTAGACCTCCGCCATCGCGGCGATCGCGCGCGCTTCGAGCACGCCGCCGCAGTGGGAGAGATCCGGCTGCAGCAGCGCTGCGGCGCCGAGCTCGAGCACGTCGCGGAAGGCCCATTTCGTGAACAGGCGCTCGCCGGTCGCGATCGGGATCGACGTTGCGCGCGCGACCTGTGCCAGCGCCTTCGCGTTCTCCGGCAGCGCCGGCTCCTCAAGGAACCAGACGTTGTACGGCTCGAGTGCGCGCGCGAGCTTGATCGACATCGCCGGGGTGAGCCGGCCGTGCGCGTCCCATGCGATCTCGACCTCCTCCCCGACGGCGTTCCGCAGCGCCTCGACCTGCTCGGCCGCGCGGCGGAAGATCCCGTCGCCCTGCACCGGCAGGACGGGAAGCTCCAGGCTGGTCTTCATCGCCGTGAAGCCGCTCTCGACGAGCGAGCGGGCGCTCGCGGCAAGCTCCTCGAGCGTCTCGCCGCTCGGGCCGTTCACGTACAGCTTGATCCGGTCGTGGCAGCGGCCGCCGAGCAGCTCGTAGACGGGCAAGCCGGCCACCTTTCCCTTGATGTCCCACAGCGCCTGCTCGACGGCGCTCATCGCCGAGAGCGTGACGGCGCCGCTGCGGAAGAACGGCTGCCGGTACATCAGCTGCCAGAGATGCTGGATGCGCGCCGGGTCTTCGCCGACGAGGTACTCGCGGTACTCCTCGACCGCCGCCGCGACGGCCAGCGGGTGCCCGGGCAGGCTGCCCTCGCCGACGCCGCTCAGGCCCTCGTCCGTCTCGACGACGACGAAGAGCCAGTTCCGCGACCCGACGTCGACGACGAGCGGCTCGACCGTCGTGATCTTCATCTCGCGGTCAGCCTCTCACGTTCGACGACCCGAACAGCCGTCTCGCCCGCGGCGAGGCCGCGCGCCTCGGCACGCAGGAGGATCTCTCCGGGCTCGCCCCGGGACCTCAGCACGACGAGACAGCGGCCCCTGTGCACTGACCGCCGGTAGCCGCGATACGGCTCGGTGCCGGCCGGATCGCCGTTGCCGACCGCTGCGATCTCGCCCCCGTCGACGGTGAATGAGATCGTGTGGTCCGCGTTCGGGTGCAGCAGGCCCTCGCTGTCGACGACCTCGACCGCGATGAAGCTCAGATCGTCGCCGCGAACAGTGTGACGGTCGGCCGTGAGTCGAATGCCCGCGGGCTCGCCGACAGTCCGAAGCTCGCACTCGGCGACCGGCTTCGACCCGACGGCTTGCAGCGTCCCGGGTCGGTACGGCACCTCGAACGTCGTCATGCACTTTTCTGTGACCTTCGTGCCCTGCGACTCGCCGTTCAGTCGCAGCTCGACGCTCTCGCACGCCGAGTAGACGTCGACCCGGAACAGCTCGCCCTCGCGCCCCGGCCAGGTCCAGCTCGGCCAAACGTCCGGCCATCCCCAGTAGGTCACCATCGGTTCGGGTCCCGGCGCGTGCACGGCGATGAACAGCGGCTCGCCGCGCTGCCAGAGCACGTCCCGGTAGAACGACTGGGGCCGCTTGAAGCCGCACAGATCGAGATCGCCGCAGTTCGCGACGTGCCACGGATAGGCGGCGAGGAACGGTGCCGCCGCACCGTCGTGATGCGCTCTGCCGATGCCTGACTCGCCGAGATAGTCGAGCGCGGTCCAGACGAAATCTCCGATCACGTGATCGAGCTCGCGCACGCTCGCCCAGTGCTCCTGCGCTTCCCGAGCGACCGACTCGGATCCGTACACGACGCGTTCGGGAACGCGATCGTGGTCTGCGCGATACTCGGAGCCTCGGTAGTTGTAGCCGCACACGTCGAGCGCGGTGAAAAGGTCGTCGAGCTGCTGCCAAGGCCACGCGTCGTGACCGCCGTTGATGCCTGCCGTCACGGCTCTCGTCGCATCCACGCTGCGAACGTGGTCTGCGAGTATCCGTGCGATTCGTGCACCCTCCGGCCGGCCGCGCTCGACGGGCTCGTTGCCGATGCTCCACATGACCACGCACGGGTGGTTGCGGTCGCGCAGGAGCATGCTTTCGAGGTCGCGACCCCACCAGTCGTCGAAGCTCACGTGGTAGTCACAAATGTTCTTGCCGTTTCGCCAGCAGTCGAAGGCCTCGTCGATGACGAGCATCCCGAGGCGATCGCAGGCGTCGAGGAACGCCGGCGCCGGCGGGTTGTGCGCGCAGCGGACCGCGTTGAAGCCGTTCGCCTTCAGCAGCTCCACCTTGCGCTCTTCGGCGCGGTCGTGTGACGCGGCGCCGAGCGGGCCGTGGTCGTGGTGCACGCAGCCGCCCCTGAGCTCGCATGGCCGGCCGTTCAGCCGGAAACCAATCGCGGCATCGAACGCGAGACTGCGGATGCCGAACGGCGTCGCGACCGCGTCGACGATCTCGTCGCCGACGCGCACCTCCGTCTCGAGCACGTAGAGCTGCGGCGTGTCCGGCGACCAGAGGTTCGGGTCGCTCACGCGCAGCTCCTGCGAGATCTCCAGCCGACCGCCGCCGCGAATCGTCGCCGGCTCGTCCACGACCTGACCGGCGACGCGTGATCGAAGTGTGATCTCCCGGTCGGCGTCGTGCTCGTTCTCGACGGACGTGCGAACGAGTACCGTGGCCTCGCCGCGCGACACGTCCGGTGTCGTGACGCAAATGCCCCACGGATCCACGTGCAGCGGGTCGCCGGCCCAGAGCCACACGTGACGGTAGATGCCCGAGCCGGAATACCAGCGGCTGTTCGGCTGACCGGAGTTGTCGACGAGCACGCGGACGGCGTGCTCGGAACCCGCGTCGAGGTGCGGCGTCAGGTCGTGGCGGAACGTCGTGTAGCCGTAGGGATGCCGGCCGAGGAAGTGCTCGTCGAGCCAGACGTGCGCGTTCATGTACACGCCCTCGAACTCGAGCAGCACCTTCTTGCCGTGCCACTCGAGTGGGACCGTGAGGCGCTTCTGGTACCAGCCGACTCCGGTGGCGAAGTGGCCGCCGTCGCCGCCGTTCACGTTCGCCGGATCGCGCTCGAGCTCGATGCTCCAGTCGTGCGGCAGGTCGAGCGAGCGCCAGTCCGAGTCGTCGAGGCGCTCGTGCCAGATCCCGCCCGGGAGGTCCCCGAGGCGGAAGCGCCAGCCGCGATTGAAGTCGAGCCTCTCCATTGTGATCGGTCACATTTTGATGTGACTGGTAACATACGGCGCCGTGAGCGATGCCGTCAACGGGGATTCGGGCCGGCCGCCGACGATCCGCGACGTCGCAGCCCGGGCCGGCGTGTCGCATCAGACGGTGTCGCGGGTGATCAACGACAGCCCGCGCGTGACGGAAGGGACGAGGGAGCGCGTGCTGAGTGCGATTCGCGAGCTCGCGTTCGTACCGAGTCCGATGGCACGCGGCTTGATCTCGAACCAAACGCGCTCGATCGGGATCGTCACGGACGACATCTCCGATCACTTCTTCGCGCGTGTCGCCGCCGGCGCCGAGGCCGAGGCGCGACGTCGCGGCTACTACCTGATGATCGGTAGCGTCGAACCGGACGACGACGAGGAGGGCTACCTGCGGTTGATGCTCGAACGCCGCGTCGAGGGCTTGATCCTCGCCCGGCCGAGCGTGCCCCTCGTGCCGGCCGATCTGGTCGCCGCGCGCGGCGCCGGCGTACCACTTGTCGCCGTCGGCTTCAGCGAGTTGCCGGGCTTCCCCGTCGTCGACGTCGACAACCGCCGGGGCGGCTACGACGCGACGCGGCACCTGATCGAGCACGGCCACCGGCGAATCGCGACGGTCGTGGGCCCGCGCGCGTGGCCGTCCGCGGCCGCGCGGCTGGAGGGCTACCGTCAGGCGCTTCGGGAAGCGGGCATCGCACGCGATCTGGTCGAGCACGCGTCCGGCTGGGGCCTCGAAAGTGGACGGGCGGCCGCAACCCGCCTGCTTGAGCGCGGCGCAGAGTTCACCGCGCTGTTTGCGCACAGCGACCTGATCGCGCTCGGCGCGATCCGCCGGTTGCGTGAAGCGGGGCTGCGCGTGCCCGACGACGTCTCGGTCGTCGGCTTCGACGATCTGCCGATCGCCGACTACGTCGAGCCCGCGCTTACGACGATTCACCAGCCGATGCGCGAGGTCGGCGCGCGCGCCGCCGGCTTCGTGCTCGACCAGATCGCGGGCGGCGCGGCGCCGACGCCCGAAGCGCACCTGCTGCCCGCGGTGCTCGTCGCGCGGCAGAGCGTCAGTCAGGCGGATGACTAGAGGCTCGATGTGAAACTCGCCGGGTCCGCGGATTTCCACAGCGCGTCACAGGCGGCGCGGCGAAGGCCGTGCCGCTCACAAGCGTCACGCGGAATCAGAGTTCCCCGAAACGCCAACCAATGGCGCGCCGAAGGCGAGCCCCCGAGCGTGAGCGAAGCGAAGCGAGGGACCAGCTAGTGCCGCTGCGCATCGGCGTGATCGGCGTCGGCGCCGTGACGCTGCGCGGCATCCTGCCTCACCTCTCCGAGGACGACGTCAAGGACCGCGTTCGGCTCGAGGCGCTGTGCGATCCCGTCATCGAGCGAGCGGAAGCGGCCGCCGCGCGCTACGGCGTTCCGCACACTTACGCGGACGTCGACGAGCTGCTCCGCGAAGCGGAGATCGACGCCGTCACGGTCGCTTCGCCGATCGGGCTCCACTACGCGCACTGCCGCGCGGCGCTCGAGGCCGGCAAGCATGTCCACTCGAACAAGACGATCACGACGTCCGTCCGCGAGGCCGACGAGCTGATCGCACTCGCCCAGGAACGCGATCTGCGCATCGTCGCGTCTCCCGGGGAGGTCCTCCGCCGGCAGGTCATGCGCACGCGCGAGCTGATCGACGCCGGCGCGATCGGCGAGCTCTCATGGGTGCTCTGCGGCAACGCGTTCGGCGAGTACCACGAGGACGAGCGCGAACGTCGAGACGCGCCGGGAGGAGCTCCGATCGACCCGGCGTGGTACTTCCGCAAGCCCGGCGGCGGACCGATGTACGACATGACGGTCTACTCACTCCATCAGCTGACGAGCATCCTGGGGCCCGCGCAGTCGGTCGCCGCTCTGTCGGGCATCCGCATTCGCGAGCGTGAATTCCTCGGAGCGCGGATCGCAACGGAAGCCGACGACAACACGATCCTCCTCGTCGACTTCGGCGACGGCCTGCTGGCGGTCGCGTACGGGACGGCCGCAGGCAGGCATTCCGACCAGTTCGCAGCCGGCCTCTACTTCGGCACACGCGGGACGATCGACGGCGTCCTCCTGAACGGCGAGCGTTTCATCGAGCCGCACGATCTCCCGCACGTCGTCGGAGCGCACCGCGACATCCTCGAGTCGCACGTCTTCGAGGACATCATGCAGCTGGTCGACTGGGTACTCGACGACACGGCGACGCCCGTGACGGCCGAGCACGCGCGACACGTCATCGACATCATCGAGAGTGGATATCGCTCCGCCGAAACGGGTTCGCGGCAAGAGCTGACGACGTCCTTCGACCTGGCTGCACTCGGAGTCGTGCAGTCGTGATCGACAAGCGCACCTTCGACGAGCAGGGATACCTCGTTGCACGCGGTCTCTTCGACGCCGACGAAGCAACGTTCTGGCGCGATCACTTCACGCGTCTGCGCGAGGCGGGCGAGTACCCCGGAGACGTCGTCGGCGTCGATCCGAGCTCGGACGATCCGTTGAAGCGCTACCCGCGCATGATCCACATGCATCGGTGGGACGAGATCGCGCTCGACTGGCTGCTCGAGCCGCGAATCGCGCACGCGCTCACGACGCTGCTCGGCGGGCTGGAGCCGTTCGCGGTGCAGACGATGCTCTACTTCAAGCCGCCGGGTGCCCGCGGCCAGGCGGCCCATCAGGATCAGTTTTACCTGCGCGTGAAGCCGGGCACGTGCATAGCCGCCTGGATGGCGCTCGATCCGTGCGACGAGGACAACGGCTGCCTCGAGGTCCTTCCGGGCAGCCACGACTGGCCGGTCCTCTGCACGATCCCTGCCGATACGAGACAGAGCTTCACCGACGTCACCGTGCCGCTTCCGGACGACCTGGAGCTCGTCCCGGTGGTCATGGAGCCCGGCGACGTACTCTTCTTCAACGGCTCGCTCGTGCACGGCAGCAAGCCGAACCGGAGCGACCGCTTTCGCCGGTCACGCGATCGAGCTGACCGGCGTCTCCGTCGATCCGCGCACGACCGAGTAACCGTCCGGCGTGCACATCGTGACCTTGAGCTTCGACGACGGCTTCGAGCGCTCATCGATCCGTACGGCCGAGATCTTCGAGCGCTATGGCCTCGTCGCCGAGCTGCACGTCCTCGCGGCGGGCCACCTCGGCGAGCCCAGCGAGGAGTGGCACCGTAGGTGGCGCAAGGGCGACTTCGGCCTCTGGTCTGAGCTCAGGGCGCGCGGCCACTACGTCATGCCTCATGGCTACCGCCACGCGAACAAGGCCGAGCTGCCGCTCGACGAGGCCAAGCGCCTGATCGAGGCCTGCCTCGACGTGTTTCGCGCCGAGCTCGACGGGTTCGAGGCGTCGAACGCGAGCTTCGCGTTTCCCTACAACCGCTCGACCCCCGAGCTCGAGGCTTGGTTGGGTGCTCGCGTGCGCGCCTTCCGAACGGGTGGCGATCCGGTGATGCCTCTTCCCCGGCCAGGCCAGCAGAAAGTGACGTGCACCACCTTCGGTCCCGGGCGCTCCGACGATCATCTCTCGGCGGCGATCGAATCCTTCCTCGCCGGCCCATCCGGCTGGCTCTGTTGCAACCTCCATGGGCTTGACGACGAAGGCTGGGGCCCGATCGGAAGCGACGCGCTCGCGCGCATGCTCGAACGCCTCGTCACCGGTGATGTGCACGTGCTCCCGATCACGGCTGCGCTCGACCTGGCCGTGCTTGACGGTCGGGCGCCCGATACGTAGCGCCGCCCGAGAGTACATGAGCCGGATTGAGACGACCCTCGGCGACGCGTATTAGGAGCCGGCGGCGGACGTGCGCGCCTACATCGCGTCCGTGAAGTCGCCGACCGCGTAAACCAGCGGCGGTGACCCCGCGCGCGATGGCGGCGCCCGTCTTCGTCTCGGTGACACTTCTCGTGTTTGCCGCAGTCCGGGGAACTCCCCCAGCCGGCGCGCACGAGCTCGGTTTGCTACGGCCACCCCGCGCCTGGTGCGGGCGCCTCAGCAGTTAGCACTTGGCCCGTTCGCGGCCCGTCAGCCATGTTGGCTGAACCGTTCCACTCGTTCGCGATCAGGAACAGCGTGCTCCTGTCCTTGCCACCGAGCATGCAGGCGAAGCAGCCGCGGTCCAGGTGGATCGTCTGCAGCACGTCACCACGCTCGCGAACGCGCACGCAACGCTTGTTGGGGACGTCCCCGTACCAGATCGCGTTTGCGGCGTCGAGGCAGATGCCGTCGGGGAAGCCGCCGTCGAGGTCGGCCCACACGCGCCGGTTCGACAGGCTGCCGTCGGCCGCGATGTCGAAGGCCGTGAGCTTGTTGCCGTAAGACTCGGCGACGATCAGCGTCGCGTTGTCGGGCGTCACGACCATGCCGTTTGGGAATGCGACTCCGTCTGCGACCTGCCGAGCGGAGCCGTTGGGGGTGACCAAGGCGATCATCCCCGGGGCAAACTCGCCGCCCGGAAAGTCGAAGCCGATGTTGTTGACGTAGGCGTTGCCCCGACCGTCCACGACGATGTCGTTCCACGGGTGGTGAGCGAGGCCGGTCAGGTCGGCATGGGTCACCAGCAAGCCGTCGGGCTCCATGCGCAGGAGAAGCCCGTCGCTTGCCGAGACGATCAGCAGCCGCCCATCGGGCAGCCGGTCGATGCACATCGGAAACGACGGGACGCGGGCGACGACCTCGCTCCTGCCCTCGAGATCGACAGCGATCACCTCGTGCGCGCCCCAGTCGGAGAACCAAAGTCGGTCGTCGTGCCACCGTGGCGATTCGGGGAACGCGAGACCGCTCATTAGGACTTGCAATTCTGCTCGCGCGCGGCTCACGCTCACACGGGCGCAGAGTCGTAGGCCCTTTGCAACGGATCGATCTCGATCTTGGTCATCTGGAGCATCGCCTCCATGACCCGCTTGGACTTCTCGGGGTCGGGGTCGCTCATGAGGTCGCCCAGGATCCGCGGGACGACCTGCCACGAGACGCCGAACTTGTCGGTGAGCCAGCCGCACACGTTTTTCTCTCCTCCCGCGGAGAGCTTCTCCCAGTACTCGTCGACCTCGTCCTGCGTCTCGCATGTCACGAGCAGCGAGATGCCTTGCGAGAAGGAGAACGACGGGCCGCCGTTCAGCGTGACGAACGGCTGCCCTTCGAGCTCGAACGTGGCGGTCATCACTGATCCCGCCGGCCCCGGCCCCGCTTCGCCGTAGCGTGTCGTGTTCGTGATCCGCGAATTATCGAAGATCGAGGTGTAGAACTCGACCGCCTCCTCGGCTTGGTCGTCGAACGTCAGGAACGTCGTGATCGTCGGCATATGGGCTCCTCTGTTCGTTTCCAATTGGACTTCCCGACCGTCGAAAAATCATCGCTCAGTCGTCTGCGAGCCCGTGCTCCTCGAGCCAGGCCTTCGCGACGCGCTTCTGCGCTCTCGTGAGCCATGCCTCGGCCACGAGGTCGCGAAGCTCGTCGCGATCGACGCGGTTCAGGTCGGGGATTCGCATCAAGACGGCGGGGTAACCGTTGAAGTGAGGCGTCGTGAAGAAGACGCCGCGGTCGTCGGCGAGCAGGAGCTCCTTCACGTCGAGATCCACGACGCGGAACATCAGCACGTCGTCGAGCCGTTCACCCGTCTCGGGATCGATCGCGTCGCGCCGTTGTCCGCGATGGAAGCAGAACATCTTGCCGTGAACGAAGTACGCCGGACGCCCGTCGTCGGAGAGCTCCTTCGTCGCCTGGGGCATCGCCAGCGCGAGCTCGTCGAGGTCCGCCATCGTCGCCGCGCGCGCCACTAGATGGTTGATGCCATGCCTGGGTGCGTCTGGGGATGGCTCAGACCAAGACTGGCGGCCGCGTCACGCGCAGCCCAGGCTGGTGGCCTGGGCAAGCGGGAGGCGGGCGAGCCGGCGCCGTGTCTGAGCCACCAGCCAGACGTGCATAGGTGTGGCATCAACCATCTAGACCGGTCAGTATCCATCAGACGTCTTTCTGGCCGTGGAAGGCCGCAGCCGAAGAGCTGACGACGCGCACTCGCCGGCAGTTGCGGGCTGCGGCAGACCGGTCGCCGGACGTGGACGATGCTCCAGCTGCGCCCAGCGCGGTGGACCACCACCCAGACTGAGATCGCCTTCGATGTCTCCGGGGCAAGCGCCTCGACATTCGCCCAGTCGAGCGCCGGAAAGCTGATGCGGACCCGCAGTAGCTGTGAGAGGGGTAGGCCACTCGCTGCTGCCGCCGCCCGGGCGAGATCGTTCTGACGTTGCATCGGCGGCGGCAGGGACGGGAAGATCGCGCGGCGGATGACGACGTCGCCCAGCAGCCGGTACCGACGGCCTGTCCACCTGGCCGCGCCGATCCGCCAGACGCGGCCACGCCTGAGGTTGCGCACCAGGACGACGCTGTCACGGTCGCAGAAGTAGTCGACGACGAGGCGATGTCCATTCCTGGTGGCGATCGAGTCGTGGGCTCCTTGCGCGAGCAGGCAACGGTTTCCGTTCTCGAGCTCGAGACCCCAAGGCGGGTCGCTTCTGAGATCCACCCGTGCGGCGAAGGTGACGCCCGAGGCGAGCATGAAGTGCGGCACGCGGATCGTTGCCGCACGCGCGTCCCAGGGGCTGTACGGGCATACCACGAGGTCTGTTTGGTGTGGGCCGTCGCGCCAGCAGGGGTCGGCGACCAGATTGTCCGCGCCGCAGCGGTAGCCGAATTCGCCGATCACCTCGGAGATCGGACTGCAGCTGCCCAGCCCGAGCGGCTTGATCTTCAGCGACGGCTTGACCGCACCGGCTGCGTCGAATGGGTTCCAGGTTGCGATCGCGGTCCTTCGAGCGGTCCCGCCTCCGGTCGCAACGCCCGCGAGCGCGAGAAGTGCGGACAGCACCACGAGTCGCCCCGTCACAGGCCGAGCGTAGCGAGCCATGCCTCGACTCACCTCGGCGCAGTCCGTCGTCCGGTAGAACACGTGGATGGCCATGTTCTTCGTCGTGCTCCGCCGCTCCGGCCCTCAGTGGGACCCGTCGCGGCCGTTGGAGGAGCAATCCGGCTGGCCCGCGCACGCGTCCTTCATGGACGGGCTCGTGGACGCGGGCTTCGTCGTCCTGGGCGGGCCGCTCGCCGACGAGCACCGCGTGGTGCATGTCGTCGAGGCCGAATCGGCTGATGCCGTCCGCGCCACGTTCGCGCGCGATCCGTGGAGCGAGACGCATCTCCGTGTCGACACGATCGACCCGTGGACGATCCGGCTCGACGGGCGGCTTTGCCGCGACTGGTGACGGCCCTCTCGCCGGCGGCCGCGATCACGAGTGCTACGTCCGGCGGTGGAGGAGAATCTCCTCCTCCCTGACCCAGCTCCTACCTTCATCCGCGGAGACGAAGCCCTGCCAGCGGACACGCTGGTCAGTGATCTCGGAGAACGTCCAGCGATAGAGACGGTTGTCGGGCGCGCGGCCCTCGAGCCAGATCTCATCGTCGTGCTCGCGCGCGATCAGGTTGACGGTTCCGCCGTAGACAGGAGCGACGAACGTCACGCGCCAGCCGTCGATCTTCGGGTCGTAAGCGCGAATCGTCGTCCCGTACTCGCTGGACGGCTGCCCCGGCTCGCGATTATGACGCGCTGGGCTGATCAGCACGTCCTGGATCACTCGTCCCTCGAGCACCCAGCCGAAGTGCCACTCGCCCGTCTGCTGCTTCGTCACGTTGCCGTCCTGATCGAAGAATGTGTCCTCGATGTCCCAGCTGCCGACGAGCCGGCCGAACAGCATGAGTTTGTCCGCGTACTTCGGGAACGGACCGTCTGCTGCGAGAGCGTCGATCATCGCCGAGGCCGTGTCGAATGGAATCACGGTCGCCATGCGGCGGAGCCTACGGCCACCGAAACAAACTGGCTGTCACGATCTTGCTGAACGCGCAGCGCCGGCGATGATCGTGCGCAGGTCGTCGAGACGATGCTTCGTCAGCGTCTCTCGAGCTGCTGTCGGCGTCATGCCGAAAACGCTGCGGAAGCGGGCGCTGAAGTGACTGTGGTGAGCGAAGCCCGTTTCGAGCGCGAGCGCGGCGAGGTCGCGCTCCCCGTTGGCGAGCCGCTCTACCGCCGCGCTCACGCGTAGCCGGAGCAGGTAGCGCGCGATCGTCTCACCGCTGTCCGCGCGGAACTGGCGAGCGAGGTGAAACGGCGAACAGTGCACTGCGCGAGCGACCGCTTGCAGATTCCAGCGAGTGGCCGGTGAGCTCGCCAGGAGGGCTCGTACTTGCTCTACGCGGATCCGCTGTGTCCGTCCGAGGTGTTCGCCGTCTCCCCATCCGGAGTTGGCGAAGGCGCCCGGTAGCATTGCCAACAGCAGCAGCGTCGCCTCCTCCGCTTCGAGCTGGTCGGCTCCCGAATCGCGTAACGCCCGTGTCACAAAACAGACCGCGAGGTGGTCGCGGGAGCGCAAGCTGCCCGAGAGTCCATCGCAACCGCCAACCACTTCCTCGAGGAGTTGCAACGGCAGGACGATGACGGTGCAGTCGTCGCCGCTGATGCCGGGATGGCTGACGCGATACTCCTCCTCAGCTCCGACGACGAGTGCCGCACTCGTGTCGACGACATGCGGCTCGCCACGCCGCTCGATCACGAAGACGCCGCGGCGCGGGAGAATGATCTGCGCCGTACTGCCAAGCTCGACCGGCCCATAGCCGGACCGCGGCGCGCGGCACACGACGTCGTAGACCTGAACGAGAGGAGTCTCGATGAGCGCCGAAGACTGCCGCTCGGGCACTCCTCTAGTTTGAACGTCAGCGGCAGCCCTGCGCCACGGGTCGTAGGGTTGGCTCGTCAGTCGTTGAGGACCGCCAGGTCGAGCCGGCGGAGGCGCTCGGGGTCGGCGAGCAACTCGATTTCGACGATCTTCCCGCGCGTGATCGTGAAGCGGAAGACGACGCGCGGCCGTCCGCCCGGAGCCCACACGGCTCCCACGGCTCCGTCCACGAGCGCCGGTCGTGCGAACCGGGCCCGGCCCGAGAAGGTGTTGGCCACGGCCGCGGCACCGCGGATATCCTTCGATGCGCCCGCCGAGGTTCTCGACGCCGCTCGCGTCCGAGCGGCTGAGCCGAAGCCAGGCTTCCTGGACCGCGTCGTCCGCCTCGCTCGGCGAGCCGAGCATCCGGTAGGCGACCACCCGCAAAAGCGTCCGGTGCTCCTCGAAGCGTTCCGCCAGCCAGTCGCGTTCGTCCATCCGTCACATTCCCTCGTCGCGTGGTGTCATAGCAGTGACCCGCGAAATCCAGCAGATGTGACACGACGAGTGAGAGGAGCTCTTCATGACTTCAGGTCTCCCGACAGTCATCTATCCCGTCACGGACCTCCCTCGAGCGAAAACGCTGTAGGGCGCGCTCTTGGGTGTAGCGCCTTATGCCGACGAGGCTTATTACGTCGGGTTCAGAGTCGGAGACCAAGAGCTGGGTCTCGATCCCAACGGCCACAGCCAGGGTATGACGGGACCCGTCGGCTACTGGGAGGTCGACGACATCGAGGAGACTCTCGCGCTGGTCCTCGGCGTCGGCGCAGAGGAGCAGCAGCCGATCATAGATGTCGGTGGTGGCAAGCTGATCGCTTCTGTCAAAGACGCAGACGGCAACATCACCGGACTCATGCAGTCACCTTGATTGCCTCGGGGCCGCGCGGCGTGTCTTTCGAAACAAGAACTTTCGCAAGTTCTATTGACTTCGTTCGTAAGCAATCGTAAGGTCGCACCTTCGGAAGCCCGCTGAAGGAGGACGGAGTTGGGCGACGAGGCCCCTGATCATGTGACCGCCGGCTCCGGCGCCGGCGATCGCATGCAGCGGGTGCTCGAGCTGCTCGACACGCGCGACGTGGTCAGCGTCACCGAGCTCGCCCACGCGTTCGCCGTCTCCGAGGTCACCGTCCGCAACGACCTGGCGATCCTCGCTCGCCAGGGGCTCATCGCCCGCATTCGCGGTGGCGCGCGCGCGCTCCAACGAGGGCAGTCCGAGGTCGCATTCGACGTGCGACTGCGCGTCCAGGAGGCCGAGAAGCGCGCGGTTGCACGGGCCGCGGCCGCGATGGTCGACGACGGTGAAGCCGTCGCGCTCGACTCGAGCACGACCGCGTTCTACATCGCGCTCGAGCTCCGCGAGAAGAGGGAGCTCGTCGTCGTCACGAACGGCCTGCGCGTGGCGGCGGCCCTCGCCGATGCCGCCGGCGTCAGCGTGATCGTCCCGGGCGGGGTTCTACGCCTCGCCGCGATGTCGCTCGTCGGTGACTTCGCGTCCGCCGTTCTGCGGACGACGAGCATCGGCAAGGGCTTCTTCGGCGCCCGCGGAGTCAGCGTCGATCGCGGGCTCATGGATCTCAATCCCGAAGAGGTTCGCATCAAGCGCGAGATGGCGGACGTGTGCGAGCGAGTGATCGGGGTCTTCGACCACACGAAGTGGTCACGAAACGCACTGCTGTCTTTTGTCCCGACCCAGCGGATCACGGCGATCGTCACGGACGCCGGAGCGCCGGCCGACCTGATCAAGGAGTGGCGGGATCTCGAGGTCGAGGTCGTTGCGGCCGAGCTCGAACCGGACGTACCCACCCCCCAGGCACATCGACCGCCGGCTCCTCCGGGCTCCGATCGCAAGGAGGTGGCGCATACGACCGCAAGCGGTTGAACCCTCCCCGACCGCATGTCATCCAGCGGCGGCAGCCCTGTCAATCCCCAACAATTCAGTGGCCAGCGAAAGGAATCGAGATGAAGGCACGTGTGCTGAAGCACCTCACGTCGATCGGGGCGATCTGCCTCCTCAGCGTGGTGCTGCTGACGACTGCAACTGCGGCGACCTCCCTGAAGACGGGCCTCAAGGTCTTCGTCATTCCGAAGAACCTCGGCAACCCGTACTTCACGACCTCCGACAGCGTCAAGTCGGGCGGCGCCCTCAAGGCGCTTCAGGAGCTGAAGGAACAGGGCAAGGAGACGAGCGGCACGGCGGCAACCGCCGCGTCGCAGCTCCCGGCGATTCAGGCCGCGATCACGAAGGGAGCAAATGCTCTCATCGTGTCGGCGACCGACGCGTCGGCGTTGTGCCCGACTCTGAAGCAGGCGATGGCGAAGAAGATCGCCGTCGTGACGTACGACTCCGACGCCCCCGCCTGTCGCAGCATTTTCATCAACCAGGCGGACTCGAAGGCAATCGGCACCAGCGAAGTCGACCTGCTCGCGAAGCAGATCAACAAGACGGGTGACTTCGCGATCGTTTCGGCTGCCGCTTCGGCGACGAACCAGAACGCGTGGATCGGCTACATGAAGACGCAGGTGAAAAAGTACCCGAACATGAAGCTCGTGTCCGTCGTCTACGGCAACGACGACCCGACCGTGTCGACGCAGGTGACGCAGGGTCTGCTCCAGCAGTACCCGAACCTCAAGGGCATCATCTCGCCGACGACCGTCGGGATCGCCGCAGCCGCGGCCGTGCTCGACACCGCAAAGTACCGCGGGAAGATCAAGCTGACCGGACTCGGCACGCCGAACTCACTGCGCAAGTACGTCAAGGACGGCACGATCATTGCGTTCGAGCTCTGGAACCCCGCCGATCTCGGCTACCTGGCCGCGTACGCGGCAGTGAATGTCGCGTCGGGCACGCTCACCGGCAAGGCGGGCCAGACGTTCACCGCGGGCCGACTCGGCAAGTACAAGGTCGGCGCGAAGAGCACGGTGCTCCTCGGGCCTCCGTTCGTCTTCAATAAGGCGAACATCGACAAGTTCCACTTCTAAAAATGCGCATGGGGCGTGCCGGACGGACACCATCGCCGGCACGCCCTGTCTCTCGTGTGAGATGACCGAACAGCAGCCCATCCTCTCGCTCGAACACGCGTCGAAAGCATTCGGCGCGATCCGAGCCCTCGAGGACGTCTCGATCGATCTGAACGCGGGCGAGGTGCACGCGCTCGTGGGTGAGAACGGCGCCGGCAAATCCACGCTCGTGAAGATCCTCGGCGGGGTGCACCTTCCCGACAGCGGCCGCCTCCGAATCGACGGCCATGAGGTCGTGCTGCAGGGCCCGGCCGCAGCGCGCGACGCCGGCGTCGCGATCATCTACCAGGAGCCGATCATGTTCCCGGACCTCTCCGTCGCCGAGAACATCTTCATCGGCCGGCAACCGCTGAGCGCTGCGCGACGGATCAACGTCAGCGCGATGCACTCGCAGGCGGCGGGGATTTTCGAACGTCTCGGCGTGCCGCTCGATCCGGGACGGATCGCCCGCGGCCTTTCGATCGCCGAGCAGCAGATCGTCGAGATCGCGAAGGCGTTGTCGCTCGACGCAAGGGTGATCGTGATGGACGAGCCGACGGCTGCGCTCTCGGCGACGGAGGTCGAGCGGTTATTCCGCGTCGTCGAGACGTTGCGTGCGGCGGGCGGCGCAGTCCTGTTCATCTCGCACCGGCTCGAAGAGGTCTTCGCGCTGTGCCGGCGCGTCACCGTCTTCCGCGACGGCCGCCTCGTGCTCTCCAGCGAGGTGTCCGGCCTCACGTCCGACGACCTCGTGCGCGCGATGGTCGGACGCGAGTTGCCGGAGCGCGTCATACAGGAGCAGAACATCGGCGACACGGTGTTGCGCGTCGAGCGTTTGACACGCGAGGGCGTCTTCGTCGACGTGTCGCTCGAGGTCCATGCCGGTGAGATCGTTGCGCTCGCCGGGCTGGTCGGCGCCGGCCGGAGCGAAGTCGCTTGCGCGATCTTCGGGATCGACCGGTACGACGCGGGGCGGGTGACGCTGAACGGCAAGCCGTTGCGCCGCGGCTCGCCGTCGACAGCGATGGCGGCGGGGATGGGGCTCGTTCCCGAGGACCGGCGTCAGCAGGGACTGGTGATGGAGATGTCGATCGCGCGAAACATCACGCTGGCGTCGCTGACGCGACTTCGGCGCGCCGGATTCATTCGCGGGGTCGCCGAGCGTCGGTTCGCCCGCGACTGGGCGCTGCGGCTGCAGGTCAGATACGGGCGCCTCGGCAATCCGATGACCTCGCTCTCGGGCGGGAACCAGCAGAAGGTGGTGCTCGCGAAGTGGCTCGGGCGACGGCCCTCGGTGCTCATCGTCGACGAGCCCACCCGTGGCATCGACATCGGGACGAAGGCCGAAGTCCACCGCCTGCTCGAAGAGCTCGCGGCGGAGGGCGTCGCGATCCTCGTGATCTCGTCGGAGCTCCCCGAGGTGCTCCGGCTCGCCGACCGCATCCTCGTCATGCGCGAGGGACGGCTCGTTGCCGAGTTCGCGCACGCGGATGCGTCGGAGGAGACGATCGTCGCCGCAGCGACCGGCCAGCTCGGCCAGGCGGCGGCATGAGCGAGCTCATGCCGCTGCGGGGAGGGGGACTCGGGGGAACCGAGAGGTTCCCCCTTGCGCTGCATCGCGGGTTCCCCGCGTTGCAGCGGAGAGAAAAGGCGGCGGCATGACGGCGACGGCCGAGCCCCGGACGAGAAGTGCGCCGCTCGCCGACTCGACGAACGCGCGGCGGCTCGTCGATCTCGTCTTCCGGCTGCGGGAGTTCGGGATCATCGCCGTGCTCGCGCTGCTCGTGTTCGGGACGGCCGCCATCCAGCCGCGGTTTCTTCACCTCTCGAACATCCAGTTCATCCTCGTCGATGCGACGATCTTCGCGCTGCTCGCTCTGGGCGAGACGATGGTCGTGCTCACCCGCAACGTCGACCTTTCGATCGGCTCCGTGCTGGGGCTGTCGGCCTTTCTCTCCGCCGATCTCTTCGGGCATCACCAGGGCATCCCGATCGCGTTCGTCTTCGTCGCCGGGCTCGCGATCGGCGTCGCGTGCGGATTCGTGAACGGCTTTCTCACCGTCGTCGGCCGAGTGCCCAGCCTCGTCGTGACGCTCGCGATGCTGTACATCATCCGCGGCATCGACATCCTCCGCGTCGGCGGCGGACAGGTCGTCGCGAGCTCGCTGCCGAACTCCTTCATCGACATCCCGAGGAGGACGGTGGGAGGGATTCCCGTCCTCGCGATCGTCGTCGCGGCCGTCGTCGCCGTCGGCGCGTACTACTTGCGCTCGTTCCGTTCCGGTCGCGAGCTGTATGCGATCGGCTCGAACCCCGACGCCGCGCGACTCGCGGGGATCCCGACCGGGAGGCGTGTCTTCACGGCGTTCATCGTCAGCGGCGGCATCGCCGGCATCGCCGGTGTCCTCTATGCCGCCCGCTACGGGACGATCGACTCGACGGCCGGAAGCGGGTACGAGCTGCAGGTGATCGCGGCCGTCGTCGTCGGCGGCGTCGCGATCTTCGGCGGGAGCGGAAGCGTCGTCGGTGCGGCCTTCGGCGCGCTGCTCCTGAACACGATCCTCTCGGCGCTCTACGTCCTGGGCGTCTCGCCGTTCTGGGACCAGGCGATCGCCGGGGCGCTGCTGCTGGGCGCAATCGCGCTCGACCGCGGGATCTCACTTCAGCTCGCCGCCGCGCTGAGAAAGAGGAGGACGCACCTTGGCGCTTGACTTGCGTCACCGCGTTCGCTCGCTCATGCGCTGGGAGGTCGGGCTCGTCTTCGCGCTCGTCGCCGTGATCCTCTTCGGGATTGAGGCGTCGTCGCAGTTCCTGACGAGCATCAACCTCTTCTACCTCAATCTCTCGATCGGCGAGATCGCGATCATGACGCTGCCGATGACGCTGCTGATCGTCACCGGAGAGATCGACCTCTCGGTGGCTTCGATGCTCGGGATGTCGAGTGCACTCGTCGGCGACCTCTACAGCCGCGGGTGGTCGATGCCTTTGGTGATCGCTTCTGTACTCGCCGTCGGTGCCGCCGCCGGCTGTTTCAACGGATTTCTCGTGACGCGGGTCGGTTTGCCCTCGCTCGCGGTCACGATCGGAACGCTGACGCTGTATCGCGGCATCGCCGTCGTCGTCCTCGGCCCGAGCACGGTCTCGAGCTTCCCGACGAGGTACACGAACATCGGTGTGAACGCGCTGCCGCACACCGGCGGCTACGTCTCGTATTCCGTCGGCATCTTCATCCTGCTTGCCGTCGTGTTCGGGATCGTGCTGCATGCGACACCCTTCGGGCGGTCGCTGTTCGCGATGGGTGCGAATGCCGAGGCCGCACGCTACGCCGGGATCCGCGTCAAGCGCACGAAGCTGATCCTGTTCGTCGTCTCGGGGATGGTCTGCGCGCTCGCCGGGATCCTCTACACCTTCCGCCTCTCGACTGCCGTGCAGGACAACGGCATCGGTCTCGAGCTCAGTGTCGTCACGATCGTCCTCCTCGGCGGCGTCTCGATCTTCGGCGGCCGCGGGTCGATCGTCGGCGTTGTGCTCGCGATCGCCGTCTTCGCCGGGCTCCAGAGCGCGCTCTTTCTGACGAACTTCGAACAGCGTGCGATGGGTGTCGTCACCGGCACGCTCCTGCTGCTCAGCGTGCTCATTCCGAACCTCTCCGCATTCGTGGAACGTGGTCGCAACGTCCTCAGGCGTCGCGAGCTCGGCGGAGCCGGCAGGGCGCCGGCGCGAGAGGCAGCATCGTGACCGGCCACGTCCACGTTGCGTTCGACCTGGGCGCCGAGAGCGGCCGCGCGATGGTCGGGCGCTTCGACGGTGGGCGCCTCGAGCTCGACGAGGTCCGGCGATTCCCGACCAGATCCGTGCGCCTGGCGGACGGTCTCTACTGGGACGCCCTCGGCCTCTTCGGCGAGTTGACGTCCACTCTGGCGGACGTGCGTGCCTCCGGTGCGCTCATCCGGAGCGTCGGCGTGGACTCGTGGGGCGTCGACTTCGGGCTGCTCGATGCGGACGGGTCGCTGATCGCCAACCCCTTGTCGTATCGGGACGGGCGAGGCGCGCCGTTCGTGCGCGAGGCGCTCAAGCGTGTGCCGGCCGAGGACGTCTACGCGACGACAGGCATCCAGTTCCTGCCGTTCAACACGGTGTTCCAGCTGCTCGCACTCGACGCGACCTCGATGCTCGATCGCGCCGAGACGCTGCTGCTCATGCCCGATCTGCTCGCGTATTGGCTGACGGGTGAGCGCCACGCCGAGGCGACGAATGCGAGCACCACGCAACTGCTCGACGCGCGGACGGGTGAGTGGGCACACGACCTCATCAACCGCCTCGGCCTGCCGCGGCGGATCTTCGCGCCGATCGTCGAGGCGGGGTCGATTCTCGGCGGCCTGCTGCCCCACGTCGCCGAGGCGACCGGCCTTTCTGGGTCGACGCCGGTGGCCGCCGTCGCGTCGCACGACACGGCATCCGCCGTCGTCGCGATGCCCGCGACCTCACAGAATGTCGCGTACATCTCGAGCGGCACTTGGTCGCTCGTGGGAGTCGAACTCGACGAGCCGGTGCTCTTGCCTCGTGCGCAAGCGGCGAACCTCACGAACGAGCGCGGGTTCGGCGGCACGATTCGGTTGCTCAAGAACGTGATGGGGCTCTGGCTCGTGCAGGAGTGTCGCCGTGCCTGGCTGCGCGACGGCGAAGCACCCGACTACGCCGACCTGGCCGCCCTTGCCGCCGCAGCACCGAGCGGTTCGCTCTTCGACCCAGACCTTCCAGAGCTGCTCACGCCGGGCGACATGCCGGCGCGGATCCGCGCCGCGTGCGCCCGCTCCGGACAGGACGTCCCAGAGCAGCGGCCTGCGCTCATGCGCGCGATCTTCGAGAGCCTGGCCTGTAAGTACCGACTCGTGCTCGAGCAGATCGAGGAGGTGACCGGCCGCACGATCGACGCCGTCCACGTGCTCGGGGGTGGGTCGCAGAACACGTTCCTCTGCCAGTTGACGGCCAACGTGACGCGGCGCGTCGTGCTCGCCGGCCCCGTCGAGGCGGCGGCACTCGGTAACGTGCTCGTCCAGATGCACGCCTTCGGCGACGTCGGGTCGCTGGCGGAGATGCGGGAGGTCGTCCGGCGCTCGGTGGACATCCGCGTCTTCGATCCCGACTCCGCGACCGACACGTGGGACGCGCTCTACGGCAGGTTCCGGACGGCTCTCGACTCGGAGGTGCTGACGCGATGACGCTCGATTACGACCTGATCGCGGAGAAGCTCGCAGCTCGGGGCGACGACGTCGGCCGTGTCGAGGGCGCGCTCCGGGCGCAGGAGGTCGAGACGCCGTCGTGGGCGTTCGGGAACTCCGGCACGCGCTTCGCGGTGTTCGCGCAGCCGGGCGCGCCGCGCGACCCCTTCGAGAAGCTCGAGGACGCGGCGGAGGTGCACCGTCTCACGGGGATCGCGCCCTCGGTCGCGCTGCACATCCCCTGGGACAAGGTCGAGAACCTGAACGGGCTGCGCGAGCGGGCGGAGGAGCTCGGGCTGCGGCTCGGCGCGATCAACCCGAATCTCTTCCAGGAACCGGAGTACAAGCTCGGGAGCCTCTGCAACCCGGACGCCGGTGTCCGGCGCCGCGCCGTGGCGCACGTGCACGAGTGCATCGAGATCGCTGCGCGCGTCGGATCCGACGCGATCTCGCTGTGGCTCGCCGACGGCACGAACTATCCCGGCCAGGACTCGCTGCGCGCGCGCCGCCGCCGGCTCGCCGACGCCCTGCGCGAGGTGTACGGCGCCCTCGGCGACGAGATGGAGCTACTCGTCGAATACAAGCTCTACGAGCCCGCGTTCTACGCGACGGATCTGGCCGACTGGGGGTCGGCGCTCCTTGTCTGTCAGGAGCTCGGCGACCGCGCGAAGGTGCTCGTCGACCTCGGCCACCACGCCCAGGGCGTGAACATCGAGCAGGTCGTCTCGCTCCTGCACGGCGTTGGCCGGCTGGGCGGCTTTCACTTCAACGACCGCAAGTACGGCGACGACGACCTGATCGTCGGCTCGATCGACCCGTTCCAGCTCTTCCGGATCTTCTTCGAGCTCGTCGACATCGGTGCGTTCGAGAGCGGCGTCCGGTTCACGATCGACCAGTCGCACAACATCGAGCCGAAGATCGAGGCGATGATCCAGACCGTCCTGAACTTGCAGGAGGCCTACGCGAAGGCCCTGCTCGTCGACCATGCCGCGCTCGAACGCGCGCAGGCCGACGGCGACATCCTCGCCGCGAACCGGATCCTCGTCGACGCCTTCAACACGGATGTCCGACCCCTCTGCGCGAAAGTGCGCGAGGATCTGGGCGCGTCCGCCGACCCGATTGCCTCCTTCCGCGCCGATGGGTACGCCGACAGAGTCGCGCAGGCACGCCTGCATGGAACCGCGGCCGCATGGATCTGATCGACCACAACAGAGGAGTGCGCTCTTCATGGCTTTGACCGTTCCGCCGATGTACGAGGACCAGTGGGATCCGCCCACCGAACTGAGCGAGCTCGAGGCGCTCGTGTACCGCTCGAACCTGCTCGCGTCCGATCGGGCGATCGTCAACTTCGGCGGCGGCAACACGTCTGTCAAGACACGCGAGGCCGATCACACCGGCCGCGAGACGAACGTGCTGTGGGTGAAGGGCTCGGGCAGCGACCTGGCGACGATCGCTCGCGGCGGCTTCACCGGTTTACGCCTCGACGAGATCATCCCGCTGCTCGAGCGCGACGCGATGACCGACGAGGAGATGGTCGCGTACCTCGCGCGCTGCCAGCTCGACCCTTCCATGCCCCGTCCGTCGATCGAGACG
>WNEY01000554.1_pt1 | contig 23881 bp, 24 predicted proteins | sample 5400531 | NCBI WGS metagenome assembly WNEY01 (sample SAMN13153338, study PRJNA577476) | soil metagenome | isolation source: 200 cm saprolite under Douglas fir tree site 1 | place: USA:California | collected 2015-04-18
TCCGGGCAGACCTGCGCATCGGTCGAGCGCGTCTACGTGCACGAGAGCATCGCGAAGCCCTTCACCGATCGCGTGGTCAAAATCGCGAAGGGGCTGCGCCAGGGGGAGCCGAACAGCCACGACGTGGACGTCGGCGCCATGACGACGCAGATGCAGGTGGACATCGTGCGCCGCCATCTCGACGAGGCCAAGGCGCGGGGCGCCAAGGTGCTGGCCGGCGGCGAGATCACGGTGACGCCGGAAGGGGCGCGCTACGTCCAGCCGACCGTGCTCGTGGACGTGACGCAGGACATGGCCATCGTCCGCGACGAGACCTTCGGGCCGATGCTGCCCATCCTCACCTTCCGCACCGAGGAGGAGGCGATCCGCCTCGCCAACGACTCGCCCTACGGGCTCTCCGCCTACGTCTTCACCCGCGACCGCGAGAAGGCGGACCGGATCGCCAACCGCCTCGCCGCCGGCACGGTGATGCACAACGACACGCTCTACACGCACGCCGCGCCGGAGACGCCGTGGGGCGGCGTGAAGTCGTCGGGCCTGGGCCGCGTGCACGGCAAGCATGGCCTCAAGGACCTGTGCGAAGTGCGGCACGTCAATCTGGAGCGGCTGAACTTCCCCGCCTTCTGGTACTACCCGTACTCGCGCAAGGGCTGGTCGATGGGGCTGCGCGTGTACCGGACGCTGCTCGGGAGAGGAATCGGGGGGCGGCTCAAGGCCCTCTTCGGGAAGCATTGATGGCCGCGGAGACCGTCGGATTCCTCGGGCTCGGCAGCATGGGCCGGCCCATGGCGGCGAACCTCGTCGCCGCGGGGTTCACGGTCCGAGCCTGGAACCGGACGCGGGGCAAGGTCCCCGAGGGCGCGGCGGAGTGCGATTCGCCCCGCGCTGCGGCCACCGGCGCGCGCATCGTCATCAGCATGCTCGCCGACGACGCGGCGGTGCAGGCGGTCACGCTGGGCGAGAGCGGGCTTCTCGCCGGCCTGCGCGAGGGTGGAATCCATCTCGGCATGAGCACCATCTCGACCGCGCTCTCGCAGCGGCTCTTCGAGGCGCACAAGGCAGCCAGGCAGCACTTCGTCGCCGCGCCCGTCTTCGGCCGGCCCGAAGCGGCGGCGGCGCGCAAGCTGCGTATCATTCCCGGCGGCGACGAGGCCGCCGTTTCGCACTGCAAGCCGCTCTTCGATGCCCTGGGAGAAGGCACGTTCCCGATGGGCACCGCGGTGCAGGCCTCGCTCGCCAAGCTGTGCGGGAACTTCATGATCGCGGCGCTGATCGAGTCCTGCGGCGAGGCTTTCGCGCTCGCCGAGAAGTCGGGGATGGATCCGGTGCGGCTCTCGGAGACGCTGACGAAGATTCTCTTCGCCAATGCGCCCTTGCCGGCGGGCTACGCGGGGCGCATCGCGGCCACGCAGTTCGAGCCGGCGGGCTTCGTCATGCCGCTGGCGTTCAAGGACGTCTCGCTGGTGATCCGGGCTGCGGAGGATCTGCGGGTGCCGATGCCGCTCGCGTCGCTGATCAAGAACAACATCGTCGCGGCCCTGGCCAACGGGCGCGACAAGTGGGACTGGGGCGGCCTCGTGAGCTCCGTTCGCGAGGCCGCCGGCCTGCCGCCGCGCCGCTGATTACTTCACGCGCGTGTAGACGATCTCCAGGTTCTTGAACTGCTTGCCGTCCGGACCCGGACCGGTCATCTCCATCACGAAGGTGTCGTCGTCCTTCATGACCGTGCTCGCGGTGACCGGCACTTCCTTGCCCGCCATCGCGTCGGACATCTTGCCCTTCATCGAGCACTTCTTCGAGCCGGCGGCACACTTGCCTTTGATCATCATCGCGCCGGTGCCCATGTTGTCGACCCACGTTCCCCAGCGCTCCTTGGTCACGTTGTCGAAGCCCTGCGTGCCCTTGCCCTCGAAGGGCTGTCCGCCCATGTCTCCGTGAACTTCCTCCTCCATGACGCGGCCACCGAGGGCGGGCTTGAACTCCGCGGTGCCCTCGCTCTTCATGGGCGGCGCGCCCGGCGTCATCCAGGAGGTGACCTGCAGCTTCCACTTGCCCGCCATCTTGGCCATCTGCTGGTGCTCGGGCCCGGGCGTGGCGGCCTTCATGTATTTCTCCATCATCGCCTTCTCTTCGGCGCTCATCTCCTTCTTCGGCTCGTCGGCGAGAGCGGCGGTCGAGGCGATCAGGAACAGCGCGGCAGCGATTTTCATCGTGTGGACCTCCTTTGGGCTGCGCACCATACACAATCGCGGCGTCCTTGACAGCGCATTCCGCGGGCGCTACCAACCGCGCTCTTTCGCAAGAGGAGGCTCGAGGTGGCGACCTACGATCTCGCGATCATCGGCAGCGGACCTGGCGGTTACGTCTGCGCCATCCGCGCGGGGCAGAACGGCCTCAAGACGGTGGTCGTCGAGAAGGATCCGCGGGTGGGCGGCACCTGCACCCTGCGCGGATGCATCCCCACCAAGGCGGTCCTCCACTCCGCCGACCTCCTCGACGAGGCGCGGCGCGGGGCGGAGATCGGGGTGAAGACCAGCGGCGTCGAGTTGGACATGAACACCGTGCGCAAGTTCAAGGAAGACGTCGCCAGCAAGTCGAGCAAGGGCATCGACTTCCTCTTCCGCAAGAACAAGGTGGAACGCCTGGTGGGCCACGGCCGCCTCGCCGGTCCCGGGAAGGTCTCGGTCACGGGGCCGCAAGGCGAGCAGATCATCGAGGCGAAGCACGTGCTGCTCGCCACCGGCTCGGCGCCGCGGCTGATCCCCGGCCTGACCCTGGGTCCGCGGGTGATGACCAGCGACGAGCTGCTCGAGAACACGGTGGTGCCGAAGCGCATGATCGTGCTCGGCGCGGGAGCGGTTGGCGTGGAGTTCGCCTCGGCCTACGCGCGATTCGGCAGCGAAGTGACGCTGGTGGAAATGCTGCCGCGGCTTCTGCCCATCGAGGACGAGGACATCTCCGCCGAGTTCGAGAAGGCCTTCCGCCGCCGCAAGATCAAGTCGCTCACCAGCGCCAAGGTGGAGAAGGTCGAGGTGCAGGGCGACCTGGTGCGCGCCACCGTCACCAGCCAGAAAGGCGCCGAGGTGCTGGAGGCGGAGCTGTTCCTCTGCGCCGTCGGCCGCCGGCCCGTGAGCGAGAACGTGGATCTGGAAAAATTTCCCAACGTCAAGATGGAGCGCGGCTTCGTCCTGGTGGATCCCGCGACGCTGCTCACCGGGGAGCCGTGGCTCTCGGCCATCGGCGACGTGGTGGCGCTGCCGGGGCGGCCGCATCCGCAGCTGGCGCACCTCGCGTTCGTCGAGGGCGAGTTCGTGGCCGACCGGCTGGCGGGCAAGAAGCCGCACCCGGTGAACTACGACCTGGTGCCCGGAGCGACCTATTCGGATCCCGAGGTCGCCTCGATCGGCCTGACCGAGAAGGCGGCCAGGGAGCGCGGCTACAAGGTCAAAATCGGCACTTTCCCCATGTCCGCCAACGGCAAAGCCCGGATCCTCGGGGCGGCCGAGGGCCTGGTGAAGGTCGTCGGCGAGGAGAAATATGACGAGGTCCTCGGCGTTCACATCGTGGGGCCGCGGGCTACGGAGCTGATCTCCGACGCCTGCTCGCTGCTCCGCCTGGAGACCACCAGCGAAGAGATGCTCCACGTCATGCGGCCTCATCCGACCCTCTCGGAAACGCTCACCGAGGCGGCCCTGGCAGTGCGCGGGAAACCGCTGCACATCTGAGGTCACTACCCCGGGAAGGATGTTTCGACCCCGTTGTTCATGGGGCACCGCGGGGAACGTGCCAGTAGCCGGAGGGCGAAGGCACTCAGGACGGAGTCTCGAATGGACCGCTCTCTCGAAGCATGGCGGCGCAGCTTCGCGGCGGGGGCAATTGCGCTGGGGGTTTCGCTGGGCGGGCATTTCGCGACGGCCCCGGTGGAAGTTGCTTCCTGCCCGCTGACGGAGCGGCGCGCGGCGCTGACCGGGAGAATCAGTCCGGAAATCTGGGCGCCGCAGGTTGCGCAGCGCGTCGCCAAGGCGGTGATCGGATTAGTGCTGCGAAAGGCCTGCGGCTAGCCGTCTCCAGATGACCGCGTCGCCGTGGGAGCGCCAGGGGTTGAGGCCCGCGTGGATGAGCTGCGCGTCGGGCAAAGCGCCGGAGACGACGAGCGCGTGGGACACCGTGTCGAGGCGCTCCGGTCCGAGATAGAGCGGCTCGGCGCGGCCGAAGTAGAAGCGGCCGCCGGTATTCCAGGGAGGCAATCCGGCGACCAGCGCGCTGGTGAGGGCGGGATCTCTGCCCATCTCGACGGTCGCATCGATGACCTCGGCGTGGAGGCCGAAGGGGCGCTGGAGAGTGGCCGCGGCGAGGGAAGATGCGAGCCAGGCCGCGGCAGCGATGAACGCGACCCTCCCCATTCTGGCCAGATCGCGAAACGCCGGGCCTGCCGCGATGGCGATGAAGAGCGGGAGGAGCGGCACGAGGAAGCGCGGCTCCTTGTGCGCGAGAAGCAGCAGCGCGGCCAGGTAGGTGGCGAAAGCGCCGGCGAGCAGATCGACGCGCGCCAGCCCGCGGACGAAGTGGTACGAGAGCAGAAGCGGCGCCATCGATGCGAAGATGGGCGCGTACCACCACCACGGGCGCTCGCCGAACTGCTGCGAGTGGCGCAGGTTGAAGTCGAGATAGCGGAAGACCGATGCCAGCGGGCTGCCCCAGGTGATCGTATCGAGGGCGGCGAGGGCCGCGAGGATCGCGAGTCCGCCGGCGATGAAGGCGAGCAGCTGGCGGCGGTCGCGGGAAAACCCTACCGCGACTGGCAGCGCGAAGACCGCAGATGGATAGCGGATCACGAATGCGACCCCGAGCAAGAGCCCCGCGGGAAATCCTCTGCGGCGCTGCGCGAAGAGCAGGGCGGGCAGCAGGGCCGCGACACTGAGCGAATCGCCCAGCGGGCGCGCCGCGTAGAGAAGCCAGCCGCCCCAGGTCGCGTGCAGGAGAGCTGCGAGCAGCGCCGGGCCGCCGCCGTCGCGCTCCTGGACGAGCCGGTGGAGCGCGAGCGTTCCGAGCGCCTGCGCGGCGGCGCAGAGCGACCAGACCAGCGCCGCCAGCGCCCAGGGATGACGGACGCCGGCGAGCGTGAACAGCTCGAGGAATCCGCCCAGCACGCCGGGGACCGCCCAGTTGCGCAGGCCTTGCTCCCACTCCCAGACGCGCATCCACGGGCCGAGGGCGAGATGATTGGCCGGCTCGAGGAACTGGAAGATCTCGTCCTGGTGCACGCGCCCGCGCAGAAGCGCCGCGGTGGCGACCGCGAGGAGAGCGCCGAGCATCGCGATCCGCCTGTGCACGCGGCGAGCATACGCCACTCGCGCTCGGGGGCCGTTTCGGTTATACCGCGCGCGATGCTCGTCCAGCTCGGCAAGAGCCAGAAAAAGCCCGACTGGCTGCGGGTGCGCATGCCGGGCTCGGGCCGTTACGAGATGGTCCGGCGGACGCTGCGCGAGCTCGGCTTGCACACGGTGTGCGAGGAAGCGAGCTGCCCCAACGTCGGCGAGTGTTGGGGAAGCGGCACTGCCACCGTCATGCTCATGGGCGATGTCTGCACGCGCGGCTGCCGCTTCTGCGATGTTTCGTCGGGCACGCCTGCGCCGCTCGATCCGCTCGAGCCGCGCCACCTCGCCGAGGCGGTGGGGCGGCTGGGGCTCGACTACCTGGTGGTAACGAGCGTCAACCGCGACGAGCTGACCGATGGAGGCGCGGCCCATTTCGCGCAGGCCATCGTTGAATTGCGGCGGGCGGCCCCGAAGACGCTGGTCGAGGTGCTGACGCCGGATTTCCAGGGCTCTCGCGATGCTCTCGACATGATCATCGACGCGGCGCCCACGGTGGCGGCGCACAACGTCGAGACGGTCGAGCGGCTGACGCCGCGGGTGCGAGACAGGCGGGCGACATATCGGCAGTCGCTCGAGGTGCTCGCCTGGTACAAACGCGGCGGCATGCGCACCAAGAGCAGCATCATGCTGGGTCTGGGCGAGAGGCGTGAGGAAGTGCTCCAGGCGATGCGCGATCTGCGCTCGGTGGGCTGCGACATCCTGACCCTCGGTCAGTATCTGCGGCCCAGCGTGAAACACCTCGCGGTCGAGGAGTTCGTGCGCCCCGAAGTGTTTTCCGAGCTGGAGCAGGAAGGCCTCGCGCTCGGCTTCCGCTTCGTCGCCGCGGGCCCGCTGGTGCGGTCGAGCTACAAGGCAGGCGAGTTCTTCGTGCAGCGCTGGGTTGGGGAGGAGCCGGCTTCGCCGGCAACGGGCGGAGGCCGAAGGGCCGGAGCATTGGTGGGGAATTAATGCCGAGCTGGAACATCATCCAGGCGGTCAACGATGCCCTGAAGATCGAGATGCGCCGCGACCCGCGCGTGGTCGTCCTCGGCGAAGACGTGGGCAAGTTCGGCGGCGTGTTCCGCGCCACGGTGGGCCTCCTCGAGGAGTTCGGCGCGGATCGGGTGATCGACACGCCTCTGGCGGAAGCGGGGATCGTCGGCGCGGCCATCGGGATGGCGATGTACGGGCTGCGGCCGGTGCCGGAGATCCAGTTCAGCGATTTCATCTATCCGGCTTTCGATCAGATCGTAAACGAGCTGGCAAAGCTTCGTTATCGAAGCGGCGGCCAATACACGGCGCCGGTCGTGATCCGCACGCCGGTCGGCGGAGGCATCAAAGGCGGCCACTATCATTCGCAATCGCCGGAGGCGCTCTTCATCCACACGCCAGGGTTGCAGGTCGTTTATCCGAGCAATCCCGTCGACGCCAAGGGTCTGCTCATCAGCGCCATCCGCTCCGAGGATCCGGTGATCTTCATGGAGCCGAAGCGCGTCTATCGCGCCGCGAAGGGCGAGGTGCCCGAGGGCGAGTACACCGTTCCCATCGGCGAGGCGCGCAAGGTGCGCGAGGGGAGCGGCATGACGGTGATCTCGTGGGGCGCGATGCTGCACGAAGCAGCCACGGCTTGCGAGCAGCTCGCCGAACTCGATCCCGAGCTGATCGATCTGCGGACGCTCTGGCCGCTCGACGTGAACGCGGTTGTCGAGAGCGTGCGCAAGACGGGCCGCTGCGCCATCGTGCAGGAAGCGCCGCGCACGTGCGGCTTCGCGGCGGAGATCAGTGCGCTGGTGCACGAGCGCTGTTTCGCTCACATGCAGGCGCCGGTGCTGCGCATCACCGGCTGGGACACGCCCTTCCCCTACACGCTGGAAAACGACTACCTTCCGCTCGCGCCGCGCATCGTCAAAAGCCTGCGCGAGCTCGCTGCCTACGAGCCCTGACATGGCACAATTCGAATTCAAGCTTCCGGACATCGGCGAAGGCGTGGTCGAGGGCGAGATCGTCAAGTGGCTGGTCAAGCCAGGAGACGAGATCACCGAGGACCAGGCGCTAGTCGAGGTGATGACTGACAAGGCCACCGTCACCATCCCCAGCCCGCGCCGCGGCAAGGTGGCGAAGACCTTCGGCAAGGAGGGCGAGATCGTCAAGGTGCACCAGACGCTGGTCCTGCTGGAGGTGGACGGCGCCGGCGCCACGGCGGCGCAGCCCTCGACCGGCACGCCGGCGCAGGCCGCGCCCACGCTGCCCGCGCAGCACGCGGGACAGCCCGCGTCGCTGCAGACGGCGCACGCGCCGGCGCCCGGAGGAAATGGCGATGACCGCCGCGTCCTGGCGACGCCGGTGACGCGGCGGATGGCGCGAGAGATGGGCCTGGACCTGGCGCAGCTCCAGGGCAGCGGTCCGCAGGGCCGGGTGATGAAGGCCGACGTGCTCGCGCACGCGGAGGTGCGGCGTGGTCCTGCCACGGCGGCGCCGCCGCCGCAGACGGCGGCCGATGAAGTGCGCCCTCTGCGCGGGCTGCGGAAGAGCATCGCCAGGACCATGGCGCAGAGCCACACCTACGTGGTGCCCTTCACCTTCGTGGAAGAGTGCGACACGGCGGCGCTCAGCTCGCTGCGCGAGAAGATCAACGCGCAGCTCGCCCGCGAGGGGCAGGCGAAGCTCAGCTACCTTCCTTTCATCGCCAAGGCGCTGGTGCGCGCCTTCCGCAAGTATCCCGACCTCAATGCGCTGATGGACGAGGAGAAGCAGGCGCTCATCGTCAAGCGCGAGGCGAACATCGGCTTCGGCGCGGCCACCGACGCGGGGCTGACCGTCTTCGTGGTCAGGGACGTGGCGCACAGGAGCGTGCGGCAGATCGGCAGCGAGATCGATCGCCTGGCGAAAGCGGCGCGCGACAACAAGCTCCAGCTCCACGAACTGCAGGGCTCGACGTTCACGGTGACTTCGCTGGGCAAGGACGGGGGGCTGATGGCGACGCCGGTGGTGAAGCATCCCGAGGTCGCCATTCTCGGCGTCCACAAGATCAAGGAGTGGGCGAAGCCGGTGCGCCGCGCCGACGGCGGCATGGGCATCGAGATCGCCGAGCACATGAATCTCTCCTGCTCCTTCGATCACCGCGTCATCGACGGCCACGTCGGCGCGGCGTTCCTCTACGAGGTCATCGCCGGACTGGAATCGCCCGAGCGATTGCTCGTCGATTGATCGCCCGCGTCCTCATCGCGCTGGTCGCGCTGCTGCACCTTTACTTTCTCGTGCTGGAGATGTTCCTCTGGCGCACTCCCAGGGGCCTGCGCGTCTTCCGCATGACGCCGGAGAAGGCGGAGATGACGGCGGTGCTCGCCAAGAACCAGGGCCTCTACAACGGCTTTCTCGCCGCGGGGCTGATCTGGTCGCTCTGGGCCGGGCCGCAAGTCGCGACATTCTTCCTCATCTGCGTGATCGTCGCGGGGATCTACGGCGGACTGACCGCGTCGCGCTCGATCCTCGTCGCGCAGGCGCTGCCGGGGGTGATCGCTCTCGCCGCGGTCTGGCTCAGCTGACGCCGGCCTTCTGCAGCTCCGCGTCCAGCTTTCCCGTCAGCGCGCAGGCGAGCATGCGGAAATCCGCGGCGAAGCTCCAGAAGGGATACTTGAACGTCGCGGGCCGGTTGTGCTCGACGAAGAAGTGCCCCACCCAGGCGAAGGCATATCCGCAGAGCAGCGCGGGAATGACGAGCAGCGGCCTGCGCAGAGCCAGCGCCGAGAGAATGAGAAGGATGGAGAGCGAGGTGCCGGCGAAGTGCAGCGCGCGCGTCAGCGGCTTTCTGTGCTCGCGCAGGTAGAAGGGCCAGAATTCCCCGAAGTTCTGCATCGCGCGACAATACCGCGTAGTGTTGCCTCGCGGGCGAGCTTCCTCTACAACACGCAGCGCCATGCAGCCCGCAGAGAAACTCCGGAATCCGCCGTTGCCGCGCGAGACGCTCCTGCGCCTCTATCGCGAGATGGTCCGCCTCCGCACCCTCGACGAGCGGATGATGACGCTGCAGCGGCAGGGCCGGGTCGGCTTCTACGGCGCCTGCACCGGCCAGGAAGCGGCCACGCTGGCGAGCGCCATCGCGCTGGAGCAGAGCGACTGGATCTTCCCCGCGCTGCGCGAGGGCGGCGCCATGCTGCTGCGCGGATTTCCGCTCGTTCCCTATCTCTGCCAGATCTTCGGCAACGCCGGCGACGAGACCAAGGGCCGGCAGATGCCCTCGCACATGGCGTCGAAGAGCGTCAACCAGGTGAGCTGGTCCTCCTGCATCGGGACGCAGCTCCCGCAGGCGGTGGGCGCGGCCATGGCGGCGCGCATCAAGGGTGATCGCACGGTGATCGCCGCGTACCTGGGCGACGGCGCCACCAGCGAGGGCGACTTCCACGTGGCGATGAACTTCGCCGGCGTCTTCAAGGCGCCCGTCGTCTTCATCTGTCAGAACAACCATTGGGCCATCAGCGTGCCCACCAGCAAGCAGACGGCGAGCGAGTCGATCGCCATCAAGGCGCAGGCGTACGGATTCCCCGGCGTGAAGGTGGACGGCAACGACGCGCTCGCGGTCTACGCGGCGGTGAAGGAGGCGGTCGATCGCGCCCGCTCGGGCGGCGGGCCGACGCTGGTCGAGTGCGAGACGTATCGCATCGGCGCGCACAGCTCGAGCGACGACCCGACCCGCTACCGCGACGAGCGTGAGGTGGAGCGCTGGAAGCAGCGCGACCCCATCGATCTGCTGCGCGGCCGCCTCCAGTCCTGGGGCATGTGGAGCGCGCGGGAGGAAGACGAGCTGCGCGCCAGGCTGCTCGAAGAAGTGAACGCCGCCATCGCCGGGGCGGAGAAGAAGCCCGAGCCGCCGCGCGAGAGCCTCTTCGACGACGTCTACTCCGCGCTGCCCTGGTCTCTGCGTGAGCAGCGCGAGGAGCTCCTGGCGTCGCCGCCGGCGAAGCAGTGAGAACGCTGCACGTCCGCCGGCTCGGCCTGGTCGAGTACGCGGACGGGCTCGCGGCGCAGAAGCTCCTGGTGGAGTCGCGCGCGCAGGGCCTCGTCTCGGACACGCTCCTGCTCCTCGAGCACCCGCGGGTGATCACGCTCGGCCGCGGCGCGAAAGGCGCGAACATCCTCGTGCCGCGCGAGGAGCTGCAGAAACGCGGGTTCGAGATCTGGGAGACCGACCGCGGCGGCGACGTCACCTACCACGGGCCGGGACAGATCGTCGGCTATCCCATCCTCGATCTGAAGCCGGATCGCAAAGACGTGCGCAAGTACGTCGCCTCCGTCGAGGAGCTGATGATCCGCGTCGCGCGCGACTACGGCGTCGAGGCCCAGCGCATCGCGGGTCGCACCGGCGTGTGGACCCATACGGGAAAGCTGGGCGCCATCGGCGTGCATATCTCGCGCTGGATCACCTCGCACGGATTTGCTTTCAACGTGAGCACCGATCTGCGCGACTACGCGGCCATCGTGCCCTGCGGCATCGAGGACGCGGGCGTGACTTCGCTGGAATCACTCCTGGGGGAAACGCCGCCGCTGCGCGAAGTCGAGGAGCGCTTCGCGGAGCGGGCCGGGGATGTCTGGGAGAGCGAAGTGTCGGAGCTCGCCGTCGAGCGGCGCTCGGTGAGCGTTGCCATTACACGCGCTGGCCGCGTGCTGCTCCTCAAGCGCACTCCTTCGGGCGGCGGGTTCTGGCAGATCCTGACGGGCACCATGGAGCCGGGTGAAAGCCCGCTGCAGACCGCCGCGCGCGAAGTCTCCGAGGAGACCGGCTTCTCCGGCGAGTTGCGCGAGCTGAACTATTCTCATTCCTTCGCGCTGGGCGACAGCGGGTTGCCGCCGCTGTTCGCGCACGAGACCGCGTTCGCCATGCAGGTCCACGGCGAGCCGAAGCTCTCCGACGAGCACCTCGAATATCGCTGGTGCACCGCGAGCGAGGCGGAGCAGCTCCTGCCCTTCGCCGGCCTGCGCCGGGCCGTCCGCCTCGCCGCGCGGTAGAGCTACTTCGCCGGCGGCGCGTCCGCCTTCACCTTCTCCCACTTTCCGCCGGCCTTGGCGCAGGCTTTCTTGGTCTTGGCGGTGGCGTCCTCGGTGCCGTCCGCCTTCGTGCAATGGCGCTTGGCTTTGCCTTTGGCGAAGGCGGGGGATGCGGCGAGAGCGAACGCTGCCAGCAGCAGGGCGATCTTCACGGAGTCCTCCTCGTCGAAAAACTGGAACAGGCTGCGTACCGCGTGCGGCAGCGCCTGCCAACGCCGGCCGCGCCGCGATGTTCAGAGAGCCACTTCCAGCCCTTCGCACGCGGCAAAGGCGCCTTTGTGCAGCTTGCGCGCCTGGACCGCGAGCTTTGCGATGCTCTTGTCGTCGCGCTCCGGCGCGTGGTGATAAAGCGCCAGCTTCTTCACCCCGGCCTGCTTCGCGACGCGCGCTCCGACCGCGTAGGTGGAGTGGCCCCAGCCTTTCTTCGACAGCTCGCCGTTGCCCTCGTACTCGGCGGGCGTGTACTGCGCATCGAAGACGAGCAGGTCGGCGCCGCGGGCCAGCTCGATGAGGCGCTCGTCGGCGGGAGTGCCGTGCTCGAAGTCGGTGGCGTAGACCATCGTCTTGCCTTCGTGCTCGAGGCGAAAGCCGAGCGCGCCGCCCGGATGATTCAGTTCCGCCGCCCGCAAGACCGCCTTGCCGACGTGGGCCTCGCCGCCGTCCTGGAGGGTGACGAAGCGGAGGTGCGCGTTGAGCGCGCCCAGATCGACGGGAAAGTAGGGATCGATCATCTGCCCGGAGAGGATCTGCCGCACGTCGCGCCCGCGGCGCATGGCCCCGTGGATGGTCAGCTCGCTCTTCGGGTCGTAGGCGGGCGCGAAAAAGGGCAGGCCGGCGATGTGGTCCCAGTGGTAGTGGCTGAGAAAGAGGCTGGCCCGCACCGGGCCTCTGCGCGCCAGCGCGATGCCGAGGGGGCGCAGGCCGGTTCCCGAGTCGAAGATGATCGTCTCGCCGCCGCAGCGCACTTCGATGCAGGAGGTGTTGCCGCCGACGTGGTTGGTGTCCCTGCCCGGCGCGGCCAGGCTGCCGCGCACGCCCCAGAAGCGCACCAGCATGGACAGCTTCTTCCGGGGAGGCATGGAACCCCCAACAGTGCCGAAAGAAGCGCTCCCCCGCAAGGAGCTTAGCCGCGCCCGCCGTCAGGCGGGTTAGCGGCTACGCTTTGGCGGTTTCATGCGGTGCTCTTGTCCAGCTCGATGAGGTGGCCGGTCAGCTCGCGCTTGGTGCGCAGGTAGCCGATGTTGTGCGGATTGCTCGAAGCCATCGAGGGGATGCGGCGACGCACCGCGATCCCTTCTTCTTGGAGGCCGGCGATCTTGAGCGGATTGTTGGTGATCAGATCGATCGACTTCACGCCCAGCTGCTTGAGGATGCAGGCGGCCACGTCGTAGCGGCGCAAGTCGTCGCCGAAGCCGAGCTGCCGGTTGGCCTCGTAGGTGTTGGCGCCGGTGGCCTGCAGGGCGTAGGCGCGGATCTTGTTGCCCAGGCCGATGCCGCGGCCTTCCTGGCGCAGGTAAATGACCGCGCCGCGCTCGGAGGCGCCCACCAGATCGAGTGCGTGCTCGAGCTGCTCGCGGCAGTCGCACTTGAGCGAGCCGAGGATCTCGCTGGTCAGGCACTCGCTGTGCACCCGCACCGGCACGCCCTCGAAACCGCGGATGTCGCCCTTGACGGCGGCGACGTGCTCCTTGCCGGAGCCCCTCTCGCGAAAGATCATGGCGCGCAAGACCCCGTGCTTGGTGGGCAGAGGCGATTCGGCGTACAGCTCGACCAGCGTGTTGGAGGCCGGCGGGACTGCGTGCAGGTGGGCGCTTGCCAAAGGTTCCTCCTACTCGCGCCATTGGATGTGCTTTGAGCACAAAAGGTTCCGGAGCCGCTCAAATCGCCCAGGCGACTCGTGCATCCAAGAGTGGTAGGGAGACAGCCATGCATCAGATCGACGCCGAGTTCAGCTTCGCCGCCGCGCACCGGCTGCCGCGCTACAACGGCAAGTGCTTCAACCTGCACGGCCACAACTACCGTTTGCAAGTGGTGCTGCGCGGCGAGCCCGATCCTTACTCCGGCATCCTCGTCGACTTCGGCGACGTGGAAAAGGTGGTCAAGGAGCATGTGCTGGACAAGGTCGACCACACCAACCTGAATGATTTCATCGAGAACCCCACCGCGGAGAACATCGCCGTCTGGATGTGGCAAAGGCTGGAAGGCAAGCTGCCGGGGCTCTTCGAAGTGCGGCTGTGGGAGGTTCCCTCGAGCAGCGTGGTCTACCGCGGCCCGAACGGGAAGTGGTGATGCCGCTCCCGGAAAAGCGGCCCGCGCGCCCGGCCGATCGCGCCGCGCTGGCGAAAGCGATCGAGGATCTCCTGCTCGCCTGCGGCGCGGAGCTGGACGCGGAGACGCGCAACACGCCGGAGCGGGTGGCGAAGGCCTTCGCCGAAGATCTCCTCGACGGCTACGGGCGCGATCCGGTGGAGACCCTGCGCTCCTCGCTGGTTCCGGCGCCGCGGCGCGGCGAGCTGGTGATCGTCTCGCAGATCGATTTTCACGCCATGTGCCCGCATCATCTTCTCCCCTACAAGGGCAGCGCGGCGGTGGGATACGTGGCGGACAAGATGCTGGTCGGCTTCGGAAAGATCGCCGAGGCGACCGACGCGCTCGCGCACCGGCTCATCCTCCAGGAATCGCTCGTGCACCGGCTCTGCGAGGCGGTGATGGCGGCGCTCTCGCCGCTGGGAGCGGGCGTGGTGATCACCGCCGAGCACGGCTGCATGCAGGTGCGCGGGCCGAAGCGCCGGCAGAGCCGCGTCACGGTGGAGGCCTGGGCCGGCGTCTTCGAGAAGGACGGCGAGCTGCGCGCATCGCTGGCTCGGCGCGCGGGGGGCTGAATGCTCTGCCTCGTCACCGGGGCCTCCCGCGGCATCGGGCGCGCCATCGCGGAGTCGCTCCTGGCGGACGGTGCGCGGGTGGCGGTGTGCGCCTCGACCGCTGCTCCGGATCTGCGCGGCGCCGCGCTCAGCGTCCGCTGCGACGTCGCCGACGAAGAGCAGGTGCGCCGCTTTTTCGAGCAGGCGGGGAAGCCCGACTGCGTGGTGATCAACGCCGGCGTGCTCGAGCGCGGCCCGATCGAGGAGTTCACCGCTGCGCAATGGGACCGCGTCTCAGGCGTCAACCTGCGCGGCGCGTTTCTCTGCGCCCGCGAGGGGTTTCGCCGGGGCGCACAGCGGATCATCGCCATCGGCTCGATCAGCGGCACCCTCGGCGCCGCGCATTCCGCCGCCTACAACGCGAGCAAGTGGGGGCTCACCGGACTCATCAAGTCGCTCGCCGAGGAAGGGCGCGAGCGGCGCATCTTCTGCGCGGCGGTGCTGCCCGGCTCGGTGGATACCTCGATGCTGAAGAAGACCCCGTACGCGCCGGAGATGAAAAGCGAGGACGTGGCGCGGGTGGTGAAATTTCTCTGCACCGAGGCGCCGTTCGCGATGACCGGGAGCGCCGTCGAGGTGTTCGGATGAGCCTTCCCGAAGATCTCTCGGCGCTCGGGCTGCAGGTCGCGCGCGACCTGGCGCCCTACGAGCGGGACGAGAGCGGCTGCGGCATCTTTCCGCCCACCGCCGCGGTGCTGGCCCGCAACGCCGAGGAGGTGCAGACCGTGCTGCGCTACTCGCGCGAAAAGCGCATCCCGGTCATTCCCCGCGGCGCAGGCTCGGGAAAGAGCGGCGGCGCCCTCGCGGAGCACGGCGGCATCGTGCTCTCGCTGGAGAAGATGAACCGGATCCTCGAGGTCTCGCGCGCCGATATGGTGGCGGTGGTCGAGCCCGGAGTGATCCTGGAAAAACTTCAACAGGCAGTGGAGGCGGAAGGCCTCTTCTATCCGCCCGATCCGAATTCACAGGCGATGTGCGCCATCGGCGGAAATCTCGCCCACAACGCGGGCGGGCCGCGCGCTCTCAAGTACGGCGTCACGCGCGACTACGTGCTCGGGCTCAAGGCGGTGCTCCCCACCGGCGAATTGATCAAGTGCGGGCACCGGAGCTGGAAAGGCGTCGCCGGCTACGATCTCACCCAGCTCCTCGTCGGCAGCGAGGGCACGCTGGCGGTGATCGTCGAGGCGACGCTGAAGCTCATCCCGCTGCCGCGCTCGGTTGCCACCATGCTCGCTTTCTTCCCCGACGAGGACGCGGCGGCGCTCGCCGTGCAGAAGATCTTCGGCGCGGGTCTCTTGCCGCGGGCCTGCGAATTGCTCGACGGGCCCACCATGCGGGCGGTCACCAAATTTGCGCCCTTCAAGTTTCCCGAGAACATCGGCGGCGCGCTCATCGTCGAGCACGACGGCCACGGCGAGGGAGTTTTCGAGGAGCTCGCCAGGAGCGGCGAGATGTGCACCGAGGCGGGCGCGCAGGAAGTGATCGCCGCCCAGGACGAGTCGCAGCGGCGGAAGATCTGGGAGACGCGCCGGCAGATCTCGGTGGCGCTGAGCAATATCCGCCCATTCAAGATCAGCGAAGACGTCGCTGTTCCGCGCGGGCAGCTGGTCGAGATGATCAGGCGCGTGCGCGAGATCGGCCGCAAGCACGACCTGCCCACCGCCTGCTATGGCCACGCCGGCGACGGGAACCTCCACGTCAATCTCCTTTTCGGCTCCGCGGAAGAGCGCGAGAAGGGCCACAAGGCGGTGGAGGAAGTGCTCGATGCGGCCATCGCGCTGGGCGGGACCATCACCGGCGAGCACGGCGTCGGCCTCGCCAAGCGCGCCTTCCTTGCGCGCGAGCAGGGCCGGGAGGTGATCGAGTTGCAGCGGCGGGTGAAGAGAGCGTTCGATCCGGATGATCTGCTGAATCCGGGGAAGATCTTGCCAGCGCCCTGAACATGGACCCGGGTTTTCTTCGACGCGCATGCTTGACCGGTCCGGCGGGCTGCTTTAGGGTCCCCGCCCCTTGGAAGAGAGTCCCGCCACTTCGCTGGCTCCAGAAGAGCCGCGCGCTGATGGGCAGCCCGGCGACCGCGAGCTGGTCGAAAGAGCCCAGAAAGGCGACGGCGAGGCGTTCGCCACGCTGGTCGAGCGCCACCAGCGCCAGCTCTACCGGCTGGCACTGCGCATGACCGGCTCGGAGGCGGACGCCCAGGAAGTGCTCCAGGAAGCCTTCCTCAACGCCTACCAGAAGCTCCCTCTCTTCCGGGGGGAAGCGCAGTTCTCCAGCTGGCTTTATCGCATCGCGGCGAACAGCGCCCTGATGCGCCTGCGCCGCAAGCGCCGCGCTCCGGATGCGCTCACCGACCAGCCGCTCGAGCTGTCGGGCCCCAGGTTCTCGGCCGAGGGCTACCTCGACCCCTCGCCGATGAGCGACTGGTCCCAGCGCGCGGACGAAAAGATGATGTCCGCGGAGCTGGGGGCGGCGATCCAGAAGGCCGTCGGGCAATTGCCCGAGGACTACCGGACCGTCTTCCTCCTCAAGGACGTGGACGGCCTCTCCAACGAGGACATCGCCTCGGCGCTGGATTTGACCGTGCCCGCAGTCAAGAGCAGGCTTCACCGTGCCAGGCTCGCCCTGCGCGAGAAACTGGGCGAGTTCTTCGAGGCGCCAGCCAAATGACGCGAATCCGCCCCTTGACCGGTGCATCTTCTCAAGCAGGCCGGATAGACTATCGGCCCTCTCACTGAGGTCTGTTTGACCAGCCCGATTCATCATTGCAAGGAATGCGTCGAGCTCCTCGGCGAGTACATCGAGGGAACGCTGCCGCCGGAACGGGCCAAGGCGCTCGAGGATCACCTCAGCCTCTGTCCACCCTGCATCACCTTCGTGCGCACATACAAGGCCACCCGCAGTCTCTGCCGCGCGCAGCTCTTCAAGGACATGCCGCGCGAGCTGATGGCGTCGCTCAAGTCCTTCCTCGGCGAGCGCGTGCCGGGGTTCAGCTGCTCGAAGCCGGACGCCGAGGTCAAGGCGCCCTCTGACAGCGAGCCCAAGAAAGTCTAGAACAGCAGTCATGAACGTCGATCCCGAGGAGGTCCTCTCCGCGCTGCACCGCGCGCGGAGGAAGGGCCTGAGCCTCAAACAGCTTGCAGGGCAGCTCCATCTCGGCCACGGCGCGCAGCAGGAATTGCGCCGCGGCCTCTCGCGCCTGCTCAAGGAAGGGCGCGCGAGCTTCGACGGCCACCTCTATCGGGAGGCGGACGCCCGGGAAGGCCCTCCGGAGAAGACCCGCACCCAGCCGCGCAAGACGCCGGCGGCGATGGCCGAAGGAGCGCGCCAGCGCCGTGGCCAGGCGCAGGCGGCCGGCGAGGTCGCCGGAGTCATCCATCTCAAGAGCGAGGGCTATGGCTTCGTCACGCCGCTGCTCGGCGAGGGCGGGCGCGAGAACGATCTCTTCATCCCCCCGCAGTTCGTCCGGGGCGCGCTCGACGGAGACGTGGTCCGCGCGCGCACCATGCGCGGGCGCGACGGCAGGCTGGCGGGAGAAGTGCTCGAGGTCATGGAGCGCCGCCGCCAGCTCGCGCTCGGCATCTACCAGGCGCGGGCGCAGGGCACCTGGGTAATTCCGCACGACCGCACGCTGACGGAGACCATCATCGTGCCCCGCCATCCCAAGGCGCGCGACGGCGAGATGGTCAAGGTCCGCCTGCGCCGCGAGCTGGAGGGGCCGCTCCAGGGCGAGGTCATCGGCATCCTCGGAAATCGCGGCGATCCGCGCTTCGAGATCCTCGCCACCGCTTACGCGGAGGGTTTCTCCGACGAATTCGATCCCGCCACCGCGCTCGCGGCGGAGAGCGTGCCCGATCACGTCCATCCCGAGGAGATCGCCGGGCGGCGCGATCTGCGCCACCTGCCGCTGGTGACCATCGACGGCGAGGATGCGCGCGACTTCGACGACGCCGTGCACGTCTCGCGCGGCTCGTCGGGATACCGGCTGGTGGTCGCCATCGCCGACGTGGCGCACTACGTGCGGCCGGGCGGCCCGCTCGATCGCGAAGGGCTCCGCCGCGCCACCAGCGTCTACTTTCCCGGCACGGTGCTCCCCATGCTGCCGGAGCGCCTCTCCAACGGGATCTGCTCGCTCAATCCCGACGTCGACCGCCTCTGCATGGTGTGCGATCTCGCCCTCGACAAGGAGGGCCGGCCGCTCCACGCCGATCTCTACGAGGCGGTGATGCGCAGCCATGCCCGCCTCACCTACACGCGCGTGGCCGCGGCGCTGGAAGGTTCCCAGGACTCCGAGCTGCGACCGCTGCTCGACGATCTGCGCGTGGGGCACGAGCTGTCGAAGAAGCTCACCGCGCAGCGGCGCGACCGCGGGTCGATCGATTTCGATCTGCCCGAATCGAAGATCGTCCTCGACGACGAGGGCCGGGTGGCGGAGATCGTCCGCCGCCCGCGCAACGATGCGCACCGGCTGATCGAGGAGTTCATGCTCGCCGCCAACGAGGCGGTGGCCCGCTTCTTCGACGTGCGCGGGCTGCCCACGGTCTACCGCATCCACGACGTTCCCGACGAGGAGAAGCTGCTCGCCTTCGCCGCGCTGGCGCGCACGCACGGCTTCGTGCTCCCCGAAGATCTGACGCCTGCCGCCTTGAACCTGTTCCTCAAGGCGGTGGAGGGAAAGCCGGCGCAGAAGGCGCTCAACTCGCTGCTGCTGCGCTCGATGATGCAGGCGCAATACAGCCCCGACAACATCGGCCACTACGGCCTGGCCGCGCCTCACTACCTGCACTTCACCTCGCCCATCCGCCGCTATCCGGATCTGATGGTGCATCGCCTTCTCAAGGAGCACTGGGCGCGCGGCGGTCAGCCGCTGCGCGAGCACGAGCGCGAGGAACAGGAGGCCTATCTCGCCGGCGTCTCCGCGCAGTGCTCCGATCGCGAGCGCGCCTCGATGAAGGCGGAGCGCGACATCTCGGCCTTCTACGCGGCGCTCTACATGCAGGACAAAATCGGCGAGAAGCATCTCGCGGTGGTCACCGGCGTGGCGGAGTTCGGGCTCTTCTGCGAGCTGGAGGATCTCTTCGTCGAGGGCCTGGTGCCGGCGGAATCGCTGGGCGAGAAGGTCAAGCTCGACAAGGAGCTGCAGCGGCTGGTGGTCGGCACCTCGGGCCGCAGCTACGGCGTGGGCGACGAAGTGCAGGTCGAAGTCGTATCGGCGGATCCGGCGCGCCGCCGCATCACGCTGGCGCTCGCCGGCAAGGTGCCGGGCAGCGAGATCTGGCTCAAGCCCGAAGACGCCGGCGTCAAGTCGACTGCGTCGAAGCCGCCCCCGCGGGCCCGGCAGGGCCCGAAGCGAGCGCAGCGTCCGCCTCCGCGCGGGTCACCGCCTGGCCGCCCGTCTCGTCGTAGAGGAAGACGAGGCGGCGGTCGATGAACGGCCGGAAGTAGTCCTGCCAGCCGATCTTCAGCTCGTCGTCGCGCACCTCGTCGCGCGCGGCGAGGCGGATCTGGGCCCGATCGGCGCGCCTGGCCACGGGGAAGAGATGGTGGCGGCCGGCGAAGTGGATGATCTCGCCGTGATCGGTGGTGGCGCGCTTGGGCATGTCGCGTGCGTGTACCCGAAAATCTCCGCGGCCGCCACTTGCGCACGAACGCACGGGGGGTAAAAGGCTCCTTCGTGGGACACCGCTTTTCGCTCGGCCGAAGAGCAGGCCTGTTGCTTCCGCTCTCGTCGGTGCGGGGGCCGCGGGGCGATCCGGGCAGCTACGCCGACGCGGGCGCGGTGGCCAAATGGCTGCTCTCCACCGCCTGCACGATGTGGCAGCTCCTGCCCTTGAATGAAGTCTCGCCGGGCCAGGACAGCCCCTACGCGGCCTCGAGCTCGTGCGCGCTGGAGCCGGTCTACATCGACGTCTCGCACCTCGCGCTCACGGACGCGGAGAAAGCGGCGCTCGAGGCGGCGCGCGCCAGCGACCGCGTCGATTTCGTGGCCTGCAGATCGGTGAAGCGCAGCGCGCTCTCGCGCGAGTTCGCCCGCTTCCGCGAGCGCGAGCTGGGCCGCGGCAGCGAGAGCGACCGCGAGCTGAAGCGGTTCCGTGAAGAGCACCGGGAGTGGATCGAGGAATGGGCGCTCTACCGCGCGCTCCACGACATCCGGCAGAAGAGCTGGCGCGACTGGGAGCCGGAGCTGCGCGACCGCAACCCGGCCGCGCTCGACCGCGCCCGCAGCGAGCTGCGCGCCGCCATCGACGAGCTCGTCTACGTGCAATGGATCGCCGACGAGCAGTGGCGGCGCGGCCGGCGCCAGGCCAACGGGCAGGGTGTGAGAGTGCTCGGCGATCTGCCCTTCATGGTGGCCGAGGACTCCGCCGACGTCTGGAGCCTGCAGCGCTTTTTCCGCTTCGACGCGACGGTGGGCGTGCCGCCCGATGCCTACAGCGCCGACGGCCAGGACTGGGGCCTGCCGGTGCCGCGCTGGGAGGAGATGCGCGCGCAGGGGGATCCCTGGCTGCACCTGCGGGCGGAACGCGCCGCGCAATTGTACGACGCCTTTCGCGTCGATCACGTGGTGGGCCTCTATCGAACGTACGCTCGGCCGCTGGACAAGAGCGCTCCCTATTTCGTGCCGGCCGAGGAGCCGCGCCAGCGGGAGCAGGGCGAGCGAATCCTCGAGCTGCTCAGCGAAAAGGCCGAGGTGCTGGCCGAGGATCTCGGCACGGTGCCGGACTTCGTGCGCCAGTCGCTCGCCGCGCAGGAGTTCCCGGGCACCAAAGTGCTGCGCTGGGAAAATGACCGCGGCGTGCCGCGCGACGTGACGCGCTTTTCGCGCATCTCGGTCGCGGTCACCGGCACGCACGACACGGAATCGCTCTGGACCTGGTGGGAGGCGCTCCCCAAATGGGAGCGCGAGCAGCAGCTCACGCAGCCACCGCTGCAGCGCCTGCGCGGGCCCGACCAGAACCGCTTCACGCCGGCGACCAGGTCCGCGCTGCTCGAGCTGGCGTATTCGGCCTCGTCCGATGGGCTGCTCACGCCCATCACCGACGCGCTGGGCTGGCGCGACCGCCTCAACACGCCGGGAACCGTCGGCACCCATAACTGGACATTCCGGCTTCCCTGGACGGTCACCGAGTTGTGGAACGCGCCCGAGACGGTAGCAATGTCGAGGGAGCTTGCACATCTTGCGGAGCGGTACAGCCGCAAGAGGTGACCCCCGTGAGGATCGAACGTGAAGTTGCCGGCGAGCAGATGAGACGCCTGCTCGACGAGGTGGCAGCCGAGCTTTCGGCTGCCCGTCAGCCCGTGGCTACCTACCGGCTGCAGCTGCACAAGGGGTTCGCCTTCGACGACGCCGCCCGGCTCGCCCCGTATCTCGCACAGCTTGGCGTCACCGATCTGTACACCAGCCCCGTCCTCCAGGCCGCGCCCGGATCGATGCACGGCTACGACGTCATCGATCACGCCCGGATCAACACCGAGCTGGGCGGCGAGGAAGGATTCGACCGGCTCACCGCGGCGCTGCAGCAGGCGCACCTCGGCTACGTCCTCGACATCGTGCCCAACCACATGGGCCTGAACAGCGGGAATGCGCTCTGGCTCGACCTGCTGGAGAACGGCCCCAGCTCGCAGGCGGCGCGCTACTTCGACATCGAGTGGCGCCCGGTCAAGGAAGAGCTGGCCGACAAGGTGTTGTTGCCGATGCTCGGCGATCGCTACGGCGCGGTCCTGGAGCGGGGCGAGATCCAGCTGGAGTTGATCGATGGCTCGTTTCGCGCCCGCTATTTCGATCACCTCTTTCCCATCAATCCGCGCTCCTACGGCCACTTGACGCCCAGGCCTATCGGCTGGCGCACTGGCGGGTCTCGAGCGAAGAGATCAATTACCGGAGATTTTTCGACATCAATTCGCTCGCCGCCATCCGCATGGAGGATCCGCAAGTCTTCGAGCAGGCGCACCGCATTCCCCTGCGCCTCCTGGCCGAGGGGAAGATCAACGGGCTGCGCATCGATCACCCCGACGGCCTCGCCTACCCGATGCAATATTTCCGCCTGCTGCAGCACGCGCGCATCCTGCAGCGCGCACAGGCGAAGGCGGCGCAGCGCGGGCTGCGCTGGGAGGAGCTGGAGCCGGCGGTGCGCGAGGAGCTGGAGAGCACCCGCAACCCAGCGCTCTGGCGGCCGCTCTACGTGGTGGCGGAGAAGATCCTCGGCCGGACCGAATCGCTGCCCGAGGGCTGGGCCGTCGCCGGCACCACCGGCTACGACTTCCTCAACAACCTGAACGGCATCTTCGTCGCCCGCGACAACGAGCAGAAGCTGCAGCGCATCTATTCGCGCTTCATCGGCGGCGAGATCGACTTCGAGGAGCTGGTCTACCAGAAGAAGAAATTGATCCTCTACACGGCGATGGCCAGCGAGATGAACCTGCTCGCGCGGCAGCTCAACCGCATCTCCGAAGGCAACCGCTGGACGCGCGACTTCACCCTCTATTCGCTCCGCGCGGCGCTCATCGAGGTGGTGGCGTGTTTCCCCGTCTACCGCACCTATATCGAGGAGCCGGGCCGGATCGACGAGCGCGACCGCCGCTACATCCTGCAGGCGGTGTCCTCCGCCAAGCGCCGCAATCCGGCGGAGAACGCCTCGATCTACGACTTCATCGCCGACATCCTGCTGCAGAAATTCGCCGCCTACGTCGAGGAGAGCGAGCGGCCCGCGCAGCTGGCGTTTGCGGTGAAGCTCCAGCAGGTCCTCGGCCCGGTGATGGCCAAGGGCCTGGAGGACACCGCTTTCTACGTCTATAACCGGCTGGCCTCGCTCAATGAAGTCGGAGGCGAGCCGCAGCATTTCGGCAACACCGTCGAGGCGTTCCACGAGCAGAACGCGTTGCGCGCGGAGAAATGGCCCCGCTCGCTGCTGGCGACCGCCACCCACGACACGAAGCGCGGCGAGGACATCCGGGTGCGCATCGACGCTCTCTCCGAGCTGCCCGACGAGTGGCGCAAGACGGCGATTGCTTTCGCGCGCCGCACCGAGAAGCTGCGCAAGGAAGTGGACGGCCGGCTGGCGCCCGATCGCAACGAGCAGCTGCTCCTGCTGCAGGCGCTGATCGGCGCCTGGCCCAACGGCGAGGGGATGCCGCCGCAGGCGGGGCTGGCCTCGCTGCGCGATCGCCTCCAGCAGTACATGTTCAAGGCGGCCAAGGAAGCCAAGGTCAACACCAGCTGGATCCAGGAGGACGCGCGCTGGGAGGAGGGGCTGCGCCACTTCGTGGGAGATCTCTTCGCGCTGCCGGCGAAGCACCCGCTCTGGAAAGGACTATTGGCGTTCACCCGCCGCATCGCCGGGATCGGCATGCACAACTCGCTCTCGCAGCTGGTGCTCAAGCTCGCGGCGCCGGGCGTGCCCGACTTCTACCAGGGGACCGAGCTGTGGGATTTCTCGCTCGTCGATCCCGACAACCGCAGGCCGGTGGACTTCGCGCTGCGCGAGCGGCTGCTCGATGAATTTCGCCAGTCCGCGCTCCCGAGAGCGGAGTTGGCGCGCGAGCTGTACCGGTCGTGGGAGGACG
>WNEY01000555.1_pt1 | contig 23872 bp, 20 predicted proteins | sample 5400531 | NCBI WGS metagenome assembly WNEY01 (sample SAMN13153338, study PRJNA577476) | soil metagenome | isolation source: 200 cm saprolite under Douglas fir tree site 1 | place: USA:California | collected 2015-04-18
GCCGCCCGGAGCCGGCCGGTCCAGCCCGGACCGCCGTGCGGGCGCGCGGGCGAGTCAGGCTGGACGCTGGCATGTGATCTCTGCTTCAGGCACTGTCGGCGTCTGGGGTAGCTCGGCCGCGGCGGCTAGGGCGAACACGCCGTCGACAATAGCTTGCGCGGCAGCGCCGTAGGGCGGCAAGAACGCATCGGCCAGGTCGTTGCTGCCGCGGACGACCACGCCCCTGGGGTTGGAGAACTCGCGGAAGCCCTCGATGCCGTGGTGCCGACCGCTGCCACTCTGGCCGATCCCGCCGAAACCGAGCGAGGGCAGTGCGCCCTGCAGCGCGCAGATGTTGATGCAGGCGCCGCCGGAGGTCGTCTTGGTCAGCACGCCCTCGGCCACGTCGCTGTCCTTGCTGTAGACGTACAGGCCGAGCGGTCGCTCCCCCGCGTTGACCTCCGCCACCGCCTCGCCCAGGTCGTCGTAGGGGATAACCGGCAGGATCGGGCCGAACACCTCCTCATTCATGATGCGCAGGTCCCTGGACGGATCGACGACCAGCACCAGCGGTAGCCGACGGCTGTCCGGATCGGGTTCTCCGCCGAGCGAGACCATGCGCGCGCCGGACTGACGGGCCTCATCGACCATCGCCTCAATCCGCTCGGCGTGCCGCTGGGTGATGATGCCGGTGCAGTCGGTCGATGCGGTGTAGCTCGGCAATTCGGTCGCCGCGTAGTGCTCCGCGTGGGTCACGAAATCGTCGAGCTGGGCCCTGGGCACCATCGCGTAGTCGACCGAGATGCACATCTGCCCGTTCTTGATCAGCTTGGTGCCGATGACGCTGCGGACGCTCTCGGCGTCGACGCTGTCGGCGGTCAATATGGCCGGGCACTTGCCGCCAAGTTCGAGCGTCACCGGGACCAGATTGGCGGCCGCCGCGAGCGCCACCTCGCGGCCGATCGCCGGGCTTCCGGTGTACAGCAGGTGGTCCCAGCGCACGGTCGGGAACTCCTTGGCCAGGGTCAGGCCGCCCACGGACACCGCGACGAGATCCTCGGGGAAGGTCTGCGAGATCATCTGCCTGAGCAGCTCGCCGCAGGCCGGGGTGTAGTCCGAGGGCTTGATGATCACGCGGTTGCCCGCGGCCAGCATCTCGACCAGCGGGCCCACCGACAGGTCGAACGGGAAGTTCCACGGGACGATGTTGCCGATCACGCCCTTCGGCTGGTACCTGATCGCGGCCTTGGCGGTGCCGTAGAACGTCGGATCGGCGAACCGGTCCTCATCGGCCATCCACGAGTCGAGCTGCTCGATGGCGTACAGCGCGCGGCCGGCCACGCCGAGGATCTCGACCAGGTCGGTGAACAGCTCGGGATGGACGCCGAAATCGGCGCTCATCGCGGCCCTGATCTCGGCGCGGTGGGCGACCAGCATCCCGGCGAGCGCGACCAGGTGCCCCTTGCGAGTGTCGGCGCCGGTGTAAGGGTCAGCCAGGAACGCGGCCAGCTGGACGGCGTGCAGCCGGTGCAGCTCGGCGATCGCCGGGCCGTCGTCTACTTCGGCGGAGGCCGATGGGGCAATCAGGGATGTCATAGCGCTCCTTCTCGCACGGGCTGGCCTAGGCGACGGCACCACGAGGCCAGCCGCGGCCTGGAGCCACCTCTGGCGTGGTGGTGAAACATTTACGCAAAGTGTTGCATATATAGCGAGACAAATGCCATCCTCAGCGTGGGGCATCCAAAATGTGACTGCCATCCTCAACGCAGGCATCTAGTGCGGCCAGCGGACACAGGGAGCATCATGAGTACCGCATCCGAGCAGCCCACCCTCGCGACCCACACCGAGCACGTCGACGTGCTGATCGTGGGGGCCGGCCTGTCCGGCATCGGAGCCGCCTGCCGCCTGGAGGCCGAGGCGCCCGGGAGCAGCTACGCGATCCTCGAAGCGCGCGGGGTCAGCGGCGGGACGTGGGAACTGTTCAAGTTCCCGGGCGTGCGGTCCGATTCCGACATGTTTACGCTGGGCTACCCGTTCCGGCCGTGGGATGAGAGCCGGGCGATCGTCGACGGCGCCGACATCCTTGCGTACCTGCGCGACACCGCGACGGAGTACGGCGTCGATAAGCGGATCAACTACCACCGCCGGGTGCTGGGGGCGCGGTGGTCGAGCGAGGCGGCCCGCTGGACGGTGGCCGTCGAGAACACCGAAACCGACGAGCGCCACGAGCAGACCTGCCGCTTCCTGTACGTCTGCTCGGGCTACTACCGGTACGACCAGGGCTACACGCCGGACTGGCCCGGCTTCTCCGACTTCACCGGCACCGCAGTGCATCCGCAGTTCTGGCCGGCGGACCTGGACCTGACCGGCAAGCGGGTCGTGCTGATCGGCTCAGGAGCGACCGCCGCGACGATCCTTCCCGCGATCGCCGGCAAGGCCGGCCAGGTCACCATGCTGCAGCGGTCGCCGTCCTACGTGATGACGCTGCCCAAGCACGACCCGATGGTCGTATGGTTCCGCAAGCTGCTGCCGGCCAGGCAGGCCTATCAGGCCGCGCGCTGGAAGAACGCCCGCATGGCGACGACCATCTACAACTACTGCGTCAAGCATCCGGCTCGGACCAAGCGGTGGTTCATGAAGCTGGCGGCCAGGCAGCTTCCCGAGGGCTACGACGTCGACACGCACTTCAACCCCAGCTACAACCCGTGGGACCAGCGGGTGTGCCTGGTGCCGGACGGCGACTTCTTCGCCGCGATCAAGTCGGGCGACGCCGAGGTGATCACCGACCACATCGAGGAGTTCACCGCGGGCGGCATCAAGCTGCGCTCAGGTAAGGAACTGCAGGCCGATGTGGTCATCACTGCGACCGGACTGAACCTGCTGCCGCTGGGCGCGGTCGAGCTGACCGTCGACGGGGAGCCGGTGCAGATCCCGGAGCGGGTGGCTTACAAGGGGATGATGCTCGACGGCGTGCCGAACCTGGCGTTCGCGCTCGGCTACACGAACAATTCCTGGACGCTCAAGGTCGACCTGGTGGCCAAGTACGTGATCCGGATGCTGACGTTCATGCGCGAGCGCGGATACGCGGTCGTGACGCCGCGGCTGCCCGCCTCTGCCGGTCAGACGACGCCTTATATCGAGATGAGCTCCGGGTACTTCGAGCGGTCCAGGCACCTGTTGCCGCGGCAGGGGCACGACGCGCCCTGGCGGATCAAGCAGCAGTACTTCAAGGACGCGGCGCTGTATAAGGGGCCGATCGACACCGAGGCGCTCGAGTTCAAGGCCGCTCTGGCGGTGCTCGCGACGACCGGCTGACGCTGCATCCGTCACAGTTTTTTCAGACGGTACATGTCTGAGCGGATCGACCCTAAGCCGATCAGGGCTCTAGGTAGAGTGCGACAGGGACAACCGCACCGGGTCGCCGGTGGCGTCCAGTTAGCTGCGTCGCGCTGCCGTGCCTCCTGGTGGATCGCATAAATCAGGAGGGACGGATCCTTTGGAACTGAAGTCAGTCCGTATTCGGAACTACCGGAGCATTGACGACTCCGGGGTGGTGCCGATCGATGACGTCACCTGCCTGGTCGGCAAAAATGAATCGGGAAAGACAGCGTTCCTGCACGCACTGCACCTGCTTAACCCGCTTAATCCGATTCGCGGCAAAGTGCGGTACGACGACGTTATGGACTTTCCGAGCCGCCGGTTCTCCGCTTATCGCAAGACGAGAGAACAAGAGCCCGCCGACGTGGTGACCGCCGTCTTCGAACTCAGCGACAACGAGCTGCGGATCATCGAGAGCGACCTCGGCGTCGGCATACTCAAGAGCCGCGAGGTCACGGTCGTCAAGGGGTACGAAGGCCGCCGCCGCTACAAGTCGGCCTATGTGGCCGATCGCGCGATCACCCACCTGACCTCGGGCATTGAGGGCGACGACGCCGATAAGCAGGCCATCAAGGCGGCGGCCACGATGCCTGAGCTGATGGAGGCATTGCTGGCGGTCAAGGAGCCCGATCCTTCGGTCGCGGCCCTGACCTCCAGGCTGGAGTCCTGGCACGACCTGTCGCTGGGCGTTTACCTGGTCGACAATTACTTTGAGCAGTGGCTGCCCAGGTTCTTCTATTTCTCGGACTACAGCACGATGCGCGGACGCGTTTCGCTGCCCGACCTGAGAGCCAAAGAGGCGGCCGGGCTAGCCGACGAGGCTGACCTGACCTTTCTTTCGCTGCTGAAGACCGTGGACGCGGATCTCAGTGATTTCGAGGAAGCCGAGTTTGAAGCGCTCACCCGCGAGCTTGAAGGCGCGGCCAACGGCATCACGAGAGACGTTTTCAGCTTTTGGCGGCAGAATCCAGGCCTTAGGGTCGTGATCCAGATGTCGCAGGGCAACCCGGCCGAAGAGCCGCCGTTGAACCGCGGCCCGATCGTCAACCTCCGGATTTATAACCCGAAACATTCGGTGACGGTACCTTTTGACGAACGATCGCGCGGTTTTGTGTGGTTCTTCTCCTTCTACGCATATTTCAGCAACATCGTGCAGGACCCGCAGCGGAACACGATCCTGCTCTTGGACGAGCCAGGGACAAGCCTGCACGCCAGCGCTCAGGCCGATGTGCTGTCCTTCGTGGAGGAGAAGCTGGCGCCGAAACATCAGGTCATCTACACGACCCACTCGCCGTTCCTGATCGACCCGCAGCGGATCGACCGGGTGCGGATGGTCCAGGACCTCGATGATCAGGGGACGACGGTCGGCGCCGACGGGTACCAGCTGGACAGCGAGACCGTGTTCCCGCTGCAGGCCGCACTCAGCTACGAGCTGGCCCAACCGCTCGTGACTGGGCCGCACTGCCTGCTGACCGGCTGGCCGTCCGACCTGATCTACCTGCAGCTGCTGAATCAGGCCTGCCGGGAGGCCGGCCTTTCTACGCTCGATCCGCGCTGGGTGGTCACGCCGGTCGGCGGCGCCGACAAGGTGTCCGCGTTCGTCAGCCTGTCCAGGTCGGCCAAGGTCAACATCGCGATCCTCGTCGACGGCAACCCGACCGACCAGCAGCGGATCAGGTCTCTGGCCGACAACGGTCACATCGACACGAAGTCCCTGGTTCAGGTTAGCGATTTCGTCACCGGCCGGGAAGCCGACCTGGAGGACCTGCTGGACGCCTCGTTGTACTGCGCGATCGCCTCCGGCGTCTACGGTTCGGCGCTGCCTAACGGCGCAGTGAAGCCGAGCGATCTGAAGTCCCGGCACCTGCGGATCACCGCTCGGCTGGATCAGTACCTCAAGGACCACGAGATCACCCACGGCCGGCTCGACCGTTACCAGCTGGCCGCCTACTTCCTGCGCGAGCAGGTGACGTTGCTGCCGAAGCTGACGAATCCGGGGCTAGAGCGAGTGGCAAAGCTGTTCGAGCGAATCAACAGCTGCCTCACCTGAGACCTGGGCTGCGGCGACCGCGGCGGGCGCGGCCAGCGCGGCCGGCGCTGCGGGCGCTGCGGGCGCGGCCGGCGCGGCCGGCGCGGCCGGCGTGCGGTGACCGGGCTCGGGCGAGAGGGTCAGCAACATCGGTGCCCCCCTGATGCGGTAGCTTCCCGGGACGGAACAACCTCAGGAGGGCACCGGTGTCGCCAGGGCGACACCTGGGGGGCACCGATGTTGTTGCTTCCTGGGACGGAACCGCATCGGGAGGGCACCGAGGCTGTGGCCCGGCCGGCGCACGCGCGCTGGGCGGGCGCTGTCGGCTAGCCGACTAAGCAGGTGGGGCTGTGGCCGGTCTTGGGGAACGCCGCGGCTAGGGCGCGGGCGATCAGGTGGCCTCGGGCGGCATAGCCCTCCGAGGTGAAGTGGATGCCGTCGGAGATGTACCAGCTGTCGTGCACCACCGACGCCCAGTCGTAGATCCGCAGGTTCGGATAGCGGGCGCAGGCCTTGAGCAGGGCCTGGTTCCACAGCCGCATGTTGGACTCGGCGTAGGGCCCGCTCTGCACCAGCGACCGGACGTTGACCCACATCACCGGCTCGCCGTTGGCGACCGACATCATTTCCTTGATCCTGGCCGCCCGGCTGACCGTGGAGCCGATTGAGACATTGGCCGTGTCATTGGTGCCGAGCGCGAAGACCCAGCAGCCGCGGTAGCCGTTGCGCACCAGGTTGCGGGCGACCTGATAGCCATTGATCTGGCCCGGCAGCACCTCAACGATCGAGCGGGCGCCCGAGATCTCGATCACTACCTTCCTGACCCCGACGTCCCGGTACTGGGCCGGGATCCGCAACTTGGGGTTGGGCAGATAGTCGGGCAGGATCAGGCCCTCTGAGGTCGAGTCGCCGATGTGCACTACCGCGCGGCATGAGGTCCTGGTTGCCGAGGTCGTGCTCGGTTGACCGGTGACCGGCTCGACCCCGGTGATCAGCGGCACCGGACCCGGCCGTGGCTGCAGCACTGTCGTCGACGGCGGTGTGTACACGACCTGAGCTGGCCCGCTGGCGTTCGCCGGGCTCGATAGCGGCACCAGGCCGGCCAGGCCGGCGCACGCTACGGCGGTCACCCCGGCCGCGCCGGCCGCGCCCGCGGTTGTGGCCAGTCCCGCCCGGCTGGGCGCACGCATGCGCCAGCGCCAGTGGGCGTTCTTTGCCCTGGTCCACAGCCGACCGAGCACGCCGCGCCGTACCGGCTCTTCGACGAACTGCCAAGACAGCGCGGCCAGCGCGATGCTCGCGGCGATCTGGATCGCGGCCCTGGGCAGGCCTTCGGCGCCGTTCGCCCGGGACGACAGCACGATCACCGGGTAGTGCCACAGGTAGATGCCGTAGGAGCGGACGCCGATCCAGCGCAGCGGCGCCCAGCCGAGACCGCGTCCGATCAGGCTGCCTGGCACGGCGCACGTCGCGACGATCACGGCGGTGGCGAACGAGAGCAGGACCAGGCCTCCGTGGTAGATGAACGCCGAGTACTCGCCGACCGTCACGATCATGACGGCAACGACCACCAGGCCGACTGCCGCAGCCCCGTCCGTCACCAAGATGACTCCGCGCGTGGGCCTGGTCCAGTAGCAGCTCGGCCAGATCATCGCCAGCGCCGCGCCGATCAGCAGGCCGAACGCCCGAGTGTCGGTGCCTTCGTAGACCCGGGTCGGATCGAGCCCGGCGTGATAGAGAAGCAGCATCGCGACCGCCGAGCCGGCCGCGAGCGCCAGGGTCGGGATCGCGAGCCAGCTGGCCGACCTGGCGCCGCGCTGGCGTAGGCCAAGCAAAGCGAGCAGCAGCAGCCACGGCCAGAGCAGATAGAACTGCTCCTCTACGGCCAGCGACCAGAGATGATCGAACGGCTGCGGCGGCGCGAACCGGGCAAAGTAGGACTGATTCTTGATGATCAGATACCAGTTGCTGGTATAGGTGAGGGCCGCAACGACCGGACCGCGCACGCCCGCCAGCCGGGCCCGGTCGGCAATGGTCACCCAGGCAGTCACCACCGCCAGCATCACGAAGACCGCAGGCAGCAATCGCCGGGCGCGGCGCAGCCAGAAGTCTTTCAGGCGCAGTTGGCCAGCGGTAGTCCACTGGGCCAGCAGCAAATCGGTGATGAGGTAGCCGCTGAGCGTGAAAAATACCGCCACGCCAAGCAGGCCCCCCTTGGCCCAGCCAAATTGCTCGTGATAAGCGAGGACGGCGAGCACGGCGACGGCCCGGAGGCCGTCCAGGCCGGGCATGTACCGTTGCCCATCCCCCTGTGGTTTCGGCATGCTGCCTGCCTCTTCCGCGCGCTCGTCGGACAAAAGCTCACCGGCAGATAGCCTTATCGGCAATGCGATGAACTAGTTAACTACACTAAAGACCGACTAGCACGCCAATGATGACGACAATCCGCCAAGTACGTTCATTGGGATGCGGGTGCATATGATCCGTTCGGCCAGAGAAAAATAGGGTTTCTGCTAAACGTTAGCGGGGCCCGGCCGCTTAGCGGCCGGACCCCGTCCTCGCTTGAGGTGCTGGCTGGGTTAGACGGTCACCGTCGTCGGGAAGGCGACCGGGCTGCGACGCCCGTTGGTGTCCACCGCCCGGATGCCGAACTGCACGTTGTCCTTGGAGACGTCCAGCGTGACGGTGGTGACGTTGCCGACGTTCGTCGCGCTGGTCCACTCCGGAGTGGTGGTTTCCCGCATCACCACTTCGTAGGAGGCGATGTTGGACTCGGGGTTGGCGTTCCAGGTGAGCGTCGTGAGGTTGGTGCCGGGGAACCCTGGCGGGGCCACCGCGTGGATCAGCGCGCCCTTCGGCGTACCCGGGCTGCTGGCCAGCGCCCACAACGTGCACAGATTGACGCCAGCGACCCTGGCGACGTAGTTGAAGTCCACGAACTGGACCAGGTCACCGAGCTGCACGCCGTTAACTACCTGGACGTTCTGGTGCTCGTGGCCGAAGTTTTCCCTCGGCTCGGTGAACCGGCCACCCGGGTAGCCCCGGCGCAGGAAGGGCAGGTCATCCGTGCCGCGCAGGTACCGGTCACGCCGCCAGACCACCCTGACGTTCATGTCCGTGAGATCCTTCGGCGCGGATTCCAGCACATACCGCGCGAGCTGACGGGAGGAACTGTCATTCTCGCCGCCGACCGTCTGGATGGCCGAGACCTGGGCAGCAGTAGCGGCGGTCGGGACGCCCTCGACGAACAGCCGCAGGGTGTGCGGGTCCGGCGGGGTTCCGTCGAAGGCCTGGCTGGCGCCCACGATGTCATTGCTGAACATGGCCTGGACGTCGTTGCCAGCCGCTGCCATCTGTGCGGACATGAATGTCGAGCCAAATAGGCCCTGCTCTTCGCCATCGACGGCGGCGAGCACGATGGTGCCAGCGAAATGGCGCTTGGAGAGTATCCGGGCTAGCTCCAGCACTACGGCGACACCGGAGGCGTCGTCGTCGGCACCGGGAGCGTCGCTGGTGAAGTCGAGTACGTCGGTACAGCGAGAGTCGAGGTGCCCGGTCACCACATAGAACCGCTCAGGCGTCGCGGTTCCCTTGATGGTGGCGATGATGTTGGTGATCGAGGTCGGAACGGGAATGGTGCTGGACACCGGCTGCGTGAACGTCTGCTGCTGCACCGTCATCCGGCCACCGGAGGCGGCCGCGATGTCGTTCATCAGCCCGGTCACGTAGGTGATGGCGGCGCCAATGCCACGATTCGGATCGGTCTGGCTGGACGCCGTGTGCCTGGTACCGAACGCGGCCAGAGTCGTGATGATCGTCTTGATCCGGTTGGGATCGATCTGGGCTAGCGCGGCGCGCAGCTCCTTCTTGTCGTGGATGTGGTGCGGGAGCGAGGAGCCCTTGTGTATGGATGCGGCGTTGGCCGAAGCGGCCCCAGCGACGACTGGTGCCGCGGTCGCGGTCGCTGCTGACGCGGACAGGAACACCCGTCTGCTCGGGCCTTTGCGGCCAGAAACATCTTTGTTCTCCATGGTACGAATCAAAGATGGTTTCGTTGAAAAGTCAAGCTATATGGCATTAGTGATCCCGGTTCCGAGGTAGCCGACCGACCGGCCGCACCCGTCCGGCGCGGGGCCGCCAGTGACAGCCCGCCCGTTGTGCCGTGCGTCACTTCGGATAGCCCATTGAGGAAGAAAGATTTGCGCGGGTTCGCTGCCCGCCGTCCAGAGGCCGTTCGCCCTCAGGCGACTCAGCCCAACGACAGCTCTGGGTCAACGATGTTGTAGCAGCCAGGGAAGCAACAACAACGCTGACCCGCAACTGCTGTTCCCACGACGGCCTGGGGTCAGCGCTGTTGCGGCCCCCGGGCGCGCAACAACTGCAACGGGTCAGCGTTGCTGTGGCGCTGAGCGCCCGGTCCGCCCGCCCCGGCAAACCACCTCAACGCGCTCCCGGTTGCCTGGCACAACCTCGTCCAACAGCATCAGAGCCCCGCTGATGTAGTAGCTTCCTGGGACGGAACTACACCGGCGGGGCTCTGATGCTGCTCCGGAAGCTAAGTACCCGACTCGGCGGGCTCGATCAGGCCGTCCAGGATGCGGTCCAGCAACGGGTCGAACCGGACCGAAAGTCGGTGGCGGGCGGGCCGTATATCAAGCGGCTACGGGGAGTACACGGTGCTCGTTCCGGTCGGCACGAACGCGTCGTAGTAGATGTTTGGCTCCCGGACGCCGAGCCGGCGCACCAGGTCGATGGCGGCCGCCACCATCGGCGGCGGACCGCACAGATAGGCGTCGAAGCCCCGCAGGCTCGGCAGCCGCCTTTCGACCGCGTCGGTGACCAGCCCGGTCTCGCCCGACCAGGACTCAACCGGACACTGCACAACCGGCACGAACTCCAGATCCGCTGAAGACCGACGCAATTGGTCGATCCGATCCAGGTGGTAAAGCTCGGCGGTGGTCCGAGCGCCGAAGAACAGCCAGGCGGCGCGCCGGTCTCCCCGCTCGGCCAGATCGGTCAGCATGGACAGCATTGGTGCCAGCCCGGACCCGCCGGCGATCATGACCAGCTTCCGGTAGGACGGCCGCACCCGCAGCGAGCCGAGCGGGCCGCGCAACCGGACGATCGAACCCGGCCTGGCCGACTCCAGATACCGAGCGAACAGCCCGCCCGGCAGCCGCTTGACGAACAACTCGACCACGCGGTCCTGCGCCGGGGAATTGGCCAGCGAGAACGCCCGAGGCGCCGCACCGGCCGCACCGGCCGCCCCTGGAACCTCCACATCCACGAACTGCCCGGCCTTAAAGGACATCGACACCGGATCAGCCAGCCGGAGCCGCACCGAATAGATCGAGGGCGTCAGCGAGTCCACCGACTCCAGATAAGCGGTCATGGCGGCGACCTGATCCCCGCCGTAGAACTCCGCCTCGCGCAGGTCCATGCCGGACACGTCGATCACGCAGTCCGCCATCGGGACGCTCGAGCAACACAAGGCCCACCCCGCCTCGCGAGCAGCATCCGGCAACGCGAACGTCGACCCGCGATCGTCGACCTCACCAGAGACGACCAGCGCCCGGCAGGTACCGCAGCCGCCGTGCCGGCAGCCATACCGCAGGTAATAGCCGCTGCGCAGGGCCGCGCCCAGCACGGTCTCGCCGTCGGAGCACTCGACCTCGGCGCCGAACGGCTCCAGCCTCACCCTCGCCATGAGCGGCGGCTCGCCCCGTCAGCCGGCCAGCGGATCTTTCACCTCATAGCCGAGCTTCCTGATGTCATCAACGGTCCACATCCGCTTCAGGCCGATGGCGGGCTGGCCGATGAGCGTCTTGCCGTCCTGCCTGACCAGGCCAAGCTCGAGGATCGCGTCGGCCAGGTCCCAGCCGTGGAACAGGCTCCAGAACTGCTTGCGGCCCGAGTACACAGCCGGCCACTTGGTGAAGATCCACTCACAACCTTCGCTGCACACCGCGAAGTTCTGGCCATCGCGGCTCAGCACCTTCATCTCGCTCACATCCGGCCGAGGCATGATGCACGGAAGTTGGCAGACCTGACACAGCGGCGGCAGGGCGGGGAACTCCTGCAGCATGATGTGCCCGCTGTCCGGCTCGGCCATCATCGCGTGGCCTTTCCAGAACGGCCCGTACGCCTCGTACCAGCCGGGGTAGTGCTTCTCGAACCACTCGAAATCAGGCTCTTCCATGACCGGAGTCCGCCAGGCGTTGAAAGGCCAGATCGCGGCGAGCGCCATTGCGCTGGTGTGGTGCAGCCAGCTGACATCGGCGGCGGCCTTGGCGGCCCGGCGCGGAACCTCAACCCCGAATGGCGTCAGCCGCTCCATATAACTGGAGATGAAGTCGTCGCCGATCCACTCCTCCCACTGATCGCGATAGGCCCAGGGCCGCACGTGCGCACCGTATTCGGCCTGCCAGCCGGTGATCGCGTCGAGCTGACGGTGCCCCATCCAGAACGATCGTTCAAGCGCGTCGTTGACCAGCGGGATGTTCCGCTCGTCGGCTAGCACCGCCATCAGCGAGCCGTAGCCATTGGCCATGTGCCTGGCCTCGTCGGACTGGATCGACAAGAACGTGGTGGCGAGCGCGTCCTCGCCGTTCGCGACCGCGACCTGCGGGGTGGCCACTAGCAGGATGTTCGTGTAGGCCGTTTCGAGCACCACGTTCAGGTGGATGATGCAGTCGATCGGATCGCCGGTTGAGAATTGGGTGAACGCGGAGACGCCGATCAGCCCGCCGGGCAGCTCGTAGAGCGCTTTCTGCGCTATGTCGTAGCCCGCCGGGTCCTGCCAGTTCTTGACGTAGTAGTGGCGCAGTGCCATCTCAAGCTGAGCGTGCCGCATCTCATCCATCATCTGGGCCTGGTAGCCGAGCCGGATCTCCTGATTCTGGACCGAAGAGATCAGCATCCCGGTCGCCGCGACCGCCTCGAATTCGGCGAAGGTCAGGGCCGGGAGGGTCAGCTTGAGCGTCTCCATGAGCCGGCAGTCGGCCTTGTCGGCGACCCGCATGCGGACGGCGGCGTCGAGGAATCCGTGGGTACGGTCATCCTTCTCGGCCTCCATCTTCAGGTAGTCCCTGATGAGCATGCGGAAGGGGTCCTTGCCGCTCGGCGGGATGATATAGCGGCTCGCGAACTTCGGCCGCTGGTCACCGACCGAGAACGGCCAGTCATAGCTCTTGGATTTCTCGTGCACTTGCTCAAGATTGGCGGCCATAGCTAGTCCTTGAATCGTCCGGGCTGAATGTCAGCGAAGATCTGAATCTTGTCGTTTGATCGGTCCATCCGGCCGTAGAACGTGCTCATCGTGACCAGGAACATCTCAGTGGTCAGCGGGTGTCCGAGCCTTTCGCTGAGCTTCGTCATATCGAATTCGAGTAGGTCATCCCGTTCGATCTTGTAGTAGCAATCACGGAAGCTGATCGAGGCGTCAGGAAACTCCTCCCGCATTAACTCGACGGCGGCATCCGCCTCGGCGCTGCCCATCAGGCAAATGCCGACGGTGCGCCTGTTTCTCCTTGGCGTCCAAGCCGTCATGTTTCCTGCCCTTGCTGGCTAATCGATTCCGAGGTCGTGCACCAAACGCGACTGCGCGCTCACGACCCGGTCAAGAGCCGCTGATCCAGCACCGGTCAGCACGATGTCGCCGATCTCGAACAGGCCACTGGCGGCTCGCGCGGCGGTCGCGCTCTCGGCCGCCCAGCGTGCTATCCACTGCCCGATCACTTGCCGGTTGTCCGCGCCAAATTCGGGATCGGTCACCAGGAAGCGCACGAACGACTGGGCGGCGGCGCGATGGCGCGCGGTGTCCCGCCGGGCCCCGGCCAGGATCACCGGGGTGATCGGGTCCCCGTTGTGGCTGGCGTTGCGGGCCAGGAATTCGTCTTTCACGAGCGCTCCGGCCAGTGGCTCGAACGCGAGATCTATCGCGACGATAATCTCGGCCCAGTCTTGCAGTGAGATAATGCGCTCGATGTTCTCCCTAATCGGCACCAGCTTCGGATCGGACATCCACGCCTCGCGGGCGTGATTATCATTGAAAGTCGGATCTAGCTCGGCAAGATCTATCAGCAAGCGGACGATATCCTGCTGATGCCGCAATTTGTCGGTCGCCTCGAACGCGAGCGCGAACCGCATGGTATCGGCGAGCGCTTCACGAATCGCATAGCACAAGCTGAGGAACAGCCCGTAGTCCGCGAATGGCCAGGCAGCATAATACTTGCCGATGACCTCATGCAGCCACACAAGATTGACCGACGCTAGCTCGCTGGCCGAAAAGATCGCCGGAACGAGCCGATCGAGTGCCTGCTCATCGAAGTTGGCGACCTGCACGTACGGGCGCTGCCACACCCCGGCCGGGTCGCGCCAATCCCGCCAGCGCGACGAACGTATTTTCGTGGATTCCTCGACATACGGCTCGCGGCCGTCGTCGAATCGCACCGGCCAGCCCACCCGCAGCCATTCCTGCGGCGATGACATCTGACCGACGGTGTAAAGTTCATATTCGGTTGGCCGCTGACCTTGTGGCCTGAACCAGGAAAAGGTGCGTTTACCGCTCGGCCGAATCTCAGATCTTTCTCGCTGCCGGGCGCTCAAGATCTCCCACCCTTCGCCGCTGGGCATGACTGACTGATCTTATTCCGACACGGACGTTTGGCGCGCTCCCATTTAAGTCCTGACATAACTGACCATTGACTAATCGGGACTCTTTCCGTTTGGTAAGGTTTCTATTACCATGTAGGATCAGCGTTGGTTACGCAACGGCGACGGGATGGCCGAGAAAGTCCCTATTTATGGGGAGTATCGGGTGGGGGATAACTTTCCGCAGCTGACCGGCAATCACCAGGTGGGCTCGCGGATCGGTGGGTACTTGCTCGAAGAGCAGATCGGGCAAGGCGGCATGGCCGTCGTTTTCCGGGCCAGGGACGAACAGCTCGGCCGCTAGGTCGCGCTGAAGATACTTGCTCCCGCACTGGCCGCCGACGACGCTTTCAGGCAGCGGTTCATCGGGGAATCGCGGATGGCGGCCGCGGTCGATGATCCGCACATCATTCCGGTGTACGAAGCCGACGACGCCGACGGTGCGCTGTTCATCGCTATGCGGTACGTCGCCGGTGGCGACGTGCGGTCGCTGCTGCACCGGGAGGGAAGACTCAGCGCGACCCGGGTCGCGGCGATCATCGCGCCGGTCGCGTCCGCGCTCGATACCGCGCACGCGGCCGGCCAGGTGCACCGCGACGTCAAGCCCGCGAACATGCTGCTCGATGTCCGGCCCGGCCGTCCCGATCACGTGTACCTGTCGGACTTCGGCCTGAGCAAAGAGGCGCTCGGGGCCACCGGACTGACCGCGGCGAACCAGTTCCTCGGCACGATCGACTACGCCGCTCCCGAGCAAGTCTCCGGCAAGCCGGTGGGCGGACCGCGTCGGCGTTGCGCGCCGAGTGACCGGCTAAAGGCACGATATTGGCCGCTAATTTAACCAAATTAGCACCGCCACGACAATCTGGTCTATCTGAAATAACGTCCGCTGGCTGGTATTTGCGATGGCTAGAATCGCACCTTGTTACTAGCGCGAATTCCTTGATTATCCCGGCGTGGCTTCACCTTGGACAGCACCAGGAGACGACATGGGCGAGGCCACGAGGCAACACGATCCAGGCCATTCAGGTTTCCTGGAAGTAGTGTCCGACCTCGCTGAGGTCATCCGCCCGCTGTGCGGTCTGGCCGATCTCGCCGCGAAGATCCTGGCCCTGAAGACGGAACGCCAGCGGCTCAGAATCGAGCAGTCCACGGCGCGGCCCGGCCAGCCAGCCCGCCGACGCCACCGGGGCCCGGGATCGCTTAGCACCGGGCAGGCGACCGATCTCGCGGCCACGGTCAGCTACCCCGATGCGATGACCATGCAGGCGGGCTTGTCGCTGCAGCAGATCGAACGGACTTACCAGGCCGTGATGGCCGCGATCAGAGTAGACGCTACGGCTCGCTGCCGGGAGGCCGATCAGAAGTTCATCACCGAGGTCCGGCGGATCGACACGGCCTTGCACGTTGAACTGGTCCGCCTGGCCGACGAGCGCCGGCGCGCGGACCAGCGATTTGCTCTCGAACGCGAACTGCTGCGAGCGCAGACCAGCGAGCGCAAGGAGATCGCGCGGGCACTCGCGGCGGCCAACAAGCTGACGAGCAGCCGACGGCACGTGGCGCTCGCGACCCAGGCCGCTCAGACGTGCTCCATCGCGCTGGCGATGTCGATGCAGGCGACACCGCCCAGGGACGCTGTGCTTATCGCGCTCAGCCACGACCGTGAGGTGGTCAGGCCGCGATGAAGGAACCCTGGTGGCTAGTCGTCCTGGTAGCCGGGATTGGGCTGGCGCAGTGGTACTACCGCGCCAAGGCCCGCGAACGGTCCTCGAAATCGCCCTCTCGACGACCGGCACGCCCAGACGCTACGGCACGGCCCGCCCGGGTCGTGCCCCAGCAGCCGCGAGCAACCCAGCCGGTAATCACTCAGGACGAGATCAGAGAGGTGCTCAGGCGCCGGATGGGTGCCGAGTGGGAGCGGCAGCAGCAACGGGTCCGGGCCCACGTACTTGAGCAGGAGCGGAAACTCGCAGCGCAACTGAAGAATGCTCAGCAGACCCGCTCCTTCGAGGAGTTGAAGAACCTGCACCGAGCCTCGCGCCAGAGCGCGGATCAGGCGTACGCGATGCTCGATGAGGTCCGTGGCCAGGTAAGGTGCTGTCCGCCGAGATCCGTCGCACCCATGAGGTCCTGGACGCTAAGCGCGGCCGCCGCGGATCCGACGAAAGGCACCTGCGGGGTGCCCTCGACCGGTTCCACCAGGACCGGGCGGCCATCAGCCAGATGAGGAGCCAGTGGAAGGCCGAGGTGGACCGGCTCAACCAGCAGACCGGTCGGCTACGGGACACGATTAGGAACCACTGCGGCCGTCCGGGCCAAGATTGGTACGACGATCTGATGGCGAGAAAACCCCAGCGTCAGGCAACCCGGAGTTAACGCGGGCGTCTTGACCATGACACCGTGTCAGGGTGTCGGGTGGGAGGCGTCATGTTTACGATCGGAGATTTCGCCAGGCACGGGCGGGTGTCGGTCCGGATGCTGCGCCACTACGACGCTACCGGGCTGCTCCGGCCGGCCAGGGTCGACCCAGCCAGCGGCTACCGCTTCTACGCGGCCAGCCAGCTCGCGCTACTCAACCGGATCGTGGCGCTGAAGGACCTCGGCTTCACCTTGGAACAGGTGCGGGTCGTAGTCGAGGAGCAGATCAGCGTCGGGGAGTTGCACGGGATGCTGCGGCTGCGACGAGCTCAGCTGCAGTCGCAGATCGCGGCGGACAGCTCGCGGCTGGCGCAGGTCGAGGCGAGGCTCGCGATCATCGAGATGGAGGGCGCCATGCCAGCGCAGGACGTTCAGGTCAAGAAGATCCCAGCGGTGCGGGTCGCGGAGCTCAGCGCGACCGCGGCCAGCCTGGAACCCGACTCGATCACACCCGTCATCCGGCCGCTCTACGGCGAGCTCGGCAGTCGGCTCGGCCAGGCCGGGCTGACCCCGGTTGGCCCGGCGATCGCGTATTACTCGGATATACCGGACAGCGAAGGCGTGCTCGTGCACGCCACGTTGCCGGTCAATGCCGACTCCGATGCCGGGGAGAGCCACGACATCGGCATCGTCGACCTGCCGGAGGTCGATCAGGCGGCCACGATCGTGCACCACGGCTCGATGGACAACGTCCTGGCCACGATCCAGGTCCTGGCCCGCTGGATCGACGAGAACGGCTACCGGTCAGCGGGCTACCCGCGCGAGCTCTACCTGGAGTGCCCGGACGACGAGGACAAGTGGGTCACCGAGCTGCAAGAGCCGATTGCCAAGCGCTGAGGTTCGTTCTTCGGGCGGCTGGTCACAGCCGCCCGAAGACGAGCACGACGCCTTGAGTGCCGTGCGACCCGAGCTGGGTGCCCGCGACGAGCATCGCGTTCGTATGCGGTACGCGGGTGATGGCGGGGGAAGCACCGATGGACACCCCGAGCCGCACCGGCAACGAGGACCTAACCCACCGCCCGCTCGTGCGATGAAGCAGGTAACTCGTTGCCTGGTTGGGCAGGTAAGGCGGCGACCACCAGCCGCCGCGACCGTCGGACACCGCGGTCGGCAGGTAGTAGCCAGCACTGCCTGGCTTGACCCGGCTCCATTTATGCCCGTTCCAGTGCGCGACGATGAAGCTCAGGGCGAAATGTTTGACGACCTGGGCCAGCACCCAGACATTGCTGGCGGACAACGCCTTAACGCTGGCCAGGCCCACGAACGTATTCTTAGTAGGCTCGGGCAACACCGAGTCGATCGAGGTGCTCACCTGCCACGAGCGGCCGTTCCAGCGCTCCATTGCCGGTTGCAAGGAAAGTACATTGCCCGCAGTGGCCCAGATGTCGCTGGGTGACACCACGCTGGCGTTGAACAGCGCGAACTTGCCGGTGTCGAACTCCCGCCAGGTAGATCCATTGAAGTGCCAGGTGCCGATAGGCGGCCCGAGCCCGGCCACCGCACCGCCGAAAGCCCAGACGTTGCTGGCCGCGATCACATTGCAGCCGGTCACGTAGCTGCCAAGGAAGTCCTTGACCAAAATCCAGTGTCCCTGATGCAGTCGCAGGGCCGAGGCCGAACTGGGCGGGTTGCCGCCGACGGCGCCTGCCCCTGAGAACGCCCAGACATTCGCTGGAGAGCTAGCGCCTGCGCAGCTCATGCCGCTGTTATTCACGCCTCTCGGCAGCTTCACACTGGACCAGCGGCGGCTGTTCCAGTGCCGCGCGATGGCGAAGATCGGGCCGTTCGGCTGCTTCGCGCCCCAGCCGAGCGCCCAGGCATTCGATGCCGTCGGTGCGACGGCCGCCCCGAGCGAGTTAGGCGCGTGCGCCACGACATGCCATTTCATCGCCGAGGCCGGTGATTTGGCGCCGGCCGCCGGCGCGGCGGTCAGTGCACTGGCGCCCAGTGCGCCGCACGCGGCAACAACCATTAGTCCCCTGATGCCTACTGTGCCTCCCGTGTATTTGTGGGTCTATTTACAGATTTGGCCAGCGCGACCGGCTTTTAGTCAAGGGCTCGATCGAAGTGCCAGAAAGATGGGGCGGCTACCCCATGTGCGGGTGATCACTGTCCGGCCATGCTCAAGTCAGCCGGCCGATTCGCCGGCTGCCCGATCTGCTTCAACGCTCGTCGCCCGGACGAGTCCGACCTGGTCACCAGCGCCAAGCTGGGCGACACGATACCGATGCGGGAGTGGATCGGGGATGAGTCAGCAACTACGTTCAGCTACTGAGCCAGCTACGACGTTTGAGGCAGAGTTCGACGGCACGGCGAGCACGGCGCAGCCGGTGGGTGAAGAGTTCGTGCGGGCACTGGCTGGCAAGGACGGCGCGGCGCTCCGCGCCGTGCTGGCCGACCCGATCGATTTCGCGGCACTGACCCCGGGTCGTTTTGGGACCGCCTCGTCCGCTGATGAGCTGATCGCCGAGATCCTGTTGGGCATGTGGTTCGCCCCTGGGAGCGAGATCGTCGGGATCGATGCGCTGGGCGGCGGCCGGTTGCCCGGGCGGGAGCGTGTTAGCTACCGGCTGCGAGTACGCCGGAGCGACGGGGACTACCTGGTCGAACAACAGGCTTATTTCAACACGATTCCGGAGGACACGGGCGCGCGTATCAGCTGGCTACGAGTTCTGTGCTTCGTTTGGGGCTGCTTCGTTTGGGGCTGCTTTGGTCAGGCGAGGCCGGCGAGGCGGAGCAGGGCGGTGGTCGCGGCGGCGGCGATGATCACTATCGGGAAGGGGACTCGGCGGGCGGCTAGGACGGCTCCTATGAGGACACCGGCCGGCCTGGCCCAGCCGGCGAAGCCGTGGCCTTGGGTCAGGGCGCTGGTCGCGGCCAGGGCGGTGAGCAGCACTGCGGCGGCTATGGTCAGCAGTTGCTGGAGGCGGTCGGGGATGCGCAGCCGGTTCCTGGTCAGCGGGCCGGCGATGCGGAAGGCGTAGGTGCCGGCGGCCAGCACGGCGATAGCGAGTAGCGGCATCAGCGGACCTCCGTGACCTGGGCGACTGGGGTTGTTGTCTGCGGGGGCCGGGCTTGGTTTGGGCTTGGGTTTGACTTTTTCGGCCGGGCGGCCAGGATCAGGCCGGCCAGGGCCAGCAGCACCGGCAGGCCGGCGGGCAGGGCCGGGGTGGCAGCGACCGCGATGGCCGCACCGACCAGGGCCGCGGTGCGGGTGCGGCGGTCGGCCAGAGAGGGCAGCACCAGGGCCAGGATTACGGCTGGAAAGGCCGCGTCCAGGCCGAAACTGTCCGGGTTCGGCATCGCTTTGCCCGTGAACACACCGAGGGCGACGGCCGCGTTCCAGCACAGGAACAGACCGAGACCGCAGATCCAGAAGGCGGCTCGGCGCTTTCGCGGGTCGGTCTGGCGCATCGTGAACGCCACCGACTCGTCGGTGATCACGTGCGCGCCGAGCAGTCGCGTCCACCACTGCCCACGCGCGCTGCGCGGGCCGGGCTGGCCGGGCTGGCCGGGCTGGCTGACGATGGCGTCGGCGACCGTGAAGCCGTAGGGCAGGAGCCTGGCGTTGAGCACCAATCCGGCCAGGACCGCCGCGACCGGACTGCCGCCCGCGATCAGCACCGCGGCCGCCGCGAACTGCGAGCCGCCAGCGAAGATCAGCAGGGACATGGCGATCGGCACCCACACGGGCAGCCCGCCGGACACTGTGATCGCGCCGAAGGAGGCTCCCACGATGGCGTCGGCCAGGCAGACCAGCGAGATGGAGCGGAGAGTTTCGCGGTCGAGTGTTCGCCAAATCGAACTCATGACCAATATGATGAACAGATCCCCGCTTGTTCGTCAAGACGAACAGATGGACTTCTGGAGCGAACATTGATGGTCGACGGTGTTGAGGCTGAGGGCGTTGAAGTTGAGAACGGGGCCGTCGCGCCCGCTTCGGCGCTGGTCACGCAGATCGCCGCGACGCTGCGCCGGGAGCGCGCCCGGGCCGGGATCTCCCTCACCGAGTTGGCCCGGCGGGCGGGGATCGCCAAGTCGACGCTGTCCCAGCTCGAGTCGGGTTCCGGCAACCCCAGCGTGGAGACCCTGTGGGCGCTCGGGACCGCGCTCGGCGTGCCGTTCAGCCGGCTGGTCGATACACCTCGGGCGGCCGTGCGGGTCATCCGCTGCGGCGAGGGGCCGGCCACCTTCTCGGAACGCTCCGACTACGCGGCCACTCTGCTGGCGTCATGCCCGCCCAACGCTCGGCGGGACATCTATCTGATCCAGGCCGAGCCCGGCGAGCCGCGGCGATCCGAGCCGCACATGCCCGGCACCTCGGAACACGTCGTGCTCGGCACCGGCCGGGCGCTGGTTGGTCCCGCCGACGAGCCGGTTGAGCTTGGGCCGGGCGACTACATTGCCTACCCGGGCGACGAACTGCACATCTTCAGGGCGCTGGACGCCGAGACCACGGCAGTCATGGTCATGGAGCACATCTGAGGCTAACCGGTGTTTCGGCTCGGTCGGTTCGCCCTGATCGCGTGCGGCAGCGCTGATGGTCGGCGCTGGGGTTGTGGGCGGCGGCCTGGTGGCGGCGCGGAGGCCTGACGGCGCGGAGCCGGTGGCACGTGATGGCTGAGTTTTGTGACTACTGGTGCGGGTGAGGTCAATGTTGGAACTGTGGTTGACCGGGTAAGCCGAGCGGGCAGATGAATGCGCATATTCATCCCCTAGAATCCAGATGAAAGAGCATATTCATCTGTTTGCGAAGATGATCAATGAGTTGCCGGTGCATGGCCGGTGGTGCCACTGGGTGTGATGTGACTCAAGTGGCTCGTCCGCAGCCGGAGAGTGGCGGACGGTTAGTCGCGGGAGGGATCAGGACGGACGCGCCGACGGGCCCGCAGGAGCCTCGACGCACGGGCTAACGGGCACCAAGAGGCCGGACGGACGCGGTGCCGGAACCGGGCTGGCGGGGCGGGCTGGCGGGGCGGGCTGGCCTGCGCCTTAGGACGGACGGGACCGGTCGCGGTAGCTCCGCATCTTGTTGCGGGAGCCGCAAAGTTGCATGGAGCACCACCGCGACCGGCCGGCCGAGGACCGGTCGTAGAACGCCCAGCCGCACAGGTGCCCAGGACAGCTCTTCAGGCGAGACCAGGTGCCGGTGGCGGCGGCCTCGGCGATCACGGCCGCGATGGCGCCGACCACACGAGTGAACGGATCATGATCGGCGCTAGTCAGGCGCACATCCCCAGCGGGATCGACGGTAACGGCGAGGCGGCTGCAGGTCAGGGCCATCGTCAGCCTGCTGGCGGCCGCGTGATCGGGCCAACCGGCATTGTGAGCCGCGAGCACGTCTCTGATCGCCTCGCGCAACTCGATCAGGGCGCGCAGCTCCGGCTCGGCGAGCTGGGCGGACGGCGGTAGCAGGCCAGCGGCGGCCAGCCACTGCGCGGCGGCCGAGGTCGAGCCAAGCAGTTCCCGGTCGAATTCGATGGCGGAGGTGTTGACCAGCGCCTGGATGAGCCGCAACGATCCAGGCGCCGGAGCCCGACCCCCAGGATCACGCCCGGCCGTCGGCAGCCCAGCGGTTTGCAGGCCAGCCGGTTGCAGGCCAGCTGTCTTCAGCCCAGCCCCAGCTTGCTCGGCGCCGTTACCGTCACTCATTACCTGATGGTAGGTCCCCGATCCGAGCGTTGCCTAATCGTCACGCAAGACACGCAGGAGCGTGACGCATGCTCGGCAAACTCGTTACCAGTAACTGACGTTCTACGGTAATGGACCAGTCTGGCCGGAGGAGCAGACCATGCTGATCAGGACGATCTCAGCGACCATCGCCGCCGTCGGCCTGGCGACCCTGCTGACGCTCACGCTCACTGCCTGCAGCCCGCCCGCGACTTCGGCCCACGCGGCCAAGCCGGTCACGATGACCGACTGCAACGGCCTGCATCACGCCAGGCCCGATATCGTCGACGTGGTCTGCGAAAGCGATGCCATTACGGCCAGGAAACTGACCTGGTCGGGTTGGGGCACGCCCGTTGCCACGGCGGCCGGCACGGCCGTCGTCGACCTCTGCGCCTTCACGGACTGCCACACCGGCAGTTACGGCGCCTTCCCGATCGTGGTGATCGCTTCCAAGATCATGAAATGCGCCAAAGGCGGGCAGCGGTATTCCCGGCTGCAGTATGTCTTCGTCGGCCACAACCCCTTCGCGAGCCTGCCGAAGAACCTGGGGATCGCGAACTCGTTGTTCGGGTCGCACCGGCCCGGTCCGCCGCACAACGAGACCGTCAGCATGCCCTGCTGAGCGAGGAAGCCACAACCGCCATCGAAGCCGCCACGCCAGCGTGACGGCCGGATCAGCCACCCCTCAGCTCGCGCTTGAACAGCTCAACCAGGTCCTTTTCCAGTGGCCTGGAGTCGATGTACTCGTGGTAAACCCAGTCGTAGACGTCGAAGTGCGGCTGGGTACCCGATCGCAGGATCGTGATCACCTTCTTGCCAATCCCGCGGGCGTAGCCCAGCTCGAAGTAGACGTTGGGCCGGTCATTGGTAAGGTCGGCGACGATCAGCCGCGACTTGTATCGAACCTCATAATCATTCTGCGGACAGATGCATACGCCATTGTTGGGTCAGACGAATTTTCACAAGGCGCAGGTAGGTGCATATCCACTCGCGTCCCGCCCCGCGTATGCATCCGGGATAGGCGTGACGTACCCGGAGTGCTCATAGATTCGGTAACGCCAAGGACGGCGCCGTCACTAACTGTTGCGGAGCAATGCCAATACCGCGAGCACTCGCCGGTGATCATCGTCGGCCGGCAGCAGGCCAAGCTTGAGGAAGCAGAGGTCACCAATGTCCAAAGCGCGACTGAAAACCAGAATCCTGGCCGTCGCCAGCATCATTCTCGCCACGCCCGTCGCCCCGGACTGTGAAGCCGTATGGGAAGTGCAGTAGGTAGCGCGTTCCGGCGGCCTCGTAGTACAGGTCGACTGCCGTGGATGTGCCCACTTTTCCGGACGGCTTGGCGACTATCACGTGTACCTGGTCCATCAGACCACAAAACTGTACTCGCCGAAGGTGTACGGGTTTGCATATTCTCCTCGACGCCGGTTTGGGTCCGGAAACCTACCTTGCCGGACTTGGTCTCGGTGAACGTGCCCTCTTCAGTGAAGGAGCCGTTGGTGAGGGGAACGCTGATGCCGACATCTATCGTGGTGGTGGAGCCCTGCGCGTAGGTCATCGTAATTTTGGCCTTGGGCATACCTATCGAATACAGGCCGCCAATATCCACCCACTTGACGCCCAAGTCCCGTACCTTTTTCGGAACAGTACAGATCGGAACCGCAAGCCGGGACACGGCCGATTTCCGCAGCGCCATCATATGGATGTTCGCAGTCACCGGCCGGGTGCTCGCGCCAGGGAGCGGGCCGG
>WNEY01000556.1_pt1 | contig 23859 bp, 24 predicted proteins | sample 5400531 | NCBI WGS metagenome assembly WNEY01 (sample SAMN13153338, study PRJNA577476) | soil metagenome | isolation source: 200 cm saprolite under Douglas fir tree site 1 | place: USA:California | collected 2015-04-18
CGGCGCCCTGGCGCGGCGGATCGAAGATGGCCGCGTCGAAAGGCGCGAGTTCCGCTGGCACGAACGGCCGCCGAAAGAGATCGCGCGGCTCGGCGGCGACCGGCTTGAGGCCCGGCGTACCCGCCGCGGCCTGACGCAGCGCGGCGATCGCGGTGCGATCGCCGTCGGCCGCGGTCACGCGTGCGTGCTCGGCAAGGCGCAGCGCGAACGGGCCGAGGCCGGCGAACAGGTCGGCGATGCTGCGGGCCTCGCCCACATGCGCACCGACAAGCCGCGCCAGCGTTGCTTCGCCCTCGGCGGTCGCCTGCAGAAAGGCGCCGGACGGCAGTTTTACGCGTGCGCGACCCATGCGTACCGTCGGCGCGGCGCGCTGCGCGATCAGCTCGCCGTGCCGGGTCAGCCGCGCCAGGCGGTGCTTCTGCGCCACTCGGGCGAGGTCTGCGATCAGCTCGGGCCGCAACGGCCCGGAACCGCGCACATCGACATCGAGGCCGACTTCGCTGGCGGTGACCTGAATGTCGAGCGGCTTGCCTTCGCGCCGCAGCGGCTCGGCGATGGCCCATGCGGCCTCGACCGCGCCGGCCAGTTCCGGCGCCAGCACCGGGCAGCGATCGATCGCCACCACGTGATGGGCGCGGTAAGCGGCGAACCCGACCTCCAGCACGTCGTGGCCGCCGAAGCGGGCGTGGAACACGGCGCGCCGACGGCCGGCGCCGTGTGCATCGACGAGATCGTCGACCGGCGCCGCGAGGCCGGCCTGCGCCAGCACCGACACCACGAGCTCGCGCTTCCACGCGCGATAGGGCGCCGCGCTCCAGTGCTGCAGCGCGCAGCCGCCGCACACGCCGAAATGCGGGCAGATCGGCGCAATGCGCGCGGGGCTCGCGCTCTCGATGTGCACCGCATGGCGCCGGTCCGCATGGCCGGAAACCGGCTCGACCTCGACGGTCTCGCCCGGCAGCACATAGGGCAGGTAGAGCGGCCCCTCCGGCGCCTGCGCGACCCCGTCGCCGCGATGGCCGATGCGGTCGATGACGAGGCGCTCGATCATTGTTTCGTTGCATCCCGGATGTGGCGCACGCGGCCAGCTTCAGTCTTTGTCACGCACGGCCCCGAGCAAAAATTCGCGATTGCCGTCGCCGCCGGCGATCGGCGAGGGGATGATGCCGGAGACGATCCAGCCGAGCGACGACACAAACATCGCGATGCCGTCGCACACGCCGGCATGGACCTGCGGATCGCGCACGATGCCCTTCTTGAGGTGACGGCGGCCCGCCTCGAACTGCGGCTTGATCAATGCCACGAGGCGGGCGGGCGGGCGTACAAGGGCAAGTGCGGGCGACAGCACCAGCTTGAGCGAGACGAAGCTCACGTCGATCACGGCGAAATCCGGCGGCGCCGGCAAGCGGGCCGGATCGAGATCGCGGATATCCGTCTCCTCGAACGACAACATGCCCGGATGCTGCCGCAGGCTCGGATGAAGCTGGGCGCGGCCGACGTCGACCGCATAGACGCGCGTGGCGCCGCGGTGGAGCAGCACCTCGCTGAAGCCGCCGGTCGAGGCGCCGACGTCGAGACAGACGCGCCCGCGCGGGTCGAAGCCGAAATGATCGAGCGCCGCCGCGAGTTTCACCCCGCCGCGCGACACCCACGGATGCGCCGGCCGCGCACGCAGCGCGGCACTGAGCGTAATCTCGTCGGATGCCTTGCGCACCGGCACGTCGTCGGCGGTGACCAGTCCGGCCGCAATCGCCGCCTGCGCCTTGGTCCGGCTCTCGAACAGGCCGCGCTCGACCAGCAGACGATCGGCGCGCTTTTGCCGCGATGTCATGACGGCCCCTCGTCAACGAGGCGAACGCGACGAGACATAAGACGACGTGCGAAAGACGCCAATGGCCGCAGGGACCTATTTGCTGCAATGGTCGATCAGCCGATCGAGAAACACGCCGCATTTCTCCAGCTCGGCCACGGCAATGAACTCGTCGGCCTTGTGCGCCTGGTCGATCGAGCCGGGGCCGACCACAACGGACGTAATGCCGCCCGCCGAAAAGCCGCCCGCCTCGGTGCCGAAGGCGACCTTGGCGTGATCGTTGCGCCCGGCCCAGGCCTTGCTCAACGCGACGATATCCGCGCTCGGCGAGGTATCGAGGCCCGGAAAGAGCGACCGCTCGCGCAGCTCGATCCCAGCCTCCGGCGCCACCGCCTTCATCTGCGGCTCGAGCACGTCGCGCGCATAGGCCATGACTTCCTCGACCCAGACGCCGGGATCGTCCGCCGCGATCGAGCGGAACTCGAACTCGAAGGTGCAGACATCCGGCACGATGTTGAGCGCCGTGCCGCCATGCACGAAGCCGGTATGGCCGGTCGAATGGGGGACGTCGTAGAGCGGATCGCGGGCGCCGTCGCGCGCCAGGCGCTCGGCGATGTCGCGGATCTTGACGATCAGCCGCGCCGCGTACTCGACCGCGTTGACGCCGTGCGGCGCCAGCGAGGAGTGAACGGTGTGCCCGCGCACCGTGGCATGCATCGAACGCTTGCCCTTGTGGCCGATCACCACCTGCATGCCGGTCGGCTCGCCGACGAAGCAGCCGGCGGGCTTCACCGGCCGGCGCTGAACCTGGGCGATGATGTCGCGCACGCCGATGCAGCCGACCTCCTCGTCGTAGGAGAGCGCGAGGTGAAGCGGCTGCGCAAGCGGACGCGCGAGCATGTCCGGCACGGCGGCAAGGCAGCAGGCGACAAAACCTTTCATGTCGGTGGCGCCGCGGCCATAGAGGCGCCCGTCGCGCCGGGTCAGCCGGAAGGGATCGCTCGACCAGGATTGCCCGTCGACCGGGACCACGTCGGTGTGGCCCGAGAGGATATAGCCGGGCACGTCGGGGCGCCCGATCGTCGCCATGAGGTTGGCCTTGACGCCGGCGCGATCGGGGATGCGCTCATGCGCCACGCCCAGCCGGTCGAGATAGGCCTCGACCCAGGCGATCAGCTCGAGGTTCGAATTGCGGCTCGTGGTGTCGAACCCGACCAGGGCCTCGAGGACTTCGATGGTACGCACAACATCCATGGCGCGCATGTTGCACCGCGGGCCCGGGCGATCAAGGCCGTCGACGGACTTGGCGCGAGGCTTGCGTCCCGCGTCGTGCGGTTTCAGATTGATGGCACGGGCGCGAGGCGGCACGCCGGCGGGCCGCGCGCAATCGAGAGGGCATCGGCATGTCTCCATTGAAGGCGCTTATCGCCGTCGCGGCGTCGCTCGGATTCATCACCGCCGCCGGCGCCCAGGAGCTGAAGATCGGGCTCTCGGCGGAGCCTTCGGCGATGGACCCGCACTTTCACAACCTCGCGCCCAACCACTCGCTCACCAAGCACATGTTCGATCGGCTGACCGATCAGGACGAGAACCAGCGGCTCAAGCCGATGCTCGCGGTCTCGTGGCGCACGCTCAACGACACGACGTGGGAATTCAAGCTGCGGCCCGGCGTAAAATTCACCGACGGTTCGGACTTCACCGCCAATGACGTGATCTACACGTTCTGCCGCACGCCGCGGGTGGAGAACTCTCCCTCCTCGCTCGCCCTCAACGTGCGCTCGGTCACCGGAATGGCTGCGCCCGATCCGCTCACCGTCGTCATGACGACCGACGAGCCCTATCCGCTGCTCCCCGCCGACATCGCCAACGTCGGCATGCTGTCCGCCAAGGCGAACGGCGCCGGCACGGTGACGTTCGGCCGGCAGGAGTGCAAGGGCGTCGGCACCTACCCGAAGACCGAGGCGTTCAATTCCGGCCAGGCGGCGATCGGGACCGGCCCCTACAAGCTCGTGCGCTACAGCAAGGGCGACCGCGTCATCCTCGAGCGCAACGAGAATTACTGGGGCGACAAGCCGGCGTGGCAGCGCCTCGTTTTCCGGCCGATCACCAGCGCGGGGCCGCGCGTCGCCGCGCTCCTGTCGGGCGACGTCGACATGATCGAGAACGTGCCGATCCAGGACCTCGAGCGGGTGCGCGCGAACGCCGGCTTCAAGGTGGTGCAGGGCCTGTCGAACCGCGTCATCTATCTGCACTTCGACTACATCGACGACGTGCCGCCCGGGGTTGGCGACACCGGCGGTAAGAACCCGTTTCGCGACAAGCGCGTGCGCGAGGCGATCTCCAAGGCGATCGACCGGGACGCCGTCGTGGCGCGCATCATGGGCGGCGTGGCGATGACGGCCGGCGAGATGCTGCCGCCGACGATGTTCGGCGCCAACCACAATGCGAAGGCGCCGAAGCCGGACGTGGAGGGCGCGAAGAAGCTGCTCGCCGAGGCGGGCTATCAAAACGGGTTCACGCTGACGCTCGCGACCCCCAACGACCGCTACATCAACGACGCGCTGATCGCCCAGGCGGTGGCGCAAATGCTCACGCGGGTCGGCCTCAAGGTGTCGCTCGACGCCATGACGCAGAGCACCTTCTTCGCCAAGCGCAATCGGCGCGAGTTCGGCTTCTGGCTGGCGGGCTGGGGCGCGGATTCCGGCGAAATGTCGAGCCCGCTGCGCTCGCTCCTGGCGACCCCGAGCAAGGAGAAGGGGCGCGGGTTCAGCAATTCCGGCGGCTATTCCAATGCGGCGGTGGATGCGCTGATCGACAAGGCGCTCGCGACCATCGACGACGAGCAGCGCGCCGAAATCCTCGCCGAGGCAAGCCGCGCCGCCATGGCCGATTACGGCACGATCCCGCTGCACTTCGAGATGACCACCTGGGCGTTCCGCAAGGGGCTCGACTACAAGGCGCGCGCCGACCAGTACACCCAGGCGATGCTGGTGCGGCCGGCGCGGTGAACAGAGGACAGAGGACGGATGACAGATGACGGACGACGGAAGCCGCATGTGTTTTCCGTCCTCTGTCATCCGTCCTCTGACCTCTGACTAATCCATGCTCGCGTTCCTGTTCCGGCGATTGGGGCAGAGCCTGCTCGTCATCGCGGCGATGGCCACGCTGGTGTTCGTCGGCGTCTACGCGATCGGCAACCCGATCGACATCCTGATCAGCCCGGAGGCGGACGAGATCGAGCGCCAACAGGCGATCGCGCGGCTCGGGCTCGACCAGCCGTTGTGGCTGCAGTTCCTGGTGTTCGTGAAGTCGGCGCTCGCCGGCGATCTCGGTCGCTCGTTCGTGCACGGCGTGCCGGCGATCGACCTCATTCTCAGCCGCATGCCGGCGACCCTGGAACTGGCGTTCGTGGCGCTGGTGATATCGATCGTCGTCGGCATCCCGGCCGGGCTCCTGGCCGGGCTTGCGCCGCGCTCGTTCCTCGGGCGCACCATCATGACCGGATCGATCTTCGGCTTCTCGCTGCCGAACTTCTGGCTCGGGCTGATGCTCATTCTGCTGTTCGCCGTCGAGTTGCAGGTGCTCCCGGCGGGCGGGCGCGGGCAGACGCGCGCCCTGTTCGGCATCGAATGGTCGCTGTTGACCGCCGACGGGCTCAAGCACCTGATCCTGCCGGCGCTGACGCTCGCGATCTACAAGGCCTCGTTGGTCGCCCGTCTCGCCTATGCGGGCACGCGCGAGGCGCTGCTGCAGGATTTCGTCCGCTTCGCCCGCGCCAAGGGGCTTAAGCCCATGCGCATCGTCGGCGTGCACGTGCTCAAGACCATCCTGATCCCGGTCGTCACCGTGATCGGCCTCGAGCTCGGGTCGATGATCGCCTTCGCGGTCGTCACCGAGACGGTGTTCGCCTGGCCCGGCATGGGCAAGCTGCTGATCGAGTCGATCTACCGCCTCGACCGGCCGGTGGTCGTTGCCTACCTGATCGTGGTGGTGACGATGTTCGTCCTGATCAACCTTGCGGTCGATGTGATCTACACGCTGCTCGATCCGCGCGTGCGGCTGACCGCGCGGGAGGCGTGAGCATGGACGCGGTCGCCGAGGTCGTCACCGGCGCGGGCGCCGCCGAAACGCGCCTGCAGCGGGCCTGGCACGAATTCGCCGAGAGCCGCACCGCCGTGGCGGCGCTCGGCGTCGTGGCGCTGCTCATCGGGGTCGCGCTGCTCGCGCCGCTGATCGCGCCGCAGAACCCCTACGACCTCACCCAGCTCTCCATCATGGACAACAAGCTGCCGCCGATGACGCGCGGGCTCGACGGCATGCTCTATCTGCTCGGCACCGACGACCAGGGCCGCGACATGCTCTCGGCCATTCTCTACGGGATGCGGCTGAGCCTCTATGTGAGCGTGGTCGCGACATCGATCGCGCTCGCGCTCGGCACGGCGGTCGGCATCGTCGCCGCCTATTTTGGCGGACGCGCCGACGCGCTGCTGATGCGGCTCGTCGACATCCAACTGTCGTTCCCGGCGATCCTGATCGCGCTGATCCTGCTGTCGATCCTCGGCAAGGGCGTCGACAAGGTGGTGGTCGCGCTGGTGTCCGTGCAGTGGGCCTATTACGCGCGCACGATCCGCGGCTCGGCGCTGGCCGAGCGCCGGCGCGAGTATATCGAGGCGGCGCGCTGCCTGGCCCTGCCGCAATGGCGCATCATCTTCCGCCATCTGCTGCCCAACGCGTTCGCCCCGCTGATCGTGGTGGCGACGGTGCAGGTGGCGCACGCGATCGCGCTCGAGGCGACGCTGTCGTTCCTCGGCGTCGGGGTGCCGATCACCGAGCCGTCGCTCGGGCTGCTGATCGCCAACGGCTACGGCTACATGCTCTCCGGCAACTACTGGATCTCGTTCTATCCGGGCGTGGCGCTGCTCATCGCCATCGTCGCCATCAACTTGGTCGGCGACCAGCTGCGCGACGTGATGAACCCGCGCCTCAAGAGATGACGATGCCGCCGGTGCTCGCGGTCGACGGCCTCGAAACGTCGTTCTTCACCCGCGCCGGCGTCGTGCAGGCGGTCGACGGCGCGACCTTCATCGTCGAGCGGGGCGAGGTGCTGGGCCTGGTCGGCGAATCCGGCTCGGGCAAGACGGTGACGGGCTTCTCCATTCTCGGCCTGGTCGACCCGCCCGGCCGCATTGTCGGCGGATCGATCAAATTCCTCGGCGAAGAGCTGGTCGGCGCGTCCGAGCAGCGGCTGCGCGAGCTGCGCGGGGCGAAGATCGCCATGATCTTCCAGGACCCGATGATGACGCTCAACCCGGTGCTGCGCATCGACACGCAGATGATCGAGGCGATCACCGCGCACGAGCGCGTATCGCAGCGCGCGGCGCGGGCACGGGCGCGCGAGGCGCTGCTCGCGGTCGGCATCGCCTCGCCGGACGAGCGGCTCGCCGCCTATCCGCACCAGTTCTCCGGCGGCATGCGCCAGCGTGTGGCCATCGCCATCGCGCTGCTGCACCGGCCGGCGCTGCTGATCGCCGACGAGCCGACGACCGCGCTCGACGTCACCATCCAGTCGCAGATCCTCGCCGAGGTGCAGGACCTGTGCGCCCGGACCGGCACCGCGCTCATCTGGATCACCCACGATCTGGCGGTCGTCGCCGGCCTCGCCGACCGCGTCGCGGTGATGTACGCGGGCCGCATCGTCGAGGAGGGGCCGGTCGACACGGTGCTGGCGCGGCCGCTGCATCCCTATACGCGCGGGCTGATCGGCTCGGTGCCGAGCCGCAACCGGCGCGGCGCGCCGCTGCGGCAGATCCCCGGCATGGCCCCCTCGCCGGCCGAGCTTCCGCCCGGCTGCGCCTTCGCGCCGCGCTGTCCGCGTGCCGACGCCGCCTGCGCGGCCGCGCCGCCGATGACGCCGCATCCCGGCAACCGCGGCGCGCGCTGCTGGCACCCGCATGTGGAGATGGAGACGGCCGCGTGAGCGCGCCGATCATCGCCCTCGAGCGGGTGAGCAAGCGCTTCGTCAAGCCGCTCGATCTCGCCGCGCAAGCAGCCAACCTGTTCGGGGCCCGGCTGCGCGAGGAAACCGTCCGTGCGGTCGACGATGTGAGTTTCGCGATCGGCGAAGGCGAGGTGGTGGGCCTGGTCGGCGAGTCGGGCTGCGGAAAGTCGACCCTCGGCCGCATCGTCGCCGGCATCCTTGCGCCGAGCGAGGGCGCGGTGCTGTTTCGCGGACGCGCGGTGGACGGACTGACCGGCGGCGCCGCGCAGGCGGCGGCGCTCAAGGTGCAGATGATCTTTCAGGACCCGATGGCCTCGCTCAATCCGCGCATGCGGGTCGCCGACATCGTCGGCGAGGCGCCGGTCGTGCACGGCGTCGTGCCGCGCGGCGGGCGCGGCGACTACGTCGGCGGACTGCTCGCGCGCGTCGGGCTCGACCCGCGCTATGCCAGCCGCTACCCGCACCAGTTCTCCGGCGGGCAGCGCGCGCGCATCGGCATCGCCCGCGCGCTCGCGGTCAAGCCGGATTTCCTCGTGTGCGACGAGTCGGTCGCCGCCCTCGACGTCTCGATCCAGGCGCAGATCCTCAACTTGTTCATGGACCTGCGCCGGGACCTCAAGCTCACCTATCTGTTCATCAGCCACGACCTCGGCGTGGTGGAGCATCTCGCCGACCGGGTGGTGATCATGTATCTCGGCCGCGTGGTCGAAAGTGCGCCGACCGAGGCGCTGTTCGGCGCAGCCAATCATCCCTACACCCAGGCGCTGCTCGCCAACGTGCCGCGGCTCGAGGCCAAGAAGCAGCGGTTCCAGCCGATCAAGGGCGAGATGCCATCGCCGCTCGATCCGCCGTCCGGCTGTCACTTCCACCCGCGCTGCCCGTTCGCCATGGCGCGCTGCAAGGTCGAGGCGCCGGCGCTCAAGGAGGTCGCGCCGGGACGCCGCTCCGCCTGCCACCTCAACGATACGGCCTGACGGCCTGTCGCCTGATCTCCATCATTTTGCCGCAACATGAAGCTCGAAGTGGCCAGGATGCCCAGGGTGCTCGCCAGGATTCTCATTGGATGCTCGTTCCTCGCGATCGGGCTTGCGGCGCGTGCGCAGGACGCGCGCACCTGGATGTTCAACTTCGATTCCGATACGGCCGTGCTGCAATACGGCACGCCGGATACGGACGACGCGGTGCTGGTGATCGCCTGCGAGCCCGCCAAGCGCAGCATGCACATCGCCGAATTCATCGGCTCCGACAGCCTGGTGCCCGGGCGCCCCGCCCACCTCAAGCTCGCGAGCGGCGCGGCGAGCGTCGACTACGCCGGCCAGACCGTGTCGAACGAGATGGACGGCACCGTGAACATCGAGGTGACGGTGGCGGCCGACCCGAAGCTGATCGCCCTGTTGAAGACCGGCACGACCCTCAATGTCGATATCGCCGGGAAACAGACCGCCATCCCGCTCAAGGCCGCGGCTCCGCACGTGGCTGAATTCGAGAAGGCGTGCCTCGGCCGGCGGTGAGAGAGCGGCAAGCTATCTTGGCACGCCATGAGCTGCTCGACGGCTCCCGCATACAAATTACTGCAGATTTCCCATTTGCGCTTCGAGACGATCGACCGAGTAGATGGAAGCGCGACTATTGCATATGTGCATAAATTGCGCTATTTAATGCGTAACTGCAGTATCGCTGAGGCTGATGTCATGGTCGCGCAGGCAGTCGCGGACAAGATTCCGGCCGCCCGACAGCAACTGGCGATGGCCGGTTTCTTCGGCATCATGGACCGGTGGCGCGTGAGCAACGTGGTGGCGCGCCGAATTCTCGGCTTCCCGCCCGAGCGGACCTTCTTTGAATGGAAGAGAGGGAAGGCCGGTCGGGTCCCGGACGACACGCTGCGACGCATCGGCTACGTGGCCGGCATCTGGAAAGCGCTCGAGATCCTCTACTCGGACCCGTCGGCGGCCGAGGATTGGGTCAACCGTCCGAACGATTTCTTCGGTGGCCAGAGCCCGCTGGAGCGCATGGCGGCGGGCGACGTGACCGACCTTGCGGCCGTACGAGCCTATGTCGATGCCGCCCGCGCGCCCTGGTCATGAGGTCGGCGTTATCGCGGTTGTTTGGGCGGAAGCCTGGCGGGTTGTCGCGTCACGCTATCCGCCGATCAATCTATTCGAGCGCGTGTCGTCCGACCCGGCGGTTTGGGAGGTTTTGATCGAGCTCGAACAGCTCACAAACGCGCGCGTACGTGACGAGATTGGTGAAATCAGCCGAGTCCCGCCCAAGCGGCGCATCAGCGGTCCCAATGCCTCATGGGTCATGGCGACATTTACTCACGTCAATCCAAGAGGCTCGAGATTTTCGGACGGCCGTTATGGCGTGTACTACGCAGCGGATCGACTCAAGACTGCGATCGTGGAGACCGCCTACCACTTCGGTCGCTTCGCAAGAGATTCGCATGATCCGCCGCGCCGCGAAGGCATGCGGGTGCTCCTCGGCTCAGTGGACAACGAGTTTCACAATCTAGGTCAGCTATCGCCGGAGCGCCGCTCCACCATTCTGGACCCGGATTCCTACGTCGAAAGCCAAAGGCTTGGCCATGAGCTGCGAGCCAGCGGCAGCAACGGCGTCGTTTATCCCAGCGTTCGCGACCGCGGCGGCCGTTGCCTCGCTGCATTCTGGCCCGACGTAGTGCGGCCGCCCATGCAAGAGCGCCATCTCACCTACGAGTGGGACGGCGCTCGGGTGAGCCGGTATTTTGACTACTTGCTCGGGACGTGGACCGCGCTCTAAGCGATCGCCTCGGCCGGCAAGCGGCAATCGCGCCGGTATTACGCCAGCTTCACCCTTGCGATCGCCGCGTCCTTGCCGAGCGCCTCGAACACTTTGGCGACGATGCCTTTGGCGTCGAGGCCGGCCTTGGCGTACATGGCGTTGGGCGAATCGTGGTCGATGAAGACATCGGGCAGCACCATCGTGCGCACCTTCATGCCGCGATCGAGCTGGCCATGCTCGGCGAGCGCCTGCAGCACATAGGCGCCGAAGCCGCCGATTGCCCCCTCCTCGATGGTGATCAGCACCTCGTGCTCGCGCGCAAGGCGCAGCACCAGGTCGGTGTCGAGGGGTTTGGCGAAGCGCGCATCGGCGACCGTCGCCGACAGGCCGAAGCCGGCCAGTTCCTCGGCCGCCTTGAGGCATTCGCCGAGGCGCGCGCCGAACGACAGCAGCGCGACCGTGGTGCCCTCGCGCAGCACCCGCCCCTTGCCGATCTCGAGCGGTCGGCCCTCGGCCGGCATGTCGACGCCGAGCCCCTCCCCGCGCGGATAGCGAAACGCGCTCGGCCGATCGTCGATCGCCGCCGCGGTCGCCACCATGTGCACCAGCTCCGCCTCGTCGGCCGCGGCCATCACCACGAAGCCAGGCAGGCAGCCGAGGTAAGCCACGTCGAATGCGCCGGCATGCGTCGGACCGTCGGCGCCGACCAGCCCGGCGCGGTCCATCGCAAAGCGCACCGGCAGCGACTGGATGGCGACGTCGTGCACCACCTGGTCGTACGCGCGCTGCAGGAAGGTCGAGTAGATCGTCGCGAACGGCTTGAAGCCCTCGGTCGCGAGCCCGGCCGCGAACGTGACGCCATGCTGCTCGGCGATGCCGACATCGAAGGTGCGGGTCGGGAACTCGGCGGCGAACAGGTCGAGCCCGGTGCCGGACGGCATGGCGGCCGTGACGGCGACGATGCGGTCGTCCTTGCGCGCCTCCTTGATCAGGCTCTGGGCGAACACCTTGGTGTAGGCCGGCGCGTTCGACTTCGATTTGGCCTGTGCCCCGGTCGCGACATCGAACTTGACGACGCCGTGGTACTTGTCGGCGGAGACTTCCGCCGGCCCGTAACCCTTGCCCTTCTGCGTGACCACATGCACGAGCACCGGGCCGTCTTTGAAGTCGCGCACGTTCTTCAACACCGGCAGCAGGTGCGCGAGGTTGTGGCCGTCGATCGGCCCGACATAGTAGAAGCCCAGCTCCTCGAACAAGGTGCCGCCGGTCCAGAAGCCGCGGGCGAACTCCTCGGCGCGCCGCGCCTTCTGATAGATGAACTTCGGCAGGCGCTTGGCGAGCTGCTTGCCGATCCCGCGAAACGATCGATAGGTGCCGCCGGAGACGAGCCGCGCCAGATAGGCCGACATGGCGCCGACCGGCGGGGCGATCGACATGTCGTTGTCGTTGAGCACGACGATCAGCCGCTCGCGGCGCGCGCCCGCGTTGTTCATCGCTTCGTAGGCCATGCCGGCCGACATGGCGCCGTCGCCGATCACGCAAATGACGTTGTTGGACCTGCCGGCGAGATCGCGGGCCACCGCCATGCCGAGGCCGGCGGAGATCGAGGTCGAGGAATGGGCGGCGCCGAACGGGTCGTATTCGCTCTCCGCACGCTTGGTGAAGCCGGAGAGCCCGTTGCCCTGGCGGATGGTGCGGATGCGGTCGCGCCGGCCGGTGAGGATCTTGTGCGGATAGGCCTGGTGGCCGACGTCCCACACCAGGCGATCGCGCGGGGTGTCGAACACGTGATGCAGCGCGACGGTGAGTTCGATCACGCCGAGACCGGCGCCGAGATGCCCGCCCGTCACCGCAACCGCGTCGATCGTCTCGGTGCGCAGCTCGTCGGCGAGCTGGCGCAGTTCACTCTCCTCGAGGCCTCGCAGGTCCTCGGGATCATGAATCCGGTCGAGCAGGGGAGTCTTCGAGGGCTCGGACACGAAGCATTCTCCGCACTGAGGGGTTCGGCGGCCCCGCGCCGACGGCTACATCCCCAAACGGCGAGGCTTACACCAGATGCGAGATCAGGCGCAAATCAGCTTGCCCCTTGATCAGGCGGCCTCGCCGGGACGGGCACTGATCGTGCGGGTCAGCTCGGTGCCGCAGCTCTTGCAGAAGTGCGTGATCTCCTCGAGACCGGCTTGAGATGCGGGGGCCGCAACCGCCTTGACGATCATCCGGTGTCCGCAGCAGGGGCAAGGCATGATCAAGCTTGGCAAGAATGAGGGCGGAACGGCTTGGCGGTCCATGTTTTTCCCCGGTCGAGCGCGCCCATTCGGACTCTGCGCATGACCGGAGTCAAGCTTTTTTGTGCGATGCACACAAATTTGCCGCACCGCACCGCAGTGGCCCTACGCAATCAAAGCGTGAGTATTATGCAGTTACGCTCTTTTCGCCGCTCAAACGAAGAACACCGCGTAGAGGCCGAAGCCCAGGGTCGCGCTCAACACGGCCTGGATCGCACCGAACGGCAGGTCGCCGATCTCATGGGCGATGTACGGATAGATCATCCGCCCGAGCGGAAACATGAGGCTTGCGACCAGCGCGACGCACATGAGCTTGAGGACGATCGGCTTATGGTCCATGGCTCCCCTCCCGGCACTTGAACTCCCGGGCGAACTTAAGCCGCAAATCCCGCTAAAGAAAGCCACTTGGTGCCGACATGGCCTTCGGCGCGGATAATAGCGACTCGCAGACGGTCAGCGCCGAATGGCGAATAGCGAATAGAAGCGATACCCGCTACCTTCCATTCGCCACTCGCTGCCCGGGGCGCATCGATGCCGCTGTTCAAGCCCGTCACGGTGATCACCGGCGCCTCCTCGGGGATCGGCGCCGCGCTGGCGCGCGTGTTCGCGGAACATGGCCATGAGGTGGCCCTGGTGGCGCGGCGCGAGGCGCAGCTCGCAGCGCTGGCCGACGAGATCGCGGCGACCGGCCGCCCGCGGCCCCGCGTCGTGCCGGTCGACCTCGCACGCGCCGACGCGCCGGCGCGGATTTCCCACGAGCTGATCTCGCACGGGCTCGAGCCCGCGATCGTCGTCAACAATGCGGGCTTCGGCCTGCTCGGCGTCGCGACCGAGCTCGACCGCGCCGAGCAGCTCGCGATGATCGACCTCAACGCGCGGACGCTGACCGACCTGTCGCTGCGCTGGATCGACAGCGTGACGCGGCATCGCGGCGGCATCCTCAACGTCGCCTCGCTGGCCGGATTCATACCCGGGGGCCCCAACATGGCGGTCTACTTCGCCACCAAGGCCTACGCCCTTTCGTTCAGCGAGGCGCTGCACTCCGAGCTCAAGCCGAAGGGCGTGCGCGTGACCGTACTGGCCCCCGGTCCGGTCCCGACCGAGTTCCAGGGGCGCGCCGGGATTCGCCCGCGCAAGCGGGACCTGCTGACCGTTTCGCCGGAGCGGGCGGCGCGCGAGGGCTACGCCGGTTTCGCGCGCGGCCGGCGGGTCGTGGTGCCGGGGCTCGGCAACAAGTTCGTTGCCTTTCTGCCGCGGATCATGCCGCGTTCGCTGATCCTCAGCGTCATCCACGCGAGTCAGAGCCGGCGCGCGAAACCCAAAGAGGCGGGCTGGCCGCGGCGGCGCCCCGAAAGTTCGGGATAGCTCGGCGACCGATCGCGCCGCGGAGGGTGCCCTACCCGAGGCTGACTTGCGCGGCGCGCGTATCCGGCCCGCCGTAGGCTCCCTGCGACGAAAAGGAATGATACACCGCGTCGGGCTGCTCGGCCCATTCGGTCGCCGCCACCGGGCCGCAGACCAGCATGAAATAGTCGTAGGGCGCGCGCCGGTTGTTGGCCATCACGTACTGGTAATGCATGCGGAAATGGGCATGGCGCATGCGGTCGTAGGCGTCGTCGGTCAGCGCGTCGCGCAGGCGCACCGGCCATATGATCGGGTTGCGGCGCTCGGCCCCGACCTCGACTCCGCAGCCGCCGACCGGATCGAAGTCCCAAAAATTCATGACGTCCTTGCGCGCCTGGCAATCGACCCAGCGCACCGCGGGCTCGAGCGCGAGGCGCCGGATCGCCGCGCGCGTCCGTTCGGCCGCCGGATGCAGCGCAAAGGCCGGCAGGAGCGACCCGACGGTGAGCAAAGTGACGCGCGGGCCGTGCCGGCCGAGGTCAGGATCGAGCTCGAGCGCGCGCGCGACCAGGACGGGCGCCACCATCCCGCCGGCGCTGTGACCGACGATAAGGATTTCATCGGCGTCGCCGGCGCCCGCCGCCGCCACGAGCGCTTGGGCGAACGCCTCGAGCGGCTGATCGTAGCCGGTCGGGCGGCCGCGCGCGAAATCGCGCATGTGCGGCCAGCCGTTGGCGACCTGGATCACCATCGAGCGATCGGCAAGCGGCAATAGCGCGGCGGCAGCCGCGGCCCCGATCGCCACCCCCGCGACGAGCGCGATCAGGAGCGGGAGACCGAGCCATTGCGTCGCCGCAACGGCGCCGAGCGCGCCAGCTGCGAGCGCGATCGCCACCCACACCAGGAGCGGCACCTGCAGCAAGGCAAGATGAAGCACGAACCGCCATGAGGCGCGCAACGTGCGCCACAGCGTGCCGGTCATGAGATCATCGAACGCCCAGGCCAGGCTGCGCGCCATGCGGGACGCGCGCGAGAGGCGCATGTTGGCGCGGATGAAGTGCTCGAACCGCACGAAACTGTAACGCGTCGCGGTCTGCCAGTTCGACCCTTTCGTCGCGACGTCCCAATGGGCGACGTCCTGCGAATCGGTCGTCAGCTCGCGCAAGTCGGCTTCGACCGACCACGTCTGCACGAAGCGCTTCAGCTCGCGGCCGAACAGGCTGTAATAGCCCTCCGCGCCCTGCGGGTCGTAACCCTCGACGTAGAAAACGTGCCGCCGCCGGATCAAAGCGAATGTCACCCGACGTCGAGCGGCTCGGTCCCGACCGGCTTGCCGGAAGCGTCGAGCGTGATCTTCTCGACCCGCGCCTCGGCCTGGCGCAGCAACTCCTCGCAGCGGCGCTTGAGCGCTTCGCCGCGCTCGTAGATCGCCACGGATTCCTCCAGCGCCACGTCGCCGCGCTCGAGCTTTTGCACGATCGATTCGAGCTCCGCCAGCGCCTTCTCGAACGGCAGCCGCGTCACGTCCGCATTGGTCTCGTCGGCCATCGCCTCATCCCCGCGAGTCGGTCGATCCGCATGTTAGCATCTTGGCCGATATGGCGAGGAGCGGCGCGCGGCGCGGCATCCCGACCCATGGCGGCGTATCACCCCCGCATCAGCGTCATGACATGGGCGGCCGCCGAGCGCGCGAGGGCTTCGAGGTCGTAGCCGCCCTCGAGCACGGACACCACCCGCCCGTTAGCGCCCGCATCGGCGATCTCCATCACCTTCCGGGTTGCCCAGGCGAAATCGGCTTCCACCAGATTGAGGTTGGCGAGCGGATCACGCGCATGGGCGTCGAAGCCGGCGGAGATCACGATGAGGTCCGGCGAGAAATCCCGCAGCCGCGGCAGGATCAACGTCTCGAACGCCTCGCGGAACTCCGGCCCGCCGTCGCCGGGGCGCAGCGGGGCGTTGACGATGGTGCCGTGCTCGCCGCGCTCGGATATGGCGCCGGTGCCGGGATAAAGCGGCATCTGGTGGGTCGAGCAATACATCACCGTCGGATCGTCCCAGAAAATGTCCTGCGAGCCGTTGCCGTGATGGACGTCGAAGTCGACGATCGCCGCGCGCTGGGCGCCGTGGCGTTTCTGCGCATGGCGCGCCGCGATCGCCGCGTTGTTGAACAGGCAGAACCCCATGGGCCGCGCGGTCTCGGCATGGTGGCCGGGCGGGCGCGCCGCCACGAAGGCGTTCGCCGCGGTCTTGGCGAACACCTCGTCGACCGCGCGCGCCGCGCCGCCCGCCGCGCGCAACGCCGCCTCGAAACTGCCCGGCGACATCGACGTGTCGGCATCGAGGTGGGCGAGGCCCTGGCGCGGCGTCGCCTCGCGGATGCGCTCGACGTAGTCGATCGGATGGCAGAGCGCGATGATGTCGAGGGCGCTCGCCGGCGCCTGGGCGCGCGCCAAGGTCGCGAACCGCTCGTGTTCCAGGATGCGCTCGATGGCGCGCAGCCGGTCCGGCCGCTCCGGATGGCCGAGCGGCGTCACGTGGTCGAGGCAGGCCGGATGGGTAATGAGAAGAGTAGACATCGGCGCTTCGTTTCCGGACCGTGGTCAAATCTTCGCAGCCAGGCTGACGCCGGGCGGCGGTCGCATGTCATCCGGAACGAAGAAGTCGGGCGACAGCGGCTCGCGCGGATCGACGCGGTAACGGTCGAAGTCGGTGACGCCTTCGCCGGCCAGGAACGTGTCGTCGATCAGGAATTGGCCGGTGAAGCTCTTCGCCGGCTTGAGGAAAATGCGGCGTGCCGCGTCGGCGAGGATATCGGGCGTGCGCGACCGGCGCATGATCGCGTCGCCGCCAAGCAGGTTCCTGATCGCCGACGTCGCGATGGTCGTGCGCGGCCACAGGGCGTTGACGGCGATGCCCTGGCCGCGCAGCTCGCCGGCAAGGCCGAGCACCACCAGGCTCATGCCGTACTTCGCCATGGAATAGGCGGTGTGGTTGGCGAACCATTTTTCCTGCAGATCGAGCGGGGGCGAGAGCATCAGGATGTGCGGATTCTCCGCCCGCGCGAGGTGCGGGATCGCGTATTTGGAGACCAGGAACGTGCCGCGCGCATTGACCTGATGCATCAGATCGAAGCGCCGCATGTCGGTATCGACCGCCTTGGTGAGCTGGATCGCGCTCGCGTTGTTGACGACGATGTCGAGGGCGCCGAACGCCGCGACCGTCTGATCGATCGCGGCCTTGACGGCCGCCTCCTCGCGCACGTCGACGACGAGCGGCAGCGCCCTGCCGCCCGCCTGCTCGATCTGCGCGGCCGCGGTGTGGATGGTGCCGGGAAGCTTGGGATGCGGCGCGTCGGTCTTGGCCGCGATGGCGATATTGGCGCCGTCGCGGGCGGCGGCGAGCGCAATGGCGAGCCCGATGCCGCGCGAGGCGCCGGTCACGAACAGGGTTTTTCCCTTCAGGCTTGCCATGCGCTTCGTCCCGGTCGACGACAATTCAGCCGGCGAGTGCCGCTTGCGCGTCGTTGACGCTCTCGGCGCCCTCGGTCACCGTGCGTTCGAGGCCGGGAGCGGTCACCGCGACATTGTCGGCAAAGAACCGCGCAATGGCGATCCGCGCCGCCGCATCCGCGCCGTCGCCCGCGCGGATCGCCGCGAGCGCCTCCTCGGCGAGCGCACAGCCGCCGGCCGCATGGGCGAACAGCCGCAGATAGGGCGTCGCGCCGGCGAGCGCCGCCTCCGGCGCCTTATCGAGCCGAGGCAGCAGCCACTGGGTGGCGCGATCGAGGCTGTCGACCGCCTCCGCGAGCCGCGCGCCGGTCGCGCCCAAGGCCGGATCGTTGACGGCCTCAAGCGCCGCGACGGTGCTGCGCAAATCGTCGAGACAGGCCTTGACCGCGCCGCCACCGGACAACGGCAGCTTGCGGGTGACGAGGTCGATCGCCTGGATGCCGTTGGTGCCCTCGTAGATCGCGGCGATGCGCGCGTCGCGCAGATGCTGCGCCGCGCCGGTCTCCTCCACATAGCCCATGCCGCCGTGCACCTGGACGCCGAGCGAGGCGACCTCGATGCCGATGTCGGTGGAGAACGCCTTGGCGACCGGCGTGAGCAGCGAGGCCCGTTCGTGCGCGGCCTTGCGCTCCGCCGCGCCGGCGGCGCGATGCGCCCGGTCGGTCGCGACCGCGGTGAGATAGCAGATCGCCCGCGCCGCCTTGGTCAGCGCCCGCATGGTGAGCAGCATGCGCCTGACGTCCGGATGCGCGATGATCGGGCTCGCGCCGGTACCGGCCGCGCCGGGCGCCCGTCCCTGCTTGCGCTCGCGCGCGAAGCCGAGCGCCTGCTGGGTGGCGCGCTCGGCGATGCCGACGCCCTGCAGGGCGACCGCCAGGCGGGCGTTGTTCATCATTGTGAACATGCAGGCGAGCCCGCGGTTCTCCTCGCCGACCAGATAGCCGACGGCGCCGCCATGGTCGCCGTACACCAAGGTGCAGGTGGGCGAGCCGTGGATGCCGAGCTTGTGCTCGATGGAGGGACAACGCACGTCGTTGCGCGCGCCGAGCGAGCCGTCGGCGTTCACCAGGAATTTCGGGATGAGGAACAGCGATATGCCCTTGGTGCCGGGCGGCGCATCGGGCAGCCGCGCCAGCACGAAATGCACGATGTTGTCGGTGAGGTCGTGCTCGCCATAGGTGATGAAAATCTTCTGGCCGGTGATGCGGTAGCTGCCGTCGGGCGCGCGCTCGGCCTTGGTGCGCAGCGCGCCCACGTCGGAGCCGGCCTGCGGCTCGGTCAGCTGCATCGTTCCCATCCACTCGCCGGAGACGAGCTTGGGAAGGTAGGCGCGCTTGAGCGCATCGGCGCCGTGCGCGTCGAGCGCTTCGATCGCCCCCATGGTGAGCACCGGGCCGATGGCGAATGCCGGCGAGGCTTCGTTCCACATCTCGATGCAGGCGGCGTTGACCGCGTGCGGGAGCCCCTGCCCGCCCCAGTCGGCCGAGCCGGCAAGGCCGTTCCATCCGGCGGCCGCCCAAGCGGTGTAGGCCTCCTTCCAGCCGGGCGGCATGGCGATGGCGCCGTCCTTGAGCGGCGTGCCGTGCACGTCGCCGACCCGGTTGAGCGGGGCGATCACGTCGGTCGCGAATTTCCCCGCTTCCTCGAGCACGGCGTCGAGGAGATCCTCGGCGAGGTCGCCGTAGAGGCCCTCGTCGATCGCCCGCTTGACGCCCGCGGCGTGCTTGAGCGTGAAGGAAATGTCGGCCACGGGCGCACGGTAGGTCATGACGTCATCCAGCAAAATTGCAGCGCGCCATGCGGTTCATGCGGCCGTGAACCCGAGCTGGCCTATTCTTTCGCCAAAGTGGCCGCCTCGCGCCAAGCGTTAAGCAAGGCCGGCGGAGATTTGCAATGGTCAATGGCCGGGGTCGCCCATAAATCCGATCAGCCGTTGGGCAGACCCGTCGGCAAGGGACCGAAATTTCTTGCGACATTGCCCCTATTTCCGAACTTTCGTCGTTCGAGGGGGCCCTGCCGCGTAGTCGACGCCGTGCTCGGCCGCCAAAATCGCGCCCTGGCCCTGATCGGCGTCGGCAAAATCGATCAGCACATTCTTGCCGAGCTTCGTCACAACATGCATCAATCGATACACGGAATAATCCTTCACGATGCCGTTGACGATACGCGACACGTCGGACTGGGCAATTTCGGCAATGCTTGCCACGTCCGCCTGTCTGAGGTTGCGTTCGTCGACGATCAGGGCGATTTCATTTGCAAGGGCCAGTTTCAGCCGCATTTCATCCGCGTCCGGATACCCCCGGTCGCGCAGGAAGTCGCCGCTTCCGACGATCGGCCGGGATTTGTTCTCGTTACTGGCGGTCATCGCTGTTCTCCTGCGTCGACGCCGGGCCATCCGGCGCCTCGTACGCCGCTCGGCGCGTCAGGCGGTCGGCCATGCGGGCTTCGAACCACTTTTCGTTGGATGCGTAGTGCGCGACCGCCACTTTCTTTCGTTCGATCAGCCGATCGACCTGTGTTCTGGGCATGTCTTTGCCGCGGGGCGACTTCTTCTTGCCGGCATCGAGAATGTAGATTACGGCGTGGAACCGCGTCAGGTAGTAAACCCTGTAAGTGTCATCATCGAAAAGGATGCGCACCTCGTCGATGCCGGCCAGCTTCCCCGTCAAGGCTTGGCGCTGGTTGCGCGGAAGGCGCCAGTGGTTCTGGATCGCGGTTGTCCTCGCGTCCGCCGCCTCCAGCACCTCTCCTGGCAGGCTTTCGTAGGCGCGTTTCGCCTGCGCATTGACGAACACGACCTCTCGGATATCCACACTCGTCCGGCTGCTCATTTATAGCGGTTCCACTATAGCGTCAAGCGCCCGACCGTCGATCCACGTCAGCGGGTTACGAGCCCAGTTTCGATGATCGAACAAACGACCAATGTCGAGACGCGCACGATGCAGGCCGACCCGCGCGCGATCGCGGCGGCGGCGCGCGTGCTTGCCGAGGGCGGCCTCGTCGCTTTTCCGACCGAGACGGTCTACGGCCTGGGCGCCGACGCGACCAACGGCGCGGCGGTCGCGCGGCTGTACGCGGCGAAGGGCCGGCCGCGGTTCAACCCGCTGATTGTGCACGTGCTGGACCTCGCGGCGGCCCATCGCCTCGCGCAATTCGACGACGCGGCAACGCGCTTGGCGGCGGCATTCTGGCCCGGCCCCCTGAGCCTGGTGCTGCCGAAAGCGCCGCATTGCCCGGTCGCGGACCTGGCGACCGCCGGGCTCGACACGGTTGCGGTGCGCATGCCCGATCACCCGGTGGCGCGCGCGCTCATCGAAGCATTGGGCCGGCCGGTGGTGGCGCCGTCGGCGAACCGGTCCGGGCACGTGTCGCCGACCAGCGCCGGGCATGTGGCGGCCGACCTCGGCGGCCGCATCGGCCTGATCGTCGACGGCGGGCCGACCAGCGTCGGCGTCGAGTCGACGATCGTCGCGTGCCTGTCCGGGCAAGCGACGCTGCTGCGCCCGGGCGGAATTTCGCGCGCGGCGATCGAGGGCGTGCTGTCGGTTCCGCTCGGCGATCGAACATCCGCACCCGCCGGCGCGCCACAGGCGCCCGGCATGCTCGCCTCGCACTACGCGCCGAACACGCGCCTGCGCCTGAATACCGATGCGGTCGCGCCGGGCGAGGCGCTGCTCGCTTTCGGACCGGATCTGCCGGGCGGCGCCGCGCAGGCCGCGGCGGTGCTCAACCTGTCGCCGGCCGGCGATGTCATCGAGGCGGCGGCGAACCTGTTCGCCTATCTGCGCGCGCTCGACCAGTCGGGCGCCAGCTCCATCGCCGTGATGCCGGTGCCGCACGAAGGGCTCGGCGAAGCGATCAACGACCGTCTCGAGCGGGCTACGGCGCCGCGGGTTGACGGGGCTAAATCGTCTTGACCCCCCATGGCCGCGAGTTTATCTAACTAGTCTGACTAGTTCGAGGCTCCCATGACCCAAACCAATATATGGAAACTACAGGATGCCAAAGCGCGATTCTCCGAAGTCGTCCGGCGCGCGCGCACAGGGCAGCCGCAGCAGGTGACGGTGCACGGCAAGGAAGCGGTGCTGGTCATCGATCCCGAGCGCTTCGAGGTGAGACCCAAGACGCAGCCTGCGCCTACGATGGCCGATTTCATAAAACGAACAAGAAAATACAAATTTGATATCGATGTTGAATTCGATCGGCCCCTGATCATGGACTTTCCCGAGCCGCGCGTGCCTGGTTCACGCAGGCGGCGGCGGTGAAGTGGCTCCTCGATACCAATGTCGTGTCCGAAAGCGCACGGCCGCGTCCCGACCCCGGAGTGCTCGCATGGATATCCGGCCAACCAACCGAGCAGATGGCGATCAGCGTCGTCACGCTCGCGGAACTGCGCGACGGTGCCTCGACAGTGGCTGATGAAAGGCGTCGGCAACAATTCGAGCGGTGGATTGATACTGATGTCGCAACGTCATTCGCACATCGCACATTGCCTTTGACGATCGAAATATTAGCTCACTGGCTCTTCCTCGGCCGTAGACTCTCCGCCAAGGGTAGACCGCGCGTCGCGCCAGACCTGTTGATCGCCGCGACCGCGTGGGTTCATGACCTCACCGTCGTCTCGCGCAATTTCCGAGATTTCACCGGCACAGGCATCGTCGTGTTCGATCCATGGACCAGGAATACTCACCACATGGACGTGCCGTGATGCGAGCAAACCCGATCGCCGCAGACACACTCCTGCTCGATCGTTTCGCCGCGATCGTCGGCACCCGCTACGCGATCACCGATCCGTCGGCGCAGGAGCCGTACCTGATCGAGCAGCGCGGGCTCTGGCGCGGGCGCACGCCGCTGGTGCTGCGGCCCGGCACGGTCGGCGAGGTCGCCGCAATCCTCGCGCTGGCCGACGAGACGCGCACGCCGGTCGTGCCCCAGGGCGGCAATACCGGGCTGGTCGGCGGCCAGGTCCCGCATGCGGGCGAAATCGTCCTCTCGCTCAGCCGGCTCGACCGCATCCGCGAGGTCGATCCCACCTCCAACACGATGACCTGTGAAGCGGGCGTGGTGCTGGTCCGCGCACAGGAGGCGGCGGCCGACGCCGAGCGGCTGTTTCCGCTGTCGCTGGCGGCGGAAGGCAGCGCCACCATCGGCGGCAACCTCTCCACCAATGCGGGCGGCACGGCCGTGCTCGCCTACGGCAATGCGCGCGAACTGGTGCTCGGGCTCGAAGCGGTGCTCGCCGACGGGCGCATCTGGAACGGCTTGAGCAAGCTCAAGAAGGACAATACCGGCTACGATCTCAAAAACCTGTTTGTCGGCGCGGAAGGCACGCTCGGTGTCATCACCGCCGCGGTGCTCAAGCTTTATCCGCGCCCGCGCGCGGTCGAGACCGCCTTCGTCGGCCTCCCCTCGCCGCGCGACGCGCTGGCGCTGCTCGGGCTCGCCGGCGAGCGGGCGGGCGGCACGGTGACGAGCTTCGAGCTGATGTCGCGCCGCTCGGTCGAGTTCGCGGTGCGCCACGGGCCGGGCGTGCGCGATCCGCTGGCGGCGCCGCATCCGTGGTACGTGCTCATCGAGCTGTCCTCGCAGCTGCGCGAGGGCTTGCGCGCCTCGCTCGAAGATTTGCTCGCGGCGGGCGCGGAGCGCGGGATCGTCAGCGACGCGACGATTGCCGCCAGCCTCGATCAGGCCAAGGCGTTCTGGCATCTGCGCAACATGCTGTCCGAGGTGCAGAAGGCCGAAGGCGGCTCGATCAAGCACGACGTGTCGGTGCCGGTCGCCGCGGTGCCGGAGTTCGTCGCCGAGGCGAGCGCCGCGGTCGAAGCCCTGATCCCCGGCAGCCGGCCGGTGCCGTTCGGGCATCTCGGCGACGGCAACATCCACTTCAATGTCAGCCAGCCGGTCGGCGCCGACAAAGCGGCGTTCATTTCCCGCTGGGGCGAGGTGAACGCGTGCGTGCACGGCGTCGTCGCCAAGTTTCACGGCTCGATCTCGGCCGAGCACGGGATCGGCCGGCTCAAGCGCGATCTCCTGCCCGGCGTCAAGGACAAGGTCGCGCTCGAGCTGATGCGCGCGCTCAAGCGTACGCTCGATCCCCACAACATCCTCAACCCCGGCAAGGTGCTGTGAGCGACGCGTCCCCGGTCCTCGCCG
>WNEY01001777.1_pt1 | contig 23852 bp, 26 predicted proteins | sample 5400531 | NCBI WGS metagenome assembly WNEY01 (sample SAMN13153338, study PRJNA577476) | soil metagenome | isolation source: 200 cm saprolite under Douglas fir tree site 1 | place: USA:California | collected 2015-04-18
CGCCAGTCGAACTTCTCGACCGCGCGGATCAGCCCGATGATCCCCTCCTGGATCAGGTCGAGCAGCGACAGGCCGTGGCCCTGGTACTTCTTCGCGATCGAGACGACGAGGCGCAGGTTCGAGTTGATCATGAGGTCCTTCGCGGCCTTGTCCCCGCGCTCGATCCGCTTCGAGAGCTCGACCTCCTCCTCGGCCGTCAGCAGCTTGTAGCGGCCGGCCTCGTTGAGGAAGAGCTGGAGCGCGTCGGTCGTCGCGTGGACGAGGTCGCCGTTGACGTACGTCGTGTGCGGAGCGTTCTCGCGGCAGCAGTCGTCCGTCAGCTCGAGGCCTCGCTCCTCGATCTGCTTGTAGAGCGCGTCGACTTGCTCGTCGTCGAGCTCGAGCTCTAGGACGACCTCCTGCAGGTGCGAGAGGCAGACGCAGCCTTCGTCGTCCCCGTGGGCAATCAGCTTGTCGAGTGCATCCAGTGCCATCTGCTCGCGTATCCCCGTTCCGCCCGTCGGAGTAACGCCTGCCCTGTCCTTTTCTACCACTAGACGGCGAGAGCGGTTTCGGCACAAAGACGGCACCCACGCGTGCGCTCTTCCGCCGTACCGTCGAAGGCAGTCGAACAGGAGGTGTGGCATGGACTCGACATTGGCACTGCCGCGGTACGAGCCTCCGGCGCTTCAGTGGCCGGATGAGCTCGGGCAGCGGCAAGAGATCGTGTGGTGGATCGTGTTCGTCGGGTTCGCATACGCGATCGCGATGTTGTACGCGTGGTACTGCACCCACACCGGCGGCCATCCGGACATCGAGTTGACGTGGAAGGGCTTCAAGGTCACGTGCCGCAGCTGAGGTCGAAGCCGGGGGGCGGGCCGTCGCCGGCCCGGCCCCTCGCTTCGGTGCGGCCGCTCTTCGTGGAGGGTCTGTGCGTTCGCTTCGGCGCGGTGCGCGCACTCGCGGACGCCGCCTTCGCCGTGGAGCACGGACAGGTCGTCGGGCTGCTCGGCCCGAACGGGTGTGGGAAGACGACGACGCTGCGCGCGGTCGTCGGACTGCTCGCTCCGGATGCGGGGCGCGTGGTCGTGAACGGGATCGCGCAGGGATCGGCGGCGGCGAGGGCCCAGGTCGCGTACGTGCCGGACGAGCCGGACGGGCTCGACGAGCTGGCGGCGACGGAGTACCTCACGCTGGTGCGCGCGCTCTACCGCGCCTGCGCGGACTACGACGCGCGCGCGGCCGCACTCTGCGCCGCGTTCGGAATCGCGCCCCGGCTGCGCGTCCGCCTCGGCTCGCTGTCGCACGGCCAACGGCGCATCGTGTCGATGGTCGCGGCGTTCTCGCTCGCGCGTCCCCTCGTCGTCGTCGACGAGGCGACCGCCGCGCTCGACCCGGAGGCGGCGATCGTGCTGCGCGAGGTGCTGCGCTCGCTCGCTGCGCGTGGTGCGGGCGTCCTCGTCGCGACGCAGGAGCTCGCGTTCGCGGAGCGCGTGTGCGACGACGTCGTGCTGCTGAGCGGCGGCTGCGTCGTCGCGCGTGGGCGGACGGCGGAGCTCATCCCGCTCGAGGAGACGTTTCTGACGGCCGTGGGCGCGCGGGCTCGTGCGGAGGAGGTGCAACGTGGCCTGGACGCTCTGTAGGACCGAGCTCCGCTGTCTGGCGCGACGGCTCGAGGGAGCGTTCGCCGTGAGCCCGCTCGTCGTCGGCGTCGGCGCGCTCGCCCTCGCGGCGCTGCCCGCGGTCGCGTTGTGGGCGGGAGTGCGCGAGGCGCCGAGCCTGCGCGGCGCGGCCGCTGCAGAATCGTTCGCGGTCTCGGTCGGCCTTGCGGCCGCGCTCGCCGGCGCGTTCGTGACGTTGCTCGCGCCCTCCCGGCGCGCGCTCGGCCGGCAGCTCGAGGCCGCGCCGCTGTCTCGGGCCACGGTCTTCGCCGGGCTGACCGCTCTGCCGCTCGCGCTCTTGCTCTGCGCGATCGGGCTCCCGGCGGCGCTGTTCATCGGGCCGGCCGCCGGCGGGCGCGCGCCACTCGTCTTCGGCGAGCTGCTCGGCGCGCTGGCGCTCGGCGGCGCGGCGGCGGAAGCCGCGCTCGCGCTCGCGCGGCGCTCGCTGCGCGGGGTCCCGGTCGCCGCAGCCGTTGGATTGATCGCGCTCGCCGGGCGTGGCGCGGCGCTCCTCGCCGTCGTACTCTGGCTCGTCGCCGCGGCCATGCGTCCGGACGAGCCGCCGGAACGCGGCGCGGTTCGCATCGTTGCGCGGTCCGCGTTCGGTTGCGCGCTCCTCCGCTACGCGCGCCGGCGCGAGCTGCGCCGGCAGGCGTTTGCCGCGCTCGCGCTGACGGGCGCGGGTGCGCTCGTCCTTCGTGTCACCGGCGTGCCGCGGGCCGCCGGCGTGCTGCTCGCCGGCTCGAGCGCGCTGCTCGGGGCGGCCGTAGTCCCGCTCGCGGCTCCGGGACTCGACCTGCGGGCGCAGTGGTTCTGGCGCTCGTCGCCTTCGTCGCCTGGGCGCGTCGCGGGGAGGAATGCGGCGGCGGCGCTCGCCTGCGGCGCTTCTGTCGCCGCGCTCGGTGCCGGGCTGGCCGTTGCGGTCGACCCCGTGCCGCCGAGAACGGCCGCGCCGCTCGCGGTCGCCGGGTTGCTTGTGCTCGGAGCCGCCTTGCTCGCCGGTGCGCTCGTTCCGTGGCGCTCCGAGCGGCAGGTCGAGCAACTCGGCGCGTACGCGGCGTTCGCTGCAGTCCTCACCGGCGTCTGGATTGCACTCGCGCGACTGGCGCCGCTGGTCGGCGCGGAGCACGGCCCGCGCGCGGCGATGCTCGCTGCGGCGGGGTTCGCCTGCTGCGTCGCAGCGTCGGTCGCCCTCTCGGCGAGGCGCGCGTGATCGAGCCCGGCGACAGGGTGGAGCTCGCGCCGGGCATCGTGCTCGACGACGGCGCTGTAGTCGACGTTGTTCGCGGCGCGAGCCTGCGCGCGAACGAGACCGCGCTGCTGATGCTCGCGCATGCGAACGGCATAACGGTCGCCGAGCTCGGCGACGTCCTCGCGCACGCCGGCGCGCACGACGGCGTGCGCGACGCACTCACCTTCTGCGCGCAGCTCAACCGCGAGCTGCTCGTCAACGTGCGAGTCGGCCGCAGCACGTTGCTTCAACGCAGGCTCGCCGCGGCGCGCTTCGGCATCTTCCTGCGCGCGCCGCTGCGGCGCGTGGACGCACGCTCGTTACCGGGCGTGCTCCGCGGGCTTGCACCCGTCGGCGTAGCACTCGCGCTGCTGACGCTGCCGCTTGCGATCCTCGCCGGCGCGTGGACTGTCGCACTCGCCGCCGGCGGCGGCGTCGTCCTGCACGAGCTCGCACATGCGGTCGCGCTGCAGGGCGTCCCGCGTGCACTCGTTCTCGACGGACTGCGCCCGTCGGTGCTGCACCCGCGGCTCAGCGCGGCACGGACAATGCTCGTCGCCGCGTCGGGGCCGCTGGCGCCGTCGCTCGCCGGGCTCGGCCTCGCCGCGTTCGCCCGCTCGCCCGCGTGCGCGCCGCTCGCGGCGCACGCGCTCGGGCTAACCGTGCTCGCGCCCGACGGGAGGAACGCATGCGGCCTCTCGTGATCGCGCTCCTCCTGGGCAGCCTGGCCGTGGCAATCACGCTCTTCGCCGCTGGGTTCGCGCTCGGGATCGTGGCGCAGAGCGACGGCTGGCCGAGCTTCCGCGTCGCCGCGGGCCCGCTCACCTTCTTCGCCTTCGAGCGTACGAAGGACATGACGAGCACGACGTTCGGCGCCGGGCTGCCGATGGCCGCCGTCGCCGGCGGCGTCCTGAACGCGCTCGGCGCGGGGTTCCTCCGCCGCCGCCGCGGGTACTAAACTGCCCACCAATGTCCGGCGAGTGGTGGGCCTTCATCTTCCTGATGCTGATCATGAAGGTGCCGATCGTGTACCTCGGCGCCGTGATCTGGTGGGCGGTGCAGGAGCCAAAGCCGACGGAGGGCGCGGCGAAGCTCGCCGAGCTTCCCGAGCCGCTTCCCTGGCGGCCGTTGCGCCTGCGTTCGCGGCGGCGCCGCCCAGGCCCGCACGGCTCGCCGGTCCGGCGTCCTCTCCCTGCGGCGCGCGCCGCGCGGACGTACGCTAAGCAGCCGTGAGCACGACGCCCGCCGGCTCCGAGCAGCGCCCGTCCGAGACCGCCGCCGACTTCCTGGCGGTGATCTCCATCGTCGCCAGCGCGCTCGCGCTCGCCTACCAGCCCGTCAAGCTGATTCCGTTCGCGGTCCTGCTCGCGCTGATAGCCACGGGGATGGCGCCGCGCGACCACCGCCTGCCGCTGGTCGCCGTCTTCCTCGCCGCCGCTTGCTTCGTCGCCGCGATGACGATCGCAGTCCTGACGAAGCATCCTCTTTATTAGTCGTCACGCCGCCGACGCTATCCGCGCCGGCGGCTATCAGGGGGAACCGGGAGGTTCCCCCTGGTAACCCCTTCCTGGCAGTTGCTCGGGCTCCCGCCGGGCTCAGCCCGGCTTCGCCCACCGGGCGCTTCGCGGAGGATCGCTGGTCCGCTGGTGGTACAAAGGAACAAATGAGCAGTCACGACGTCGACGCGCTGAACGTGGGCTTCGCAGGTCAGCTGCTCGAGGAGTACCTCGAAAACCCCAACTCGGTGCCCGCCGAATGGCGCGCGCTCTTCGAGAGCGGCGACAGCGACCTGCTCGCGACGCAGCCCGGGCTCGTGCGTCTGCTCGAGACCGTCGAGCGCCGAGGCGGCAACGGCGCCACCGTCGCGCCAAGTGACAAAGTGTCACAAGCAGCGATCGCAATCGAGGAGGAGCTCCTCGGCGGTGTCGCCGCCGGCATGGCGCTGATCAAGGCGTACCGCATGCACGGCCACCTCGCGGCTCACCTCGATCCGCTCGGCTCCGAGCCGCCGGGAGATCCCGCGCTCGATCCCGACCGGTTGATCCCGAGGCTGACGCCCGAGCTGCAGGCGCGCATCCCCGCGAGACTCCTGCGCACGTACGTCGCGGGAGAGACGCTCGCCGAGGCGCTGCCGCGGCTGCGCGAGACGTACTGCGGAACGATCGCGTACGAGATCGAACACATCTCCGACCACGAGGAGCGCGTATGGCTGCGCGAGGCGATCGAGTCGGGCCGCTACCGCGAACCGCTGACCGAGGACGAGCAGCGTCGGCTGCTGACGCGCCTCACCGAGGTCGAGGGACTGGAGACGTACCTGCGCAAGGCGTTCCTCGGCCAGAAGCAGTTCTCGATCGAGGGCGGGGACGTGCTCGTGCCGATGCTCGACGACGCAATCGAGCTCGCCGCCGACGCCGGCGCGCACGAGGTCGTGCTCGGGATGGCGCACCGCGGCCGGCTCAACGTCCTTGCGCACATCATCGGCCGCCCGTACGACACGATCCTGCGCGAGTTCGAAGGAGAGCGAACGATCGACGCCGTCGTCTCCGATCCCGAGGGCGGCACCGGTGACGTCAAGTATCACCTCGGCGCCGAGGGCACGCGCTCCACGAAGGCCGGCGAGATCACGGTCACGCTCGCGGCGAACCCGAGCCACCTCGAGGCGGTCGACCCGGTCGTCGAGGGACGCTCGCGCGCCGAGCAGACGGACCGCTCGACACGCGAAGGCCTGCACGACCCGTCCGTCGCGCTGCCGATCCTCATCCACGGCGATGCCGCGTTCCCCGGTCAGGGAATCGTCGCGGAGACGCTCAACCTCTCGTACCTCGCCGGCTACTCGACCGGCGGCACGCTGCACGTGATCACGAACAACCAGGTCGGCTTCACGACCGAGCCGGAGGAAGGACGCTCGACGCGCTACGCGAGCGACCTGGCGAAGGGCTTCGACGCGCCGATCATCCACGTGAACGCGGACGATCCCGAGGCCGCGATCAACGCCGTGCGGCTCGCGCTCGCGTTCCGACGCCGTTTCTGCAACGACGTCGTGATCGACCTGATCGGCTACCGGCGGCACGGGCACAACGAGCAAGACGAGGCCGCGTACACGCAGCCGTTGATGGCGAAGCGGATCCAGAACCATCCGCCTGTGCGTGAGCAATTCGCGCGCCGGCTCGCCGAAGCCGGTGTTGTCGAGGCTCAGGAAGCGGAGCGGCTCGCACAGGAGATGCAGACGCGCATGCGCGCAGCGCACGAGCAGCTGAAGCAGTCGTTCACCGAGCCGCGGCCGAAGGAAGGCCGGATCCCACGCGAGGGCGCGGGCGAAGTGATCACCGCGGTGCCGGCCGACACGCTGCGCGCGCTGAACGCGCTCTTGCTCGAGGTGCCGGACGGATTCACCATCCATCCGAAGCTTCTGAAGCAACTCGAGCGCCGCCTGCAGACGATCGAGGAGGGTGGCATCGACTGGGGGCAGGCCGAGGCGCTCTCGTTCGCGTCGCTGCTCGTCGAGGGAATTCCGGTGCGGCTGACGGGACAGGACACCGAGCGCGGAACCTTCTCCCACCGCCACCTCGTGCTGCACGACTTCGAGAACGGTCAGCGCTGGGCACCGATCCAGCACCTGCCAGAGGCGACGGCGTCGTTCGAGGTGTTCAACTCGCCGCTGTCCGAGGCCGCGTGCGTCGGTTTCGAGTACGGCTACTCCGTCGCGGCACCGGACGCGCTCGTGCTCTGGGAGGCTCAGTTCGGCGACTTCGTCAACGGCGCGCAGATCATCGTCGATCAGTTCCTCGTCTCGGGCCTCTCGAAGTGGGGACAGACGTCGCGGCTGACGCTGCTCTTGCCGCACGGCTACGAAGGGAACGGGCCGGAGCACTCGAGCGCGCGCCTCGAGCGCTTCCTGCAGCTCGCCGCGCAGGAGAACGTGCGCATTGCAAACTGCACGACGTCCGCGCAGTACTTCCACCTGCTGCGCCGGCAGGCATTGACTCCGGCGGCGCGGCCGCTGATCGTGATGACGCCGAAGGGACTGCTGCGCTTGAAGGACGCGTCGTCGTCACCCGTCGACCTCGCCGAAGGATCGTTCCAGCCGGTGCTCGACGACGCGCACGTCGACAAGGAGCAGGTGACGAGGCTCGTGCTGTGTTCGGGGAAGGTCTACTACGACATCGTCGGGCACGAGGAGCACGGGCACGCGCCGCACGTCGCGGTTGCGCGAATCGAGCAGCTCTATCCGTTCCCGGTCGAGGCGGCGGCCGAGCTCGTGCGCGGGTATCCGCGCGTGCGCGAGGTCGTGTGGGCGCAGGAGGAGCCGCAGAACATGGGCGCCTGGCGTGCGATCCGCCACCGGCTCGAGGAGGCGAAGCCGGACGGCGTCGTGCTCTCGTTCGTCGGCCGTCCGTGGCGTGCGAGCCCGAGCGAGGGCTACCCGACGGCGCACCTGCGCGAGCAGGACCGCATCGCCCGCGAGGCTCTGGCAGCTAGCGCCGTCTAGCTCGGACCGCCCGGCCGCGTTCGATGAGGTTCGCCACTACGCGCGGGCCGTGTTTGCGCAGCGCTTTCGCGAGCTGACGTCGCTGTTTCGGCGGCAGTCGGCGCCACAGGTCGTACGCGGCCAGCGCGAGCCCGACCGGGCCGGCGGTGCGGAAACGGGGGAAGCGCGGCACGTGCGCATTCTCTCCGATCAGTGCCCCTTGCCGTGCTCCTTGCCGTTGTCTTTTCCGTTGCCGTTCCCGTGGTCGCCGTCGTCGCGGGCGTGTCCATTCGCGTTTCCGTTTCCGTTCCCGGAACTCGGATCGGAAGCAGGCTGTTGCGGCGGGGCGTCCGGCGTGGGCGTGGGCGGCGCAGGCGCGGGTGGCGGCGCGGGTGCCGGCATCGCTGCGACGACGGGCTCGGCGGTGTCCTTCTTCCGCTTGTCGTGTCCCTTCGCTTTGCCCTTACCGTGGTCCGGCTCGGTCGCGGTGGGAGCAGGAGCGGCGGCAGCGGTCTCCGCCTTGGGCGCTGGGGGGGTCGGAGCGCTCGGGGCGGGGGCCGGCGCCGCCGCGGGCGGCACGGACGGCGCCGGTCTCGGGGTCGGAGCGGGGGTCGGCGCCGGGGTGGGGGCTGAGGCCGGCGGCTGCGGCTCGGGTTGCACCGGAGCCAGTGGAGCGGGTTGCACCGGAGCCAGTGGAGCGGCCGCCACCTGAACCGACGGAGTCGCAAGCCGCGGCAGGGTCACCGACAGCGCCGGCGTCAGCACGAAGGGCAGAGTCGGTTGCGGCTTCGCCACCGGCTGGAGGAGAAACGACGGCACCCGGACGCTTCGCGCCCCGGCGGCGGCGGCGGGCAGGTGTCCGGCGAGCGGCCGCTGGGCGCTGTCGAAAACGCGGGGAAGGGCCAGGGATGCCGCAACGGCCCCGCCCAGCAGGGCGGCGACGACCAATTTCCCTGCGAGAACCCTCATGCCAACCCCCCTTCCGACCGATACTGATCGAGGTATCGGCAAGGGGGGCCGGAGGCTTAAGGGAATGGGAAGCTTCAAGCTCAAGCTCGTCGTCTACTTCCTGCTGCTCGCGTTCGTGCCGCTCGCGGCCGGGTACTGGGGGTTTTCGTCGATCGCAGCCAGCAGCCAGACGCGGCAGGTCGACGCGCGCCTGCAGTCGAGCCTCCGAGCCGGGCTCGCCGCATATCGGGACTTGCTCGACGCCGCCGGTTTGCGGGCGGAGGCCCTGGCGCGGAAGCCCAGCTTCGCCCGCGCGCTTGCGCACCGGGACCGGGCGGCGCTCGCGCGGCTGCTGCGGGCCGAGCCGCGGCTGCGCGTCGTCGCGCCCGGCTTGAAGCTCGGCGCGACGCCGGCCCGTGGGGCCGCCAAGCGCGTCGTCACCGTTTACGGACTGCACGAGCTCGGCAAGGTGATCGCGTTCCTGCCGCTCGATGCGCACGCGGGTGCGCGGCTCGGCGCGCGCTCGGGCCTCGAGCCCGGCGACAGGATCGTCTTTGTCGCCGAGGGCGCCCTCCGGCTCCCCGCCGGGCACACTGCGACCGTGCGCTTCGACGACCGGCAGTACCGCGCCGTCGTCTCCGCCGCACTCGAGGGAGCGCCAAGAAGCGCGCTCGCAGTCTTGACGCCGCAGTCGCGGATCGAGTCGGCGAGCTCGCGTACCGAACGGCGGCTGCTAGTCGCGCTGATCGCAACGCTCGTGCTCGTCGGACTCGTCGCCTGGCTCGAGGGACGCGCGATCGTCCGCTCCGTGCGCCGGCTCGTACGCGCGGCGAACGCGATCGCGCGCGGCGACCTCGACAAACGCGTGCCCGTGCACGGCCGGGACGAGCTCGCGCTGCTTGCGCGCTCGTTCAACGAGATGGCGGAGCAGCTCGGTGCCCGGCTCGAAGAGCTGCAGGCGGAACGCGAGCGGCTGCGGGAAGCGATCACGCTCTTCGGCGAGGCGCTCGCGGCGACGCACGACATCGAGCAGCTGCTGCGCGTCGTCCTCGACGTGCAGATCGAAGCAACCGGCGCGACCGGCGGGTTCGTGATCGTGGAAGGCGGCGAGGTTGTCCAGGTCGGCGACATAGACGGCGACGACAGGATCGAGGTCCCGCTGAGCGCGGGTCGGACGAGCTTCGGACGGATCGTGCTGATCGGCGCGGAGTTCGACGACGAGGACCGCATCACCGCCGTCTCGCTCGCGGCGCACGCCGTGGTCGCACTCGACAACGCGCGTCTGCACCGGATCGTCGAGGAGCAGGCGCTGATCGACGGTCTCACCGGCCTCGCGAACCGCCGCCACGCGGAGGCGTCGCTCGAGACGGAACTCCAGCGCGCCGGACGCTTCGGCGGGCCACTCGCGTTCGTGCTCTGCGACCTCGATGCCTTCAAGACCGTGAACGACCGCTTCGGTCATCTCGTCGGCGACGACGTCCTGCGCGAGCTCGCCGGTGTCCTGCGCGAGACGCTCCGGACTGTGGACGTCGCGGCGCGTTGGGGCGGCGAAGAGTTCGCCCTGATCCTGCCCGCGACCGACGCCGGCGGCGGTGCCCAGCTCGCCGAACGTGCCCGCAAAGCCCTCGAGGGGCGGACGATCCTCACCCAGGAGGGCGTCCCGGTCCGGGTCACGGCCAGCTTTGGGGTCGCGGCCTTCCCCGAGCACGGCACCGGCGAGGAACTCATCGCGGCGGCCGATTCCGCCCTCTACGAAGCGAAAAATTGTGGGAAGAACCGTGTCGAAACAGCCCGCGAGCCCGCACGGCGTCCGTAGGAGTTCGTACCCTCGAGCGGGAATCTCGGTCGAATACGGGTTAACATGCCCCGAACATCTGCCCAACGGGAGGAGAGGCATGGCGGTTGAAACACCCTCGCTGTTCGCTCAAGTGATTCAGGACCACCTCGAGCTCAAGCAGCGGAACGCCGCGCTCGAGCGCGAGATGCCGATCGACATCTACAAGTCCGAGGATCCGTTCCAGAACCATCCGCTCTTCAAGACCGAGGCGCAGGCGCGGCTCGAGGAGACGATGGACGGCACAGAGCCCGCCGTCGTCTCACACATCCCCGCGCCCACGACCACCGTCAGCTGGCCCGGTGAGGACACGATGGAAACGCCCCCGTCGTCGTCCGAGATCGAGGACAGCCTTTGGGGTCAGACCTCTCGGGATTTCGACTGGGGCGACTAATTTCGCCCGAAGTCCTGCGGACTTCGGGCGAGGGAAAACCTGTCGTTGGGGGCGCGCTGCTTCGGCGTGCACGTGTTGAGCAGCGCGGCGGAGCCGCGCCGCCGGCGGGGCGTTTAGAGAAGTTGCGCCACCACGCGTAGGTCCTCAACAAACAGGCGGAACTGCTCCTCTCGGTCGTCGGCTCTCAGGATCGACGACGGGTGCACCGTTGCGAGCACATGCGGCGCCAGGTCTGACTCCACCGGGCGGCCGCGTTCCTTCGTCACTCGGAACTGACGGCCGAGCAGCGCCTGCGCCGCGGTTGCGCCGAGGCAGACCAGCACCTGCGGCTGCACGACTTCGAGCTCCGCGTCGAGCCACGGGCGGCACGCGCTGATTTCGGCCCACGCGGGCTTGGCGTGGATCCGCCGCTTACCGCGTGCCTGCCACTTGAAGTGCTTGACGACGTTCGTCACGTAGGCACGCGTGCGGTCGATCCCGGCCGCGTCGAGCCCTTCATCCAACAACCGTCCCGCCGGGCCGACGAACGGCCGCCCTTCCCGGTCCTCGCGATCCCCGGGCTGCTCGCCGACAAGCATCAAGTCGGCCCGCTCGAGGCCCTCGCCGAAGACGGTCTGCGTCGCGGTCCGCCAGAGCGGGCACGCCCGGCAGTCGGCGGCCGCCTCGCGCAGAGTCGAGAGGCTGAGCGCCGCGGGTAGGTACTCGGCGGCCGACCCGGTGTCGACGGTCTTCGGCATAGGGGCTGGAATACCCACCGTTGCGCCGTTTTTCACCCTGCCGGGGGATACCTTGATGCCTCGGATTGGCGATTGTCTCAAGTGACCCCCGCCCGAAGGAGTCGAAACCTGCGGCCATGAGGAACCGGCGATGAGCACGGCGCAACACGCATCCCCAGAGGACGACGTCTTGGCGCCCATGCGCCTGGTCCCCACAGAGCCTGTCGACAAGCAGGCGCTGATCGACTCGTACCGCGGGCTCGCCGACGTCTTCCACGAGATGCTGGCCGAGCAGAGCCTCGACACACTGCTCGAGGGCCTCGGCTACACGCTCGGCCGGCTGCTCCCGCACGAGTCGATCATCATCTACGAGGCCGAGGTCGCGAACCAGATCCTCTTCCCGGTGCTCGCAACCGGCGAGTACATCGAGGAAGTCATGAGCAGCCGAGTGCAGTTCGGCGAAGGCATCACCGGCTGGGCGATCGAGCACCGCGAACCGGTGCTGGCGAACCGTGCGCACCTCGACCCGCGCGTGAAGGTCGTGCCGGGGACGCCGGAGAACGAGCCCGAGGCGCTCGTCTCGATCCCGCTGATCTCGCGCAACGCAATCAAAGGCGCGCTGAACATCTACCGCGCCGGCGAGGAAGCGTCGTTCACGGAAGAGGAATTCGATCTTGCGAAACGCTTCGCCGACGCTGCGGCACTCGCGCTCGACAACGCGCAGATCCGCGCGCGCCTCGAGCTCCAGGCGCAGACCGACGGGCTCACCGGCCTCTACAACCACCGCTACTTCCACGAGCGCCTGCGTGCGGAGCTCCAGCGCGCGAGCCGCTCGCACGAGCCGGTCGTGGTGCTGATGCTGGACATCGACGACTTCAAGCGCGCGAACGACGTCTACGGCCACGCGGCGGGCGACGAGATCCTCGTCCAGCTCACGCAGACGCTGCGCGGGACCGTGCGCGGAACGGACATCGTGTGCAGGCTCGGGGGCGAGGAGTTCGCCGTGATCATGCCGGCGACCGACTCGCGCAACGCCGAGCACCTCGCGCAGCGGATCATGCAGCGCGTCGAGGCGCAGGCGTTCGGCTCGGTCGGCCGCCTGACGCTCTCGATCGGCGTCGCCCAAGGTCCCGATGACGCGAGCAACCCGCGCGAGCTGATCGCATGCGCCGAGGCCGCGATGATGACAGCGAAAGCGCGCGGCAAGAACCAGCTCGTGTACTACGGCGAGGGCACGCACGAGCGTCCGCAGCCCAGCGACCTCGCCGCACGCGACGTGCGCTCGATCGCCCACCTGAAGATGCTGCAGAGCCTCGCTGGGAAGCTGAACCGGCTCAACGACGTGCGCGAGATCGGGCTGACGATCGCAAACGAGCTCCGCGCGCTGATCGATTACCACAACTGCCGCGTGTTCGTCGTCGAGGGAGACGAGGTCGTTCCGATCGCGTTCCGCGGCGATCTGTCGGCACCGCCGTCGACGACGATGGACGTGCTCAAGGTGAAGGTCGGTTACGGCGTCACGGGCCATGTCGTCGCGTCGGGCACGTCGGTGCTTACGGGAGACGCGGCGAACTGCGAGTTCGCCCAGACGATTCCGGGGACGGCGCTGATCGACGAGTCACTGCTGGCCGTTCCTCTGCATTACGGAATGCGCGTGATCGGCGCGATCGTCATCTCGAAGCTCGGCTTCGACCAGTTCGACGAGGACGATCTGCGCCTGCTCGAGGTGCTGGCCGGACACGCGGCCGTCGCGCTCGAGAACGCGCGCCTCTACGAGGCGCAGCGCCGCGAAGCCGAGAGCGCAAAGGCACTGCTCGAATTCGCGCGCGAGCTCGCGAGCGCGCAAGGCCTCGACGACGTGCTCGACCGCACCGTCACGCAGACGGCGCGCATCATCGGCTCCGAACGCACCTCGGTGTGGATCCAGGATGCGGACACGGGCGAACTCGTCCCGCGCGCGTTGCACGGCCACCCACAGGCGTCCCGGGAGGACGCGCTGCAGGTGCGGCACAGCCGCGAGTTCGTCGAGCGTCTGCTGCTCGGGAGCGAGCCGTTCAAGCTCGAAGCCGCGCACGTCGAGGGCATCGACGGTGCGCCGCAGGCGGAGCTTCCGTACCTTGTCGCGCCGCTTGTGCTCGACGACGGGACGCGGGGCTGCATCACGGCGGCGTTGCCGTCGGACGATCCGGACTACATGGAGCGGCCTCTGCGCCTGCTCGCGGGGCTCGCGCACCAGGCGAAGCTCGCAATCGCCAACGCGAACAGCTTCGACAGCCTCGAGGGAACCTTCATCTCGACCGTCGAGGCGCTCGCGAACGCGCTCGAGGCCAACGACGAGTACACGTCGTCGCACGCGCGCTGGATCACCGACACGGCGCTGCAGGTCGGCTCCGCTCTCGGGCTCGACCCGTCGCAGCTGAAGCGGCTCGAGCTCGGCGCGCTCTTCCACGACATCGGGAAGATCGGGATCCCGTCGGAGATCCTCTCCAAGCCCGGCCGGCTGACGCCGGAGGAGCGTGAGGTGATCGAGACGCACCCCGAGCTCGGCGAGCGGATCATCGCGCCGATCAATCGGCTGCAAGAAGTGCGCCCGATCGTGCGCCACTGTCACGAGCGCTTCGACGGTGACGGCTACCCGGACCGGATCGCCGGCTCAGAGATCCCGCTCGAGTCCCGCATCGTCTTCGTCTGCGACGCGTTCCACGCCATGACGACCGACCGGCCGTACCGCGGCCGGCTGTCGGTCGACGAGGCGAGACAAAGGCTCGAAGAGGGAGCCGGCTCACAGTTCGACCCGGAAGTCGTCGCTGCGTTCGTCCGCCTGCTCGACGAGCACGGCGAGCTGCTCGCCCCGGCGTAGCGCGTCGAGCCGTTAGGGTTCGGTCGTGGGTGAGGATCGCCTGAGGGCGTTTGCCGAACTTGCCGTCCGCGTCGGCGCGAACGTAGGCGAGGGGCAGTACGTGCTCGTGAACGCTCTCGTCGAGCACGCGCCGCTCGTCCGCGAGATCGCCGACGTCGCCTACGAGGCGGGCGCGCGCTACGTCGACGCGTGGTACGGCGACCAGCACGTGCGGCGGGCGATGATTGCGAAGGGGCCCGACGAAGTGCTCGAGTGGACGCCGGACTGGGCCGTGCAGCGACTCGACGACCTCGGCGAGGGACACGGCGCGCTTATTTCCATCACCGGCGATCCCGAGCCCGAGCTGCTCAGCGACCTCGACCAGGAGCGCGTCGGCAAGACGCGGCCGAAGGCGATGGTGGACGCGCACCTGCGAAACGTGATGCTCAGGCGCGTCAACTGGACGATCGTCAGCTACCCGAACGAAGGCTGGGCGCAGACGATCTTCGGCGAGCCCGACGTCGAGCGCCTCTGGCAGGACGTCGCAAAGACAATCCGCCTCGACCAGCCCGATCCGGTCGTTGCGTGGCAGGAGCACATCGACCGGCTCGAGGAGCGGGCGCGGGTCCTCAACGAGCGACGCTTCGACGCGATTCGCTTCCGCGGTCCCGGCACCGATCTCACCGTCGGTCTGCTCGAGCGCTCGCGCTGGCACTCCGCATCCACGGAAACGACGTTCGGCCGCCGGCACGTTCCGAACGTGCCGACCGAGGAGGTGTTCACCACGCCGGACTACCGGCGCACGCAGGGAATGGTGCGCTCGACGCTGCCGCTGGCGCTGCCCGGGAACATCATCCGCGACCTCGAGATGCGCTTTGACGGCGGCAGGGTCGTCGAGGTGAAGGCGTCAACGGGCGAGGACTACGTGCGCACGCAGATCGAGTCGGACGAAGGTGCGGCCCGGCTGGGCGAGGTCGCGCTCGTCGACGGGACGTCCCGCGTCGGCGAGACGGGGCACATCTTCTTCAACACGCTGTTCGACGAAAACGCGACATGCCACATTGCGTACGGCCGTGGGATCGGGTACTGCGTCGAGGGAGCTGAAGAGCTTGACGACGACGCGCAGCTGGAAGCGGGCATCAACCAGTCGTCGGTGCACACGGACTTCATGATCGGCGGCCCCGACGTGGAGGTCGACGGCCTCGACGCGGGCGGCGCGGTAACGCCGATCATTCGCGGCAACGATTGGCAGCTGACCTAGGGGCCTGTCCGGAAAATGAACCAGGGCGCCTGACAGGCGTCACGGGCCGCGATGCTGCGTCCTCGGCGTCGCCGATATGCCTGCATATCGGCGACGCCTGCGTCCTTGCCTCCCGGCCCGTGCCGCGTGTCATCATCACGCTGCGCGCTGCCGCGTCCTCGGTCGCGCCATAGCTACGGCTATGGGCGCTCCCCTGCGTCCTTGCATCGCTTGGTGCTAGTGACCCAGAAGCTCGGAAGCATTACTGGACGGGGCACTAGCTCTGCGTCAGCTCTATACAGGCCGACGCAGCGTGTGTGCGCCGTCGTCGAGGTGGATCGTCACCTCGTCGAGGCCGTAAAGCGCCAGCCACCTCTCGACGGCGCTCAGCACCTGTGGCGCCGCGTGGTTCGTGCGCTCCGGCACCTCGACCTGCCACGCACCGTCGCACTCTACGAGCTCGACGTGGAAGCGGCCGAAGAGCTCCTGCGTCAGGGACGTGGCGCTGTCGACGTCCGGCAGCTCGACGCGAATCGGCGCCATCGCCTACTCCGCCTGGTCCGCGCGCGTCCAATCGCCGTTCACGTGCAACGCAGACGCGGCGGCGCGAATCTCGGCGGGCGTCTCGCGGGTTCCGACGACCTCCTCGGCGAGCAGATGAATTCGCCGCCGCTGGTTTCGAGCCGCGCGGCGGAGGATCTCGAATGCCTGGTTGGGCTCGAGCCCGAGTCGCTCGGCGAGGACGCCCTTCGCCTGCTCGATCACGATCCGCGACTCGAGCGCCTGTTCGAGCTGGCGGTTGCGCTCCGCGAGCAGCTGCACGAGGGCGACGAGTGCGGACGTCGGCCGGGCGGCACCATCGGCACCCTTGCGAACTGCACTCACTGCAGAACGCCCTGGTCGCCGATCACTGCGGCGACCGCCGCGGTCAGTGTCGGCTCGATGCGGAACGCGCGCACCAGGCCCGTGATCTCGAACACTTTCAGGATTCGCCGGTCGCTCGAGACAAGCACGAGATCCCCGCCGCGGGCGTCGAGCCGCGTCAGCGTCTTGAGCAACACGCCGAGCACGGTCGAGTCGATAAACGCGGCGCCTGCAAGGTCGACGACGATACGGCGGGCGCCGGCGGCGGTGAGCTCCGACAGTTCCTCCTCGAGCTGCGGTGCCGTGAAGAGGTCGACCTCGCCGGCGATCGAGAGGATGTATGCGTCGTCGGCGAGATGTGCGGAGCTGATGCGGAAATCGGTGACGGACATGCGGACTTGGTCGAACGTATCCGACTCGCACGACCGGAGATGAGCGTCTTCCTAAGGTTCCGTGAAGGTTTGCTTACACGCCCGCGAGGGCGTAGCCGACGCCGCGCACGGTGACGAGCCGCTCCGGCCGGGCAGGGTCATGCTCGAGCTTGCGCCGCAGGTTCACGATGTGCGCATCGACCGCGCGTTCGCCGCCTGTGTAATCGGTCTCCCAGAGGTATCGCGCGAGCTCGCCGCGCGAGAACGCCCGTCCCGGACTCGTCGCGAGCAGCGTCAGCAGCCGGAACTCGGACGGCGTCAGATGCACACGCTCCCCGTCCACGCGTACCTCGTGCTGCGACAGGTCCAGCTCGACGTCGCCCGCGCGGAGGACGTCGCGTCGCGACCGGTCGAGTTCGCGACGCCGGAGCAGCGCCCGCACGCGGCTGACGAGCTCCGCGAGCGAGAACGGCTTCGTCACGTAGTCGTCGGCGCCGAGCTCGAGCCCGAGCACGCGGTCGACCTCGCCGCCGCGCGCGCTGAGCATGAGGATCGGCACGTCGCCCTCCGCGCGCAGCTGCCGGCAGACCTCGCGTCCCGAGAGGCCGGGCAGCATCACGTCGAGGACGATGACGTCCGGCGAGCGCTCCCGCGCAAGCTGCAGCGCCTCCGAGCCGTCGCGGGCACTCAGCACCTCGAAGCCTTCCCGCTCGAGCGTGAAGCCGACGGAATCGAGGATCGTCGGCTCGTCGTCGACGACGAGGATGCGCGTCACACCACGAGCCTTACCCCGGGGACCGTTACCGCTACCGTCGTCCCCTCGCCCGGCCTGCTCTCGAAGGTGAGGTGCCCGCCGAGCGCGTTGACCGACTCCTGGGCGATCGCGAGCCCGAGTCCCGAACCGCCGGTTTCGGAGTCGCCGCGGTAGAAGCGGCGGAACACGTGCTTCTGGTGCTCGGCCGCGATTCCGACGCCGGAATCCGAGACGTGGATCACGACCCGGGCTCGGTCGACGAGCCGAGCTGAGAACGAGATTCGCCCCCGCCGCGTGTGCCGGGATGCATTCGCCGCGAGATTGGCCAGCACTTGTCCGAACAGATCGCGATGCGTCAGCACGCCGATGTCCTCGGGACACTCGACGACGACCTCGACCCCCACGGCGGGCAACGCGTCGGCCGCTGCCTCCGCAAGCAGCGGCTCCAGGGGCAGCAGCTCGAGCCGCGGCGGCTCGCCGCCCCGCTCGGCGCGGGCGAGGACGAGCAACGCGCTCGAGAGCCGCCCGAGCCGCGCGACGTCGCGCTGCAGGTGGGCGAGGAAGCGGTCGCGCTGCGCCGGGTCGTCCTTCGCCCCGAGTTGCAGTGCCTCAACCGCGTTCGAGATCGCGGCCACCGGCGTCTGCAGCTCGTGCGCCGCATTCGCGATGAACTCGCGCTCGGCGGCCTCGCGCCGCTCGCGCTCGGCGACGTCCAGGAAGACGGCGACGGCGGCGACGACGTTGCCCTCCTCATCGTGGATCGGTCTCGCGCTCGCCTCGATGAGCATCCGGGTCCCGTCACCACGGACGTACTCGATCGTTTCGCTCTGGACGGTTTCGCCGTGTACCGCGCGTGCAAGCGGCCACTCCTCGGGCACAAGAGCGTCACCGTACGGATGGAACCCGCGGATGAACCGGTAGTCGGCAATGCTCTCGATCGACGGCATCGCCTGGCGCGTGATCCGCTCGACCTCGGCGTTCGCGAGCAGGATGCGTCCCGACGGCGCCTCCGCGACGATGAGAGCGACCGGGAGCTGCGCGAAGATCCGCTCGAGCCGGGCGAGCTCCTGTTCGGCGTCGGCGGCCCGCTCGAGATCGACGCTCTCGCGAGTCATCGGGCTCAGACTGCCAGAGACAGCCTCTGAACGCGAAAGGGCGCCGAAGCGCCCCTTTCGCTCGAGTGGAACCTGTGGCTACGGGTTCGTCGGCGGAACCGCGTTCTTGTCGGTGACCTTGTTCGCGTCCGACGCGGAGATCGGCGCGCCGGCCGCACGCGCCGCCTTGATCGCCGCCTTCGCGGCTTCCACGGCCTGGTGCACCTCTGCGCGTCCGGCCTGGAACGTCGAGCGCACCTGCTGCTCGGCCTGCTTCAGTGCATCCCGGTCGGCCTTGGTGCCGGCCTTGGCCGTTCGGGCAGCTTGGAGGTCGCTGTGCAACTGCTGCCAGTCGGCCTGCATCACTGCGTGCTTCGCCTGGAAGTCGGACTTCAGCTGCTGCCAGTCGGCCGTGATCGCCGCCTTCGCCTGGTCCTTGTTTCCGGGCTTGACGAGCGCCGCGTCGCTCTGGAGCTTCTGCGCGTCCGCCAGCAGCGTGTCGTGCGCCGACTGGAAGTCGGCCTGCAGCTTCGCGAGATCCGCGTTGACCGCGTCGAGCGAGCCGCCCGCAAGTGCGACCGGCGCGAACGACGCGACGAGTCCCGCAGCAATTGCCACGATCTTCAGCTTCATCTGTGCCGCATCCTTTCGAAGGGGGTGGACTCCGAAATATCGGCATCCGAAGCAGCCGGCTTGAGGGCCTAGGATGGCCTGTCGATGGTCGCGATCTCGGGAACCACGGCGCTCGACGCGCTGCTGACGGTCTCGATCGTCATCCCGCTCGTGATCCTCGCTGTCGTCGTGTTCTTCTTCTTTCGCGCTGCCCGCCGCGAGGATGCGCGGGAACAGGCTTCGCCCTATAAGTCGCGCCCATCTGATAGAGAATCCCCGTGATCACGGTCACGCAGCTCCGGGCTTTCCTGGCCGTCGCCCGCGCGGGGGGCGTCCAGGCCGCGGCCGAGCAGCTGCACGTGAGCCAGCCGTCGGTCTCGGCCGCGCTCTCCGCGCTCGCGCGTGAGCTCGGCGCGGAGCTCCTCGAGCGCGAGGGCCGCGGCGTCCGCCTGACCGAGGCCGGAACCGCGTTCGAGCCGTACGCCGCCCAGGTGCTCGGACTGCTCGACCGGGGCAGGGAGGCGGCGCTCGAAGCCGACGGCGAGCGGCGCGCGCGGATCCGCGTGATCTCCGTCCACACCGCCGGCGAGTACCTGCTGCCGCCGCTGATCCAGGCCTACCGGGAGCTCGAGCCCGGCGCCGAGATCCTGCTGGAGATCGCCAACAGCGAGACCGTGCTCGAACGGCTGGCCTCCCATCGGGCCGACCTCGGCATCGGCGGCAGTCCGAACGTGCGGGACATCGTCGGCGAGCCGTTCCTCGACAACGAGCTGGTCGTCGTGGGCCGCGAGGTCCCGGAGGATCTCGGCAAGGTCACGTGGCTACTCCGCGAGCCCGGGTCGGGCACGCGCGCCGCGACCGAGCGTTTCCTCGCCGAGCGAAAGCTCGAGCCCCCCGAGCGCCTGACGCTCGGCTCGAACGGCGCGATCAAGCGCGCGCTCGGGATCGGTCTCGGCGTCACGCTGATCTCGGCCCACGCCGTCGCCCGCGAGCTCCGCGACGGCCAGCTCGTGCAGATTCCCGCCCGCGGCACCTGGTTCGTGCGGCGCTGGAACGTGCTGCTCGCGCGCACGCTGCCGCCGAGACCCGCCGTGCAGGCGTTCCGCGACTTCCTCCACTCCGAGGCCGCACGGGAAGCGATAGAACAGGCTCTATAGCTCGAACGCGAATTTGACTTTGTTTCCTATCCCAGCATCTCATACGCTCGCAGGATGTTCGAGGCGGGCGTCAAGGAATACCGCGAGCGCTACTGGACGCCCGACTACGAGCCACGCGACACCGACATCCTCGCGGCCTTCCGGCTGACGCCCCAGCCCGAGGTCACCGCAGAGGAGGTGGCCGCCGCCGTGGCGGCCGAATCCTCCACTGGAACATGGACCGCGGTGTGGACCGACCGGCTGACCACGCTCGAGCGCTACCAAGCACGTGCCTATGCGCTCGAGCGTGTCCCCGGTCCCGAGGAGCAGTACATCGCCTACGTCGCATACCCGCTCGACCTCTTCGAGGAGGGCTCTGTGGTCAGCCTGGCAGCGTCGATCACCGGCAACGTCTTCGGATTCAAGGCCCTGCGCGCGCTGCGGTTGGAAGACCTGCGCATCCCGGTTGCCTACGTGAAGACGTTCCAGGGTCCGCCGAACGGGATCCAGGTCGAGCGCGACATCCTCAACAAGTACGGCCGGCCGCTACTCGGCGCGACGCTGAAGCCGAAGCTCGGCCTCTCCGCGAAGAACTACGGCCGCGCGTGCTTCGAGCTGCTACGCGGCGGCCTCGACTTCACGAAGGACGACGAGAACATCACGTCGCAGCCGTTCATGCGCTGGCGCGACCGCTTCTCGTTCGTGATGGAGGCCGTGCGTAAAGCGGAAGAGGAGACCGGCGAGCGCAAGGGGCATTACCTGAACGTCAGCGCGCCGGACGTCGAGCAGATGCTCGAGCGCGCGGAAACGGCCAAGGCGTTCGGTTCGCCGATCATCATGCACGACTATCTCGTCGGCGGCTTCGCCGCGCACCAGACGCTTGCGAACTGGTGCCGGCGGAACGGAATGCTGTTGCACGTGCACCGCGCGCTGCACGCAGTGATCGACCGGCAGAAGTCGCACGGGATCCATTTCCGCGTGCTCGCCAAGTGGCTGCGCCTCGCCGGCGGAGACCACCTGCACGCGGGCACGGTCGTCGGCAAGCTCGAAGGCGACCGCGACGCGACGCTCGGCGTGATCGACCTCCTGCGCGAGGACTTCATCCCCGCCGACACGAGCCGCGGCGTCTACTTCGACCAGGAGTGGGCTTCGCTGCCCGGCGTCTTCCCCGCGGCATCCGGCGGGATCCACGTCTGGCACATGCCCGCGCTCGTCGAGATCTTCGGGGACGACGCCATCTTTCAGTTCGGCGGCGGCTCGGCGGGGCATCCGCAGGGCAGCCGCGCGGGAGCGCACGCGAACCGCGTCGCGCTCGAGGCTTGCGTGCAGGCCCGCAATGAGGGTCGCGATCTTGCGGAGGAAGGGGATGACATTCTCGAGCGCGCCGCCCGCCATTCGCCCGAGCTGCGGGCGGCGCTCGACACGTGGCGCGAGATCCGTTTCGACTTCGACACGGTCGACACGCTCGACCCGGTGCCGGCGTGAGGCTGGAGACGTTTTCTTATCTCCCCGAGCTCTCCGCGTCGGAGGTGGAGGCGCAGGTTCGCTCGATCCTCGACCGCGACCTCGTCGTCGCGATCGAGCACACGCGGCGCGTCGATCCACGCGACCACTACTGGACGCTTTGGAAGCTGCCGCTGTTCGACGTCCGCGATTCCGACCTCGTGCTGGAGGCGATTCAGGACTGCCGCCGCGTGAACCCCGGGGACTACGTGCGCGTGAACGGCTACGACTCGAAGCGTCAGGGGCAGGTCAGCTCGTTCGTCGTCTACCGACCTGCAGCGGCGGCGGACGCGTGAGCGTGCTCACGCGGCCGCGGGAAGGGGGACTCGGGGGAACCGAGAGGCTCCCCCTTGCGCTGCACGGCGGATTCTCCGCGGTGCAGCGGAGGAAGGCCGCGTGATGCCGCGCCCGATCATGCTCGGCATCGTCGGCGACTCGGGCTCGGGCAAGACGACGATCACCCGCGGGCTCGTGCGCGTGCTCGGCGAGGAGATGGTCACGCATTTCTGCACTGACGACTATCACCGCTACGACCGGCGCCAGCGCGCCGAGCGCGGGATCACGCCGCTACATCCCGACTGCAACTACCTCGACATCCTCACGCAGCACCTCGGGCACCTCCGCGCGGACGAAGCGGTCCTCAAGCCTGTCTACCGCCACTCGGACGGGACCTTCGGCCCTCCCTCGTATCTCTCCCCGAGCCGCTTCGTCGTCGCGGAGGGGTTGCATGCGTTCGCGACCGCGGATCTGCGCGGGATGTTCGACGTTCGCGTCTACCTCGATCCACCGGAGGAAATCCGGCGCCGCTGGAAGGTCGCGCGCGACTGCTCGCGCCGCGGCTACAGAACAGACGAGGTGCTCGCCGAGCTCGACCGGCGCGAGCCCGACTCGGAATCGTTCATCCGTCCGCAGCGTTACCACGCCGATGTCGTCGTCTCCTTCCGTCCGGGTGCGTCGGACGAGGCGGAGAAGCTCGACGCGCGCCTCTTCCTGCGCGACACGCTCCCGCATCCCGATCTTTCGGGTGTGGTCGAGCAGGGAGAGGCGCATGGGTTGACGCTCGCCGAGCGGCCCGGCGGGCAGGAGCTGTGCGTGCCGGGCGCGATTCCGCCCGGCCACGCGGCGGTGCTCGAGGAGGCGATCTGGGAGCGGATGCACTTCGCGAGCCACCTGCGCGAGCAGCGGCTGGGCGAGTTCGTGATCGGCACCGAGCTGCACCGCTCGAACGCGCTTTCGCTCGTACAGCTCTTGATCCTGTACCACCTCGTCACCGCGCGGGCCGTCGTCTCTCTCGGCGGCCGGACCGTGCGCACGCTCGAGGAGCTGGCCGGCGACACCGCCGCGCCGCTCCAGGTCTCCGGCTGAGCCGGATTCACCAGGCCGTACCCGACGGCCTCCGAGCGCGTTTATAGGTTGAGAAGCGTAAATCTCCGGAGGAAGGCACGAGGGTATGGACGGCGCACCACTGCCGCGCAGGTCGCGCGTCGGGCGTCGGTGAGCGAGTACGACCTCCTCATCGACCGGCGCGAGCCCGACGTCGGTGTCGTCGAGCTGAAGGGAGAGCACGACGAGTACACGGCGTCGAGACTCGCGAGAGAGATCCACTCGCTGCTCGATCTCGGGCTGCACGTCGTCGTGGACCTCCGCGGAGCGACGTTCCTCGGCGCGACGAACGTCGGTGTTGTGCTGTCCGGTCACATGAGCGCAGAGCAGCGAGGCCGCAGGCTCGTCCTGCTGCTCGACGACTCGACCGGGCCGGCGGTTCAGCGCCTGTTCGAGCTGACGCGTCTCGGCACGATCGTCCCTGCGTTCTCGAACCGCGCCGACGCACTGGCGGCCATCCGGGCCGTGCCCGAGCGGCGCTCTGGTACGGAGCGCCGTTCAGCGCACGAGCGCCGGGCGCGCAGTGAGCGCGGCGACGTGAGCGAGCGGCGGTCCGGAACGGATCGCCGTTCCGGGCTCGACAGGCGCGCGTCCGAGTATTCCTAGCCGGCGGCCGTCGCCGCACGCTCGAGCCCGTCGAGCGCCTCGCGTTCGACGTTCGCCAGCCGCTCCTCGTGTCCGTAGATCGCGAGCGCGGCGGAGAGGGAGAGCGCGAGGACGCGGGCGCGAAGCAACTGTTCGTCGGTGACCGGCCCGTACGTGCGCAGGACGTCCGCGCGACCCGCCGGCGGCACGAAGCTCCACACGAGCTGCAGGTCGACCGAG
>WNEY01000559.1_pt1 | contig 23808 bp, 17 predicted proteins | sample 5400531 | NCBI WGS metagenome assembly WNEY01 (sample SAMN13153338, study PRJNA577476) | soil metagenome | isolation source: 200 cm saprolite under Douglas fir tree site 1 | place: USA:California | collected 2015-04-18
GGACTGACATTTCCCGCCGCGCACGCCATCGTGCAGGAAATCTTTACGGCGTTGCTCTTTGCGGCCAAACCACGCTACATGCATTGGATGGAACAAGCGAAACGCGAACTCCAACTACGAATCTGACAAAGTCGAACTAGTCCCTAGTCCCTAGTCCCTACTGATTCAGATCCACCCAGACACTCTTGACCTGCGTGTAGTGCTCGAGCGCGTGCATGCTCATCTCCCGCCCGAAACCGCTCTGCTTGTAGCCGCCGAACGGCGCCGCCGTGTCGTAGACGTTATAGGTGTTGATCCAGACCGTGCCGGCCTGGAGCTTGCGCGCCACGTAGTGCGCCTTCTTGATGTCCTTCGTCCACACGGCCGCTGCGAGCCCGTAGCTCGAGTCGTTCGCGCGAGCGATCGCTTCGTCGACGTCGGCGAACTCGATGGCGGCGAGCACCGGTCCGAAGATTTCCTCGCGCGCGATCGTCATAGCCGGCGTGACGCCGTCGAACACGGTCGGCTGCAGAAAATACCCCTTGCCGGTGCCGATGTCGGCGCGTCCGCCGCCGGCGACGAGCTGCGCGCCTTCCTTCTTCGCGATCTCGATGTAGCGGAGATCGTTCTCGAGCTGCTTCTTCGACGAGATCGCGCCCAGCCGCGTCTTCGGGTCCAGCGGGTCGCCGGGCACCATCTTCTTCGCGCGGGCGGCGACCTTGTCGATGAACTCGCTCTTGATCGACTTGTCGACGAGCAGCCGCGATCCGGCGGCGCAGACCTCGCCCTTGCCGTAGAAGATGCCGGTCGTCGCGCCGCGGATGGCCGCGTCGAGATCGGCGTCGGGGAACACGATGTTCGGTGACTTGCCACCCAGCTCCAGCGTGATCTTCTTCAGCGTCGCCCCCGATCCCTTCATGATCCCCTTGCCGGTGGAGGTATCGCCCGTGAACGCGATCTTGTCGATGCCCGGATGCTCGACAATCATCTGGCCGACCTTCGAGCCCGGGCCCGTGATGATGTTGATCACGCCGGCGGGCACGCCCACCTCCTGCGCGACCTCGGCGAGGGCCAGCGCCGTCAGCGGCGTCTGGCTGGCCGGCTTGATGATCACGGTGTTGCCGCAGGCGAGCGCCGGCGCGACTTTCCACGCGGTCAGCAGCAGCGGGAAATTCCACGGCACGATGGCGGCGACCACGCCGATCGGCTCGCGCAGCGTGTAGGTGAGGTAGTTGCCCTTCACCGGGATCGTCTCGCCGTGAATCTTGTCTGCCCACCCCGCGAAGTACTGAAAGCACTCGGCGGCCGCCGGCACCTCGATGTGCCGCGACTCGAAGATCGGCTTGCCGTTGTGGAGCGTCTCGAGCCGCGCGATCTCGTCGGCTTTCTCCATCAGCTTCTCGCCGATCTTCCACGCGAGCTTCCCGCGATCGCGCGCCGACAGGATGCCCCACGGGCCGTCGAACGCCGCCCGCGCGGCCGCGACGGCGGCGTCCACGTCGCTCTGCTCCGCCGACGCGACCTCGGCAATCACCTCCTCGGTCGCCGGGTTGACGACTTCGATCGTCTTCCCGCCCGCCGCGTCGCGCCACTCGTTGTTGATGAAGAGCTGCTTCCGCATCACGGCTGTCGTTGTCATAGGTCCTCAAAAGCAATCCACGAAATCACGAAACCCACGAAACCCACGAACAACATGAGACCACGAAACACACGAAATCGCGAGACCCACGAACAACCACGAAGCCACGAAAGACACGAAATCGCGAGGACCCCCACGAACAACCACGAAGCCACGAAGCCACGAAAGACACGAAAGACACGAAAGACACGAAAAGAATAGATCCGTTTCGTGTGTTTCGTGAGGTTCGTGTGTTTCGTGAGATTCGTGTGTTTCATGAGGTTCGTGCGTTTCGGGTGGTCGTCAGTTGCGTGTGTTTCGTGCGTTTCGTGAGTTCGTGTGGTCGTGCGTTTCGTGAGCTGTTCTTTGTCGTGCTCTCTTCGTGTCTTCGTGGTTGCCTCTTGTTTCAGGACGCTGTCTCCCCGGGCTTGAGCTCCAGCACCTGGACGCCGCGCGCGGCGACCAGCTCGCGCAGCTTCGCGGGCGTGCCGGTCAGCGCGGGGAACGTGCCGTAGTGCATCGGCACGACCTGTTTGACGCCCAGCAGCTCGCACGCCTTGGCTGCCTGCTCCGGGCCCATCGTGTAGAGATCCCCAATCGGAAGGAATGCGATCGTCGGCGCGTACAGCTCGCCGATGAGACGCATGTCGCCGAAGATGGACGTGTCCCCCGAGTAGTAGATCGTGAGACCGTCCTCGAACGTCACGACGTAGCCGGTCGCAACGCCGAGGTAGATGATCCGGCCGTCCTCCTCGACCGAGCTGCTGTGCATCGCCGGCACCATCGTGATCGACAGCCCCAGCGCCCTCAGCGTCCCGCCCGGGTTCATGCCGGTCACATGCTGCAGCCCCTTCCCCCGCAGCCACACCGACACTTCATGAGGCGCCACGACCTGCGCACCGCTCGACCGGCCGATCGACACGGCGTCGCCGGTGTGATCGCTGTGCGCATGCGTGATCAGGATCAGATCGAGCGCGCCCAGCTTCTTCGCTGACTCCGGGCTGCTCGGATTGCCCGTCACCCACGGATCGAACAGAATCTTTTTTCCGCCCGGCGACTGCAGCAGGAACGTCGCATGGCCGAGCCAGGTGATCGCGAGGGCGCCGCCTGATCTGGTCATGCTCGCTCTCACTGCGGCGTGGGCCGGGTAAGGCTGGCGGCGCGGGTGGGGAAAAACAAGCGCTCTCGCCCCTGACCCACCTGACCCACCTGACCCACCTGACCTACCAGGCCTACCTGACCTACCAGGCCTACTGCTCTGTCCTCACGTACTCGAAATCGATCGGCTGCTGATTGATGCCGCGGCGGGGCGGCGCGATGTAGTTCGCGAACTTCCCGGGCTCGTACACCGGCTTGTCCATGATGCTGAGAAGGTACTCGGTGTCGGAGGGCGCCGGCAGCCATTCGTGCTTCCGCTTCTCGAACTGCTCCGCGGTCAGCGGCACCCCGTTCGGATCGAAGTGGAAGCCGGAGTACATCCCGATGTGCCGGTTGAACTTTCGATCCGGGAGCCGCAGCCGATCCGACATGCCGTGCTGCTCGAGGATCCGGTTCCAGCGGGCGACGCCCGCGGCGCAGTCGCCGACGTACCAGTCGCGCAGCACCTCGTTCAGGGCGTTGCGCATCAGCACATCCTTCGTCACCGGCCTGCCGCCCTCGAAGAACTCCATGTTGTAGTACGCGTTCTTGACGATGTGCTCGTCGAAGGTGTCTTCCTTGGCGCGCCCTTTGAGACCGTTGGCGAAATACGACGCCGCGTTGCTCGACACCTCGCTGCCGTGGAGATCGAGGCTGAGGCTGAACCACTGGTTGAGATGTTTCTGGATGGTCGGGATGTCGATCCCGCCGATCTTCCGCACGTCCCCGGAGTAGCCCGCCTGCTTCATCAACTGGCACGTGCGCTCGAGGATCCGTGCGATGCCGGTCTCGCCGACGAACATGTGGTGCGCCTCTTCGGTGAGCATGAACCGCGTCGTGCGCGACAGCGGGTCGAGCGAGCTCTCGGACAGCGACATCAGCTGCGACTTGCCGTCGCGATCGGTGAACATCGTGAACATGAAGAAGTCGAGCCAGTTGTCGATCGGCTCGTTGAACGCTTCGAGGATGCGTGGCTTGTCGCGGTTGCCGCTCTGCCGCTCGAGCAGCTCCTCCGCCTCGTCGCGGCCGTCGCGGCCGAAGTACGAGTGCAGCAGGTACACCATCGCCCACAGGTGGCGCCCTTCTTCGACGTTCACCTGAAACAGATTCCGCAGGTCGTACATGCTCGGACACCGCTGGCCGAGCAGCCGCTGCTGCTCCACGCTCGCCGGCTCGGTGTCGCCCTGCGTCACGATCAGGCGGCGGAGCTGATTACGGAATTCGCCCGGCACTTCCTGCCAGACCGGCTGGCCGAAGAAGTCGCCGAAGCCGATGCGCCGGTCGGGCGTGGGATCGGCGAGGAAGATGCCCCAGCGGTATTCCGGGAGCTTCACGTACTCGAAGTGGGCCCATCCGTCCGGATCGACGCTCGTCGCGGTGCGCACGTAGACCTGGTGATAATCCTGGAACCCCTGCGGTCCCATGTCGCGCCACCACTGGATGTACTTCGGCTGCCAGTGCTCGAGCGCGCGCTGCAGGCGCTTGTTGCTTGACAGGTTGACGTTGTTGGGGATTTTCTCGGCGGAGATCATGACGCCTCGCTGTCCTGTGTGTCGTTCTTATGTGCGCTTCCAATCGAACTCGGGCCGGCCCTGCTGCCCGTACACCTTCAGCGCGCCTTTTTCGCCGACGGCGTTCGGCCGCTGGAAAATCCAGTTCTGCCAGGCGGTGAGCCGCCCGAAAATCTTCGTCTCCATCGTCTCCGGGCCGGCGAACCGCAGGTTGGCTTCGAGGCCGGTCATCGCGTCGGGCGAGAAGGCGGCGCGCGCCTCGACGGTGAGCCGCACCTCGTCGTCCCAGTCGATTTCGTCGGGCGCGAAGGTGACGAGGCCGGCCTCTTCCGCGTCGGCCGCGTTGAACGGCCCGTCGTGCGCGAGCAGCTCCTCCACCTTCGCGGCGTCGGACAGAAAACGCGTCTGCAGCCGCGTGAGGCCGTTGCTCATCGGCAGCGGCCCGCCGTTCATCGGCGACAGCGCGACGACGTTTTCTTCGTTGTCGTCGTGGAACATGTAGGAGCGATCGGCGGCCAGCGCGAGCTCGAAGAGCGAGCCGGCGAATGCGGAACCCGGCTCGATGAGCGCGAAGAAGCTGCGCGCGGTGAGGTCGAGCCGCTTCAGCGTGCGCTTCATGAAGTGGATGATCTCGCGCACGAGCCAGTGCGACCGATGCGCGACGATCGTCGCGTCGATGGCGAGCACGGCCTCCCGATCGCCCTCCGTGCGAATGACGATCGTACCGACCTCCGGCTCGTTCACGCGCAGCCGCAGCAGCGCATCGTCGAGCTCGCGGAAGGCGCGCAGCGGCCAGAATTGATCGCCCGCCTTGAGAATCTCGTCAGGCGTCGACGGCTGGGGGCCGCTCGGCGCCTGGACCGTGAGCTCCGCGGTCCGCTTGCCGCGATTGATGGTCACCGTGACCGCCGAGTACGTGAGCGATGATTCGGTGACCGTCGGGTTCAAGGGGTTCAGCGCGATGCCCGGGCCGCCGGCCCCCCGATCGGACGCGGCCGCGAGCGCTCGCGCGCGCTTCTGCACCGCGTCCTTGAACTGACTCGTCGGATACACGGCGTCGACGAGCCGCCACTCGACCGCGCGTTTGCCTTTGACCCCTTCGACGAGCGTGCTGAAGACGTCGGCGAGGTCGCGTCGCACGCGGCGCTTGTCGACCACGCGCGTGAGGCCGCCGGTGCCCGGCAGCACGCCGAGCAGCGGCGCTTCCGGCAGGCTCACCGCGGAATTGCCGTCGTCGACGAGGAGAATTTCGTCGCAGGCGAGCGCCAGCTCGTAGCCGCCGCCGGCGCAGACGCCGTTCAGCGCGGCGAGAAACCTCAGGCCCGAGTTCGCGCTGGCGTCCTCGATCGCCAGCCGCGTCTCGTTCGTGAACTTGCAGAAGTTCACCTTCGCGCCGTGCGACGAGCCGCGCAGCATCATGATGTTCGCTCCGGCGCAGAAGATCCGTTCCTTCAGCGACGAGACGATCACGGTGCGGATCTCGGGGTGCTCGAAGCGCAGCCGCTGGATGGCGTCGGCGAGCTCGATGTCGACCCCCAGGTCGTACGAGTTCATCTTCAGCTTGTAGTCCTGCGACAAACCCGCATCCTCGCGTACGTCCATCGAGAGCGTGGCGATCGGGCCGTCGAAGGTGAGCTTCCAGTGCCTGTAGCGGTCGGGGTGTGTGTCGAAAGTGATCATTGAAATTGAACGCTCGTTCAAATACTTTAGAGCTGTGGCAACGAGCGAGTCAACCCTTTCCGTCCCTCGCGTGCCGAAGCCCGGCCGTGACAAGCGCCGGCGGAAGCGCCCGCGCAACGCCGACCCGCAGGCGTCGACGCGCGTGGACATCATGAAGAGCGCCGCCGCCGCGTTCCGCCGCCTCGGCTATCACGGCGCCACCGTCGAACAGATCGCCGCGGCGCTGCACATGAAGAAGGGCAACCTCTACTACTACTTCAAGAACAAAGAGGAAATCCTGTTCGCGTGCCACCAGTACTCGCTCGATCGGCTGATGCAGCTGCTGCACGAGGTTCAACACAGCGGCCTCACCGCCGACCGGAAACTGCGCCGCCTGATCGACGCGTTCGTCCACACGATCCTCGACGAGCTGCACGGCACCGCACTGCTCTTCGATCTCGAGGCGCTGTCGCCGGCGCATCTCAAAGCCGTCATCGTGCGGCGCGACGAATTCGATCACGGCGTCCGGCAGGTGCTCGAGGAGGGGATGGCGGGCGGCGTCTTCGCGCAGGGCGACCCGAAGCTGCTCGCCTTCGCCATGTTCGGGGCGGTGAACTGGATTCCGCGGTGGTTCAATCCCGAGGGTCCGGCGACCTCCCAGGAGATCGCCGATCGGTTTGCGGACTATCTGATCGCGGGGCTGCGCGCCGGCCTGTGACGCTCGCGCAGAAAGCCTGTCACGAAATGCGACGTTCAAAATGCGGGTTTCTTCACAGGCGCTTCAGACGGAGCGATACATCACGACATGCGCAGCGCGCGGATCGGATTCAGCCGCACGATCCGCAGCGCCGGCACGAGCGTCGCAACTGCGCCGACTCCCAGCACGGCGCCGGCGGCCACCGCGAACGTGAGCGGATCCCCGACCGTCACGCCCCATACCAGATGCGCGAGCGTCCGCGCCGCGAGGCGCGCCGCGACGACGCCGATCAGCACGCCGATCGCGGCGAGCGCCAGGCCGGGGAGCGCCGCGCTCACGATCGCCTGCCCCGACGTCGCGCCCAGCGCGATCCGGATCCCGAGCTCCCGCCGCCGCTCCGCCACGGACGTCGCGACCAGGCCGTAGAGGCCGATCGCCGCGAGCAGCAGCGCGAGGCCCGCGAGCGTGCCGAGCAGGAGCGCCTGCGCGCGCTGTGGCGCGACGGCTTCCGACCGCACCTCGTCAAAGGTCCGGAATGTCGCGAACGGCAGCAGGGGATCGATCGACTCGATGGCGCGCTGCATGTCGCCGACGATGCCCGGCTGCGGCGCCTGCAACCGCACGAACCAGCTCGGCGAGAACCACGTGTGCACCATCTTCAGCATGGCGTCGCTGGTCTGCGACGCCGGAATGTAGACAGCCGGGGTCGGCGCCACGGGCCCGAGATTCCCGAAGTTCGCCTTCTGTTGAATATCGCCCACGACACCAACGACGGTGCGCGCACCGGACGCGATCGCCTGGCGGCCGATGACGTCCTCGTCGCGCGAGTAGCGCTTGACGAACGCTTCGTTGACCACCATCACGCGCGCCGCATTCGCGCCGTCCGCGTCGGTGAACACACGGCCGCGCGCCACCGGAATGCGCAGCGTCTCGAAGTAGCCGAGCGTGACGTAGGTCATGTTCATGATGCCGATGGAATCGGCGCCCGGCTTGGCGCTCACCCATCGCCCGCCGACGTTCAGCGCGCGCTCGTACGGGAGGGTCAGCGCGGCCGCGGCGCTCTCCACGCCGGCCACCTGCCGCATCCGCGACAGGCTCTCGTCGAACAGCCGGTTGACGGCGCCCGTCGACTGGTAGCGGGCGTCCTGCAGCGAGAGCGTCGCCGTCATCACGTTCGTGCCGTCGAATCCGGCGCGCAAGTTCATGAGCTCGCCGAACGAGCGAATCAGGAGTCCCGCGCCGACGAGCAGCACGACGCCCAGCGCGACCTCCACGACGACCAGCGCGCGGCGCGGCCAGGCGCGCGCGGCGCCGGCGATCGAGGCGCTGCCCGCGTCGACGAGCGTCGCGCGGAGATTCACGCGGCTCGCCTGCACAGCCGGCACCAGGCCGAACACGAGACTCGTGCCGAGCGCAATCGCCGCGCTGATCGCGAGCACACGCCCGTCGAGACCGACTTTGCTCTGCGTGACGCCGAACGCGTCCTGCAGCAGCGACGCGAACAGGCGCGACGCCGCGTAGCCGAGCGCGGTGCCGGCGCCGCCGCCGAGCACGGCGAGCACGACGCTTTCGGTCAGCAACTGGCGCAGGATCGCCGCGCGGCCGCCGCCGAGCGCGATCCGTGTCGCGATCTCCGGCGCGCGCGTCACGCCGCGCGCCATCAGCAGGCCGGCGATGTTGACGCAACCGATCAGCAGCACCACGCCAACGGCGGACCATAAAATCAAGATCGGCTGACGCACGCCGTCGGTCTGGCCGCGCTGCAGCGGAATGATCTGCTCGCGCACGGGACGTGTGGCCGCGCGATAGAGATCGTCGATCGCCGCCTGCGCGACGCCGGCCACCTCGGCGTCTGCCTGCGCCCACGACGCGCCGGGCTTCAGCCGCGCGATGATTTCGTAGTTCTGCCCGCCGCCCTCGCACGTCCGGCACGGCCGCACCGGCGTCCAGACGTCCACGGGTCCGCCGCTCGTAAAGCCGTCGGGCATCACGCCGACGATGGTGTGCGGCTCGCCGCGTAGCGTGATCGATCGCCCGATCGCTCCGGCATCGCCGTTGAACAGGCGCGTCCACAGCTGATGGCTCAGGATGACCGCCGCCGGACCGTTCGGCCGATCCTCATCGGCGGTGAACTCGCGGCCGACTGCGGGCGGCACGCCAAGCACGCGGAAAAATGCCGCCGACACGCGCTGCTGCTTCACGTACTCGGCGCGATCGCGGACCACCATGTTCACGCCCGTCGATCCAAATCCGCCCGCCGTCGTCGCCACGTCGAGCGACGTGACGCCGCGCTGCAGCACCTCCCAGACGCCGCCGGACTGTCCGTACCTGATGTCGCCGCGCGAGAAGCGCGTGATGACCTCGGCCAGTCGCTCGGGCCGCGGATACGGCAGCGCCCGCAGCAGCACACGGTCGACGACGGTGTAGATCGCGGTGTTGGCACCGATGCAGAGCGCCAGCGTGAGGACAGCGGTCGTCGCGAAAACCGGCGCCGTCAGCAGGAGGCGGACGGCGAAACGCAGGTCACGCATCTGGTGCTCTTAGACGGAGGCGTTGCTCCCAAGGCTGACTGCCGCAGCGAACCCGTGAGCATGCAGTCGGCACATCTGCCGATCGCCGCCTCCGGTTAGGAGGCTGCGCCGAGGCCAACATGTCAATACCGGCGCGATCCGCCGCCGGTCCAGCATCGTCATCGGCAAGCATCGCGCGGTCTTATTGTATCGGGCGCGGTGATGTCATTCCAGAGCCAGACTCTCCGGGCCGCACGATGACCCGCAATGGATCGCATGGCTGGCCTTCGTCGCAGGCGCGAAAAGCGTTGTCGACGTCGATGAACATCTTGTACATCGGCTGATTCGGTAGCGCGCAGCGTTTCTCACGATGACCGTGAACGTCGGACGAACCAACGGCGTCCTCATTGCACTGTTCCTGAGAAAGTCACCGACCCCTTTCCGGCCGGTCCCTCCCACTCGAGCGCCATGCGCCACGTCCCAGCCATCTCGAACTCGCCATTGGCTGTGTACCGTCCGGGAGTGTCGGTTCGATGAACCTCGATGTTCCCAAACATCGCCATCCCGGGCATCGGCATGTTCGCTGACGCGCGGACACTGCCCACATCCACGAGGTTCCCGTTGGTTTTGAACTCGATCATGAATGCGTCCTTGCCATGCCGGAGCGCATCGTGAGGCGACAGCAGGGCGACGTCAAGCGTTCCCGATTTCACTCTCTGCAACTCGGTCATCGTTGTCGCGTCGCGCGCGTCGCCGCATCCAGCCGTTACAGCGACCATCATGATCGCCAATCCCGACGCCCACCGGAGAGTGCGCGTCATCTGGTCGTCCTCGTTGGCGGAATGAGCATGATCCTCGCGTGGTGACGTACGCCACGAATGGCCGTGCCGGCGGGAAGCGAGAGCGGCTTCCGAAACAGGAACGCATGGCGGTAGACTAACGGATCTCGCTTACGCACCCCTCTATTGCCGATGGCAGCCCCCGGCTGCAATTCAGCCTCGTATCCCCGCGTCCGCGCGTCTATCGGGTCTGGGTGCAGTTCCAGCGAAATGGCGTCGTGAACACCGCCCATTTTGATGTTCCCGTCACCGCGCCGGAACCTGCTGCCGGAAACTACGCAGAAGCCCGTACCCTCTCTCGTTGCCTGGAGCGGCGCGCCCACCAGCCTCGAATGTCCTCCGCAATCACAAACAGGCATGGCGTCATGAACAACACGTGGAGGCTTGACGTCACCATGCCTCCGATGCTCGGCGCGGCGATCGGCTTCATGATTTCCATGCCGGCGCCGGTCGAAAACATGACTGGAAGCAGGGACAGAACGATCGCGGCTACGGTCATGAGTTTCGGCCGTAGCCGCGCCGCCGATCCATCGATGACGGCATCGACGTACGACTGGCCGCCCTCGCGATGATCGAGTGCGGCGCGGATGAAGATGACCATGATGATGCCCGTCTGCACCGCCACCGCAAACAGCGAAATGTACCCGACGATTACGGCCGTCGTCATCGAGTAGCCGAGCATCCATTGCAAAAACACGCCGCCCACCATCGCAAACGGTACGGACAGCAGGATCAGGATGCTTTCCGCCGCCGATTTGAACGCCACGATCAGCAGCCCGAGAATGATGACCAGCGTGAGCGGGACAATGAAACGCAACCGGGCGCGCGCGGCTGCCGCATATTCGTAAAGCCCTGTCCATTCCACAGAGTAGCCGGCGGGCAACGACAGGTTCTTCGCGAGAAATGCCTGGGCGCTGTCCACATAGTCCGGCCCTGTGACGTTCTGTAAATCGACGTAGATGTATCCGGCCAGCCTTCCATTGTCGTTCCGGATCATCTCGGGCATTTTCCGGATTGACACGTCCGCGATGTCGGCCAACGCGACCGAGCGGCCATCAGCGGTCACCACGGGCGCATGTTTGATTTTGTCGAGCGTATCGATGTACTCGGGCGAGTACTGCACGGCCAAGGGGATCACCGTGTTGTTGGACTGCTTGACGCCAACGATGTTGTCCCCCCCTATGGCGTAACGAACCGTCGCCATCGCCTCGTCAACCGTGACGCCGTGGTCCGCCATGCGCTGCAGGTCATTTCGCACGTCCACGTAGTAGCCTTCCGAAATGCGCTCGGCGATGACGGATTTTGTCCCTGGCAATCCGCGGAGCAGTCGCTCGATCTGCCGCGAGATGTCCTCAATGACTGCGACTTCAGATCCTTTGACTTTGATTCCGACTGGCGTCTGGATGCCGGTGCTTTGCATCATGACGCGTCCGCGGATCGGCTGGACCCACGCGTTCACGTACCCGATTGTCTCCGCTGCCTTGTCCATCTCGGAGACCAGCTTCTCCCTGGTCATGCCCTTGCGCCATTTCGATCTCGGCTGAAGGAGCACGGTCGTTTCGATCATCGTGAGCGGGGCGGGATCGGTTGACGTATCCGCCCTGCCGATTTTCCCGAACACACGCTCGACTTCCGGAAACGCCTTGAGCTTTTTGTCCATCTCCTGAACAATCCAGCCCGCCTCTCTGTTCGGCAGCCCTGGCAATGTCGTCGGCATATACAGGATGGAGCCTTCATCCACCTCCGGCAGAAAGTCCTTCGGGAACCTCGTCAACAGCACGGCAGCCGGAATGAGCACGAGCATGCCAGCCGTCGTAAAGGCGTAGCGGTACCGAATCACCACCTTCAGCGTGGAACGGTACACACGGACCGCACGGCTCTCCTGAAAGTTCCGCCGGGCGATCGTCTCACGCTTGAATATCCACACCACGATGACGGGCAACAGAAAGATCGTGAGCAGCGTCGAGAACGCCATCGCGAACGTCTTGCTGTACGCGAGCGGATCGAACAAGCGAGCTTCGCGCTCTTCCAGGAAAAACACCGGCAGGAACGACGCGAGAATGATGAGAAGCGAAAACAACAGCGGCTTCGTCACCGATGCTATCGACCGAATGAGGATTTCCTGCCTCTCCGACCGATTGACAGGACCTCTCATGGACAATTCCGCCGTGCAGTTCTCCACGATCACAATCGTGGCGTCGGCGATCTCGCCGATCGCTATCGCCAGACCGGCCAATGAGAACAAGTTAAGCGTCTGCCTGAAGCCGACGAGTGGCAATGCCGTAAAAAGAACGCTCAGAAGAAGAATCGCAATCGGGCCGACCGCGGTGCGGACGTTCCTGAGGAACAACAGCGTCACGACGATGAGGACGACCAGCTCGATACCCAGCGTTTCGAAGAACTGCCTCAGCGTCGACCAAATCCAGGCGGAGCGATCGTAGGTTGTCACAACCTCGATCCCCTGCGGCAGGAGTGAGCGGAGCTGATGGAGTTTCTGTTGCAGCGATCGCGTGATCGCGAGGACGTTTTGGTCCTGCTCCATGACGACGATGCCGCCGACCACTTCTCCAGCTCCATCCAGGTCGACGGTGCTCCGCCGCTGGTCGTACCCGACCTGGACATAGCCGACGTCCTTCACGTAGACGGGCTTTCCATCCGCTGAACGCCCGACGATCACAAATTCCAGCTTGTCAATCGCCTCGTAGTTGATGACGCCCCGCAGTTGATAGTCGCGGTTGGTCACTTCGATCATGCGGCCGCCGGCCTCTTGAAAGACGCTCTGAACCGACGTGATCAACTGCTTGAGCGAAATTCCCGTCTTGGCGAGTAGCGGCGGGAAGATCTTTATCTGGTACTGCTTCTCCAAGCCTCCGACCGAGGCGACTTCCGCAACGCCAGGAACGGTCTCGAGCGCCGGCTTCAATTGACTTTCGTTCACCAGGCGGAGCTCGCGAAGATCGTGGCCACCCTGGCGATCGATGAGTGCGTATTGATAGATCCATCCCATGCTGCTGGCGTTGGGCCCGAGCATCACGCTGGCGTCCGGCGGAAGTTGGGGCCGGATGGCATTGATCCGGTCGAGCACCTGCTGCTGTGCTCTGTCGCGTCGTGCCGATTTGCTCAAGATGACGTAGACGAACGAATAGCCCATGTGGGAAGAGCCGCGTATTGCTTGAATGTCTGGGGACCCCACGAGGGCGCTGACCACAGGCTCTGTGACCTCCGTTTCGAGCAATTGCGGACTGCGTGGCCATTTCGCATAAACGACGATCTGTGGGTCGGAAATGTCAGGAATCGCGTCGAGTGACGCCGTCCGAAGCGCATACGCGCTGAGGAGCACACCGGCTCCCATCAGAGCCCAGACGACCGCCTTCCAGCGAATGACGGTCCTAATGACGCTTATGATCATCAGGCTTGGCCCCGGGGTGGACTCTGTTCAGTCCCCTTCAATTTGTGCTCGGCGTCGATGAAGAAACTGCCGAACGTGACGACTTGAGCGCCTTCCTTGAGTCCGTCGAGAACCTGCGTGTACAGTTCGCCCTGGATACCGGTGTGAATTTCCTGCGGGACGTACTGTCCGGACTGCTGCCGGACGTACACGATATGTCTGTTGCCCTCCTCGATGATCGCCTCGTTCGGAACGGACAGGAATGGGCCCCGCTCAACGACGATTTCCATCACATAATACGGGGCGTTCTGACGTCCTACGGCCGTCAGTGATGCCTCCACGGTCGCTCCCCCGGCGCGAGGAACGACGCGGATGATGTGTGCCTGGTACATGGACGACTTCGAGCTGGGTGGAAAGGCGCGGACACGTTGTCCGAGCTTGACGAGTAACGCCTCTGCGCCGGACAGCGACGCGCCGAGTATTTTGCCGGTCGTGTCTATCGTCCCAGCTGTGCGGATCCAGGTCTGAATCGGGCGGAGCGAGGCCGTGCTCAATGTCAAAGTGAGAGCCGCCGCCTGCGATTCGCTGATCGTGGTCCCACTTGGACGTGGCGGCCGGGTGCGCGCTCGAACATCTTGCGCGCTGGTAGTGCCTGCAACGAGTAGGGTGTTCAGCAGCAGGAAGGCTGACTTGAGGGTCATCGCGATATGTGCGGCGTCAATGGTGCCGACGACCTTGCGGCTATCGTCGGCACTAGCCGACAGATCCGTTTAGTGGCAGTAGTTGTCCTTGCTATCCATGATGTGCGTGCCCCAGGGAAAGAGACCGACGTTGAAAATCTTCTCGACCGCTTCGGTCTTCGCATCGATGATGACGACCGCATTCTCGGTTGAATCCGCAAGATACAACTTCTGATCGGCCGTGTCCGTCGTCGCGGTTTCGAGCTGTATGTTCGTCCCAATTTTCAGCCGGCCGGCCGGTCTCAATGTTTTCATGTCGTAGACGTACACGAACCCACTGGTCGAGCTGATCACGAACGCCTTGCCAGCCGCGAAATTCACGCCGGTCATGTTCTCTCCGGCTTCGAGCGTCGCCGCGACCTTGTTTGCGGCGAGATCGATGATTGAGATGGTCTGATCGCCGTTATCGGGGGTGATCGCATACCTGCCATCGTGGCTCATATAAATCCGCCACGGGTTTTTTCCGACCCTGATGACCTTGACGACCTTGTCCTCTCGAGGGTCGATCACACCGACGACTCCTAGATCTCCATCAGCCGCGTAGAGCCATCGGCCGTCATTCGTGGGAGCGGCGATATTGATGCCTTTGATCTCGCCGAGATACTTCTGCGGGTCCAACTTCGCCACGCCGGGCACCTCCGCGATTTGGATCTTCTTTAGGAGCTCATGACGCCTGACATCGATCACCCCGACCCAATGGGCCCCATAGTTCCCGACGTAGGCCTTCGCTCCGTCCGGTGAAAAGGTAACGTTGAGCGGCTCCACGAGGCCAGGGATGGTCTTGATCTTCGTGAGCGAAACCATGTCAATGACCGAAATAGAATCGCCTTCCGGATTGCCTTGGTAGTACCAGCGGCCGTCTGGCGAAAAGGCGAGATGTTCCGGCGCGATGTCCACGGGAATGATCTTCACGAGCTGCAGAGTGCGCGCATCGATGATGTACGCCTTGTTGGCGCGTGTCCCGCCGGTGACGACATAGCGGCCGTCTGGCGACATCATCACCATGTGGGGGTTGACGTTATTGCCCAAAAACGTTTTGCCGACGATCTTCTTGGTCTTGATGTCCATGAAGGCGATGTCGTTCGAGTCGCGATTGACGATCATCACGACGGAGGTTGGGTCGGGGACCTTCGCGTCCGCTGCGCGCAAAGCGACACCGGTCATCACGGCGCCGGCCAAGGCGACCGCTATTCCACCGGCAGTGAGGAGACGTTTGGCATTACACATCGGTCCTCCATGAATAATCCCATCGAGCGTACCCTAGAAGCTCGCCTGCAACCGTACCCCAGGCAAGAAATATCCGAACGTCGACGCCTCGCCACCGGAATCCATAACGCGCTGAAGGTGGAACGAGAGTCGGAGCCGTTCCGTCAATCGGAAGTTGTAGTAGCCCTCCGCCAGCTTCTCGTTGCGTCTGAGCGCGGTGTCGGTCTGGGCATAGCCGATGCCCCATGTATCCAACGGATTGAACACCCACCCATGCTGAATCTGGATGCCGGCGCTGTAGAAGTGATCCCTGCCGGTCTCGGCGTCGGCCGATCCATAACGACCAAATACCGTCAGTCTCGGAAGCAGCTTTTGATCGATGCTGACGCCGAATGCCTTCTGAGCCGTGTCCGAGCTATTGTTCCAGCGGTACCAAATCCGATAGCTTCCCTCGCCCAGCGTCGGCGGCCTCGCGACATAGCCGGCTTCCGCCAACGAGTAGATGGACTGCGACAGATTCGTGGCGTTCGGATTGCTCTGCTGAACACCAATCTTGAAGTTCACGCCATTCTTGGGATCGAAGACTGCGGCCGCGCCCGCGCCGTTGACCGCAAGTCCAAGCGTCGGATTGTTGACAAGAGCGTCGCTGATGAATTGTGTCGTTTCATCGTTTGCCGCGGCGTTGTGATCGAAATAGTTCGTGAGGTCCAGCCGTCCGGCCACAAGCGCCAGCCTCTGTGAGAAGACCTCCGTCCTGACCCAGGCTTCGCGGAGGTTCAACTCGTTCTGCCGAACCAGTCGCGCCGTATAACTGTTGAGGAGCGTCGCTGAGGGGATTTCGGCATCCGGTGGCGAGCCGCTGAGTCCGACGACATCCGCGAAAAACACCGTGTTTTGAGCCAGACCAGCCGTGAAGAACAGGTCGGCTGATGCCAGTTCGTACGCGTGACCTCTTGTGGTTGTCCCATCACCCTCCGTACGATTGGACATCTGTGTGACGGTCGCCGCGCTCACACCTATCTTGACGTTTCTCTTCTCCGCATCCGACAAGGCTTCCTCGAGCTTCTCGTTGATGTTCTCCCGGCGGTAGACGCGCTCTCGCTGGTAGGTCACGGCCTTTCTCGCGCCGGCCACCTCGTGGTCGTATTCGTTGCCGTTCTTGTCAACCCAGACTTCAATCCGCCTGACCCGGGTAACTGGCTCAGACAAAACCGTGCTGGATTCGAGGTCAAAAATGCGTTGCTCGAGAACTTTGATGCGATCGAGGAGAGCCTGCGTATCAACACCGGGCGCTGCGGCCACCGCCACGGGGAAGGTCTCACCACCGGGAACTTCGAGTGGTTCGAGCGCGATGGCGAACGTCTGCGCGCTCGGCACAGCGATCTCTTGCGATGAACGCGCGAGCCCCGGCGCATCCGCTTGGAGGACATATCGACCCGCGGGCACCTGGTCGAAGGCAAACGTGCCGTCCGCCTTCGAACGGACGGTGCGGTCGGGCGAGGCGTTCATCCGCATCGCGGGCATTCCCGGCATCGCCGGTCCAGGAGGGGCAACCAATGCGACCTCCGCGTCGGCGACGGCGCCGCCTTGCTGATTCGTCACTCGCCCACTCACCGATGAGGTCTGGGCGGACACGGCCCAAGCCGTCAGCAAGATCACGGAACTCGTGATCCACACTCGAACTCTTTGCATATTGAGCACCTTAAGGCCAGACTGCAGACATCTGCAGCCGCGATCGCGAACCTGAGCCCTAGAATGCGGCGGCCGCAACCTCAGGTTCTACCGCTGTTCAACCACCGCGCTGTCCGTCCGACGTCGCGACGAATCGAGCAGTGTACACGCCGGATTTCGGACCACCAGCAGTCGCGCAATGCCGCGCCTTGGCGGATGGTAGCGCAGAGCCGGCGGCGACGCTCCTGAAGAGTCTCTGACTTCTGTGTGAAGAAAGTGTAAGGCCAGAACCGATCCCGATTCGCAGATCAGCTAACCCGAGTTTTATGTAGCTCGTCTTGCCGTCATTGACGCGCTTGAGTGCTCGACCGCGCCGCCGGCAGGAGTTGGGTTCGATCGAGCTTGTTGACCTCGTCGATGATTCGCGCGTACGACCGCGCGACGGCTTCCAGGCCCGCAGCCGGCACCCACTCCGGCCTGTCATCGTCGGTGTGCTTGGTCACCGGCGAGCGGATGATTTGAATCGAGGGCACGTCTTTCGCGACGATGCCCATGTCGCCGGACGCGTTGGGATCCATGTCGGCAATCAGGCCGACGCCGAACGTCGCGTACGACTTGAGGACCGCGTCGAACAGACGCTCGCCGCCGTGGATCCACCACCGGCGTGGGGCCACCACATTCGCCTTGCGCAGTGTGCCGTTCCAGTACTTCGTGTCCGAGACCGACACGTGCTCGCAGTTGATCATCAGGACCGTCCTGGCGAGAACGGTTGCCCGATTGTCGTGCATCCACTTCGTGCCCGGCGATCCCACGTGATGGCCGGCCGTGGCGACGAACGTGATCGAGCGCCGCCGCTCGTCCTTCGGAATCTGCGAGAAGTAATCGAGCAGCGTCATCATCACCGATTGTCCGGACGCGTTGTCGAGCGACGCCTCGTAATACCCATCCTGATGTGCGATGACGATGATGTTCTCGTCGCTCGTCCCGGGAAGCGTGCCCCAGACATTCGAGCTCGTGAGGCCCTCCCGCTCCTCGACCACGACGCGCATTTTGAGCCTGACCGGCTGGCCGGCGCCGATCAGATCGCGGATCACCTTGCCGTCCTGGAAGCCCATGAAGAATCCAGGCGCTGTGATCGGCCGTTGCTGTCCGGGCCCGCCTTCGCCGGCGCCGCCGAGACCCTGCCAGATGGCGAAGTTGTCCGAGATCCCATAGACCACGCCGATCGCAGCCGCGCCTTTCTCAAAGGCGCGCGCCATGGCGCGCTCGTACGCCGCCGAGTGTCCCATCGAGCCGGGCGCTGGAATCGAATGGATGAGCACCGCCTTGCCTTTGACGTCGCGTCCCGCGAAATCTGCGGCCGTGCCGGTGCCAACCCACACGACGTCGAGATCGACGCCCGCCGCGGGCGTGCCCGGTGAATTGAGCGACGGATTCACCGACTTGAAGGTGTAGGACCTGCCGCCGGAAGTGAACGTGTAGTTCCAGTCGGTCGGGAACCACTGCTTCGGCAGCGTGAATGGTTGACGATGCACGTCCTGCAGGCCGTACTTCTTGAATTTGGCCTCGGCCCAGTCGTGGACCATCGCCTCGTACTTCGTCCCGGCAATGCGCCCCCAGTATTTGTTGCCGTCGTCGCGGCTCTTGAGCGAGATCGCCACGACCTCCTTCATCGTGTCCTTCATCTTGAGACCGTCGATCTTCAGATACTTCTGGTCGGCCGCCGGCACGAGAGGACGGGCGTACGCAGCGTCGCGAACGTACCCGTTCGGATCGAGCAATCGCCGGTCCTGCGCCAGCGGACCACTCGCCCATCCGAGGACCAAGAGCACGGACACCAGGATCGCGCGTCTGACGCCGACCGATGGTCGCTTGTGCATCACACTCTCCATCGCCATTCGAGTCTGTCTTGAAATCGCCGGCATCATAGCGGGCCCCCCTGACGGTGACAATCCCAAAGTTGCCGCACGTTCACGTGCGCCGCGGAGAGGTAACGAAGCTTCGCCTCAAACCGACGAGTAAAGAAAGCGGTCGCGACGCGAATCTTCGTTACTAGACAGCCGCCGGTGGCATGGTGTTGGCGAGCTCGCGCAACCGGAACCGCTGGATCTTGCCGGTCGCTGTTTTCGGCAGCTCCGGCAGGAACGCCACCCAGCGCGGACGCTTGTACGCGGCGAGCTGCTCGCGCACGAAATGCCGCAGCTCTCCGGAGAGATCGTCCGACGGGGCGAGCCCGCGCCGCAGCACGACGAACGCCATCGGCTTGACGAGCCCGTCGCGATCCTCGCGGCCGACGACGCCGCATTCGAGGACCGATTCGTGAGCGACGAGCGCGTTCTCGACTTCGATCGGGCTCACCCACTGTCCGCCGACCTTCAGCATGTCGTCGATTCGCCCGGCGTACCAGTAGTAGCCGTCCTCGTCGAGCGTGTACTTGTCGCCGGTGCGAATCCAGTGCCCTTCGATGGTGTCCTTGGTCTTCTCGTGCTGGTTCCAGTAGCCGGCGCAGACCGAATCGCCGCGGACCCACAGATTGCCGATCTCGCCGCGCGGCACCGTCGCGCCCTGCTCGTCGAGCAGGCGGGCCTCATATCCCGGCACGATCTGTCCGCTCGAGCCGGGTCGGATCGCTCCCGTCCGGTTGGAAATGAACATGTGCAGCACTTCGGTCGAACCGATCCCGTCGATGATGTCGATGCCGAAACGCTGCTTGAAGCGCTCGTAGATCGCCGGCGGCAGCGCCTCCCCGGCCGAGACGCCGAGCCGAACGGACGACAGGTCGAAATCAGCGCCGCCGGCGCGCGGAGGGTCCGGCGTACCGTAGGCGAGCAGCATGCCGTAACTGGTGGGCACCGAAAAGAGCAGCGTCGGCCGGTGGCGCTCGATCACGTCGTAGATGTTATGCGGCGTCGGGGCCCCGGGCCACAAGATGGCGGTCGCGCCGACGAAGAACGGAAAGTACATCGCGTTGCCGAGTCCGTACGCGAAGAACAGCTTCGCGACGCTGAAGCACCGGTCGGTTTCCCGGATGCCGAGCACGCCCCGGCCGAAGAGCTCGGCGCAGATCATCATGTCGTGATGCAGGTGCACGCAGCCCTTCGGCGCTCCGGTGCTGCCGGACGAGTAGAGCCAGAACGCCGGCGCGTCGCGGCTGGTTTGCTCGGCGTCGAGCTCGGTGGATCCCTGCGCGAGCAACAGGCTGAACTGGGTGTGCGTGTGCGTCGCTTCGGCGCTGCCGACGACGATGATGTGGCGCAGGCAGCGGCGGTCGGCGGACGGGAGCCCCTCGATACACGGCAGAAACTCGGAGCCGACGATCAGCACGCTGGCGCGCGAGTCGCGAATGACGTACTGGTAATCGGCCGCCTTCCACAGCGTGTTCAGCGGGACCACCACCGCGCCGATCTTGATCGCGCCGAAAAACGCATACACGAACTCGGGGCCGTCGCTCAGCAACACCAGCACGCGCTCCTCCGGCCGTACTCCGAGGCGCCGCAGCGAGCTGCCCAACCGGTTCACGTGCTGCAGCACTTCGTCGTACGTGATGCGCGCATCGCCGCATTCGATCGCGACGCGCCATCCGCGACCGACCTGCACGTGGTGATCGACGAAGCGCGTCGTCACGTTGAAGGTCTCGGGGACGTTCATTGCAGCGGCGTCAACGATGGTCATGATCGGGGTTCGTGGTTCCGGCTTCCGGGTTCACGCGCGGCCTCGTGCAGCGCCAGGATTTCCGCGGGAAACGATCGCGGCTCGAACGTCCTCGCGTCCACGCACGCGATGCGGTACGACGCCTCGCAGATGAACCGCCCGGTGCCGCGCTCGTGGACATCGAAGGCGTAGCCGATCCGCCGTTCCGTCATCTCGGCGACACCCACGCCGACCGAGAGCTCGTCGCCGAGCCGCGCCGGCGATCGAAAACGCGCTTGCAGCGATGTGCGCGGCGCGAACACGCTCAGGGACCGCAGCAGCTTCGTGCGGTCGCTGCCCAGCCATCGATACAGCTCTTCTTCGGCGTTCTCGAAGTACCTGCAGAAGACGCCGAACCATACGATGCCAGCCGGGTCGGTATCGGGCCACATCACCCGGACGTCGATGTGATGGAAGAGCGCCACGGCCGCGACTTTAGATGCGGCGAGAATCCGCGTCAAGCGCCAGAGTACCGCTCATCTTTGGCGAGCATCGTCCCGGCAAGCCGCAACAGGCGGGGCATCCTCGCGCGAAGTCTGTCGCGCCGAAATGCCGAAGCGGCGAAGGCGGACCATCTCGAGCGCGTTCGCTCGCCATGCCAGCCACGCAATGGGGAACGCCGCGAGCACGTCGACGACGTAGTGGTAGCCCAGCACGAACGTGCTGCAGACGATGGCGGCCGCCGCGATTGAGAAGAGAACGTGTCCACGCAGGCGCAACCGGCGCGCGAACAGGGCGACCAGCACGGCGATCGACGTGTGCGCGCTGGGAAACGCGTCCTGGGGCGTGCGCTCCAGCGCGCCAATGCCGCGCCGCAGATGCCTCGACAGCCCTCCACCCTGTGCGACGAGATGCAGCTGCACCGCCGACGGCACCTCCGCGGCGCGCATGGGGCCGACGACCGGCATCACGACGTAGAGTGCATAGTGAATGTAATAGGCAGCGAGCAGCGTCCGCATGGCGGCCCGCGCGTCGAGGATCCGGCCGCGGCGGACGAGGGCGGCGAGCAAGACCACCGGCAGCGCGAAATAGACGATGTACGCGACGCTGAAGACGTCGATGATCCACGACGGCAGCGGCGCGGGCGTCAGCGGCGGCCACCGCCCTCGCGTGAGCGTCGCCTCCGCGGCAAGGATCCACCGATCGCGAGGCGCCGGTCCGATCGCGGCGATGATCGGCCCGAGCGATTCGTATACTGATACGAGGACGACGGTCGCGGTGATGAGGTGCGTCCACGCCTCGACGCGTGTGCGCCACGCGACACGCGCGGCAAGGATCGTCGCCATCAGCAGAACCGCGAACCAGGCCTCGCCGCTCACAGACGGCGGCAGGCGGCTTCGCGCCGCCGCGTGCAAAGCCACGACGATCGCGAGGGCGCCGAGGTTGAGGCGCTCGATCGACATCACGGCTGCGCCGGCCCGGACGCGCGCAGCGTGGCAACCGTGAAGCCGTAGCGCTCCAGGCCGAAGAACGAATGGAAGACGCGCTGGTCGGGCACGCAGTACGCACTGAGAGCCGGCTCGAGCCGCCGGCGCTCGCGGTTCGTGTACGAAATGAGCACGGAGCGGCCAAGGGTCAGCAGCTTGTCGATTGCGGCGCGCACCGACGGGACGTAATACAGCACCTCCACGGCGAGCACGACGTCGAATACCTGATCCGCGGCGAACGCGTCGAGCGTCGCGCAATGAAACGAGGCGCGAGGCACCAGCCGGCGCGCGCGTGCGATCGCCGTCTGGCTCGCGTCGATGCCTGCGATGTGCGTCGCGCAGCCGACGAGATAGCGCGTCAGGGCGCCTTCGCCGCAGCCGACGTCGAGGATCGATCGGCAGGGGCTGAATGCCGCCACTGCTTCGACCATCGTCAAATACCGCTGCTGCGCGATCGGCGAGACGAGGACGCCCCACGGATCGGGACGCCGCGCGTAGAGCGCCTCGAATGCTTCGGGCGGCGTGCCGGGCTCCGGCGGGAGCACGCGATCGGTCACGATCGGCTTCGACAGTGCGGCGAGCGTCTTCAGGAGGCTCATGCCTGGATATGCGCCGAACCTCTGCGATTCGGCTCAGGGGCCGATATACTTGGAAGGATCGATGGCCCGCGTCATTCCGCTCACGCCCGCTCAGCCCGCGCCGCCCGCCTCCGCCAAGGCTACCTCAGGTCCGCCGAAGCATCGCGAAGGCGGAAAGCCCGAGTGGCTGAAGGTGCGCGCGCCCGGATCGCCGAGCTATCTGCGCCTCAAGAGCCTGATGCGCGAGCTGAACCTCCACACCGTCTGCGAGGAGGCGCAGTGCCCGAACATCGGCGAGTGCTGGAACCACGGTACCGCGACCTTCATGATCCTCGGCGACGTCTGCACGCGCGCGTGTTCCTACTGCGCCGTGTCTCACGGACGTCCCGGCGCGGTCGATCGGGCCGAACCGGAGCGCGTGGCCGATGCCATCCGCACGCTCGATCTCAGCTACGTGGTCATCACGTCGGTGGACCGCGATGATCTGCCCGACGGCGGAGCATCGATTTTCGCGGACACCATCCGCGAGACGCGCGCCCGCACGCCGGAGTGCCGGATCGAGGTGCTCATCCCCGACTTCCAGGGCGACGAAGCGGCGCTGCAGGCGGTGCTCGATGCCCGCCCTGACATCCTCAACCACAACACGGAGACCGTCCCACGTCTGTACCGCATGGCACGATCGGGAGGCCGCTACGCGCGCACGCTGGAGCTGCTCGATCGTTCGCGGCGGTACGCGCCCGATATCCCGACCAAGAGCGGGCTGATGGTCGGGCTCGGCGAGGAGCGCGACGAGCTGGTCGCGACTTTCAGGGACCTGCGCGAGACGGGCTGCGGGATACTGACGATCGGCCAGTATTTGCGGCCCTCGACGGCGCACGCACCGATGATCCGCTACTACCACCCCGACGAGTTCCGCGATCTCAAAGGGGTCGCGCTGGATCTCGGGTTCGTCCACGTCGAGTCGGGCCCGCTCGTGCGCAGCTCCTACCACGCTCACGAAACCGCCGATGCGTACGCGCGCGCCGCTCTTTAGCAGGGATTAGGGCCTGTCAGACAACAACTGACTTGTCTGGCTTGCGCGTCGCGGGGTGAATTGTATAGTTCCAGTCGCCGTGAAAGCGATGGCGTTCAAGCCGGACGGTCGCGAGTTGCGCATCG
>WNEY01000560.1_pt1 | contig 23796 bp, 24 predicted proteins | sample 5400531 | NCBI WGS metagenome assembly WNEY01 (sample SAMN13153338, study PRJNA577476) | soil metagenome | isolation source: 200 cm saprolite under Douglas fir tree site 1 | place: USA:California | collected 2015-04-18
AACTCGCCCTCAAGCGCTACATCGCCGGCGGCCAGAAGGGCATCATGGTCGACGACCTCCTCACCGCCGTCCGCGAGGAGTTCAAGGAGAACGAGGACCTGCCCAACACCACCAACCCCGACGACTGGGCGAAGATCGCTGGGAAGAAGGGGGAGCGGATCGTGTACGTCAAGCCCCTCATGGGCGAGACGAAAGAGAAGTTGCGAAGCGTCGAGAGGGTCGTCAACACGGGTCAGTACCTCTAGCGAGAGCCAAGGAAGACTGGACTGGATCTCCTGGCGACATTGCTGAAGCAGCCCGCCGGGAGTCCGAAGTAGGTGGTGCCCCCGGGTGACTCGAACACCCGGCACGCAGTCTAGGAAACTGCTGCTCTATCCACCTGAGCTACGGGGGCGTCCTGTGATTCCGCCGGCTTGCAAATCACCAGTTTATGCGGCTTCGCCGCTGTTGTGAATACCGTTGGGGAATTACGCCCATTCGTACCCGGGTTGCCACTCGGGTGCGGGGATCGCGGTCTTCTCCAAGGCCCGCCCTGACCGAGAGCGCCGCAGGCCATCACCAGCAGGACGATCCTCGCGAGGACGAGCGATCGGTATGAAGCCATCATCTCCTCCACGGTTACAATGGAACCGAAAAACGGTCGTGGCGGTCGCGGTGGTGCATGGACTTTGTCGTCCGCGGACAGTGCGAACGCCTTCCGTTGGGGCCCCCAGCCTGACTTTTAAAGCGGTTCACCCGCGCGAAGTTGATTGGACCTTATGGCCGTGGTGGCGAGAGCTCCAGCCCGGTAAGCCCCAGCGCGTCGAGCAGCCTCCCCCGATTGCTCAAGTCGCCGAAGATCCGGCGGATCGGCGGGGGGGCGAGCTTGATCAGGGTGGGCGTGACTAGGATGTTGTCGTCCAGGCCGCGCTGCGGCTCCCGCAGGATGTCGATGATCTCGAGCTCCCAGCCATTGGGTAGGAACTCGCGGCACAAGGCCTCGAGGTTGGCGATCGCGCGTACGGCTGTCGACTCCCGATCTGCCACGTACAGGCGTACCACGAAGGGCTCGCGTCGGTCGGGTCTCTTCCCCATCGTCATTCGTCGGTTGGGGCGCTGCGGCCCTTCCCGCGTCCGGCGCGGGACACCGGTGCCCCGCCGCGCCGTGCGCTGACTTCCCGTTGCCGTCGCGATTCATTCAGCTGGCGGCGCGTTACGTTCTGGTCCAACAATCGCATCTCGGCGGCCAGACTCCTCCGGCGGCGCTCCAGCGCCTCCGTTTGCGCCCGGATCTCCGCCGCCAAGCTTTCTAGCTCCCGGCGCTTCCGCGCTTCTTCCTCTTCGACGTCCCGCTGCGTGGCAGCCTCGGCGCGTTCCCTTTCCCAGCGCGCGGTGCCCATCAACGCGTCGCCGCCGACGGTGTACACGTCGGCCAGATCGACCCCCCGATCATCGAGTATCAGCTCGCGCACCTGGTGCGAGTGTCCGGTGCCGCGCGATTTGATGATCGTCAACGAGCGGTTGCGTTCTCCTCGCCCGGCTCGGTACGAGAGATGGATCCATGCGTCGGCCACGGTCGAGACGTGGAGCGGCGTGGCTTCCATCGCCTCTTCGCTCCCCTGGTAGAGACTGGTCCACAGCGTCGTTATTCCCTCGGACTTCGCCATCGCGAGCAGCCGCTCCGCCACCGCCAACACGGTCGATTGCCCTCCCATCCTGATCGCCGCCGAGATAGGATCGATGACCAGCGTGCTGGGTCGGTGCGCTCGGATCCGCCGCCGCATGCGCACGAACTGCTCCTCCGGGCTGGTCGCCTGAGGTTGATCCGCATAGATCTCCAGCAGTCGCGACCGCACGTACTGCTCGAGGCGAATGCTCACCGATGCCAGGTTGCGGAGAATTTCGGCCGGCTGCTCGTCCAAAGTGATGTATAGCGCCCGCTCACCGCGAGCGCAAGCCCCGGCGACGAAGGCGCCGGCGAGGGTGGTCTTGGCGGTTCCGGGCATGCCGGTCACCAGCACCGTGCTTCCCCGGAAGTATCCACCGGACAGCATGTCGTCGAGACGCGGAATACCGGTCGACACCCGCTCGGCGAAGACGCGGTACTTCGGCCGGGTGCCGAAGTCGGCGACCTCGATGCCCTCGGACGCGATGGCGAAGGGAAACTCGTTGGCGATGAATGCGGAGCCGCGGTACTTGACGACCCTGAAGGCGCGGATCGAGGCGCGCTCCGCCAGACGGTGGGTCAGCTGGATGATGCAGTCGGATAGCGACAGCATGAAACTGCGGGCGGGCTCGGGCCCTGCCGTCGACATGGTGACGACGCCCGCCAGGCCCGCGCGTTCGAGGAGGTCGTGGATGCGGCACATCTCGCCGCGCTCGACTCGCGGATCGTTCAGCATCATGAGGAGGACGTCGATCCCGTCAAACACGATCCGCTTGGCGCCGATCTCCTTGGCCCGGAACTCGACCGCGGCGAGCAGGCCGCTCAGATCGAATGTGCCAGCCTGTACTGCCCCCGGAGACAGCCGGCCGTCGACGAACGCCAGCCGCGGGCTCCTCCGCCCCCGCTTCTGGACGAGACTGGGGATTTCCCAGCCGAAGGACGCGGCGTTAGCCACGACCTGCTGGAAACCTTCCTCGAAAGTGACGAAAATGCCGGGCTCGTCGAACCGCCGTGCGCCGTTCACCAACGTCTGGAGAGCCAACACGGTCTTGCCGGACCCCGCCTCGCCGGCCAGCAATGTCGTGCGGCCACGCGGCAACCCTCCGCCGGTGATTTCGTCGACCCCGTCGATTCCGGTCTGCGCCTTGGCCAGGCGCGGCTCGCGCTCTTTCTGGTTTCTCCGTGCCATGCCGATTAGCGTCCCTGGACTTTACTCCAACACTCCACGACAGCTCAAGCAAGACCCGCGTGGAGTCGGAGTAGGGATGACGATTGCTCGTAACCCCCTCCACGGATCCGGACGAGCGGTATTACCGCATCCGACTCTTGCCTCAGGTGATGACGCCAAGTCGCCTCAGGGGATAGGAATGACAAATGCGCGCAGGGGGCAGCCACCGCTCGACGAGCCGGCGCATCCGCTCCCAGGAGACGTGCCCTGTATGACTGCGCCGCGCCAGTGCGCGGTGCCAGAGCCAGCCAACCTGGAACCGGAACATGGCGATCGCCGAGCTGTTCATGGGCACTCCGTAGTAGAGCGTGTGCCCACTCACGACCTGACGCAGCCATGCGCCCACCACTGGGATCGGATCGTGCAACCGCCGCCGCAGCTCGGCCTTCACCTCACTGAGCTTCGCTTGCCCCCTCTTCCGGATCGTCTGCCTCACCACCGTGAACCGCCCACTCCTCTTCTTCCCGCAGATGTGGGTGAAGCCGAGGAAGTCGAACGTCTCCGGCTTCCCCTTGCCGGCGACCTAGACGGCGACGAGCGACTGGAGTACACGGCAGGGACCTCGGGCGCCCGATATGCGCTCTCGCTCCTCGTGCCCGGCCAAAGGTTTTCGTTCGAGCATCACCTCTCGGCCTGGCAGGCCGGGAGCGGCACGTTCACCTCCGCCTTCCCGCGGGTGGTCGAGGACGCTCAGTTCTTCGTCAATCCGGCCATCGCCGATCTGGATGGGGACGGGACGCCAGAGGTCATCGCCGGAACGGGCGGCTACCTCGTTCACGCTCTCGACCGGCGGGGCCGCGAGCCTCGTGGATGGCCCAAGTTCACCGGGGCTGGTTGATTGCTTCACCGGCCGTCGGCGACCTCGACGGCGACGGCTTCCTCGAGGTCGTCGTCAACTCCCGAGAAGGGGACCTGTACGTCTGGCAGACCAAAGGTCCGACGCAGGTGGGGGGCCGCCCGAGCGTTCAATGGCAGAAGTTCCACCACGACCAGTGGAATTCCGGAAATTTCCACACGCCCCTCCCGGTCCGCTCCGGGCGGCTCCGCTCCACCAATTCGGCGCCACGTTGAGCGACGTGGTTCAGCGTCATCGCCGTTAACATGACGTACCGGACGCAACCCTAGCCAACCGAAGTCGGCCCCGTTACACGCCCGTTCCGAGAGCTCCGGAACCTATCGAGCTGAGAGTCCTCTCCGTAACTTCCCCACCCACAGTTCCCTAGAATTCTGCGGAGACATTCAGTGGTTCTCCCAATTGTTCTTCCCTCCAGCCGCCGTATCTTGACGCGCAAGAAAGGCGCCGCGCGTGGGAAGGAGGGCTCCAGCCCTCACTGCACAGCCGGCGTGATCACCGGCGCGCTCACGGAGCTCGCGCGCAATGGGCCAGGCGAGCGGAGCGCCCACCAACGGCAACGGATCGCACGGAGGTTCAGGAATGGATCACACAGTTTCCCATCACACAGGTGTCGTCGCGGTCGCCGCGATGGTCGTGGCTCTGCTGGTATGGCCAGTCGCCAGTGAGGCTCAACTCGGCGACCTGACCGGCACCATTACGGGGACGACGGGCACCGTCACCGGGACGACGAGCACCATCACCGGGACCCTGCTCGGCACGACAACGGTGCTGGCGGGCACCGGGACTCTCGTGGCCGGGACCAGTGACGCTCTCGACGCTTCGTCGTTGACAGGGAGTGTCGGGTCTCTTGTCGCAGGGGAGGTCCTCCACGCCGTCACGATCGGCTACCCGGATCAAATCGACTCCGAAGCTTCGCTCGCGGCCCTCGCCCTGAACGTCGCCGGGACGAACATCGGCGCCGACTTCGTCATGTCACGGGCACTCGCGGTCGCGGACGGGGCCTCTGGCGTCTCCAACATCGACGGTCTCGCGATCAACGGTATCCCGATTCCCGTGACCGGAGACCCGAACCAGACGATTGGTATTGCTGGAGGCGTGCTGATCATCAACGAGCAGCAAGTCGGGTCGGACGGCACCATGATGGTCAACGCGCTACACGCGGTCGTCTCCGGCATAGCGGATGTGGTGGTCGCGTCTGCGCAGGCCGGCCGCAGCGGCGGGAGCGCCCAGGCGCTGCGGGCCTCCTACTAGGTGCCAGGACCTTACCTTGATACTGACCATCGAACCGTCTCGACGCGAGCGGAGGAAGAACGATGCGTAAGCTCATCAGCGTACTTGGAATAGCGGCGTTGGCGCTCGCCGCCTACGACCCCGCCAGCGCCTGGGTCAGATGCGACTTCCTGACGGGTGGCGGCTTCATTGTTCGCGACTCGGGCGCGAAGGGGAACTTCGGCATCGGTGGCTCATGCAGGCCGGGCGGAGACGGACACGGGCTGTGGGGCCATCTCGAGTATCACGACCACGGCACGGGCCTGAACGTCCACTGGCTCACCATCACAGCGTACGTCGACGGCGGAGACACGAGCACCGACCCCAAGACACACCAGCCGACCGGGACCCGCATCATTTGCGGCACGGCCAGGACGAACCAGTTCGGTGACGTCGATTGGGCCGTCAAGGCGAAAGACGTTGGCGAACCAGGCGTCGATGACGAGTTCGTCATCAAGCTGAGCCACGGGGCCGTGACCGTCTATAACACGTTGCACGATTCGAACAACACGTTAGGCGGCACCGGCCCCGGCGGCGGCAACATTCAGCTCCACAAGGAGAACCCGTCAATCACGGAGTCCTTCACGGAGCTGAATCCAACGACCTGCCCCGCCTTCTTCGCGACGCCGTCGTAATCGACGTCTGCAGCCGCTCCCAGGGTGTTCGTCGCGAGCGCCCTGGGGCGGCCGCGGCGAACACACGCAGGGTCCGCGACTCCACGCAAACGACTGGCCGCAGCGCGAAAGACAAACAGGAGGGAGGTGAAGTAGAGGCGCTCGACGGGGCGCGGATCCTGGCCGATCAAGAGGTCGGCCAGGTCGCGGACGCAGCCGGCGATCCCGTGCGGGCTCCGGTTGTCGCTGCACTCCCCCCAGCCGACCAGGCCGCCGTCGGTCTCGAGGCGGACGAACGTCCACGGCCGCCAGCCGGCGTCACAGTGCAACGCTTCCACGCGGGTGATCTTCATGGGTTTCTCCCGTTCCGGCCGGCGTCCGGTCGAGTCGATTGACCCTGGCCGCGGCGTAGTTTATCAGACCGTCACGAGGTTCTCGGGAGGCCATCGGTCGTCCGCGCGCGAGGAACGCGCCGTTCGCCACTCGACCGATCCTGAGGAGCGCGATGAACTCACAGATTTACTATTATTCGGGGTGCCAAGATGCGTGTCACCAAGTCGCTTGCCCTGCTCTTTATTGGAACCTCGGTGCTCTCGGGTTGCGCGTCAGCGCCTGTGGTCGCGACGCTGGCGCAGGGTCAGGTCGGTGCACTCCGACTGGAGAGCAGCGACATCGCCGAGGGCGATTTTCTGGCGAAGCGGCCGAGTGGAACGTCGGCCATTGTCTCAGGGGATCTGCGCCTACCTGAAGCGGGCGCCGGCCGGCGGGTGCCGGCCGTCATCCTAGTCCACGGGTGCTCGGGTGTCACGGCCGCCACCGAGAACTGGGCCCGTGAGCTGCCCGGGATCGGGATCGCGACCTTCCACGTGGACAGCTTCTCCGGACGCAACATCCGCGAAATCTGCACCGGTCGCGAGCGCCTGAGCACGGGCAGCCGCGTCATCGACGCCTACCGCGCCCTCGCGCTTCTCGCCACTCACCCTCGCATCGATCCTGCGCGCATCGCCCTCATGGGCTTCTCGCACGGCGGGCGCGTAGCGTTGTGGGCGGCCTTCACCCGCTTCCAGCAAGCGTGGGCCCCTGCCGGGGCGCGCTTTGCCGCTCATCTGGCGTTCTACCCCGCCTCGTGCTGGTTCACGCTTCGGGAAGACGAGCGCTTGACCGCCGTGCCGGTGCGTATCTTTCACGGCGAAGCCGATGACTGGACCACCATCGGACCGTGCCGTGCGTATGTTCAGCGCGTCCGCCGCGCCGGGGCGGATATCGCCATGATCGAGTACGCGGCGGCCTACCACGGCTTCGACAATCCGCGCCTTCCGGCCTACCTGCGTCGCCCGGACGTGCTCAACCCGAGCGCCTGTCACTTCGTGGAGCAGGAGCCCGGGCAGGTGATCGACGCGGCGACCGGTCAACCCGCGGGAGTCGACGCCCCCTGCTTCACGCGGGGCGCGACCGTCGGGTACAACGCGGAAGCCACTCGGCAGCGATTCGTGACGTGCAGACGTTCCTGACGGAGGTGCTTCGGCCGTAGCGCACCTTTGTTCCGATCAAAAACTCGATTTCGCTCGACCTGCACGCCGCTTCGACATACCCGGCTTATACCCACGTGCTGAACCGCGGCCCGTCGGTCGTGCGGGGCCCATCGACTCGCCGGTAACGCCCCGGAGGGGCGGAGGCTCCCGAGATTGGGCGTTTATGTCGCTTACGCTCCGACGGCACTCCCATAGAGCACGACGGAGACCAGGTCTTTGCTGTAGAGCCGTGTCACGTCGTCGACGAATCGCTTTAGGACGATCTCCGTTACCTTCGGCATTCCGACCTCTCTCAGGTGAACTCAATCGCTTCATGCGAACTACTATGGGTACTCTCGATGCCACCGGGCCGTGCGCTAGCTCTTCAAATACGCCAGGAGCTTGTCGGGGAAGTTCACGGTCATGCCGTCAGCCCCGGCCTGCACGACCTGACGCATCTGGTCTTCGGTTGCCACACCCCATGCTCGGACGACGAAGCCCTCGGCATGGAGGCGGTGGACCAGCTCTGGCGTCACCGCGTTCGCTCTCGGACAGAGCTGGCTCAATCCCAGCGCTCGCGCCTGCGCGATCGTCGCATCACTGACCTCGGTCACGAGCCAGCCGCACGGCAATTCGGGTGCATGGGCTCGCGCTTCCTCCAGCCGTGTCCTCTGAAAAGAGGTGATGGTGACCTGGCCGGCCATCCCGCGCCTGCGCACCAGGTCCGCCGTCCGCTGCGACAGATGGGCCGAGTGTCCCTTGATCTCCGTGTGGAGGTGCGCCCGCCCCTGATATCGTTCGAGGACCTCCTCGAACGTGGGGATTCGCTGCCCGGCGAACTTGCCCCCGAACCAGGACCCAGCATCGAGCCCCTGTAGCGCCGCCAGCGCATGGCTCGTCACCGGTCCGGATCCATTCGTCGTCCGGTTCACGGTGTCGTCGTGGATGACCACGACGTGGCCGTCGCGGGTGAAGTGGACGTCGAGCTCGATGTGACTCACCCCCATCTGGATGGCCAGGTCAAACGCCGCCAGCGTGTTCTCGGGCGCGTAGGACGAAGCGCCCCGATGGGCAATGACCATGAACTCTGGACTCGTCATGTGAGGAAGCTCCTGGCTGCGCGCTCGGCATCGGTCCTCCGAACCAGGGTCGGGGAAGCGAGCTGCTCGCGCAGATCCGTGTAGAGCGCGACCGTGGCCACCAGCGCGTTCCGACAGGACTCGCGATCGTGGAGAGCCAGGGTCGATCGGAGCGGAGGAACACGCGCCGGCACGCTCTGTTCGACGCGGCGCACACCGTTGGGCCGTACGCCGGCCTGGAACAGAACGAGAGGACCGAGCACCCGAGCCCGAACGAACCCGAGACCATCGATCGCTTCGAACAGCTCGCCGCGGGTGATCTTGGCGGCGATGTAATGCACCCACACCCAGAATCGATCCTCGATCCACTGGACCCGTGGCTGGGGATACTCCGCCTTCGCCGTGGACAGAGCGGAGCGAAGGGCGCCGTGTCGATCCCAGAGGATCGTCGGATCTTCAACTCGGTGCGAGAGTTCGTCGGTGGAGAGGAACTTCAGATCCACGTGGAGGAGTGGCGGTCCATAGAGACAGATGAGGAGCCGCGCCTCGCCGACGTGGTCTCCCGGGAAGGCGGCCAGCAGCGGCCCGAGCCGTTGCGCGATAGTGGGTCCCTCCCGCAGCACGTCGTGCGACGCCTCGGGGAGCGAGACGACGACGAGGTCGAGATCGGAGTGTTCGTCCAGCTCGCCGGTGATGAACGAGCCCCCGGCCGCTAACCCGGCGAGGCGGGCGTCAGCCCGGAACCTCGGGAGCGCGCGATCGAGGAAGGCGCGGTGCATGGGCGGCAGCTCCGGCCAATGTCCTGGATCGAGAACGTACTCCGCCATCTACATTCACGTGCAGCGAGAAGCCCTCGCGCCGCGCACAGCGCGGTTTGCCCTGGTCAACGCGACTGCGGCCGCCGGCACGAACTTCTGACTCGCTACATTACTAGGGCGTCCTGCCGATGGTGCGGTGGAGCTCGGCGAGGGGCACCAGACGGCCGTGCAGCGGGAGCAGGTCGCCGACCTCAAGTCCCAAGCGTGCGATGTTGTCGGCGAGGGCGACGTTGTACGGACTCGGCGGCGTGGGCGGTGTCACGTTCGGGGCCACCGGCGTGTAGGCGTCGGCCTGGCTCAGGAGCTTCTCCTTCGGCAGGTACACCATCAGCATCCCGTCGTGGTGGAGGATTCCCTGGATGCGATAGATCTCCACGGTCCGCGTGCCGTCGGTGAGCGTGCGCCGGTCGCCGACGCCCTCCACCATCGGTTTGCGCTTCGACTTCGCCTGGAGGTCCGGCCGCATGGTGGCGGGTGCCCCGAGCGCCTGCGCGAGGAACGCGCGGTTGACCTCGTGGGTGATCACGGTCACACCCTCCGCGACGAAGGCCCGCAGGCCGCCCGCGTGGTCGAAGTGGTGATGGCTGTTGACCACGTAGCGGATCGGCTTGCCCGGGACGAGCTTGCGCGTCTCCGCGAGGACGGCGACCGAGCGCTCCTCGTTGAGCGGCGCCTCCACGACGATGACGTGGTCCTTCATCTCGATGATCACGCTGTGATGCGTGCCGCCCGTCAGGTACCACACGCCGTCGGCCACCTTCTGCGTGGCGACCCGCGCGTACGGGTTGGGGTTCTGGCGCACGGCGTCCGGAACCTGGATGTCGACCGCGGCGTTGGGACGCACGTCGCTCACGAGGAGGTCGAGCGTCGGGAAACCGCCGACCGTCTCGCGGATCCGCGTCGGGAACTTGACACCGCCGAAGTCGCGATAGTCCCAGTAGGTGATCACGACGGGGATGTCGCCGACGACCGCGTTCGGCACCAGCCCCTCGACCTTCTCGATCAGGTTGCCGTCACCGACCGTCGCCTTCAGGCGGAAGCGGCCGGGAACGGTGAACGCGATCGTCCGGCCCTGCACGGTGGCCTTGTGCGCCATCGCGGCCTTGACGACGCCGTGCGGGGTGGCCCACAGCTGGAACTGCCGATCGGCCAGCGCGATGGGCGCGGGCACCGGCTGCTCGGCCACGATGTTCCACGCGAGATCGCCGCTCACCTGGAAGTCCAGCCGCTGCTCGCCGCGGATGGGCTGCACGCCGCCGGAGCGGGGCGGGTCCAGCGCCTGCGTCCGCACCTGTTCGTCGCGCAGGGAGGCCGTGTCGTAGTTCACGGACCGCGTGTGGCTCTTGACGTTGTACTCCGGCCACGGCAGCCCGGGCACGGCGCTCTGCCCGACCGCGTAGACCCCGCCATTCCCGGTGTACTGGATCGACTTGACCGTGGACGCACCCAGCGCCTTCGCCACGTCGTTCAGGTCGGCGTGGGCGTCCTGGACCGAGGCGGCGAGTGGCGAGACCAGCAGCACGATGGCGGTGAGCAGTCCGAGGACCCTATGCATGGGGCTCTCCTTGAGGGAAGACTTGAGGGCGGATTGTAGCACCGCCACGCGCTTGGCACATTGCCGTGACCGTGGTCGCTCACGGATAATGACCGACAGCCCTTCGACTCCACTCGCGTCACGCTTCAGCCCGGATGCTGTCGGGAGGGAGACCACCATGAACCGACGCGTCGCAGGCCTTCTCGCCGTGGCTGCTCTCGCCCTGGCCCCCGCGCTCGCCGCCGCACCCGCGTACGCCGCCCCCGAGGGCCAGATCACCTGGGCCGTGCATTTCACCATCGCGCCCGTCTGGTTCGATCCCGGCGAGCATACGCAGGGCATCACGCCGCTCTTCACGTACTACGCCCTGCACGACGCGCTCGTGAAGCCGATGCCCGGCAAGTCCATGACCCCGAGCCTGGCCGAGTCGTGGAGCGTGACCCGAGACGGGCTCAGCTACGAGTTCGTCCTGCGCCGGGGCGTGAAGTTCCACAACGGCGACGTCATGACGGCCGAGGACGTGAAGTTCTCCTTCGACCGCTACCGGGGCGTGGCGGCCAAGGTGCTGCGCGACGCGGTGGCCGCCGTCGAGATCGTCGATCCCCATCGCATCCGCTTCCGGCTGAAGGAGCCATGGCCGGACTTCCTCGCCTTCTACGCGACCCCGGCCACCGGCGCGGCCTGGATCGTGCCCAGGAAATACGTGGAGAAGGTAGGCGAGGAGGGTTTCAAGAAGGCCCCGATCGGCGCCGGGCCGTATCGCTTCGTCTCGTTCAAGCCCGGCGTGGAGCTCGCGCCAGAGGCACACGAGGGATACTGGCGCAAGATGCCCGCCGTCAAGCGCCTGGTCTTTCACATGGTGCCCGACGAGTCCACGCGCCTGGCCATGCTCAAGCGGGGTGAGGTGGACATTGCCCACGCCCTGCGCGGCGCCCTCGCTCAGGAGGTCCGGCGGACGGCTGGTCTCAAGCTCGCGGCCACGGTCACCGCCGGCTCGTTCTTCGTCAGCTTCACGTCCGAGCAGTGGGATCCGAAATCACCGTGGCACGACCAGCGCGTGCGCCTCGCCGCGAGCGTGGCCCTCGACCGCCAGGCCATCAGCCAGGCGGAGACGCTGGGCTTCGCCAAGCCGGCAGCGAGCATCGTCCCCTCCGTCTTCGAGTTCGCGTGGCCGGCCCCGCCCATTGCCTACGATCCCGAGCGGGCCCGGAAGCTCCTGGCCGAGGCGGGGTACCCGGGCGGCTTCGACGCCGGCGACTACACCTGCGATGCCTCCTTCTCGGACCTCGCCGAGGCCGTGGTCAACTACTTGAAGGCCGTCGGGATCCGCACGCGCATGCGGCCGCTCGAGCGGGCCGCGTTCTTCGCCCAGGTGCGGGACAGGAAGCCCAGGAACCTGCTGCAGGCCGCCAACGGCGCCTACGGCAACGCTGCCACCCGGATCGAGCGCGAGATGACCTCGGGCGGCTTCTCCTACGGCACCTATCCCGAGATCGACGACCTCTTCCACCAACAGGCACGCGAGACCGACCGCAAGAAGCGCGAGGCGTTGCTCCACCAGATCCAGAAGATCGCCTACGACCGCGTGATGTTCGCGCCGATCTGGGAGTTCGCCCAGCTCCACGGAGTGGGCGCGCGCGTGGAAGAGCCGGGGCTCGGGCTCATCGAGCTCCATCCCTTCTCGTCGCCCTACGAGGATCTGCGGCTGAGAAAGTGAGGAAGGAAATGCCAGTGCTCACGGCCGTCTTCCTTGCGGGATCGCTGTGGAGTGGCGCGACAGCTCAGGACGTCCCTCCACTACGCACGACGCTGGCAGGAGGCGAAATCGGCCAGATAGTGTTCTGGTCACACACTTCGACCGGACCTCGTGAGTTCATATACAAGACGGTCGATCTCGAGAAGCAGAAATCGAGAGTGTGGGGCGATTTGTATCTGCCTCAAGGGGGAGCCCCCCGTATCCGGTGATGATCATTTCTCACGGCTCGAGCGGCTTGCCCAAGCTCGCCGACCACTACTACGGCTGGGCCCGTCACTTCACCGCAATGCACGTGGGTGTCTTCCTTCTCGACCATTTTACTCAGCGCGGAATCACAGAAACCGCATCCGACCAGACCAGGTTGATTGAATGGACCGTCGCCGCAGACGTGGTCCACGCGATGAAGCTGCTAGCGACCCATCCAAAAATCGACAGACGGCGAATCGGCACCATCGGCTTCTCGAAAGGCGGCAACGCGGCTCTCTTTTCAGCCTTTGCCGCGGTTCAGGAAGCCGTGGCGGGCCCCGAGCAGAGACTTGCCCTTCACATTCCTCTCTACCCGAGCTGCAACACCTTCTATCTGAATATGCCGACCACCAAGGCACCGATCGTCTTTCTCTTGGGTGAGCAGGACGATCTGACGCCTGCCTCGGAATGCGTCGCGTACGCCACCTACCTGCGGGAGCGTGGCGCCGATACGGAAACGATCGTGTATCCCGGCGTGTATCACGGATTCGACATTTCCGGGCTTCGTCAATCCCGGAATGTTCACAGTCAAAACTGGGGACGGTGTTTTCGGGCCTACGACCCGGCGACGCGCACCATGACGCGACGAGACACCGGGCAGACGTTTGACCCGGGGAAGAAGGACGAAGCGGCCTATCTGAGAGACTGCGTCACCAGAGGGTACACGGCGGGCGGGAATGACAGTACGCGCAAGCTGCTCTGGACAAGACCAAGGAATTAGTGGGAAGCGTTCTGCTGAGGTCGCCCTGAAGGCTCGTCGCTAACGCAGACGCGGAGCGACCTCTTGCGCATAGAGGCGAATCGAGGTGAGCACGCGCTCGAGCGGAATCCGCCCGCCCACGTTCGACTCCATGATGACCCCCGAGAGACCCAGCTGTTCCCGCAGCTGGCGCAGCCGGTCGACGACCATGTCCGGGGTGCCGTACGCCACTCGATCGCGCAACAAGTCGTCGTAGCTCACGTGTGAGAGGCGATCCGCACGCTCCGCGCGCTCTTCCGAGCCGGTCGTCCCCGCGGCCCCGACCGACGCGGCCAGGTTCTCGGCCAACCGGCGATAGGCCCGGGTGGTGCTCTCCTCCGGCTCCGAGCGCGCCTGCGCCGCGGTGCCCGCGACGTAGACCGGGATGCGGAGGTAGACGTTGCCGTTGCCCGGATGTCCGGCCTCCCGCAATGCGGTGCGGTACACCTTGAGGTGTCCGGCCGCCTCGGGGACGTCGAACCCGCGCAGCCCGGTGACGAGCGAAAAGCCCATGCGCCCGACCATCGGAAACGTGTCGTGGGTCGTGGCCGCCACCCAGATCGGCGGATGCGGCTTCTGATAGGGCCGCGGCACCACGGTCAGATTGTCGAACGCGAAATATTTCCCGGTGTGCGAGAAGCCCTCCTGAGTCCACGCTTTGAGAATGACGTCGAGCGACTCCTGGAAGCGATCGCGGCTCTCGTCATATCGAACGCCGTAGCCCGAATAGGCGCGGGGAAAGCCGCTACGGCCGACGCCGAAGTCGAGACGGCCCTGGCTGATCTGATCGACGGTGGCGGCCTCTTCGGCGGTGCGGATGGGGTGGCAGAGCGGCAGGACGCTGACCCCGGTGCCGATCCGCACGCGTGTGGTGCGGGCCGCGATAGCGGCGGCCAGCACGAGCGGCACGGCGGCGATCGACGGGATGCCCGCGCCCATGGGATCGGTGGGTCGCCTGTGCATGGCGAAGTGTCGCTCGGCCAGCCAGACGCCATCGAGCCCTTGCGTCTCCGCGATCTCGGCGATGCACATCGCTTCGGCAAAGGCCTCTTCCTGCGTTCTCCCCTCGCGATAGTCACATTCCATCACCAGGCCGACATGCATGTGCGTCTCCTCTACACCGTCTGGAGTGTCTCCACGGTCGCCCGATTATACTGCGCACGCTCGCGCTGGCGTGGAGCGAGAACTGGCGATGGACGGGATTGAACCGCCGACACCAGGATTTTCAGTGCGCACGGCAGTTGGTGTATGCATGATGCCTGAGGGCGACCATGGACGGCGCGAGCGGCCGGTGGGACTACGACGTGGCGGTCATCGGCGGGGGGCCGGGCGGCTCCAGCGCCGCCACCGCGCTGGCCAGGCGCGGCCGGAGCGTCGTCGTGCTGGAGCGCGAACGGTTTCCGCGCTTCCACATCGGCGAATCACAGCTGCCGTGGACCAACGAGATCCTCCACGCCCTGGGCGCGCGCGACATCATCGCGGCGTCCGGGTTCGTCGAGAAGTGGGGCGCGAGCTTCCGGGCGCCTGACGGGGCGGCCGAGCGGTACGCCGACTTTCAGACCGCCCTGGAGACGCCCGCGCCCCAGACGTTTCAGGTCTTACGGGAAAGATTCGACGAGATCCTGCTCCGCCATTCCGAGAAGTGCGGCGCCCGGGTGCTCGAAGAGCACCGACTCCTCGATGCGGTCTTCGACCGCGACGGCGTCACGCTCCGCTTCGCGGACCGGCTCGGCGGCAACGGCACGCTGCGGGCGGGGGTCGTGGTCGACGCGTCGGGACGGACCGGCGTGCTGGTGAAGCGCTTCGGCCGCCACGCGCACGACCCGCTCCTGCTCAACATCGCGGTCCACGCGCAGTACGAGGGCATCCCCCGCGCGACAGGCCGGCGGGCCGGGGACATCCGGATGTTCACGCGCCCGGACATGGGCTGGCTGTGGTTCATCCCGCTCTCGGACACCGTCATCAGCGTCGGCGCCGTCATCCCGCAGACCGTTCACCGGCGCGAATCCAGACCCATGCCGGAAGAGAGCCTGGCCCACTACCTGGCCGACACGCCGGCCGCCGCGACGCTGCTCGAGCGGGCACAGCGTGTCTCCCCCGCGCGGTTCGACGCCGACTATTCCTATCTCGCCACCCGGATGGTCGGGGACCGATGGGTCGCGGTCGGCGACGCGGCGGCGTTCCTGGATCCCGTCTTCTCCACCGGCGTCATGTTGGCCATGCAGGGAGGTCTCGAAGCGGCGGAGGCCATCGACGCGGGGCTGCGCGCGGGCGACGTGTCGGCGCGGGCCTTCGCCCGCTACGAGCGGGTCGTGCGCAAGCGCTACCACCACTTCCGGCGATTCGCGGTCGGGTTCTACGATCCGGCCTTCCGCGAGCTGTGGTACTCGCGCCCGCCGTTCCTCGGCATCTTCCACGCCGTCGTGTCCGTGCTGGCGGGAAACTGGCGCCCCTCGGCAACGACCCGGGCCCGGGTGGAGGCGTTCTTCGCGGTGGTCGCCGTGAAGCGCGTTCTCCGGAGGTTCGGGCGCACGCGAGGCGTTCGCTAGAGCGCCCCTTGGCGTTCACGCGAACGGCCTTCGGACGACGACTCCAGAGATCAGACGGAGACTGGACGCCGTTCGTTTAGAGTCCCCAGAGCGCCCAATGCGCCAAGATTAGCGCGGCCGTCAGCAGGCCCACGACATCCAGCCAGATTCTCCAGGTGGGCTGCTCGAGGTACCGGCGGATGAATGGGATCTCGTCGCGCAGCGTCCTCAGCTCCCGGCACCTCGGGCAATAGCGGGCGGGGATCGTGCGCTTGTCGTAGACCATTTGCAACACGACTGTCGCGTGGGGGTGCGCGTTGGCCCACGCCTCGAGCGTCTGTTCCTGCACCAGTTCCACGGTCTCGACCGTGGGCAGGAGCACTTCCTCGGGCGCGCGGGGAAACGTGGAACGATTCAGGGGATCACTCACGGTCGTCCGCAATTACCATGCATGCCGCCTATCCGCGCTGGACGCGATCCTCGGGGACCTCCACACGCTTGATGCCCTTGAAGCTGAAGAGCAGCTCGACCAGATACACGGAGGGCTCGGCGGAGACCTGCTTCACGATGGTGCCCAGTGCTTCCTGCACATTCTGACTGAAGGCCACGCCCTTGATCGTCAGGCCGCTCAGGTTGACCTTGACTCGCTGGTCGGGCTGAAAGACGGCGCTCATCCCACCGCCTTCTCGAGCCGGCGGAGGAACACTTCGATCTCCTTCCCGGTCTGCAGGTCGCCGGTCCGCGCCGCGACCTCGAGCCCTTGCTGGTACGCTGCTCGGGCCTCCTCGAGCCGGCCCGCTCGCTCGAGCGCGCGGCCGAGCCCACGGTGCGCCGCCGAGTAATCCGGCTTCAGCCGGATCGCCTCCCGGTACTCGTCGGCCGCATTCTCGGGCTGCCCTGCGTCGAGGTACGCCCCGGCGAGCCCGAACCGCACGACGGGGTCGTCCGGCATCAACTCGGCGACCTCCTTGAACTCCGCGATGCGATCCGCCTCGGTCATGCGGGGTATTGTACCGGACGGCGAGGTTGTCTCGTCGACGCAGCCGTGATGAAGCTACGTTTGCTCCAGACGCCTGCACCAGACCCGCGTCCATTTCATGGCCAGTCGCGTCGATCTCCTCCGAAAGAGCCCGTTCCGGGGCGCCGGAAAGCAATTGGTATCCTCACGAATGAGGCCAAGGCGCCTCTCGACCGCTACTCCTCCGCCCCTATCGCTCCCCGGGTGCACGGCGCCGCCAAGGGCGTGAAGCAGTCGGAAGCTTAGCTACCGAAAGTCTTCTTGAAGTACTCCCCCATCGTGTCGCCGCTGAACTTGGCGCCCTCGACGATCGTGTGGCCGATGCCCGTGAACATCTCCTTGAAGCCCGGACCGACTTTGCCCTGCCCGATCTGCTTGGCGCCCTGCTCGACCTGCTTGGTCGCCCTGTCCACCTTCGTCTTTTCGGCGGCACCGGCGGTGCTGCAAGACAGAGCTACGACCACGAGGCATGCGGGAGTGACCCACAACCAGCGAGATCTCCGAGTCATGACGCACCTCCTTCAGTGCGGTTGGCTCACGCCTTCAGCCTACCACCTACCCTGGCCGCGGTCGACCGCGCGCCGGGTTCGGCGATCGGACCGAACCGCGCGCGGACTACGACGGCCACCCGGGGGTCTACTTCAAGGAAGCCGTAGACAAGTTCTCCAACAATCTGCGCGCATATCTGGAGGGGCGACCGCTCGCCAACGTGATGGAGTGGGCTCGGGGTTACTAGACGCGGCCACGCCAAATGGAATCGGAGCGGTTCAAAAGATCACGACGCTACGCGCGACCTCTCCACGCTCGAGCGCGTCATACGCTTCGTTGATCTCCGCGAACGGATAGCGCCGGGTCAGCAGCTCGTCGAGCTTCAGCTTGCCGGCGCGGTAGAGGTCGATCAGCTTCGGGATGTCGTGCCGTGGCCGCGAGGAACCGTAGATCGAGCCGGCGATGGCGCGCTCCTCGAAGACCAGCGACATCACCGGCACCGCGATCTCGGCGGTGACCGGCGCCACGCCGACGATCACGGCAAGCCCGCGCTTCGCGAGGCAGTCGTACGCCTGCCGCATCGTCTTCGGTAACCCGACGACCTCGAACGCGTAGTCGACCCCGCGACCCCCCGTGAGCTCCCGCACGGCGGCGACGGGATCACCCGCCGAGGCGTTGACGGTGTGCGTCGCGCCGAACTGACGCGCGAACTCGAGCTTCCGGTCGAGGAGGTCGATCGCGATGATCCGCTCGGCGCCCGCGAGCGCGGCGCCCTGCACGACGTTCAGACCGACGCCGCCGGTTCCGACGACGGCAACGCTCGAGCCCGGCCGCACGCGCGCGCAGTTGAACACCGCGCCGACGCCGGTGATGACACCGCACCCCAGCAGCGCTGCGCGGTCGAGCGGAAGATCGTCGGGGATCTTCAGCACCGAGCGCTCGGGAATGACCGAGTAGGCGGAGAACGTCGAGACCCCGTTGAAGTGCTTGAGCTCCTGACCGTCCGCGCTGAAACGGCTGGTGCCGTCGAGGAGCCGTCCCGTGCGACGGATCTCGAGACCTGCCGCGCAGAGCGCGGGCCGGCCACCCGTGCAGTGCTCGCACTCGCCGCACGAGACGCGCCACAGGGGGATGACGTGATCGCCTGGTCGCACGGACGTGACGCCGGCACCGACCTCGGCGACCACACCCGCGCCTTCGTGGCCGAGGATCGCCGGCAGCGGCGCGCTGAGGTGCCCGGTCATCACGTGCAGGTCGCTGTGGCAGACGCCGCCCGCGGCCATGCGGACGAGGACTTCGCCCGCGCGCGGCGGAGCGACGTCGACCTCGCGGACATCGAATCGCTTGCCCGCCTCGTAGAGCACCGCGGCCATCGCTTTCATCGCGTACGTCCTTTCTCGCCGAAACGCCCAGGCCGGCGCTCGCCCAGGAGCCGGATCGAGCCTAGCCCTTTCATCGCGGGCCCGATGATACCCGCGCGGCGTCCTGGTGACAATTCGGTGACAGCACGGAGACGACGCTCGCTAAGTGGCTGAAAGGCTGGTGGGCAGGGACGGGATTGAACGGCCGACACCAGGATTTTCAGTCCTGGCGCTTGATTCGTGGAAGTACGCGGAAATCCTTACGGCAAAGTCACGAAGTGATTCGGTCATCGTGCGCTGGAATGCGCTGGAATGATCCTGAATGCGCTCGAGTCGGGCACATTTTTGGCACATACGACGTCTGCTCGGCGGTCGTTCCTCCTTCCTGACGACGGTGTCGAGTCCCACGAGACGGCGAACCTGGCCCTGGTGGAACCGCCGCCGGTCTGTCGAGGATCACCGGAAAGCGCGCGCCGGGAAGTAACTAGAACGCAAACCTCACGCGCGCCGCCACCATGTAGGCGTCCTTCGACTCCCGCCGCGTGTGCACGCCGTTGAGAACCTCGGCGGTCTCCAGCGCGTCTCCCGCAAAGAGATAGGCGCCCTGGAGATCGAACGCCACGTTCGGGGCGAACCGCCATGTGAGTCCGACGTCCACCTCGGTGCCGATGTAGCGGGAGTCGCCCTCCAGCCAGCTCTGGTTGTCCAGAGTTGTTCGGCTGACGGCGCCGGCGCCCGTACCGGCGCCCGCACCCGTATCGGTGTCGACCTTCTCCGCCGTCCAGTTCGGGCTGACCCAGGTGTAGACAGCGAGCGCGGGCGTGAAGCTATAGGTCGCCCTGACGCCGAGTGAGGCGCGGCCGTACCGGTCGTACCCGATGTGGCGACCCTGGTTGGTCAGCAGCTGGCCGTTGAAGTAGTCGATTCCCCCGTTGGCCAGGATCGCGGCCCAGCCAGCCCAGTAGTTCCCGTCCTCATCGAGCTGCTGGAAGTAGCGGACCGACTTGGCGAGGTTGTCACGGGCCTTGTTGCCCGGGCTGTAGGCAACGCGCGCCTCGAGGAGCAGCGGGCCGGTCGAGAAGCTGCCGATTAGGTCGACAATCCAGGAGCTCATGTCGGCCTGGACCTTCCCGACCGAGCCGTCCGTCTTGACCGCCCTGTGGTCCCGCTGGCCCCACTGGTAGTAGAACGTGGGGTCAAAGGCGAAGGGGCCCGAGCGCCAGCGCGCGTCGAGACCGACCGTGTAGCGATCCTCGTGGTACGTCGGGTCGCCCGCGGCAGCACCGCCGCCGAGCGCTGCGGCAGAGTTGGTCGTGGTATTAGCAGGACCAGCGAAGTGGGGGTCGACCACGTGGTGCCGGGACCCACTGGCCGTCACGCCATCGGCGTGGAACCACGAGAACAGCGGTTTCAGGTCGAGCCCCTTGAACGGCGAGATCTCGGGACTCACGATCACCGCGTAGTCCTCGCCGCGAGTAGTCTTGAGCGCGCCGATGCCGCGGTTCGCCCCCGCGAGCTGGTCCTCGATCATGACATAGGCCAGGTTGGTCTTGATGTTCGGCGCGAACGTCGTGACGGCCGACACGCCGGCAAAGTCGCCGTTCGCGTAAACGATCTTGTAGTTGGCGAGCCCGGCGAAGGGCTGGCCGCCCGCCCGAGCGATGGTCTCGACCGGGATGAACGGCAGCAGGCTGTCCTTGCCCGTCAGCGGAAACTCCGTGTAGATCCACTTGATCTCGATCATGCCGCCCACGTCGGTGTTGAGGTCCAGACAGCCGTTGGTGTTGACCTTGCAGCCCGAGTTGGCGCCGGACGTGTTACCCGGGAAGCCACCGTCGTTGGGCCCGGCCTGCCCGTACTGCAAGTCGATCTCGAGACCGAGCACGGCCTTGACCCGCCCGACCGAGAACTCGAAGTCCGGACGGAACCGGGTCCGGGCGTACCACTCACGATCGCTGGTGCGGGTCAAGTCGCCGTCGTAGAAGTTTCTGCCCGCCGAGGTGACCTGGTCGAAGAGCCCGGTGATCGTGACCTTGGGCGCCGGCGCCTGAGCGAAGACAGGCGGAGCCAGCATCGCAAGGACGACGAAGGTGAAGAGCGTCTTGACGAGGAATCTTTGCATGACCGCCTCCTCCTCAAGTGGGTGGTGAAAGGCAACCGAACCGTTGACGACACCACAAGGCCGACATCACCAACAGCTACACCGGAGCGTGCACAGCCTGCATGCTGTGCGTCCTCGAGAAGGCCAGGGCTCGGCGCACTGGCACCTTCGCTTATGCACATGGTTGGCCGCGATCAGGTGGGAGTCGCCGGCTTTGAAGGTCGTCGGCTTGCAGGCGACCCGGGGCGCTAGGATCTCTTAGGTTGAAACGTGTAGACGCAAAATGGACGAGAGAGGGTGGCGAGCGAAGGAGAAATGACAGATAGACGGAAAGAGCAGAGATCGAAGCAGCGACCGAATCGCTAATCGGTGAGTCGAGCGGAAGGCTGTTGCCTGCCGAAGGAAGAGAGGTGGGGACGAGGATGCCGTCGAACTGTTCGGTGTCAGGGATGCCGTCAATAGCGAACAGCAGGAGGCAGGCGCACCCGCTCCACGAGAACAAGACCAAGAAGAATCGGCGAGTCATAGGGCGAAGACGTGAGGCAACCATAGAGCATCGTCAGCGAGAACAGCGGAAGGTGGGCCAGGGACCCGATCCAGGGACATCACTGCCTCCCCCGGGCCGAACAGTCAAGGCGGTGACGGGATAATCTGCCCCCACCTGGAGATTGTCAAGGCGGTGTAGAGGGGAACCCGCCGCGTCTGGCTGTGCTCCTGCAGGGGCTTCGGGGCGCCCCGGGGGCTGGCCGCGGCGCGCTCGGGGATGCCCGTCGGCGCGCAGCCGAGGGGCCACGGTTGTGAAGGGCGCCTCTTTTCCCTATGCTTACCAGGTTTACGAGCAGCGCGAGCAGCCAACACCAACGAGCGAGGAATTCCTCATGAACTCAGCCCGTAAGCAGGTCGCCGTTGTGGTTGGGGCAACCTCCAAGTGGCAGTCCGATGGACGCAACACCAAACTGGCGCACGGCAAGGTGCTCGACGACAGCGATATCCCCGTTGGCATGCGCTGGGGCGTCGGCGGCGCCATCGCCCAGAAATTTGCCAAGGAAGGTTTTTTCGTCGTCCTGACGACTCGTCGTGCCGCCAATGCCTCGGCGCTGGAGAAGGCCATCATCGAGCAAGGCGGCGAAGGCATGATCGTCGAGCTGGACCTGGTGTCAGGCGAATCCATATCACGCGCGTTCACCACGATTCGCAGGCAAGCTGGGGACCCGGATGTCCTGGTCTACAACGCCGGTTATCTCGAGGGGCGTGACTTGCCGCCAGAGAAAGAGTTGCTGGAACACATCCCCATCGACATATTCGAAACCGCCCAGCACATCGCCAGCCGCGGACCGTTCCTGGTCGCGCAGGAAGTATTGCCCGCCATGCGACAGCGTGGTGCCGGCTCGTTCCTCATTTCAAACAACCCGTTCTCACTGCGTGGTCGCAAGCGCATGACCGGACAGTCGCTGTACTATCCGCGCGTCATGATGCGCACGCTGGCGCAGTTGCTCACGGAAGAATATTCCGAGCACGGCGTACACGTGGCCAATGTCGTGATCGACGGCCTCATCGACTCGCCAGGCACCAGAGCACTTCCGAGAGCCCAACAGAATCCTGACGTTGTGATGAATCCCGTGAAGATTGCCGAGGCTTTTTATTACTTACACACCCAGGATAAATCCTGTTGGACGCACGAGTTGCAGTTGACACCATTTGCAACCAAGCCGAGCTTTTGAGGCGTAGGACGTCAGTTGGGATGGTGAGCGACGCTCTCCACTGCCAAGAGGATGAACATGGACCATATAGAGTTTGACCGCGAGCCGCCTGCTAACTTGACAACGATGGTGATGGCGTTTGGGGGATGGATCGATGCCGGCCAGGCGGCAACGGGCGCCTTGCGCCACCTGGTCCGCGACCTCTCGGCCACGCGGTTGGCCTGGATAGACCCTGAACAATTCTTCTTGTTTACGCAGGAACGGCCCGAGGTGCGGTTGAGGGCTGATGGGGAACGTAACATCCATTGGCCGAGGAGTGAGTTCTTCGCGTGGCACCCAGGGAATGGCCGCGACGGCATACTCCTATTTTGCGGCGTGGAGCCGCATCAGAAGTGGCGCACCTATACGAAGGCGTTCCTTGATGTGGCCGAGCGCTGTGGAGTGAGGCGGATCGTCTCGATAGGGGCGCTCTTGGCTGGCGCGCCTCATACCCGTCCAATACGTGTCACAGGACGCTCCAGCGACCCCGCCTGGCGATCTGTGCTCGAAGCCTGGGGCATCTATCGTCGTCCGAGCTACGAAGGCCCGACCGGTATTTCCACGGTCGTCTTGGACGCCGCGGAGCGACGCGGAATGTCGCATCTCGGCTTGATGGGGCAAGCGCCCCATTACCTGCAAAACAACGAGAATCCAGCGGCGATCCAGGCACTGGTGACCTATGTTGCCCGCCTGCTCCACCTTAGCCCGGACATGTCCCGCTTCGCCGAGGCCATCCAAGACTTCCGCACCCAATGTGATCGCGAGGTGGCTCGAAATCGCGCCACCCGAGAGCACGTGCAGCAACTAGAGCAGCAGTACGACGCGACGGCAGGCGAGGAGCAGCAAACGCCATCTATCGGAGAACTCGACTCAGAAAAGCTGATGCAAGAGTTACAGGACTTCCTGCGGGGGCAGCGGGAAGGTGGTGAGGAAGGCTGATGGGTCAGCGCGTGGCCGACCGGTTGAAGCGTGGCCGGCTCTCGCGGGCATCCCAGGACCGATAGCTGTAAGGGATCCCCCCTCTTTGCCCTGCGTTAGCAACGTCCTTGCTTGGCGAGTCCTGGAGGGCAGCCTTTGCCCTCGCCCCGATGCCAGGGCTGCTCGCGTTCACGCCAGTTACGCTCATGCGCTTCTTCGCGCCATTCCCGTCCGTAGTGTGACTCCCACTGCGGCGGCCCATCACGACGCCACTCGCTCCACTGCGGCGGGGGCACCGGGTAGTGGCGGACGGGGACCTGAAGAATGGGTGCCGGGACGTAGGGAGG
>WNEY01001258.1_pt1 | contig 23788 bp, 24 predicted proteins | sample 5400531 | NCBI WGS metagenome assembly WNEY01 (sample SAMN13153338, study PRJNA577476) | soil metagenome | isolation source: 200 cm saprolite under Douglas fir tree site 1 | place: USA:California | collected 2015-04-18
CTGATGAAGGGGAATCTTCAACATCTGCAGACCGTCAACAAGATGGTTCGCGGCGAAGAGCCGTTCGACGTGGCGAAGGTCAATGCCGCCTTCACGCATTGGACCGAGACCGCGCAAAAGCTGCCGACCCTGTTCCCCGCGCCTCCGAAACCCGGAGAAGAGTCCCGGGCATTGCCGAAGATTTGGGAGGCCAAGAGCGACTTCGACGCCAAGGCCGCCGCCTTCGGCAAGGCGGTGAGCGACAACAAGGACAAGGCGAAGACGCTCGACGAGCTCAAGGTCGCGTTCCCGCAGGTGAGCAAGGCCTGCGGCGATTGCCATGAGCCCTATCGCAAGCCGGCCCCCGCGGCGGGGCAACCGAAATAAGCCTCCGTCGATTCCGACGCCTGCGAGCGTCGACGCCATCGCGCTTCTAGCGCGATGGCGTTGCGTTGCCATGCTGGATAAAGAGCGCACCCGAGGGTGGCGGGTGCATTCCGGGAGCCATATTGCATGCGCCGATTAGTGCTCGCCGTCATGGCGGTGGTCGTCATTGGCGCCGCGGCCTTTTGGATGCTGACTATCCCGGCGACAGTTCCCGCGAGCGCGCTCGAACCGCGCACGCCCGATCTCGAAAACGGCAGGACCATCTTCTATGCGGGGGGCTGCGCCGCCTGCCATGCCACGCCCGACCAGGAGGACAGGACCAGACTCGGCGGCGGGCTGGGCCTGAAGTCGCCGTTCGGCGCGTTTTTCGCCCCGAACATCTCGCCCGACCGCAACGACGGCATCGGCGCCTGGAGCGAGGCGAATTTCGTCACCGCCCTGTGGAAGGGCACCTCACCCGACGGCCGCCACTACTATCCGGTCTTTCCTTACACCTCGTATCAGCGCATGAAGCTCGATGACGTGCGCGACCTGTTCGCCTATCTCAAGACTTTGCCGACCGTCGAGGGCAAGACGCGCGACCACGATCTGCCGATCCCCTTCAGAATTCGCCGCGTGCTCGGCGGCTGGAAGCTTCTCTTCCTCGACGGCATGCCGTTTAAACCCGACCCGTCGAAATCGGCGCAATGGAATCGCGGCGCCTACCTCGTCAATGGTCCGGGCCACTGCGCCGAATGCCACAGCCCGCGCAATCGCCTCGGCGGGATCATCGAAAGGCAGCGCTTTGCCGGTGGTCCCGATCCGGAGGGCAGCGACGGCTGGATTCCGAACATCACCCAGGCCGGGATCGGTGATTACTCGGAGCAGGACATCGGGGGCGTCCTCGAGACCGGCGATTTGCCCAACGGCGATTCCGTCGGCGGGGCGATGCGGGCGGTCGTGCGCAACACATCGAAGCTTTCGGCCGAGGATCGGGCGGCCGTCGCGGCTTACGTCAAATCGCTGCCGCCGGTCGAGGGTCCGAAGCCCCCGTGACGTCTGGATGGCTCCCCACTGACGCGCCGCTCCGGCCGCGCCGCGCTCCCGGGACGCACGCGCGGGAAGCTAGGCCACCTTGCCGAGAATGTTTTTCCACTCCGCCGCCGGGAAGGCGCGCAGCGTCTCGGTGCGCACATTGCCGAGCTTGCCGATGCTCAGCCCCAGGCCGGTCATGGCCACGTCGTCCGGCGCCTCGAAGATGGCGACGAAGTCGTATTGGCCGAGCGTCCAATACGTCTCCTTCAGGGACGCACCGACCTTCTTCGCCATTGCGCTCACGGCCTCGGTGCGCTTTGGACTGTCGCTGATGTTGCGTATGCCCTGTTCGGTGAAGTTTCCCAGCACGATATAGTTCGGCATCGTGAAGTCCTCCCTGATGTCAGCGGGCCTCTCGCCGGAGCACCCCTCTCGCGCGCCTTGCCCGGCTCGGCGGGCCGTGATTCCCTGCCTTTTTCCGACCCTCGTCAAGCCGGCCGGTCGCAAGTCCGGTGGTAACGCGCATGGCTTCCGCGGGCGTCCACGGCGTGGTCAATTCGCGCCCCGTGGCTCGCCTCGAATCGAGCGGCGCAGGCAGGCAATGAACGTTCTCCAGGCGATCTCCCTCAAGGTGATCTCGGCACTGCTGTTCGCGGTGATGTCGGCGCTCGTGCGCTTCCTCGGCGAAAAATATCCGGTCGGCCAGATCGTGTTTTTCCGCTCGAGCTTCGCCATCCTTCCGGTGGTGCTGATCTATGCGTGGCGGAACGAGCTGATGGCCGCCGTGCGCACGGCCCGTCCGGTCGGACATTTCGGGCGCGGCCTGATCAGCATCGGCGGCATGTTCTTCAATTTCTCCGCGCTTGCCCGGCTCCCGATCGTCGACGCTACCGCCATCTCGTTCGCCGCGCCGCTGATCACCGTGGCGATGGCGGCGATCTTCCTGAAGGAGCGAGTGCGCGTCTATCGCTGGTCGGCGGTGACGGTCGGGTTCATCGGCATCCTGGTGATGCTGGCGCCGCACTTCGATCCTTCCGCGCATGTGGGCGATGCCGTGACCGCCCTGGGCGTGGGATTCGCGATCGGCGGGGCGTTCTGCAGTGCCGGCTCGGTCATCCAGACCCGCCGGCTGACCCGGACCGAGACGACCTCCTCGATCGTGTTCTATTTCTCGCTGATCTGCGCGCTCGCGGGGCTCGGCACCTTCCCGTTGAGCTCGCTTGCACCCACCCTGGCTTGGCTCACCCCGACCGGGCCCGAGCTCGCGGCGCTGGTCACAACCGGCTTGTGCGGCGGCCTCGCCCACATCCTGCTCACCGAGAGCTATCGCTTGGCGCCGGCGTCCCTGGTGGCGCCATTCGACTACACCTCGATGGTGTGGGCGTTCCTGCTCGGTTATTTCTTCTTCAACGAATTGCCGACGGTGTTCGTGTTCGTCGGCGCCGCCATCGTCGCCGCCGCCGGGCTGTTCGTGATCTGGCGCGAGCGTCAGCTCGGGCTCAAGCGCGTGCGCGCGGCCGAAGGGCCGCCGATGGGATGACAGACGACAGATGACACACGACGGAAAGACCGAAGACCGACAGGACAATCGTTATTTTATCGTCCGTTCCGTCGTCTGTCGTCCGATCTCAGAATGCCTTGAAGGTGATGATCGTGTGCGTGTCCTGGATGCCGGGAATGGTTTGCACCTTCTCGTTGACGAAATGGCCGATGTCGGTCTTGTCGTCGACGTAGAACTTCACCAGGAGGTCGTAATCGCCGGCGGTCGAATAGATTTCGGAAGCGATCTCGGCGTCGGCGAGCTTGTTCGCCACCTCGTAGGACTGGCCGAGCCGGCACTTGATCTGGACGAAGAAGGGGACCATGCGCGCCTCCGTGCGGCCCTCGGCGGGACGCGGGTCAACTGAGCAAAATCGCGCCGTATTGACAAGGCGCACCAGGGTCGGTCTCGCGTTGCCGCGGCGGAGGGATGAAAAGGCCGCCCGGAGTTGCTAGGCTCGAGCGAAGCCGACAATACGAAGCCGGCAGCCGGGAGGCGCTCCATGAAAATCGTTCGCAGGTCGGTGGTGATCCTGCTTGGTCTCATGGCTTCGGCGAATGCGCAAACGTCGTCCGAGCCGGTAGTCCGGCTCGACCCGGCGCTCGATGCGCTAGTGGCGCCGGATGCCAAGCTCGAGCGAGTGGCGACCGGATTCGGCTTCACCGAAGGAATTATCTGGGTGCCGCAAGGCAGAAGCGGTTATCTCCTGTTCAGCGACATTCCGGCGAACGTGATCTACCGGATGACGCCGAATGGCACGAGCTCGATCTATCTGGAAAAGAGCGGCTACAACAAGCCGGACATCTGGCGCGTAGGCTTCATCCAGACCAACGGCAAGGACCGCAGCGATCCCGCCTTCGAGGAATTCCCCATGATCGGGTCGAACGGGCTCGCGCTCGACCGTGAGGGGAGATTGATCATCGCGGCCTGGACCGGCCGCTCGATCGATCGCATCGAGAAGAACGGCCGGCGCACCGTGCTCGCCGACGGCTACGAAGGCAAGCGTTTCGGCGGCCCCAACGACGTGGTGGTGAAGCGGGACGGCGCGATCTATTTCACCGATACTTACGGCGGCCTGCGGCTGCGCGAGAAAGATCCGAGGAAGGAGCTTGACTTCAACGGGGTCTATATGTGGAAGGACGGCAAGCTGACCTTGCTGATTAATGACATCCCGAACACCAACGGGCTCGCCTTCTCGCCCGACGAGAAATTTCTCTACGTCAACGGCAGTCGCGACAAATACCTCAAGCGCTACGACGTCAAGCCCGACGGCACGCTCACCAAAGGCGTCATGTTCATCGACATGCGCAACGATCCCGCGCCCGGCATCACCGACGGGCTCAAGGTCGACGTCAAGGGCAATGTCTGGGAGACCGCCCCCGGCGGGGTATGGATCATTTCGCCCGAAGGCAAGCACCTCGGCACGATCCGCACTCCGGAGCTCGCCGCCAACGTCGAATTCGGCGATCCCGACCACAAGACGCTCTACATCGCGGCGCGCACCAGCATCTACAAGATCCGGGTGAACGTGCCGGGCATTCCGTAGCGCCAGTCATGCGAGGCAAGTTCGTCAACGTCCGTTTATAGTCCCCGGAGTTTGTAAAGTTGCCCGCGAACGCCGGCCCTTGCTGGATCGGCGATAAGTCCATAGATTTGCCCTGCAATCTCAATGGGGTGTCCGGCGGATGCGCCGCCGGGCTGAGAGGCGGCGAGCCAACCCATCGAACCTGATCCGGATCATGCCGGCGGAGGGAGCTTGAGATGCACGCGCCGCAATCGATCCTCGCCGATCTGCCCGACGTCGCCGCGGCGATCCTCGCGCGCCTCGCCGCGCGCAGCCCGCGCGTGCATTGCATCACCAATGCGGTGGCGCAGAACTTCACCGCCAACGTCTTGCTGGCGGTCGGTGCGGTTCCGTCGATGACGGTCGCGCCCGAGGAGATCGCCGAGTTCGTCGCGCGCGCGGATGCGCTCCTCGTCAATCTCGGCACCCTCGACCGCGAGCGCCGCGAGGCCGCCGCCATCGCCGTCGAAGCGGCCGCCGGTCGTCCCTGGCTGCTCGACCCGGTGTTCGTCGACCGCTCGGCCTCGCGCACCGCCTTTGCCAGGGCGCTGGCCGCCAAGGGGCCGCGGGTGGTGCGGCTCAACGGCGCGGAATTCTCGGTCCTGGCCGATGCCGCGCCGACCGATGACGCCCTTAAGCGCTATGCGCTCGATCGGCGCTGCGTCGTGGCGCTCACCGGCGCGACCGACACCGTGACCGAGGGTGCGCGGCTGGCGAAGATCCGGAACGGCGATCCCCTGATGGGGCGGGTCACTGCCATGGGCTGCGCCGGAGCGGCGGTGGTGGCCGCTTGTCTCGCCGTCGAGGGCGATCCCTGGCTCGCGACCGCGGCCGGCCTGTTGGCGTTCGCGGTCGCCGGCGAATGCGCCGCGGCACGCGCGCGCGGGCCGGGGAGCTTCGCGGTCGAGATCGTCGATGCGCTGGCCGCCCTCGACCTTGCGACCTTGCGCGCACGGGCGAGGGTGGGGTGACGACGATGCCGGTTGATCTTCGCCTTTATGCGCTGGTCGATCCCGAACGGGCCGGCGGTCACGATCTCCCCGAGCTGGCGCGGCAGGTCGCGCAAGGCGGCGCCACGCTGGTGCAGCTGCGGGACAAACGCAGCGGCACCCGTGCGATGGTCGAGCGCGCGCGCGCGATCAAGGCCGCGCTCGCGCCGCTCGATGTTCCCCTGCTGATCAACGATCGCGTCGACGTGGCGCTCGCCTGCGGCGCCGACGGCGTGCACGTGGGACAGGACGATATGGCGGCCGAGGATGCCCGTCGGCTGCTCGGGCGTTCCGCGATCATCGGCCTGTCGGTCAAGACGACCGCGCAGGCGGAGGCGGCGCCGGTCGGTCTCATCGACTATGCCGGCATCGGCGGTGTGTTCGCGACCACGTCGAAGGACAATCCCGATCCGCCGATCGGCCCGGCCGGATTGGCGCGCATCGCCGGCGTTTTCCGCCGGCACTCGCCGGGATTCCCCCTGTGCGCGATCGCCGGCATCGACGCCGGTAATGCCGGCGAGGCCGTCGCGGCCGGCGCCGACGGCGTCGCGGTGATTTCGGCGCTCTCGCTCGAGCGCGATCCGCAGGCCGCCGCGCGCGTGTTGCGCGGGGTCGTCGACGCGGCGCTGGCGCGACGAGGACGGGCATGACCCCGATCGCCCTCACCATCGCGGGCTCGGATTCCGGCGGCGGCGCCGGCATCCAGGCCGATCTCAAGACTTTCTCGGCGCTCGGCGTCTATGGCGCCTCGGTGATTACCGCGTTGACCGCGCAGAACACCAAGGGAGTGAGCGCGATCCACGATGCGCCGCCCGAGTTCATCGGCGCGCAGATCGACGCCGTCTTTTCCGACCTCGACGTCGGCGCGGTCAAGATCGGCATGGTCTCGCAACGCGCCGCGATCGAGGCGATCGCGCAAGGGCTTTCGCGCTGGCGGCAGACCAAGGTCGTGCTCGATCCGGTCATGATCGCGGCCTCTGGCGACCGGCTCCTGGCGCCGGACGCGATCGAGGTGCTCAAGCGCGTGCTCATTCCGCGCGCGCTCGTCATTACGCCGAACCTGCCGGAAGCGGCGGCGCTGCTCGATGCGCCGGTCGCGCGCAACGAGGCCGATATGCACGAGCAGGCCGAGCGTCTGCTCGCGCTCGGATCGCGGGCCGTCCTGATCAAAGGCGGCCACGGCAGCGGCGCCGAGAGCGTCGATCTCTTGCTCGAGAGCGGGGAAACCATCCGCCTCGCTGCCGCTCGCATCGCCACGCGCAACACCCACGGCACCGGCTGCACGCTGTCGTCGGCGATCGCGGCGGGCCTCGCCAAGGGGCTCGACCTCGTCGCCGCCGCGCGGGCCGCCAAGGCCTATCTCAGCGCCGCGCTCGCCGCCGCCGATCGGATCGAGATCGGCTCCGGCCACGGCCCCGTGCATCATTTTCACGCCTGGTGGTGACGGGCGGACAGGAGGGCGCGCAATGATCACCCGACGAGTGCTGGCACGCGCGGGAGCCTTCGGACTTGCCGGAGCGGTCGTTGGCCCCAACATCGCGCGCGGCGAGACGCGGCGCTGGCGCATGGTCACCTCGTGGCCCCGGCGTCTGCCCGGACCGGGGATGTCGGCCGAGCGCGTGGCTGAACGCGTCGCCGCGCTCTCCGGCGGCCGCCTGCAGATCACGGTGCACGCCGCCGGCGAGGTTGTCCCCGCCTTCGAGGTGCTCGACGCGGTCGGCTCCGGCGTCGCCGAGGTCGGCCACACCGCCGCGTTCTACTGGCAAGGCAAGCAGCCGGCGGCGGCGTTCTATACCACCGTGCCGTTCGGGCTCACGCCGGCGGAGCACGTCGCCTGGATCTACGCCGGCGGTGGACAGGCGCTGTGGGACGAGCTCTATGCGCCGTTCGGCGTGAAGCCGTTCATGGGCGGCAATACCGGCGTGTGCATGGGGGGCTGGTTCCGGCGCGAGCTCAACTCGGCCGACGACGTGAAGGGCCTGAAGATCCGCTCGCTCGGCCTCGGCGGCGAGATCTACCGCCGGCTCGGCGCCACCCCGCAAACCACCTCGCCGGGCGAGATGCTCGTGAGCATGCAGTCGGGCCTGATCGACGGCGCCGAATTCGTCGGCCCCGGCTCCGATATTGCGCTCGGGCTCTATCGCGTGGCGAGCTTCTATTACGCGCCCGGCTTCAACAAGCCGAACGGCACCGGCGAGTGCATCGTTTCGCTCAAGGCCTGGGAGAGCCTCGATTCCGAGCTGAAGGCGATCGTGCAGCACGCCTGCGCCAACGAGGCACAATTCGCGCTCGCCGAGATGGAGCGCCTCAACGCCGAGGCGCTCGCCGCCTTGACCGGCCAGCACGGCGTCAAGCTGCGCATGTTTCCGCAAGACCTGATCGCCGCCGCGCGCCGGCAGGCGGGCGACGTGGTCGGCGAGCTCGCCGGCAAGAACGCGATCGCGCGCAAGGTGCACGATTCCTACGTGGCCTTCCGCGATCGCAGCGCGGCGTGGTCGCGCATCTCGATCAAGGCGGTGCTCGAGGCGCGCGAAGGCTAGGGATCACGTCCTCGATTTCACGACCTTCTGCCGCTGCTCGCCCAATCCGTCGATGCCGAGGGTCACCACGTCGCCGGCCTTGAGGAATTTCGGCTCGGGCTTCATGCCGAGCCCGACCCCCGGCGGCGTCCCGGTGATGATCACGTCGCCCGGGTTCATCACGAAGAACTGCGAGCAGTACCAGACCAGATGCCGGCAATCGAAGATCATCGTCCTGGTGTTGCCGCGCTGGCGTTTCTCGCCATTGACGTCGAGCCACATGGCGAGATTCTGCGGGTCCTTGAGCTCGTCTTTGGTGACCAGCCACGGCCCGAGCGGGCCGAAGGTCTCGCAGCCCTTGCCCTTGCACCACTGTCCGGAGCGCTCGAGCTGGAACACGCGCTCGGAGACGTCGTTGGCGAGGCAATAGCCGGCCACCACGTCGAGCGCCTTGTCCTTGCTCAGATAGCGCGCGCGCTGACCGATCACGATGCCGAGCTCGATCTCCCAGTCGAGCTTGGTCGAATCCTTCGGAATCATGGTGTCGTCATTCGGCCCGCAGATGCAGGACGGCGCCTTGTTGAAGATGATCGGTTCCTTCGGGACCGGCTGGCCGGCTTCGGCGGCGTGGTCGGAATAATTGAGCCCGATGGCAATGAAATTACCCACCCCCCCGACGCACGCACCGACCCGCGGATTGCCCTTGACCAGGGGCAGCTTCTCGACCGACGCCTTGCGGATCTTGGCGAGGCCCTTGGGCGAGAGCGCCTCGCCGGCGATATCGGGCACCACCTTCGAAAGGTCGCGAATACGCCCCTTGTCGTCGACGATACCGGGCTTCTCGCGGCCAAGCGGGCCGAAGCGGACGAGCTTCATGGCGCATTCTCTCCTTGAGCCGAAGGTTGAGGGTGGCACGGCGACTTGCCGGCAGGACAAGCTGGATCATGCGTCGGACGCCGGGGCGGAGCAAGCCGGACCGGCAGGCTCAAAAGAAAACTCGGGAGCGTCATCGTTCGGCCCCGGCTCGGATAGTGTGTCCTTGGAGTGACTCTCGAACCGGGCACTGTTGCCTGTCGGCCACGCAACTGGACTATCGTGTCGGGCCCACATCGCGATGCGGTTTTTACAATTGCATTCCGGGAGGGCGACGGACAGGATTACCGCATGCACCTGGTCCGCGCGCCAAGCTGCAAGCGACGCGGGTTCAGTGGGCGACACGATGGCAGGCCCGATCCTCGGGGCCGTGCCGGGCCAATCAATTTCGCGGGGGGTGGGACGAGGCCGGCGCAAGCTGGCCTTGTTCACGTTTGAGGACGCCTCGGCCGCGGCGGGACATCGAAGCCTACATCGCGCCCGGAAACGCGCCGCCGTCGATCAGCAGATTCTGGCCGGTGATGTAGCCGGCTTGGGCCGAGCAGAGAAAGGCACAAGCCGCGCCGAACTCCTCGGGCGTGCCAAATCGCTTCGCCGGCACCGTGGCCATGCGGGCGGCCTTTGCCTCATCGAACGTGATGCCTTTGGCCTTGGCGTTGGCCGCGATATTCGAAGCCAATCGCCCGGTATCGAAGGTGCCGGGCAGCAGGAAGTTGATGGTGACGTTGGCGGCGGCGACCGAGCGCGCGACCCCGGCCATGAAGGCGGTGAGACCGGCGCGCGCGCCTGAGGACAGATCGAGGCCGGAGAGCGGCATTTTCACCGAGCCCGAGGTGATGTTGACGATGCGGCCGAATCGCTTGCGCACCATTGGATCGATAGCCTTTTGCGTAAGCTCGACCGCGACCACCATGTTCGCGATCACCCCGTCGATCATCTGCTGGCGCGTGAGCTCTCGGAAATCGCGGAACGGCGGGCCGGCATTGTTGTTCACGAGGATGTCCGGCTCCGGACAGGCGCCGAACAGCGCCGCCTGGCAGGCCGGCGTCGCGACGTCGCCTTGCACCGCCGTCACCTTGGCGGCGGTCGCCTGCCGCAGCTCGGCCGCCGTTGCCTCGAGCGTCTTGCCGTCCCGCCCATTGAGGATCACCTCGCAACCGGCCTGCGCCAGCGCGAACGCACAGGCGCGACCGAGCCCGCGGCTTGACGCACAGACGATGGCCTTCCGGCCGGCGATTCCAAGATCCATGGCACATTCCGCTTGACCGACGCAGCACGGTTACACTCGGTCGGGGCAGTTGCAACTACCCGGCAACAGCCCGAGGAACGGAAGGCGAATCGGGGAAACCACGGATTTACCATGGGGATTCACCACTCCCGCCAATCGTCGGGTGATCCATCGGTGCCGCGTCGAGCACCATCGCCTCGGTAGGTACGATGAGAGGGGTCCGCGTCGATTCTTCCGAGGTGTGACCGAAATGTCACGGACTCCGGAGCGCGAGCGAGTTAGAAAATTGGCCAAGGGAAAATCTCGAAAAGGGGTGGGCTAATGAGGAAACTGTTGCTTGCTACCGTTGCTCTCGGCGCGCTGGCTGCCGCGCCCGTGCTGGCAGCCGACATCCCGGTCAGGGCCCCGGCCTACCGGGCTCCCCCGCCGCCGGTCATCGCCTTTTATAACTGGAGCGGCTGCTACGTCGGCGGCAACGGCGGCGGACTATGGCTGCACAAGGACTACACGCTGCGGTCGGCTGGCGCGACGCTCGACGGCGTTACCGCGCTTGCGGTCGCTCCGCTCGGGATCGGCCTCGGGGGCCATGACGCGAGCGACGGAATCGGCGGCATCCAGGCCGGGTGCAACTGGCAGGTTGGCGGTTGGGTGTTTGGCGTCCAAGGCGACTTCGATTGGACGAATGCGACGGGCCGACATCTCGATCCGATCGTCGGCTTGACCACTCTCGACTCGCGCACGAAGTCGCTGGCCTCGGTCACCGGCCGCGTCGGTTATGCCTGGGACCGCTTCCTCGGCTACGTCAAGGGCGGCGGCGCCTGGGAACGGGACGACTACACCTGGTTCGTCACCGCGGCCCCCGCCGTGGCCATCGGGGCGAGCGAGAATCGCGGGGGTTGGACGGTCGGCATCGGCGGCGAATACGCGTTCACCGACTGGCTCACCGGATTCATCGAGTACGACTACTACGACTTCGGCACCCGCACGATCACCTTCGCGCCCGTCGCGGGCGGGGTGTTCGCCAATGTCGATGTTCGCGAAACCAAGAACGTCGTGAAAGCCGGCCTCAATTTCAAGTTCGGCCTCGGCGGGCCGGTCATGGCCGGCTACTGAGGCGCGGGAGAGCGGATCCGGACGCCTGTAGGCGAACTGAGAAGAGCCCCGGGATGCGGCCCATTCCCGGGGCGCTTTCGCCGCCGGCGCAGCAAGGCAAAGAACGCTCGGCATGCGAGTCCTCGCAGCGTAATTCGCAAGGCGGTTGGATTCCGAGCCGTTTCGCTCGCTTTTCCGTTGGAGGCCAACGGCAGAAGCGAATCGATGCAAGACGGGTGTCTCGTGGCCTGGTCAGTGGAAATATGGCGGGTTCTGAAGCCCGTCCGCTGCCATGAAATTCGCCAGCAACGATCGAAAAAGCGTCGTCCATGCGCGCCGAGTGCTGTTTCTGCAACACGTCTCGGAAAACAGCGTCCCGCGCGGCTGAATAGGTCATTTTCTCGTTGCGGGACATTCGCTCTTAAAGCATTTTTTGGTCGTCAAGCGGTGGATGCCGCTTTGACTTGGGGCGGCGCGACAAGGGGACATCCAGGGTCGCCCGGCGAGACAAAGGGGATTAACATGATCAAGATAATCTTCGCTACGGTTGCATCCTTGGCGATGCTGAGCGCTGCTACCGCCGCCGACATGCCGCGTAAGGAGCCGCCCCCGCCGGTGGCTGCCGTTGGCAAGGCTCCGATCGGCAAGCTTCCGATTGGCAAGGCTCCGATCGGCAAATATCCCGTCGGCAAGTATCCAACGCCGGTCGTGACGAAAGGCTGATGTCCGCCGAAGGGCGCTCGCGTCGCCGCTTGTCTGAGACGACGAGGCGAGGCGAGTTCTCCGCGGGCGCCCGCGACGGACTAACTTTACGACGCGACGCGTTTGCGTTTTCGGTCGCAGTCGAACTGGGTCGAAGGGTGGGGGACAGCAATGCAAAATAATCTGACGAAACAGGGTGGCCGCGGCTGCATCGTGGCCTTGTGGGTGGTCGCGATTTCCGCGGGATGGCAGGTTCAGGCGGCGAGCGCGCAGGAGACCCGCCTGGCCAACGCCAATCCGCGCGCCAATCCGCAGGCGCAAGCCCCAACCACGCCCGCGGTTTCAGCCGCGAGCGCGCCTGCGCGGACGGCCCGAAGCCATGCTGCCGCAATCGCGAAGACCGACAAGGCCGTGTACTACGTCGATTTCCGGGCGCGGACGGCAGCGAGCTATGGCCATGCCTTCATCTGGTTCGGGCGCATGGATCAGAAGACGGTCGAGGTGGCCGGTCTTCATCCGGCTTCCGACAGCGTCATTCCCTACATCCTCGGGCACCTCGTCCCCGTTCCGTCGGAGACGGGCCGCAGCTACGGCGACCTGGACGAAGAATATTTGACCGCCAGCTATCGCGTCGTGATGACTGAGGAGGAGGCCAAGCCGGTCTTCGCCTACATCAGGCAACTGCAGGGCAGCCGGCCGGTATGGAACGCCGCCGTGTACAACTGCGTCGCCTTCATCCAGGACGTTGCGCGAAATATGGGCCTGCGCATTCCGGGCACGCACTTGCTCTACCCCGAAGACTGGGTCAACAAGCTTCGCGCGCTCAATGGCGGAGTCGAGAATCAGGTCGTTCGTCTTTCCGACATCAGAGGCGGCAGGGTGCCCAAGCCCGGGCAGGCGACGGAGCCTGCTGCTTCGGCGCCGGCGGCGGACCCGTCAGAAGAGTCTGCACCGAAGCAAGCGACCGCGGCTGCACCGCGCCGCGCGCCGGCCAAGCCTGCGCAGGCCAAGCCTGCGCCGGTGGCAGAGACACCAAAGCCCGCGCAGACCGCGGGGATTTCCCCGAATTCAAGCTGGTAGGCGGTTGCGCCAGTTGTGACACGCCCCCCGATCATCGATCGGGGGGCAGCTTTTTCCGGCGATCGCCTCACGATCAATAAATCCCCGGCACGATGCGCGATGTCCGCGCCATGTAGCGGCGGTACTCGTCGCCGAAGGTCTCGACCATCAGCTCCTCCTCGCGCCCGATCCGCAGAAAGAAAAGCGTTCCGAAACCGACGAGGCCGGCTGGTCCGGCAATCCAATTCGGCAGCAGCAGGGCCTGGGCCATGGCCCAAAGCCAGAACGCAGAATACATCGGGTGCCGAACGTACCGGTACACCCCCGAGGATACGAGGACGTGCCGATCGCGAATTTCGAGCGTGACCGACCAGTTGCGCCCGAGATCCCGGTGGGTGCGGTAGAACAGCCACAGCGAGGACGCGAACACGACGGCGCCGAGGAAGGCGAGCGCCGGACGGAACCGATAGTCGGCGACTTGCGGCCAGCCGGTGAGCACGTAGATTGCCGGGACAATCAACATTCCGGTCGCCGAGATCGTCAGCAGCACGCGGTCGCGCGCTCGGTCGCTGCGGAGCCTTTTGGGCGTGCGTCGCGAACGCCGGTCGTGCGGATAGCGGATTGCGAACCAGCCGATCACGCCGAGGCACCAGACCAGCTTGGCCCAGAGCACGGTCATGGTGCCGGCGTATCGTGGCAGGGGCGGTCCGGCGGCGCGGCGCGAGCGCCGGCCGCATGGGGCATGACCGGCGCCGGCGCGGCCGGATCGATCAAGGCGCCGTCCGCCGCGATCAGCTCGACCGGACCGGTCGCGGCGAGGACCGAGCCGGAAAATGGAATGGGTCCGCAGACCATCATGAAATAATCGTAGGTGGACCGCCGCTCGTTCGCCATCACGAATTGATAGTGCAAACGCATGAACCTCAGCCGGTAGCGCCAGTACGTCCGTCGCGTGAGCATTTGCTGAAGCCACACGCGCCGCATCAGCGGCTTGCCGCGCCTGGGGTCGCCGTAGAAGCGGGACAGATTCACCGGATCGAATTTGTAGAAACTGATGGCATCCGAGCGGGCATGATATTCAGCCCAGGCGATCGAAGGCTCCGCCACTATCTGAGCGGCGTGGCGACGAAAGCCTTCGCCGGCCGGATGCAGCGTGAATTTGGGAATCGTCGATCCTACGGTCAGCAGGCACACCGCGGGGCCGTGGCGCCCGAGGTCGGGATCGAGCGCAAACGCGCGCCTGACGGTCTCGACGGCGAGGGTCGCTCCCATGCTGTGTCCGACGACGACGATTTCGTCCACCGCCGGGTCGCGCGCGCGCGCGACCAGCGTTTCGGCAAAGCGTTGCAGCCTGGCCTCGACGTCGGGGCGACGGCCGTACACGTAATCCCACGAAAAGATCCAGTCGTCCAATCCCTGCTGCACCCGCCACCGCCGTCCCGGCCAGTGCAGCAGGACGGTGAAAATGGCCGCGGCGAGCGCGACCGAGAGAACGACGCGCGCCCCGTAGGAATGCGGCATGGAGCTCGCCGCCCAATACGCGATCGCGACCGCGACGGCGGCGAAAGCGAACAGCAGGAAGAACGGAAACAGGAAAAAAAGGGCGTATTGCCAATTTGCTCGCCAGTAGCGAACCGCGGTCCCGGTCAGCACGATGTCGAGAAAGGCGCGGGACGATTGGGCGAGCCGTTCCGTGAGCGGCCGCGCAAAATCGCCCAGGACGATGTCGTCCCACAGCAGCAGCTCGTATGCGGTTTCGACGTGCCAGTTGGCCGCGTGCGTCGTGACCTTCCATTGCGCATTCGAAGCCTCCGACCGCGGCGCAGAATCGGATACCGCAGCATTGACGTTCCAGGTCCGCGCGAAGGTAGCGAGCTCACGCCTGAACACCCGGTACCAGGCGGCACCGATCGGATCGTATCCCGCGATGTGATAGACGTGCCGCCGCCTTACCATGCGCAACAAAGCGCCACTTGGACGCCGCACCGCATCCTCGCTGGGAGTCGGGAGGGGGTGCGCGCGTCCCTAGCCCCGTGAAAGCCTAGAGGAGGTGGAGCATCGGTGTCTACGGCCGCAACGGGGGAATTTCGCGCCGAGGCATGAACGTACTTGGTCGAGAAATCCGGACCTTGCTCATGCCGGCCGAGCGGCGGCCGGCTCAGGCGCAGCGGCGTGACGTAAAACAGAGCCCTTGCCGAACGAGGCGTTGCGGCGCTACCGTTTGTCGCAATGTCACAGCCGACGAACCCGGTGTTGCCCACCGCCGCCGATGTCGATGCCGCCGCGCAGCGGCTCGCCGGCATTGCGTTACGCACGCCGCTGATCACCTCGCCGGTGCTCGACGCGCTCACCGGCGCGCACGTGTTTCTCAAGGCGGAGATCCTTCAGCGCACGGGCTCGTTCAAGTTCCGCGGCGCCTACAACAAGCTCTCCTCGATCCCGCAGGCGGAGCGCGCCGGCGGGGTGGTGGCGTTTTCCTCGGGCAATCATGCGCAGGGCGTGGCCGCGGCGGCGGGTCTGCTTGGCATGCCGGCGGTCATCGTGATGCCGGCGGATGCGCCGCGCCCGAAGCGCGAGCGCACGCAGGCGCTGGGCGCCGAGGTCGTGCTCTACGATCGCGCGCGCGAAGACCGCCAGGCCATCGCGCGCGAGATCGCGGTCAAGCGCCACGCGGCGCTGGTGCCGCCCTATGACGATCTGCTGGTGATCGCGGGGCAGGGGACGACCGGGCGAGAGATCGTCGAGGATCTGGCGACGCTCGGGCTCAAGCCCGACGTGGTCGCGGTGACGGCCTCGGGGGGCGGGCTGACCGCGGGGATCGCGCTGGCGGTGAAGGCGCGCGTGCCGGAGGCAACGCTCTATACCGCGGAGCCCGAAGGCTTCGACGATCACGCCCGTTCGTTCAAGAGCGGACGACGGGAGACGAACGCGGCGCTCACCGGCACGATCTGCGATGCATTGATGGCGCAGACGCCGGGCGAGCTGACCTTCGCCATCAACCGCGTCCTGGTCGGCCACGGCGCCGCCGTGAGCGATCGGGAAGTCGCCGCGGCGGTCGCCTTTGCCTTCCGCGAGCTCAAGCTCGTGGTCGAGCCGGGAGGGGCGGTCGCGCTTGCGGCGCTCCTGTCCGGCAAGATCGACGTGAAGGGCAAGGTCGCCGTCGCGGTCCTTTCCGGCGGCAACGTCGATCCGGAGCTGTTCTACCGCCTGGTCGCGTAGTCCGACGAAAGACGCGGCGCTTCCGGGCTCCTCGTCCATCCTCGCTCAGCTGAACAACGCGATCCGTTCGGCGTCCGACATCGCCCGGAGCGGGGCGAGCGGGTCGCGCGCAGGAGCGCGCGGCGCCGGCGCCGCGACCGGGGCCGCTGCGTCGCGGCTCTCCTCCGGCGCAGCCGACGGTCCAGGCGCCGTCTGCGCCATCGTCTCCGCAAATGGGGCGGCCGATGCTGTCGGCCCCTCCGCAGGCTCGGGCTGCGACCGCGAGACGATGGGCGGGGGTAACGGTGCCAGGAGGAAATCGGTGGGCTCGGCGGCGATCGCCCCGGTCAATGAGCTCGGCGCCGGTTCGCGCGGCGGCTCGGTGTCGATCGATGCGGCGGGAGCGTCAGGCGCCGCGCAGCGTGCGGCTTCCGCCATCGACGTGAGCCCGGTCGCCGACGTGGTCGGTTCAGGCTGCGGCGAGCCGACCTCGGGAGCGGCCACGTCGATCGGCAATTCGGGATCTGGGATCGAGACCGTCACGGCGAGCTCCGCTGCGACGGTCGAGCGCGGTTCCGATTGCGGCGCCTCGATCGGTTGCCGCTCCTCGTCGCTGATCGAATCGGTATTTTCTTGCGTCGGCATCGACTGCGCCGGCCCGGCCATTGCTTGCTCGATTGCCGGCTGGGCCTCGCCGGGATCGGGCAAATCGAGGGCTGCGACGGTCGGCGATCCCGCGGTTTCAGTCTGTTCTTCAGTGGGTTTTTGGGCGATCTCGGCGCAGCCCTCCAGCATGACGTTGATCCGGCGCTCGAGATATTGCAGCACCTCGCCGAGCTTGTGGGCACGATGGTCGTTCGGGTCGCCCAGCGAGGAGGCGGACAGGATCGAGGCGGCGAGCGCCTCGATCTGTTCGCACGTTCGTGGGTCGAGGCCGTGCTCGCGCATGGTCCAGGCGACGTCCTGGATGCGCTCGGCGGCCGCGAAAACGTCGGGACGCGCGGGCGGCGGAGCCGGCGTCTCATCCTGTGATTCAGCCACGGGCGTCATGACCTCGGCGCGGGTGCGGGCGATCGCTTCAGCCATGTCGAGAAGCTCGCCGCGGAAGCTTCGATAGGCCTCGTCTTTGCCGCGAATGACGCTCTCGATGCGCTCGATCGCGGCCAGCACCTTGGCGGTGTCGGCGCCGTGGTTGCGGCGCGCAAATTCTTCCAGGAACCAACGCCCACGTGCGCTTTCCATCATGGCCGCGCAGATCGCGTCGTACTCGTCCTCCGCCGGTGACGGGGGTGGGATCATCGACGATGCAAGCGACTTTTCCGACATCGGCGCGGCCGGGCTTGAGCGCAACGCGATTTGGCGCGAGGAAGCCCGCTACGATCACCATGATCGGTCGGGAAGCGCAATCGGCGTCATGGCGGGAAATCCCCACATACCCACAGGCTCGGGATTTGCGTGGCGGCTTGCCGCCTTTTACGCCGCTTACGCCGCGCTGTTCATCGCGCTCGGCGTGCAATTGCCGTTTCTCCCGGTCTGGCTCGTCGCCAAAGGGCTCGACGCCGGAGCGATCGGGGTGGTGCTCGCAATTCCCATGGTCGTGCGGGTCTTTGCCATACCGCTCGCGGCGCGTACGGCCGATCATTACGACGCTCTGCGCACGACGATCGCGATCGCCGCCGCGGCGGCCGTCCTCGGCTATGGCGCGGTCGCCCTCGCGCAGGGGGCGGCCGCCATCATGGCTGCCTTTGCATTGGCCTCCGCCTGCTACACGCCGCTCATGCCGCTCGCCGACGCCTATGCGTTCCTGGGGCTTCGCCGACGGACGGCCGACGGGGAATTTCCACGGCCCGGCTTGCCCGCCTATGGCCCGGTGCGGCTGTGGGGCTCCGCGGCCTTCATGGCCGGCAGCTTCGGCGCGGGGCTCCTGCTCGACCTCATCGCCCCGCGCGACCTGATCTGGCTCGTGGTCGTGGCCATGATGCTGGCCGCGGCGGCGGCGTGGGTGCTCGTGCCGTTGCCCGCCAGCGAGGCGCCCGCGCGGGGGCGGTCTCGCTCGACCCCGGGGCTTCTGCGCGAACGTGCCTTCCTGGCGACCGCAGCCGCGGCAAGCCTCATCCAGGCGAGCCACGCGCTCTATTATGGGTTCTCGACCCTCGAGTGGCAGGCGGCCGGGCTTGGGGGCGGCGCGATCGGGGCGCTTTGGGCGCTGGGGGTCGTGGCCGAGATTGCGTTGTTCGCGGTTTCCGCGCGGCTGCCGATCACGCCGGAAACGCTGCTCCTCATCGGGGCGGCGGGCGCCGTGATACGCTGGAGCGCGATGGCGCTCGACCCGCCGGCACCGCTGCTGCCGCTTTTGCAATGCCTGCATGGACTGTCATTCGGCGCCACTCATCTCGGCGCGGTGGCCTACATCGCCCGCGCGGCGCCGGCCGAGCAGGGCGCAACCGCGCAGGGCTATCTCGCGGTCGCGCAGGGTCTGGTCATGGCCGCGGCCATGGGAGTGTCGGGACTGCTCTATGCGCGCTGGGGCAGCCTCGCCTATGGCGCGATGGCGCTCGCGGCCGCCGCCGGCGGCGTCTGCGCGCTTGCCGCGGTGTGGTCCACCGCCGGAGGTGGTCCACGGTGAGCAGTCCGCTCGCCGTCGCAGGTCTGGTACATCGCGGCGAGCTCGCGGCCGCTGAGATACATCATGCGGGCGGTGAGACCGCCGCGCCGGGTGATCCAATCGCGCACGTGCTGCGGATAGATCTTCATCAGCAGCTGCGTCGCCTCGCGGCTCGTCACCGGTCGTCCGTTTTCGCCGGGATGCCAGGCCGCGTGGAAGCCGAGGCGTGCGCGCGGCGTGACGCAGATGCGGTTGTGCGGAATCACCCCGAGCACCATGGTGCAGGCGGAGAGGCAGGGGCCGTCGATGATGACCCGCTCGCCCGAGCCGCGCAGCGCCACCAGGGTTTCGAGGTAAGGGCCGATCTGTCCCCCCGGGTCCGCTTTGATTCGCACGGCTGCCGACGCATGCGATACCGCCGACGCCGCCAACGCGGCGCCCAAGAGCGCAGCAATCCGCATGATTCCCCCCTACCTGCTTCCCTCGGATGCCTGATACGGGAACCGGCACCCCGTGCGGCAATCATTGCAGCACTGAATTTTGCTCTGAATGTGGAATGTTTCGCCCAGGTTTTGACCCGGCAGGGAACTCGCCGGGATCGGAGCCCGGTTCTCCCCCCGGATGTCGTGAATTCGGCTTTGGTGCCCGAGCGTTACCGGCTCCTGCAGGGGGCTTCCGCCGCTTGCCGGCCCGGGCGGCCGGGCGCCTGGTCAATCGACCTTGATGCCGGTCTCGGCGGCGATTGCCGCCCACCTTGGCGCCTCCGCGGCGATGAAGGCCGCGAAGTCGCCGGGCGTGCCGATTTTCGCCTCGGCGCTCAAGCGCGCCAGGCCGTCTTGCGCATCCTTCGATTTGAGAATCTCGTTGACCGCGGCGTTGAGCTTCTCGACGATTCCGGTGGGCGTCGCCGCCGGCGCCAGCAGCCCCGACCAGAACGATGCCAGGAGCTTGGGGTAGCCGCTCTCGGCGGTCGTCGGCACGTCCGGCAGCCGCGGCGAGCGCGTTTCGGTCGCCAGCGCCAGGGCGCGCAATTTTCCGGCTTGCACGTGGGGCAGCAGAATCGCGGTGGTCTCGAAGATCGTCTTCACCTGGCCGGCCAGCAGGTCGGTCACCGACTGCCCGGCGCCGCGATAGGGCACGTGGACGATGTTGATGCTCGCCATCAGCTTGAACATCTCGCCCAGCATGTGCGGCTGGGTCCCGAATCCGGACGATCCGAATGTGATCTCGCCCGGGTTCTCCTTTGCGTGGGCGACGAGCTCCTGCACCGAGTTCGCGGGCACCGTCGGATGAATCACCAGCATTTGCGGCGCATAGATGACCATGGCGATCGGCGCGAAGCTCTTGATCGGATCGTAGTCGAGATTCCGGTAGACCGCGGCGGCGGTGACGAGCGGACCGGGCGAGCTGAACAGCAGCGTGTATCCGTCGGCTTCCGCGACCGCGACCGACTTCGCGCCGACCGTGCCGCCGGCGCCGCCGGGGCGGTTTTCGATGACGAAGGCCTGGCCCATCATTGCGGTCAAGCGATCGGCGATCAGGCGGATGATGAATTCGGTCGGACCGCCGGGGGCGAACGGCACGACGATCTTGACCGGCCGATTGGGATAGGTCTGCGCGGTCGAAGGCGCGGCGGTGAGCGCAGTCAAGCCGAGAGCGGCCACTGCGATCAACAGCGCTCGCTTGCCGTCCATGGGGTCACCTCCCGCGCTTCAATCGACCCTGATCGCGTGCGCAATCAGCTCCGCCACCGAGCCGGCTGGAACGGCGGGATGGACCACGAGCAGGAACGGGCTCGCCGCGATCGTCGCCACCGGGACGAAGCTCTTGATCGGATCGTAATCGAGGTTGCGGTAGATCGCCGCACTGGTGGTGAGCGGCCCCGGCGAGGTGAACAGCAGCGTGTACCCGTCCGGATCGGCGGCGGCGACCGCCTTGGCGCCGACCGTGCCGCCGCCGCCACCCGGGCGGTTCTCGACGACGATGGGTTGCCCGAGCGCCGCCGACATGCGCTCGGCGATCAGGCGCGCCATGACGTCGGCGCCGCCGGGCGGAAACGGCACGATCATCTTGATCGGGCGGCTCGGATAGGATTGGGCGTGCACAGCGCCAACAGCGGCAGAGGCGAGGAGGCTCGCCGCCAGGAGGGGCGCGGAAAAGACTTGGCCGGCTGCCGGTAATCGCCTGCCGCGCATGGCGCTCGCGCCGACGGCTCCCAATTTGCTCCCTTATCGCTCAGGACACCGTTTCGGGGTCGATAAACACGACAGCGGCGTCGGACTCTTGGATTCATCGTTTCCTGTTCCTTACGCATCGCGACGGTGTTCCGTTCACATCGGCTGCTTCAACGCGGCGGCGTCGATCGGCAGCTTTCGCAAGCGCTTGCCAGTTGCCGCAAAGATCGCATTGGTCACTGCGGGAACGATGGCCGAAGTCCCGGCTTCGCCCATCCCGCCCGGCGGCTCGGAACTCTGAACGATGTGGACTTCGATGGCCGGTGCCTCATTCATGCGCAGGATTTGGTAAGTATCGAAGTTGGTTTGCTCGACACGGCCGTCTTTCAGCGTGATCTTGCCATGGAGCGCCGCCGTGATGCCGAAGATAATCGCGCTCTGGAGCTGCGCCCGTACGGTATCGGGATTGACGACGGTGCCGCAATCGACGGCGCAGACGACCCGCCGGACACGAACCGCTCCCTCCCTCGACACTTCGACTTCAGCAACCTGCGCCATATAGGTCGCGAAGACGAACTGGACGGAGACGCCACGGCCGACCCTTGCAGGCAACGGCTGTCCCCAGCCGGCCTTTTCCGCGGCAAGCTCGAGGACGGCTTTGGCGCGGGGCGCCTTGTCGAGGAGCGCCCGCCGATAGGCGACCGCGTCTTGCTTCGCCGCCGCCGCCAGCTCGTCCATGAAGCTTTCGGTCACAAAGACGTTGTGCGAAGGCCCGACGCTGCGCCAGAAGGCCGTCGGAATGCCCGGAGGCTCCACCCGGAGATATTCGACGTGCATGTTCGGGAGGGCATAGACCAAGTCGATCGCGCCCTCGGTGGTGTCGGGGTCGAGACCGTTGTTGAACAGCGGAGGGGCCCATCTCGCGATGATGGACGAGCCCGCGAAGCGATGGTTCCAGGCGACCGGCTTTCCTTTTTCGTCGAGACCGGCAGACATCCGGTCGAAGAAGCAGGGCCGATACATGTCGTGCTGGATATCTTCCTCGCGCGTCCAGATGACCTTGACAGGACCGTCGACGTGTTTGGCGATCTCGACAGCGCGGATCACGCCATCGACCTCGAGGCGCCGGCCAAACCCGCCGCCGATCAGATGATTGTGGACCGTGACCTTGTCCAATGGCAGTCCTGCGGTTTTCGCCGCCGCCGCCTGGACGCGCGCGACGGCCTGGCTGCCGACCCAGACTTCGCAGCCGTCGTTGCGGACATGAACCGTGCAGTTCATCGGCTCCATCGTCGCGTGCGCGAGGAACGGAACCTGGTAGGTCGCCTCGACCTTGGTGACGGCGCTCGCCATCGCCTTGTCGGTATCGCCGATATTCTGCGCAACCGCCCCCGGATTGAGCGTCGCCTTTTCGAGCTCGCTCGCGATCGCATCGGTGTTGAGCTTGGCGTGCGGCCCGTCGTCCCATTCGATCTTCAGGGCCGCCAGCCCTTTCTTCGCAGCCCCCATATGGTCGGCCACGACGGCGACGGCGTCGTCGAGCCGTACGATCTGACGCACGCCCTTGACGGCCTTGGCCGCCGCATCGTCCACGCTCTTCACGCGACCGCCGAAGACGGGCGATTGGGCAAGGGTCGCGATCTTCACGCCCGGCGGCCGGACGTCGATGCCATAGACGGCCGTTCCGTTGACCTTGGCCGGCGTGTCCAGACGCTTGGCCGGGGTGCCGATGAGCTTGAAATCCTCCGGTCGCTTGAGCGCCACGCTTTCGGGAACAGGCAGGCGCGCGGCATCGGCGGCAAGCTCGCCGTACTTGATCTTTCTCCCCGTCGGCGCGTGCAGCACCTCGCCGCTTTGCGCGCGGCAGGACGCCGGATCGACGTTCCAGCGCTTTGCCGCCGCCGACACCAGCATGGTTCTCGCGATCGCGCCGGCTTGACGGAGCGGCTGCCACGCCGCCCGTACCGCGTTCGAGTTGCCGGTCGCCTGTATGCCGCCCAACAAGGGATTGCCGTAGAGCTTTTCGTTGGGCGGAGCATGCTCCAGCCGCACCTGTTGCAGGTCCACCTCCAGCTCCTCGGCGATCAGCATCGGGATCGAGGTATAGGTGCCCTGGCCCATCTCGACATAGGGCATGGTCAAAACAATCTGCCCGTCGCCTCCGATGCGGATGAAGGCGTTGGGCGCGAAGCCATCGGCGCCGGCCGCCTGGGCATCCCCATTTGCGAACGGCAGGCGGAGGCTGAGCATCAGGCCGCCGCCCGCGGCCGCTCCGGCCTGCAGGAAGGTGCGCCGGGAGAGACCGCTCGCTGATGGCGATTGGTCCGGGCCGGCGGCTCGGGACGTGAGGTGATCGAGGATCATTGTCAGCCTCCCTGTCCGCTCGATTGCGCGGCCTGCTTGATCGCTTCGCGAACGCGGACATAGGTCCCACAGCGGCAGATGTTGCCGGACATCGCGTCGTCGATATCGGAATCCGTCGGATGCGGGTTGCTCGCAAGGAGCGCCGAAGCGGACATGATCTGGCCCGACTGGCAGTACCCGCATTGAACGACCTCCCGATCGAGCCAGGCCTTCTGGATCTTGGCGCCCGCCGCTGTCGCGCCGATCGCTTCGATCGTCGTGATCTCGGAGGAGCGGATGCTGTCGATAGGAGTGATGCAGGAACGGGTTGCGACACCATCCACATGCACGGTGCAGGCGCCGCAGAGCGCCATGCCGCAGCCGAATTTCGTGCCGGTCATGCCGAGCACGTCGCGCAACACCCACAAGAGAGGGGTGTCGCTGTCGACATCGACGGTCCGATCGACGCCGTTGACCTTGATCGTGGTGGCCATAGCTACCTCCAGGCTATTCGCGTGGATC
>WNEY01000561.1_pt1 | contig 23762 bp, 18 predicted proteins | sample 5400531 | NCBI WGS metagenome assembly WNEY01 (sample SAMN13153338, study PRJNA577476) | soil metagenome | isolation source: 200 cm saprolite under Douglas fir tree site 1 | place: USA:California | collected 2015-04-18
GCATAGCCGGCGTCGACGATGCGGCGGGCGTCGCGGGCGAGGGTCGCCACATCGCACGACACGTAGATCAGACGCGCCGCGCTCAGCCGCAGCGCGCCGGCGAGCGCGTCGCGCGACATCCCGGTCCGCGGAGGATCGACGATGACGACTTCGAACACGGACGGGTGGCCGGGCCAGGCGGCGGTCGCCTTGAACGAGCCGGAGCCCAGCCCCTCTACGGCCGCACGGACGGCCGTCAGCTTTGCACCCGCGGCGGTCGCATTGGCGAACAGATCATCGAAGGCGACACGTTCACCCTCGACCGCCACCGTCCACGCGCCGCGCCGGACGGCGGCCGCAACCGAGAACAACCCGACGCCGGCGTACAAATCCAGAAGCGGCGCGCCGATCGGGATGCGCTCGGTCACGTGCGCAACCAGATCCTGCAGCAGGAAGCGGTTGCCCTGAAAGAACGCAAGCACGTGGCGTCGCAGCTTGAGCGGGCCGTCGCCGATCGGCAGGGTGTCGGTGACATACGGACCCGGCGTGAGCCCGTCGACCGACACGAGCTTCTCGAGCAGGCGCGCGTCGAGCGGTTGTGCGGTCTCGAGGTGCACGACGCGTTCGGACGCGTCGACATTCTCTGACAGTTCGATCTCGCGCACGGTGTCGGACCCCAGCGAGCGGATGGCAGCCATGAGCCGGTCGAGCGCGTCGCATGCCGCCGGCAACAGTTGACGCGTCGCTCGCGCGTCGCACACGTCGTGCGTGCCTTCGCGAAAAAATCCGAGACGGCCGCCGCGAACGTGAAGGCGCGCCCGCATCCGGTACCCGTCTTCGGGCGATCCCGCCACGCGGACCGGGCCCGGCAGCGCGAGCCTGCCGATGCGGGTGAAGGCGTCGGCAATCACCTGGCCCTTGATCTCGAGCTGGCGCGGATACGCGATGCAGTTGTACAGGCAACCGCCGCAGAGCGGGTCCGTGAAGGGCTCCCGCCGATCAGGCGACGGCTCGTCGACGGCGACCGTCTCGGCGTAGGCCACGTCCTTCGTCACGCGCTCGATACGGGCCTGCACGCGCTCGCCCGGGATGCTGCGGGAGACCAGCACGATCTGGCCGTCGACACGGGCGATCATTCGACCGCCAGCGGCCGGCTTCTCGATCGTTACGGGAATCACCAGGCCTGGCGTCAACATGGGGTTCGCTCACTTTGGCGCGGGCGACACGTCAGAAACCGATCGTCGGCAGCCCGAAGCGTTCGCGCACGAGACGATCCATGGCCGCGCGCTGCGCGCGCGCGAACGCCTCGGGGCTCATCGCCGCACGAAACCCGGCGAGCTCCTGGTCAGCCTCGCGTCGCAGCGCGGCGCGCGCCGTATCGTCAAGGAGCGCCCCGGCCTGCTGCAGCAACTCGGCGTCGATAGCCGACAGGCGATCCAGCAGCGCCTGACGTGAACCGCCGCGCAACCCTCCCGCTCTTGCACGCGCAGCGTCCAGTTCGGCGGCGACACGGTCGATCAGCGCGTCGAACGCCTCGCCGAGTGAACCTTTGGCGCGCGCGGCGGAGAGACGCATCACGACGCGCTCCAGGTGGCTCGGCAGAGACACGGGATTCGGGATTCGGGATTTGGGATTCGCCGGAGATCCGGGATTCGGGATTCGGGAGTCGGGAGTCGTGGGATTCGCCGGAGACCCGGGATTCGGGATTCGGGATTCGGGAGTCGTGGGATTCGCCGGAGATTCGGGATTCGGGATTCGGGATTCGGGATCCGCCGGAGTTGCCGGAGACCCGGGATTCGGGATTCGGGATTCGGGATCCGCCGGAGTTGCCGGAGTCGCCGGACTCGCGAGCGAGATGACGCCCACTGCCCTACGCCATTCGTCGAAAACATCGAGCACATCGGCCTCGCAGAAGTCGATCTTCACGGGCCGGCGTCGCGGACCCTTGCGATAGTACCGCGCGAAATAGCGATCGATCCCCTCACAGGCGACCTTCAGCGGCACGCCCTGCTCCGCCCATGTCGACACGATGTCGAACGAGGGCCCGACCACGCGGATCAGGTGCCCGTCGTTCTTGCGACAGAGATACGCCTCGATCTCGCGGCAATAATCTGCAATCTGCAATCTGAAATCTGCAATCTCTATGGCCGGTTGCGTTCCCACACGATTCTCAGCCCGTGAAGCGTCAGGTCAGGATCGACGTGTTCAATCAGCGGCGTCTCGGGCGCGATCACGTCGGCCAGCCCGCCAGTCGCGACGCACAAAGCGTGGCCGCCAAGCTCGTCGCTCATCCGGCGGACCAGCCCTTCGACCATTCCGACGTAGCCGTAGAACAGCCCGGATTCCATCGCTTCGACGGTCGTGCGCCCGACGACATGCGCCGGCTTGCGGACGTCGATGCGCGGCAATCGCGCCGCGCGCTGGAACAGCGCGTCGGCGGAAATCTGGACGCCAGGGCAAATTGCGCCGCCCAGATACTCGCCCTTCGCCGTGATCGCATCCAGCGTCGTCGCGGTTCCGAAATCGACGACGATGAGCGGACGCCCCTTCCCTTTCCCGTACTTCTCGAACGCCGCAATTGCGTTGACGATACGGTCGGCGCCGACCTCCGCGGGATTCTCGTAGAGGATCGGCATCAACGTGTTGACGCCCGGCTCGACGATGAGCGCGGTGACGCCGAAATAGCGCTGCACCATCGAGCGCATCGTGCCCGTGAGCGGCGGCACTACTGATCCCAGGATGACGCCGCGGACCCTCACGCGGTCGATGCGACTGTGCGCGAAGAGACCGTCCACGAGCAGGCCGAGCTCGTCGGACGTGCGCTCGCGCAGCGTCTGGAGCCGCCAGCTCTGCACGAGCGTCGCGTCGTCAAAGACGCCCAGCACGATGTTGGTGTTGCCGACGTCAATCGCTAGGAGCATATGGGCCACGGGAATCGCCGATCTCGCGATCGGCGATCGGCGATGTTGTTCAGACCCAGGTGACCTCCCCAGCCACAATTCGCTCGACGCGGTCATCCACGCGGACCAGGAGCGCGCCGTGATCGTCGATGCCAGCCGTCACACCGGACCGCGCGCCCTCGTTCGTCGTCCAGGTGACGCGCGCGCCGGTCGCGGCCGGCGCGTGCAGGCGCCAGGCGTCGAGAATAGCATCGAACCGCCCGGCGAGAAGGTCCTGGTAGCGGCGGGAGAGCGCGGCGAGCGTCTCGACAAAGACATGATGGCGATCGACCGCGCGTCCGAGCTCGGTTTCGAGCGACGTCGCACGGTCGCCGACCTCCGGCGGAAAGGCGCTCGACGCGACGTTGATCCCGTAGCCGACGACGACGGCGTCGCCGGGCGCGCCTTCGGCGAGGATGCCGGCGAGCTTCCGGCGCGACACGAATAGATCGTTGGGCCACTTGAGGGCGACGCGCAGGCCCGTCGCGGCCTCGACGCCCTCGGCCAGGGCGACACCCGCAGTCAGCGTCAAAAGCGCCGTGGCGCGCGGCGGATCGACGCGTGCCGTGGCGGGTGCGAGCACGACGGACACGTACAAGCCGGAGCCGGCCGGCGAGAACCAGGAGTGGCCGCGACGACCGCGGCCCGCGGTCTGCTCATCGGCGATCACGACCAGGCCTTCTGAACGCTCGGCTACAGCCTTCGCGCTCCGAGACGCGGCCAAAGCCTTCGCGATGCATCCTAGAGCGACATCATTCGTCGATCCGATCGAGGGAAAAAACAGCACGCTCGACGCGAGGCGGCCGAGGCGAGGCCGCGCCCGCTCGATCGCCTTGCCGAGCTCTGGCGGAAGCGTCGCGTCGCAGGGCACCGCTTTGGCGGCGCCATCGTCAGATGGGTTCGATTTCAAAGCTGATGTCGATCGCCGGAGCGGAATGCGTGAGCGCGCCGACGGAGACGAAGTCGGCGCCGGTTGTGGCCAGCTCGGGAATTCGGTCGAGCGTCACGCCGCCCGAGACCTCGATTCGTGCGCGCCCCTGAGCCCGCGCGACCGCTGCCCGGATGTCCGCAGTCGACATGTTGTCCACGAGAATCGTCTCGGCCGCGGCGGCCAGCGCTTCGTCCACCTGATCGAGCGTTTCCGCCTCGATCTCGATGGGCACGCCTGGCTTGTAGGCGCGCACGCGATCGACCGCAGCTCTGACGCCGCCCGCGAGCCGGATGTGATTGTCCTTGATCAGAATCGCGTCGAACAGGCCGACGCGATGATTCGACGCGCCGCCGGCACGGACTGCGTACTTCTCCAGCATCCGCAGCGTCGGCGTCGTCTTGCGTGTGTCGAGAATCGTAATGCGGCCGCCGGCGGCGTCGACGAATCGGCGGGCGCGCGTGGCGATACCGGACAACCGCTGCAGAAAATTCAGCGCGGTGCGCTCGCCCACGAGCAGGGTGCGGGCCGACGCGGTCACCTCGGCGATCAGATCGCCGGCCCGGCACGCGTGGCCGTCGCATCTGGAAGTCGTAAAAAAGGGGTACGGCCCCTTTTCAGTTTCTGCCGCGTGCCGGAACACCTCGAACGCGACGTCGATCCCGGCGAGCACGCAGTCCGCCTTGACGAGGAAGACGCCACGCGCCCGCTGCGCCGGCGAGACCGTCGCGTCGGTCGTCACGTCGCCGTCGCGGACATCTTCGTCGAGCGCCCGGCGCACGATGTCGCGGTAGAGCGCAGGCTCTAGGGGCACAAAGGACACAAAGGGCACCAAGGACACAAAGGAGGGTCAGTTTTGCAACGAAGCCGCCTCCGCGCGCAACGCTTCGGCGAGCCACGCCGCAGCGTAGCGCGGGCGGGGGCTTCAGCGCTGCGGAACGGGCTCATAACCTGCGACGACGATCTCGCGCGGCTCGCCGACCGTCACCTCGAACGCCTGCACGCGCAACGCCGCGCGCAGGTCGGCGTCGACGATCGGCATCAACGAGGCGGCCGCACCCTCGGCCCTGACCTTGACCATCGTGATGGGCACCTTGAGCGGCTGCTTCGCTTCGGACCGCTGCTTGCGGACGTCAAACAGGAGCTCGGTCGCCCACTGGTAGGCGCGTTCGTCGGCTTCGGCCGTCTGCGGCGAATTGTCGGCGACCAGCGCCTCGAGCTCCGCGGCCGTCGGCCACGCCGCCGTGTGGACCGATCCCTCCCGCCACCACGACCACACTTCCTCGGTCACGAACGCCAGGAACGGCGCGAACAACCGCAGCAACACCGACAGCGCGGCGGTGAGCGCCGCGTTCGCCGATCCCGCGGCCTCGGCGCCCTGCTCACCGTATCGCCTGCCCTTCACCAGCTCCAGATAATCGTCGCAGAAGCGCCAGAAGAACGTCTCGGTCCGCTGCAGCACGCGCGCGTAGTCGTACTCCTCGAACGCGCGCGTGGCTTCGTCGACGAGCGCTGCCAGGCTGCGAATCATGGCGCGGTCCACCGGCGCGGTAATCACACGGGCACCGGAGTCGGCGGGCATTGACACCGACTCCTGTTCCCCTCCCGGCGCGCGGAGCGGCGGGCTCAGGACGAATTTCGACGCGTTGAGAATCTTGATCGCGAGCCGCCGACCCACACGCATCTGATTGGTGTCGAAAGCCGTGTCGGTGCCGGGGCGTCCGCTCGCCGCCCAGTAGCGCACGCCGTCGGACCCGTGCTCCTCGAGCAGCCCGAGCGGCGTGACGACGTTGCCCTTCGACTTCGACATCTTCTTCCGATCCGGATCGAGCACAAAGCCGGAAATGGCGGCGTGGGTCCACGGGAGCGAGCCGTGCTCGACGTGCGCGCGCAGGACCGAAGAGAACAGCCACGTCCGGATGATGTCGTGCGCCTGCGGCCGCATGTCCATCGGGAACGTACGGCGCCACAGGTCGAGATCGTCCGGCCACCCGCAGACTATCTGCGGCGAGAGCGACGAAGTGGCCCACGTGTCCATCACGTCGGGGTCACCGGTAAAGCCCCGCGGCACGCCGCGCTGGTCCGGCCGATAACCGGAGGGGACGTCGGTCGACGGATCGACCGGCAGCTGATCCTCGGGCGCCGCGAGCGGCCGCTCGTATTCGACGCGGCCGAGATCGCTGATCGGGTACCACACCGGGAACGGCACACCGAAGAAGCGCTGCCGGCTGACGCACCAGTCGCCGTTCAGGCCGTTCACCCAGTTCTCGTATCGGGTCCGCATGTAGTCCGGATGCCACTGCAGCTCGCGTCCGCGCGCCAGCAGCGCGTCGCGGAACTCGATCGTCTTGATGAACCATTGCCGGCTGGTCACGATCTCGAGCGGCCGGTCGCCCTTCTCGTAGAACTTGACCGCGTGCGTGATCGCCCGCGGCTCGCCAACCAGGTCTCCGCTCTCACGCAGCTGCTCGACGATCTTCGCCCTCGCCTTCGCCGCGGGCAGATGCGCCAGCTCGTCGTAGTACTGCTGCGCGCGATCAGGGTTGGCGGACTCCCACCCCGGCGCCCCCCACGTGACCGGACGGAGCGTGCCGTCGGTGTGAATCACCGCGCGCACCGGCAGGCTGAGCTCGCGCCACCAGGTGACGTCGGTGATGTCTCCGAACGTGCAGATCATCGCGATGCCGCTGCCTTTTTCTGGATCCGCCAGCGGGTGCGCCTTCACCGGCACGCGCGCGCCGAAGAGCGGCGTCTCCACCTCCGCGCCAAACAGCGTCTGGTACCGCGGATCGTCGGGATGCGCCACGAGGGCCACGCAGGCAGGGATCAGTTCGGGTCGCGTCGTGTCGATCTCGATCGGCCCGAACTTCACGCGATGATACGCGCCCGGTATCTCGCGGTCTTCGAGCTCCGCCTGCGCCACGGCCGTCTTGAAATCGATGTCCCAGAGCGTCGGCGCCTCGACCTGGTAAGCCGTGCCGCGCTCGAGGAGATGCAGGAACGCCAGCTGCGAGACCTGCTGCGCGCGCCTCCCGATCGTCGCGTAGGTCATCGACCAGTCGACCGAGAGGCCGAGATACTTCCACAGCTGCTCGAAGGCCTTCTCGTCTTCGGCGGTCAGCCTCGCGCACAACTCGATGAAGTTGGGGCGCGAGACCGACACCGGCGGCTTGGCGGGCTGCGCCGGCGGCCTGAACGAGGGGTCGTACGGAAGCGACGGATCGCACCGCACGCCGTAGTAGTTCTGCACGCGGCGCTCCGTTGGCAGGCCGTTATCGTCCCACCCCATCGGATAGAACACCGCCTTGCCGCGCATCCGGTGAAATCGCGCGATGAGGTCGGTGTGCGTGAAAGAAAAGACGTGGCCGACGTGAAGCGACCCGCTGACGGTCGGCGGCGGTGTATCAATCGCAAACACGTCCGCCCGTGGCCTCGTGCGGTCGAACCGGTAAACCCCGGACTCCTCCCAGCGCGACGTCCATTTCGCTTCAAGCCCCTCGAGCGCGGGCTTTTCAGGCAACGGCATCAGAGGATCGTATACAGAAACTGGTGAGTTGGCGAATTCGTGAGGTGGCGAATCAGAAATAGAGCACGGGTCCTCGGGCCACGGCCGGCTTTGCTTCGCCAATCATTTGAGCGAAGCTCTGATCCGCTCGATCTCCTCGCGCACGAGGCGCTCGGCGACCTTGGACACGATGTCACCGACCGTGTCGCGAACGACCTGGTCGGTGAGGCGATCGAGCACGCGGCGGGTGACGTCTTCGACGAGCTCGTCGGTGATGGCCGCGGCCGGTGGCGGCCTCGTGGGCCACGCGGGTGAGACCGCAGGCGCCGGCTCGTTGTGTTCAAAGGCAAGCAGGGCGGCGAACGCATCGGCAAGCGACGGCAACTCCACAGGCGAAGCCTTGACGGGTGCGATTGGTGCGATGGGTGCGGGCGCGGCGACAAGTCTGAACGCGGCGGGAGGTGCCGACGCGGCGACGGGCTCGAACGCAGCGATGGGCGCGGACGATTCGACAGGTGCGGATGGTGGAACAGCTGCCAATGGCGCAGCCACCTCGACAGGCGTCGCCAGGGACGACGATGAGTACGACAACGGCAAATCCAACGACTCGGCGGAGGGTGCCGCCACCGGAAAATCCCATTGATCCGCCGCCGCACCGCCCCCCGACGGCACCTTGTTGAACCAGTCGATCACCGTGTCGGCGGTCGGCGACGCCGGCACAGCCGCCGGCCCCAATGGCGGCGGCGAGGGCTTCGGGCCGGACGCGACCGGCGCCCCCGGTGCCGTCGACACGTTGGAAAACGCCGCGTCGAGGCGATCGAAATAATCGTCAAGAGGCTGGCCCTGCGACGGCGGCGCCGCTTGCGCCTCGGCACGTGACTGATCCGCGAGCGGCGGCGCCCAATGATCCGCCGGCGCCGGCGGCTCGGTGTCGGCGGAGAGCGTCTCGGGCCGCCCTACTCTCGCCAGCAGCTCCTTGACGCGACCGATCACGAGTTGTGGTTCGAAGGGCTTCGCCAGCACCCCATCGCACCCGGCCTCGGCGGCGCGCGCCTGGTCCACCGGCTCGAACGCACCGGTCAGCAGGACCACGGGAATGTGAGCCAGCTTCGGCGAGCGCCGCATGTACTGCGCCACCTCGTAGCCGTTCTTGCCGGGCATGCCGATGTCGGCGAGGACGATGTCGGGAGGCGAGGCCTCGAGCCGTTCGATGGCCTGGTCGCCGGTGCTGACGGCAACGACGTTGACATCCTCGTCGGCGAACGTCAGCTCGATGACGCGCTGAATCGTGACGCTGTCGTCAGCCAGGAGCAGTGTATGTGGCACCTTGGGTATATCGGCCGCTCAGGGTTCCAAGTGCAGGGTTCAGGGCTCGTTTCGCCGTTCGGGGTTCAGGGTTCGGGGTTCAGGGTTCAGGGTTCGGGGTCCAGCGTTCGGGGTTCTCGGTTCGGGTTCGGACCGGGCGCGGGCGTTGACGTTGATGAAGTCGATGATCTCCTGCATCGGCGTGCCGGGGAGGAAAATCCCTTTGACGCCGATGGCGGTGAGTTTCGGGATGTCGACGTCCGGAATGATTCCCCCGATCACCACGAGCACGTCGTCCAACCCCTTTTCGCGGAGGAGCTGCATGAGCCGAGGCGCGATGTGATTGTGGGCACCGGAGAGAATCGACAAGCCGATGACGTCCGCGTCCTCTTGCAGGGCCGCCGAGGCGATCTGCTCCGGCGTCTGGCGCAGACCCGTGTAGATGACTTCCATCCCCGCGTCACGCAGCGCGCGCGCGATCACCTTGGCGCCGCGGTCGTGGCCGTCGAGCCCCGGTTTCGCGATCACGACTCGAAGTTTGTGCAAGCGTTAGCCCCAGTCCCGGCCCGTGCCGCCGCCTCCCCTGTCGCTACCCTAGCCCTGTCCAAGCCCCCAGCCGCCACCCGCTAGATGATCGGCACTTCCTCGTACTCACCCCACACGTCGCGGAGCGCGTCGCACATCTCGCCCACCGTCGCGTAGGCCCGCACCGCATCGAGGATGTGAGGCATCAGATTGTCAGTCGTGCGAGCCGCCGCGCGCAGGGCATCGAGCGAGCGCTGCACCGCGTCGTGATGCCGCGTCTTTCTGAGCGTCTCCAGCTTCGCCACCTGCGTCTCGGATGCCGACTCGTCGATGTAGAGGATCTCGATCGGCGGTTCATCGGTCCGGACGAACTCGTTGACGCCGACCATGATCTTTTCCTTGCGCTCGAACGCTTGCTGGAAGCGGTACGCGCTCTCGGCGATTTCCTTCTGCGGGAAGCCGCGCTCGATCGCCTCGACCATGCCGCCCATCCGGTCGATCGACTCGAAATAGGCCAGCGCGCCTTCCTCCATGTCCCTGGTCAGCTTTTCGACGAAGTACGACCCGCCGAGAGGATCGACGACGTTGGCGACGCCGCTTTCGTGGGCGATGATCTGCTGGGTCCGCAGCGCGAGTGTCGCCGCCTCGGCGGTCGGCAGCGAGAGCGCCTCGTCGAGCGAGTTGGTGTGGAGCGAGTTGGTGCCGCCCAGCACCGCCGACAGCGCCTGCAGCGCCGTGCGCACGACGTTGTTGTACGGCTGCTGCGCGGTGAGCGAGACACCCGCGGTCTGGCTGTGGAACCGCAGCTTCCACGAGCGCTCGTTCTTCGCGCCGAACCGGTCGCGCATCGCCTCGGCCCAGATCTTCCGCGCGGCGCGGTACTTCGCGATCTCTTCGAAGAAGTCGCTGTGGGCGTTGAAGAAGAAGGACATCTGGGGCACGAACGCGTCGACGTCGAGCCCCGCGCCCACGCCCCACTGCACGTATTCCAGCCCGTCGCGCAGCGTGAAGGCGAGCTCCTGCAGCGCCGTGGCGCCCGCCTCGCGGATGTGGTACCCGCTGACCGAGATCGTGTTCCACTTCGGCGCCTCGCGCGCGCAGAAGCCGAAGATGTCGGTGATGATCCGCATCGAGGGCCGCGGCGGGAAGATGTATTCCTTCTGCGCGATGAACTCCTTGAGGATGTCGTTCTGAATCGTCCCGGAAATCTTCTTCCAGTCGGCGCCCTGTTTCTCGGCCACCACCAGGTACATCGCGAAGATCATCGCGGCGGGCGAGTTGATCGTCATCGACGTGGTGATGTCGCCGATGCGGATCCCGTCGAACAGCGTCTCCATGTCCGCGAGCGACGTGACGTTCACGCCGCATTTCCCCACCTCGCCGAGCGACAGCTCGTGATCGGGATCACGCCCCATCAGCGTGGGCAGATCGAAGGCGACGCTCAAGCCGGTGCCACCGGCCCGCAGCAGCGTCTTGTACCGCTCGTTGGTTTCTTCCGGCGTTCCGAACCCGGCAAACTGCCGCATCGTCCAGAGCTTGCCGCGGTAGCCGGTCGGGTGAATGCCTCGCGTGTAGGGGAAGGCGCCCGGGTTGTTGATGTCGCGCGCGTAGTCGATGCCCTCGACATCTTCAGCGGTATACAGCCGATCGATGGGACGTCCCGAAATGGTCGTGAACTGCTCGGCGCGCTCCGGTGATTTCTTCAGCGCCGGATCGAGCGTCTCGCGCTGCCATCGCGCCTTGCCGCTTTCGGCGACCGTTTTCATACACCAAGCATTATACCTGCCGGTGGTTGACTCCCCGAGGCGCGCCACGGTACTCTGGCCCGCTTCGACAGGAGTGACATGGCGGCCACGAACGGATCGATCTTCGGTGCGATGCTGCAGGAGTTCGATGGAGCGGCCCGCATTCTCAATCTCGAGCCCGGCATCTGGAAGATACTCACGCATCCCAAACGCCAGATCATCGTCTCCTGCCCCATTCAGATGGACAACGGGGAGATCGAAGTCTTCACCGGTTATCGCGTCCAGTACAACATCACGCTCGGTCCGGCGAAGGGCGGCATCCGGTATCACCCTGGCGTGACGCTCGACGAGGTCACCGCGCTGGCCGCGTGGATGACCTGGAAGTGCGCCGTCGCCCACATCCCGTTCGGCGGCGGCAAAGGCGGCGTGATCTGCGACCCGACCAGGATGTCCAAGCGCGAAATCGAAGCGCTGACGCGCCGCTACGTCGCCGAGATCATCGACGCGATCGGACCGGAGAAGGACGTGCCGGCGCCCGACGTGAATACGAACGAGCAGATCATGGCGTGGGTGATGGACACCTACTCGATGCACGTCGGTCACACGACGACGTCGGTGGTCACAGGCAAGCCGGTCGAGCTCGGTGGGTCGCTGGGCCGGCGCGAAGCGACCGGCCGCGGCGTGATGATCATCGCGCGCGAGTCGGCCAAGCACATCGGCTTCAACATCAAGGGCGCGACGGTCGCGATTCAGGGCTTCGGCAACGTCGGCTCGATTTCCGCTGAGCTCCTGGCGTCGGAGGTCGGCGCGAAGATCGTCGCCGTCACCGACTGGAAGGGCGGCGTCTACAACGCCAACGGGCTCGACATCCCGAAGCTGCTCGAGTACGTCCAGCAGCACAAGAGCGTGGACGGCTTCCCTGGCGCCGAGCCGTTGAGCAACGCGGACCTCTTCAGCCTCGACGTCGACATCCTGATTCCGGCCGCGCTCGAGAACCAGATCACGATCGACAACGCGCCCTTCATCAAAGCGAAAGTGCTCATCGAGGGCGCCAACGGGCCGACGACGCCCGAGGCGCACCGGTATCTGCACGAACACGGCGTCTTCGTCGTCCCGGACATTCTCGCGAACAGCTCAGGCGTCACCACGTCCTACTTCGAGTGGGTCCAGGATCGCTACGGCTATTTCTGGACCGAGAAGGAAGTCAACGAACGGCTCGAAGCGAAGATGTGCGAGGCCTTCAACGCGGTGCTGCAGACGTCGCTGAAGTACAACGTCGACATGCGCACCGCGGCGTACATCGTTGCCATCAGCCGGGTCGCCACGGTCACGCGGATGCGAGGGATGTATGCCTGAGGGAAAGGGCACCGGGCTGTTTGCGGGCGCGGACGAGAAGACGCTCTGCGGCGTCGGGCGGAGCGCCGCGTTCAAGGTCCAGATGCTCGCCCAGGGATTCAAGGACCGCGCGAAATAGCACCGCACCGGCCCCGCCGGCGTACTCGCTCTGCGGTGTGCCTTGACAAATGATAAGCGTACGCTTAACTGTCTCGCGTGACCCCACTGCACGCGCACGCCGACGTTTTTCTCGCGATCGCCCATCCCACCCGGCGCGCGATCTCGATCGCCTCCGTCACGGCGAGCAGCCGGTGCTCGCGCTGGCGGAGCCGTTCGACATGACGCTGCCGGCTGTCTCGCAGCAGCTCCGCATCCTCAGGCGCGCGGGACTCGTGCGCGAGCGGCGCGTCGGCCGCCAGCGCCTGTACCGTCTCGACCCCGAGCCGCTCGAAGACGTCCGCGACTGGATGCGGCACTACGAGAAGTTCTGGGGCAGAAGACTGAAGCATCTCGGCGATTACCTCGACAAGGGCCGGAGCTAGGGCGCTCTCACCGTTGTGTAGAGGCGGTGTCGAATTCCCGCGTGGGTTGGGGACCGGGGACAACCGCCCTAGTTGGTGACGCGGAATACGACCCGATCGCTCGCGTCGCGTGCGCCGCTTTTCGCGGTGACCTCGATTACGTACTCGCCGGCGGCGAAGCCGGCGAGCGGGAGATCGATGGCGGTCGCGCCTTTCGTCGCGGCCGGAGCGACCGGCAGTTCGCGAATCGCATGCCCCATGCGGCCGAGCAGCTTGGCCGAGACGTCGGGCGGCGCGCCGCCGGCGCCATAGGCCTGAAAGCGAATCAGCAGCCGTTCGGTGCGGCTGAACTCGCGCGACGCCACGGGCACCGCCGCTTCCACATCGAGAGTGCGGAACTCGCGCGCGTTCCTCGCGCGCAGCACTTCGGGCGTGCCGATCGCGACCTCGCCGCGCAGATCGCGGATGGAGATGTCGCGAACGTCCTGGTCGAGCACCTCCTCCGCGGCATCCTGAATCGACATCCGCAGGCGCAATCGGCCGGGCGGCATGTCGAACACGGCGCGCGACGGCGTCATCACCGGATCGTTCATCGCAGCAGGACCGGTCGGCGCGACCGATCCTTCGAACAGCACGGTGCCGTCCGACGACCGCGCGGTCAGGACGAGGCGCGACACGATCCGGCGCACGCGATCGCCTGGGACGCGGACCGCCGGCTCCCACACGAACGTCACGCGCGTCTCGCCGCCGTCGCCGCGCGACATCCCGAACCACGGGCGGATCAATGTGCTGACGTGGAGGGGCGGTTCCGGCGGCGCGGTCCGCTTCGGCTCGTTGCTTCGGGCCAGCAGCGCCGCGCGCAGCGCTTCGTCGGGCGGGGCGGCCCAATAGCCCTTCGGGGCGCGCACGCGCACACCCGCGCGCTTCACGCGCGTCTGCAGCTCGCGATACTTCGCGTCATCGGGATGGTTCGCGCGGAATGAGAGCAGGTAGTAGGCGCCCGAGTCGGCGGCGGCACTCCGAAGGCCGGAGTCGGCGTCGGCCGCAATCGCCTGACCATCCGTTTCGTCGGCCAGGCGGCGAAGGCTTTCGGCCGGCGTCTGATCGGCGCCGTCGTCACGCGGATCGAACGGATAGACGGCGACGTTGGATCGATTCGCCGATCGGATGACGGTGTCGAGCGTCGGCAGAAACTCCTGCCCCCGGCGGCGGTCGGCGCGGCCGACACCCTCGCTGGCGACGACCAGCGTCTTGCGTCGGTCGCTCAGGCTGCCGAGATGCACGGCCAGCGCGTTGATCGCCGACAGCGCGACCTGGTTGCGCGCCGCGTCGATCCGCGCCGGCGTGCCGGCGATGTAGTCCCGCTCGTAGGCGTTGCGCGGCGCGTAGTCGTCTTTTCGCCCCTCGAAACCGTCGATCAAGGCGCGCACGGCGGCGCGATCGCGCGTGAGCCGGATCGCGAACAGCGAATCGAGCGGCTTCATGACGACGACCAGGTCGCTCGCCGAGAGATCGTTGTCCACGAAACGCGCGAGCGCCGCGCGGACCCGCTCGCTGTTCGCGCCGCTGCTGACGTGGTATTCGTCGAGGTAGATCGCGAACAGCCGGGTGTCGTCCTGGAGCGCCGCCTGCCGTTCGTCCGCGACGGTCTGAATCAGCGCGTCCGCAGGCGCGCGCCCGGCGCGGACGAACCGCGCGGACTCGAGCGGCAGCGCCGCGTTTTCCCCTCGCAGCTCGAAGTCGGAAGGCTTGAGATCGTCAACCGCGCGGCCGCGCACGTCGGTCACGATCACGGCGATGGTCACGAGACGCGAGATCGCAGATTGCGGATTGCGGATCGCGGATTGCGGAGGTTGCGTGGGTTGATGCCCGCCGGCGGCGGATGGAAACAGCGCCGTCACACCGAGCAGAATCGCGAGCGCGCCGCGCATCGGCGGTTAACCGGTCACGCGAAAGGCGACGAGCTCCTTCGCGTCGCCATCCTGATCGCCAACTTTGATCTCGAGCACGTATTCGCCGGGCGGCAGCGCGGCGAGTGGGAGATCGATCTGCTGCTCGCCGGCCCTCGGCGCCGGCTCGGCTTTCAGCTCGTTCATCGGCGCACCGGCACGGTTGAGCAGATGGACGCTGAGCGCCGGCGTGGTCCCGCCGGGACCGTAGGTCGGGACGCGCACCAGCAGATGCTCGATGCGGCTGAATTCACGTATGGCCAGCGGCACCACGTCGGCCTCGGTCCGGATCTGCTGGAACTCGCGAGCGGTCCGCGCGCGGAGGATCGCCGGCGTTCCGAGCGTCGGCTGCGCCGAGGTCAGGTCCGGCACCGTGATCTCGCGCGTTTCGCTGTCGAGCACCTGCGACGCCGCGCCTTCCACCGACACGCGCAGCTGCACCTTGCCGGGGTTCACATCGAACGTGACGCGCGATGGAGCCGTCTTCGCCGCCACGCTTTGCACCGCCGACGCCACGCCGCTGGTGCTGGACGCTGCGACCGAGGCGACGACATCAGGCACCCGGCCGCGGAAGTACGGGCGGCCGTCGGGCGCGACCGCCGTCAGCGACACGCGCGACGGCTCCTCGCGCGGGCGGTCGCCCGGCGCCTTGGGCAGCGGCTCCCACACGAAGGTCACGCGCGTCTTGCCGTTCTCTCCACGCGAGGTCCCGATCCAGGTGCGCACGACGCTCGCGCGCGAAGGCCGCGCGACCGCCGCGGCCAGCGCCGCCTCGACCGGCTTCGGCACCGCGGGCTTGGGCGGCGCGAGCGCCCGCGCCGTCTGTTCCTGATTCAGCGCCCAGTACCCTTTGCGCGCGCGCACCTGCAGCCCGGAGCGCTTCACGCGCACCTTGATCTCGTGGAACTTGCCGTCGGACGGCGCCGTCGACGAGTTGTAGCCGATCAGGTAGTACGCGCTCGAGTCGCGGGTAATCTGCTTCATGCCGGCGGCCAGATCGTTCCGGTTGACGATGGCGCGGCCGTCCGTGTTCTCCGCCAGCACGCGCAGCGTGTCCATCGTCGACGTGAGGTACGTCGAATCGGTCGAGATGTTCACGCCTTCGTTGATGTCGAACTCGAACACCGGCAGGCCGCGCGGATCGACGGCGTAGATCGCAACGTTGTTGCGGTTCGCCGTGTCGTAGATCTCGCGCAGGTCCGACTGCATGTCGAGGCCGGCCGACCAGGCCGCGCGCTGCTCGTTGATGTCGTTCGACCCGGCGTTCGGATTCCCGTACGCCGGATTGCCGAGCCCCGGCTGCTGCGCGTCGCGGTTACGCATCTGCGGCGGGATGATGTTCGTGTAGCCCTCGCTGACGAGGATCAGCGATTTGCGCCCTTCCTTCAGCGAGCCCATGTGGACGATCAACGCCTTCAGCGCCGAGAGCGACACCTGATTGCGAATCCGCTCGACGATCTCGGTCGGATAGTGGGCGTAGACCTCTTCGTACTGATTCTTCGGATCGTATTCGAATTTCCTGCCCAGAAACTGCTGCAGCCCGCGCGACACCGCCGAATGGCTCCGCGTCATGCGGACCGACGCGGTGGATTCGAGCGGATACATCACGCCGACCATGTCGGACGGTCCAATCTGCGTCTCGATGAACTGGGCGAGCTGCTTGCGGACCGAGAGACTAGACCCGCGGCGGACGTGATAATCGTCCAGAAAGATCGCGAACAGCCGAACGTCGTCCCGGGCGGCCTCGGCCTCCTCGTCGTAGTCGTTGCGGATTTCCCTCGGCGGATCGTTGATCGCGTCCGCTCGCCCGCCGTCGAGCTTCACGAGCTTGAACGTTTCGATTTTCTGCGGCTTCCCGTCTTCGCTGACGTCGAAATCGGACGGCTGGAGATCGGCGATCGCGTTGCCGTTCTTGTCCGTGATGATCACGTCGACGCGGACGAAGTTGATGCCGGCGCGGAACGTGGGCGGCTGCGGCTGGTCCGGCGGCTGGTCGGCCGGCCGCGGCGGCGGCTGTGCCTGCTGCTGGGCAGGCGGCTGCTGGCCAGGTGGCTGCCGGGCGTCGCTGCGGACGCCCAGAACAAGGATCAGCGCGGCGCCGGCGGCGAAGAGCGTGCGCATCCGCATACCCTGATTTTAGACGCAATCCGAGTCCGGGAGGGCGGTTGTGGCCCGCCTCGGTTGAACAAGGATTCAGCGTACGACTCGAAAGGCGATATATTGCGAGGCCGCCTCCTCGCCGGCGCGCGCCGAGAGCTCGATGACGTAATCACCGGGCCCCAGGCTCCCGAGCGGCAGTGTCAGCTCGCAGACGCCGGCCGTCACCTCGGCCGGCAGATCCGTCAGGCGCTGGCCATGCCGGTCCAGGAGTCGCGCCGCCACCACCGGCTGGCCGGCGGCCAGCGCACGAACCCGCAGCGTATCGGTGCGACGAAATTCGCGACGGTCGACCGGCTCCCCCGCGGTCCGCCCGCGCGCCACCGCGACGCTCGGCGGCGCGAGCAGCGCGGCAGGCTCCGGCGCCGGCTCGTCGGAACGCGGCATGCTAATCCGTCGCTTCGGCTCGGCCGGCTCCTGGGCGTCTGGCCGCAGCGAATCGGCAGGCGATTCACGGCCGCCTGCACGGCTGGCGGCACTGCAGGCACGGGGGATTCGGTCGGCGCGGCGTTCTGCCCGCGCTTGAACGCCCAATACCCGCTGCGCGCGAACACCGTCACGCGCGGCCGCTTCACGCGAACGCTCACCCGGTGGAATTTTCCGTCATCGGGATGAGGCGATTCGTACGCGATGAGATAGTACGCGCTCGAGTCGCGCACCACCTGATCGAGCGCGCCGCGAATGTCGTTGCGATCGACAATCGTGCGCCCGCCGGTTTCACGCGCCAGCACGCGCAGCCCTTCCCGCTCGGGCATCACCATCGACATGATCTCGCCTGGCGTGGGCCCGCGATCGACCGAGCGGTCCGTCGTCATCCCGCGCGGGTCGAGCGGATAGATCGCCACGTTGGCGCGATTGGCCGCCTGATACACATCCTGCAGATCCGCGACCGGCTGCGGGAATCCTTCGCTGACGAAGATGATGGTCTTGCGGCCCTGCTTCAGGCCGCCGAGATGGGTCGCGAGGCCCTCGAGTGTAAACGTGGTGATCTGGCGCCGGATCCGATCGATCTGGTCCGGCCGGCGCAGGTGATCCTCTTCGACCGGCCGCGTCGGCGTGTAATCGCCACGGCGGCCGACGAACGCGCGAATCGCCTTGCGGACCGGCTCGCGATCGCGCGCGAAATGCACGTCGGTCACCGAGTCGAGCGGGTAGTACACCGCGACGAGGTCGGTGGCCGGCAGCTGTCGGACGAACGCCAGGAGCGGCTCGATGACGCGCAGCTCGCCCGTCCGCGCGACGTGATAGTCGTCGAGCAGGATCGCGTACACACGCACGTCGTCGCGCGACGCTTCGCGCTCCTCGTCGTCGTGCGTGCGAATCGGCGCGAGGGTGGCGTCTCCCTCGTACGCGCTGGCGCCCAGGAAGCGAACGCGGTCGATCGGGACGGGGCGTCCGTCATCGAGCACCTCGAAATCGGCGGCGGTGAGATCGATTACCGCATCGCCGCTCGCGTCGGCGACGATGGCGTCCACCTGCACCAGGTTCGTGCCGCCGCGGAAGATCGGCGGCTGTACACTTTGCGGCGTTTGCGACAACGCGTGAAGAGTGGACGCGAGAAGCACGGCGGCAAGGATCCCAGGCCGGCGCATGATGAAATGGCAGCGTCCGGCGTCAGCCTCACCGTCGGTCGTCGCGTCCGGCTTTTGCCGGACCGTAGCCATAGCGAGATGTTAACATTTGTGCTGGAGATGCACCGTGACGACGCAGCACTCTGAACTGACGATGTCGGCCCTGACGACGCTCTCGGAAGACGAGCGGCTGTTCCGCGACAGCGTGTACGAATTCGCGGATCGCGAAATTCGGCCGCTGGTCCGCGAGATGGACGAGCACGCGAAGATCGCGCCGTCGCTCGCCGGGAAGCTGTTCGATCTGGGCGTGATGGGCATCGAGATTCCGGACAGCTTCGGCGGCGGAGGCGCGAGCTTCTTCCACTCGGTGCTCGCGGTCGAGGCGATCTCGCGGGTGGATCCGTCGATCGGCGTGCTGGTCGACGTGCAGAACACGCTCGTCATCAACGCGCTGCTGCGCTGGGGCAGCGACGACGTGAAGCGGCGCTATCTGCCGAAGATGGCGTCGAATACGATCGGCGCGTACGCGCTGTCCGAGGCGGGGTCGGGCAGCGACGCGTTCGCCATGGCGACGCGCGCGCGCGAGCACGACGGCGACTGGGTGATCACGGGCCGCAAGCTCTGGATCACCAACGGCAACGAAGCCGCCCTCTTCATCGTCTTCGCCAACGCGAATCCGGACGCGGGCTATCGGGGCATCACCGCGTTCATCGTCGAGCGCGGCGCCGCCGGCTTCACCGTCGGCAAGAAAGAAGACAAGCTGGGCATCCGCGCGAGCAGCACGTGCGAGCTGCTGTTCGAGGAGTGCCGGGTGCCGCGCGCGAACGTGCTCGGCGAGGTCGGCAGGGGCTACAAGGTCGCCATCGAAACGCTGAACGAGGGACGCATCGGGATCGGCGCGCAGATGATCGGGCTCGCGCAGGGCGCGCTCGACCACACGATCGCCTACACGCGCGAGCGCAAGCAGTTCGGGAAGGCGATCGCCGAGTTCCAGTCCGTGCAGCACCAGATCGCGCGGGCGGCGACGGAGGTCGAAGCGGCGCGGCTCCTGGTCTACAACGCCGCGCGGCTGCGCGACACGCAGCAGGGGTTCCTCACCGAGGCGGCGATGTGCAAGATTTTCTCGTCCGAGGTCGCCGAGCGCACGGCGTCGCTCGCGGTCAACCTGTTCGGCGGGAACGGCTTCGTGAAGGACTATCCGGTGGAGAAGCTGTACCGCGACGCGAAGATCGGTCAGATTTACGAAGGCACGTCGAACCTCCAGCTCCAGACGATTGCCAAGCAGATCATGGGGTGATGTCCGCGGCGCGTGCGCATGTCGTTCGCTCGTCGAAAACGACAAGGCGCTCGGCGACGCAAAAGCGCGCCCCGCGCGACGAGATCCGGGGCGCTCTAGGTCAGCGCGGCTATGATCGACGCGAATTCCCGGAGATCTCCCAAGTTGCGCTGCAGGATGTCATAGACCTGCCCATAGTCGATCTTCCAGTAGATGTGCACGAGCAGATTGCGGAATCGCGCCATCTGCTGCAGATGGCCAGTCAGATCGGCGGGGATCACGCTCCCTTCCTGCAGGATGGAGAAGCAGGCGGCGTAGTCCTCGGGGACCTTTCGCAGGTGCCGCGCGGCGACGTGATGGCAGAGCGCGAGCGCGGCCTCAATCGCGACGAGCAGGCGATAGCACGCGATGTCGAGCGCGTCCTGGTCTCCGAGCAGATCGTTGCGCGTCAGGCGTGCGAGCCGTTCCAGTCGCGCGACCGATTCTTCGATCTCTTCGCAGCGGGAGCGGACGAGATCGGCGTCGAGCGTCATCGCGCGAACGCATCGCGGGTCGCGCGGCGCAGCACGGGCGCAATGTCCAGGTACAAGCGGCCGACCCGTTCCATGAAGTTGGCCAGCCGCTCCTCATCGTGGACCACGAGCAGCCTTCCCTGCAGCGCGCGAAACTGGAAAGCGAGCGGCGCCTCGTTGATGGCGCGAACGTCGACCGGGTAGCCGGCGACACGCGTCAGAGAATCGGCAAGCTCGAGGACTCGGTCCGTGGCGCGGACCGCCGGGTCGTCAAGAAAAACGGCCACGTCGACATCGTGGAACGGTCCACTAGCCGCGAACGAACCGTGAAGATAGCCGAAGACCACGTCGACCCGGTCGCGCAGTCCATCCGCAAGCGCGCGCACGACCAGTTTGCGCGATGCGACCGGCATGTCGAGAAGCGGGCTGTCCACGCCGAACATTATGACCGGTTTCGCTACGCGTTCGTTCGGAACGCGCACGGCGTCTGACGGAATCGCGAGGCGATCGGGTGCGCTGTGCGAGTCTCGCTCACCTCCGCTTCCGGATTGCCACAAGTACTGCGAAAGCAACGCGGCGGCGAAGCCCACCGCGCCCTGATTCGTCAGCGGGCCAGAACTACTATCAGATCCGGTAGACGCCGGAGTTTTCGGTCATCTCCGACGAAGCCATGAGGGCGTCCGGCTCGTTCGCATCGCCCGCGTCCACCGGCGTTCCATCGAATGGCTACTGCTGCCGCTTTACTGAGGCAACAACTTTGCGAATCAGCCTGGACAGCGACGAGTCGTCGAAAGTGCGTTGGTGCAAAATCACACACCATTTGGAACAGGCGCGATGGCAATCGAAGGATTTGGTCCAGCATGCTGTCTGCCGAGCGCGAGCAAGATCGCACCGCCCGCGGCTATACCGATTCCCGCACCGACCAAAGCTCTGTTTGCCGACGTGGTCGTCGTGACGGCAGCTGTCCACGACCAACGGCTGGGACCCACGGTGGCGCGGCGGCGGGCGCGAGCTCTATTACCTGTCGATTTCTGGCGTCGGCGACGCGGACGTGATGACGGTCCCGATCGATGGGTCAGGAGTCGGATTCAGGTTCGGCGAGGCGCGGAAGTTGTTCACTGTTCCGGTCTGGATGGGACCACCGACACCGCGGAACCATTTTCGATGTCACGCGAGACGGCCAACGTTTCCTCGTGGACGTCGTGGTCGAGCGCAGCGGGCCGGGGCCGATGACCGTAGCAACCGACTGGCGCGCCCTGGTCTATCAGCAGTTTCGGGAGTCAGACACCGTGAAAAAGTGACATGGTGTCTGACACCCAATTTCAATCCGTCGCGCTGTCGCTGAACAGCGCGTCGGTCTTCACTGTCTGCGGCCCGCTTTCGGTGCACACCGCATAGGTCGACTCATACATCGACACGCCGGCGTGCTCGCCCTTCGCGTTCAGCGCGTAGAAGTTCAAGCCGAAGTTCGGCTGGCCGCGTCCGTTGAGCAGGCGCTTCTCGATCGTGTTTTTCGCCACGCGCCTGAGCGCGGCGAGCGCCGCGTCCTTCGGGTGCGCGCCGCGCCGCATCTCCTCCACGATCACGAACGAGCACAGGTTGTAGAGGTTCGCTTCGCCGCGGCCGGTAGACCCCGCCGCGCCGATCTCGCCGTCGACGTAGAGGCCCGCGCCGAGAATCGGTGAATCGCCGGCCCGGCCCGGAATCTTCCACGCCAGCCCGCTCGTCGTCGTCACGCCGCAGATTTCGCCCTTCGGGCTGATGCCGTCGCAGTTGATCGTGCCGTAGTAATGATCGGGATCGATCCAGCCCTGGGCAATCATGTCCACCGCCACCTGGTGATAGGCGCGCTGGCGATCCTTCGGGGAGAGGTAGTGCAGCGGATCGGTCCGGCGCCTCCACTCGAGCCACTTCTTCCGTGAGTTCTCGGTGTTGAGATCGTCCTCGATCGTGAAGCCCATGCCGCGCGCGAACTCCTGCGCGCCCTTGCCGACCAGCAGGTGATGGTCGGTCTCGTCCATCACGAGCTGAGCGACCTTCGACGGCGTGCGCACGCCCTCGATCTCGGCGACGCCGCCGGCGCGCTTCTTCGGCCCGTGCATGCAGCACGAGTCGAGCTGCACGATGCCATCGGCGTTGGGCAGGCCGCCGTAACCGACGCTGTCGTCCGTCGGATCGAGCTCGACGATGTTGACGCCGGCGATGAGCGCGTCGAGCACGTCGGAACCGCCCGTGATCATCGAGAAGGCTTTCTCGACGCACGTCTGCGTGCCGCCGTTCTTGAACTTGTGTCCGTTGCTCGAGGCGACGACGACCGGCTTGACGCTCTTTGGCGTCATGACGGTTGGAGCCTGACCGAACAACGTCCTCGGAACCGCGGCCGCCGCAACGGTCGCCGCGGTCGTGGTCTGGACGAATTCGCGCCGATTCAGTTTTTTCATGCGTCCTCATGGTCCGGCTGAAGCCGGACGCTACGTACGCTGGTGTAGGGCGACCCTTTCAGGGTCGCCATCAGTCCGTCGCCTTGCCTTCGTACAGCGCGTCGGTCTGCAGCGTTTGCGGACCGTTCTCGGTGCATACCGCGTATGTCGACTGATACATCGCAACGCCGGCGTACTCGCCTTTCGCGTTGAGACAGTAGAAGCTCAGGCCGAAGTTCGGCTGCCCTTTCGTATTCAGGAGCCGCTTCTCGATCGTGTTCCTGGCCACGCGCTTGAGCGCCGTGATCGCCGCGTCTTTCGGATGCGCGCCGCGCCGCATCTCCTCCACGATCACGAACGACGACAGGTTGTACAGGTTCGATTCGCCCCGGCCCGTGGACCCGGCCGCGCCGACTTCGCCGTCGACATAGAGGCCTGCGCCGAGAATCGGGGAGTCGCCCGCGCGTCCGGGAATCTTCCACGCCAGGCCGCTCGTCGTCGTGACGCCGCAGATTTCCCCCCTGGCGTTGATGCCGTCACAGTTGATGGTGCCCCAGAAATGCTCGCCGTCGATGAGCCCCTCGCGCACCATCTGCAGCCCCGCGTCGTACCACGCCTGCGCGCGATCCTTCGGGCTCAGGTAGTGCAACGGATCGGTGCGCCGCTTCCACTCGAGCCACTGCTTGCGCGCCGTCTCGTTGATCAGCCCCTCCTCGATCTTGAAGCCCATCGCGCGGGCGAAGTCCTGCGCGCCTTTGCCCACCAGCAGATGATGGTCGGTCTCGTCGGCGACGAGCTGGGCGACCCTGGCCGGCGTGCGGACGCCCTCGATCCCGGCGACGGCGCCGGCGCGCTTCTTCGGGCCGTGCATGCACGACGCGTCGAGCTGCACGACGCCGTCGGCGTTGGGCAGGCCGCTCCAGCCGACACCGGTCTGGCTCGGATCGAGCTCGACGATCGCGACGCCGGCGACGAGCGCATCGAGCACGTCGGCGCCGCCCGTCATCATCTTGAACGCCTTCGCCACGCACGTGACGCCGTCGGCATCCTTCGACCGGTTGCCGTTGGACGAAGCGACCACGCACGGCTTGACGC
>WNEY01001442.1_pt1 | contig 23742 bp, 19 predicted proteins | sample 5400531 | NCBI WGS metagenome assembly WNEY01 (sample SAMN13153338, study PRJNA577476) | soil metagenome | isolation source: 200 cm saprolite under Douglas fir tree site 1 | place: USA:California | collected 2015-04-18
TAGGCGGCGCCGAGGTTGGTCGAGGAGCGGAAGGTGAGCACGACGAGCAGGCAGGCCACCATCAGGGCGTGGCTCACCGCCGGCACGTAGATCTGTCCGATCTCCATGCGCGACGTGTGAATGATCGTGACGCGCGGGGAGTAGCGGAGCTGCACGGCCTGCTGGGTCAGCGAAAAGGCGCCGGAGATCAGCGCTTGCGAGGCCACGATGGCGGCCAGCGTGGCGATGACGAGCAACGGGTAGCGGAACCACGGCGGCGCCAGCAGGTAGAACGGATTCTGCACGGCCGCGGGCGAGCGCAGCACGAGCGCTCCCTGCCCGAAGTAGTTCAGGACGAGCGCGGGGAAGACGGCGACGAACCAGACCAGGCGGATCGGCGTCCGGCCGAAGTGCCCCATGTCGGCGTAGAGCGCCTCGGCTCCGGTCACCGCGAGCACGACGGCGCCGAGCACCAGGAAGCCGGCCGCACCGTGGCCGGCCAGGAACCGCACGCCATACCAGGGATTGATCGCGGCAAGGATCTCCGGCGCCTGCGCGATCTCCATCACGCCGAGGACCGAGATGGTCGAGAACCAGACGAGCATGATCGGCCCGAAGATCGCGCCCACGCCGGCCGATCCCCGGCGCTGGAGCATGAAGAGCGCGAAGAGGATCACGAGCGTGACCGGCACCACATAGGGTTCGAATCCGGGCGCGGAGACCTCCAGACCCTCGACGGCGCCGAGCACCGAGATGGCGGGCGTGATCACGCCGTCGCCGTAGAGCAGCGCGGCGCCGAACAACCCGAGACCGACGAGCAGCGCGCGCCGCGGCCGCCGGCCCGCGCGCCACGTGAGCTGCACCAGCGCCAGCAGTGCAAGGATGCCGCCTTCTCCGCGGTTGTCGAGCCGCATGATGAAGAGGACGTACTTCACGCTGACGATGAGGATCAGCGACCAGAGGATGAGCGACAGGACCCCGTAGACGGCGGCCGCCGTCGCGCCGATGCCGTGCTCCGGGTTGAAGCACTCACGGAAGGCGTACAGCGGGCTCGTGCCGATGTCGCCATAAACCACTCCGAGGGCGGCCAGCGACAGCGCGGCGAGCCGGTGTCCGTGCGGGCGCCGCCGGGCCGGCGCCAGCGTGGTGGCGACGGGCTCGTCCTTGGCCTCCGGCGTCGAGTGAACAGCGGGCGTCCGCACCAACGTATTGTGCTGCCAACCCCATGCCAGCGGCGAGGAGGACCGCCTAGCGGGACGGCACCACCCAGGGCATCTCGCGGCGGTGACGCTCCTCGAAGGCGCGAATCGCGCCCTCGTGGCCGAGCGTCACCGCAATCTCGTCCTGGCCGGTCAGCAGCATCTGCTTGCGGAAGGGGTCGATGTCGAAGCGGTGCGCGGCGCCGTCGGGCGCCGTCACCGTCTGCGCGTCGAGGTCCACGTCGATCGTCGCGCCCGGCCGCTCGTGGAGTTGCCGGCGCAACGCCGCCGCCGCGGCCGCGGGCAGGATCACGGGGAGCAGGCCGTTCTTGAAGCAGTTCTGGTGAAAGATGTCGCCGAGGCTGGGCGCGATGACGGCGCGAATGCCGAACGCGTCGAGCGCCCACACCGCCATCTCGCGCGACGATCCGCAGCCGAAGTTCTCGGCCGCGACCACGATCTGGGCCGACCCGTAGGCCGCCTGGTTCAGGACGAACTCCGGCTTCGCGGAGCCGTCGGGGTTGAAGCGCACGTCGTGGAACAGGAAGCGCCCGTACTCCGCGTTCTTGGGCTTGCGAAGGAAGCGGGCGGGGATGATGCGGTCGGTGTCCACGTTCGGCAAGTCGATCGGCGCGGCCACCGCCCTGAGACGCGTGAACGCTCGCATGGGTGCCGATCCTACAGCGGCCGAGCGCGGCCGGCGAGCACCGCGAGCGCGCGCGTCAGCGTCACCGGCTCCACCGGCTTGGCGAAGTGCACGTTGTAGCCGGCCTCCAGCGCTCGGCGCGCATCGTCAGGGCCGGCGAACGCGGTGAAGGCGATGGCGGGGATGCGGCCGACGCCGTCGTGACGCGCCCGCACGGCGCGAATCAAGTCATAGCCGTCCCGCCCGGGCATGCCGATGTCCGCCACCATCACGTCGAACCGCGCGCGATCGAGCGCCTCCAAAGCCTCCACCGTCGATCCGGCGGCCACCGGTCGGGCGCCACACTTCTCGAGGATCATCGCCAGCACTTCGCGACTGTCGGGATCGTCGTCCACCAGGAGCACGCTGACATCGTCGAGTCCCGGCAGCGGCGATTCGGCGCCCGGGCCGTCCACGGCCGTCGACCGTCCGCCCTCGGTGATGAGCGGGAGCTCGATCGTGAACGTCGAGCCCCGGCCTTCTCCCGCGCTCTCCGCAGTGACGGTGCCGCCATGCAGGCCGATCAGGTGGCGCACGATGGCGAGGCCGAGCCCCAGCCCCATGTGGGGCCGCGCCCCCGCGCTCTCGGCCTGACGAAAGCGTTCGAACACGTGGGGCAACAGCTCGGGCGCGATGCCGCGCCCGGTGTCCGTGACCTGGAGGCGCGCGTGAGTGCCGTGGCGGGACAGCCGCGCGCCGACGCGGCCGCCGCGCTCGGTGAACTTCACCCCGTTGGAGAGGAGATTCCACGCCACCTGCTGGAGCCGCACCCCGTCGCCCATCACGCGCGCGCCGGGCGCATCGAGCACGACCTCCAGCGTCACGCCACCGCTGGTGGCCGCCGGCCGCACGGCCTCGGCCGCGGCGGTGATGACGGCGCCCAGCTCCACCGGCTTGCGCTCCATCGTCAGCTTACCGGCCGCGATCCGTGAAAGATCGATCAGGTCGTCGATCAGGCGGGCGAGGAGACGGATGTTGCGCTCGATGGTCTCGATCGCCCGCTTGACAGTGGTCGCGTCGATGCGGCCATCGCGCAGCATCGCCGCCCAGCCGAGCGCCGAGTTGAGCGGAGTACGCAGCTCGTGGGAGAGCATCGCGAGGAACTCGTCCTTGGCGCGGTTGGCCTCCTCGGCCGCCGTCTGCGCCGTCTGTGCGCGCTCGAGCAGCCGCAGCCGCTCCTGAGAGATGGCTCGCCGCTCGGCCACGACGGCGGCCAGCGGCAGCGTCATCCCCGTCAACGTGCCCATGAAGACCTGCAGCAGGAGGAGCGAGGTGTTCTGGTTGGCACCGGCGAAGGGCCCCAGCCCGCGCACCGTCGCAGTGACCGCGATCCCGGACAGGATCACGATCAGCGTGGCCGCCTCCCGCATGCCCAGGCGGAAGGCCGCCCAGACCAGCGGTGGCATGGTGACGAACGGCATGGGCAGCACGCGCTCCCAGAAGATGATCGTGCCGAGCGCCACGGTGGTGAGCAGCACGACCACCGCCTCCACGCGCCGCTCCTCCGGGACCACGGGCCGCTCGCTCCAGAGAACGATGATCGGCGTCACGATGAGGGCACCGACGGCGTCGCCGAGCCACCACGTCAGCCAGATCGCCCCATAATCCGCCCACGGCGCATAGCCGCCGAGCGTGAGACTGGTCACGCCGATCGTCGCCGAGACCGTGGTGCTCAGTCCGGCGGCCAGGGCGGCGAACTTGAAGACGTCGCGCGCCCGCTCGAAGACGTGCCGCCCGCCGGCGAAGCGATTCACGAGCCAGGCACCGGCCAGAGCTTCGAGCGTGTTGCCCACGGCGATGCCGAGCGACGTCGCGATGGACCCGGCCGTGGTGACGTTCACCACGAAGGCGCCGAGCAGGATCGCCGGCCACAGGCGATAACCACCGACGAGCAGCGCCCCGATCGCGAGACCGGTCGGCGGCCACACGGCGGACGCGCTCGCGTGGAGGGACGCCATCGACAGGCCGAGCTTGCCGGCGATGACGTAGACGACGAACAGAACGGCGACAGCCAGACTCGTGTCAGCCTCTCAGGGTCCGCACGTCCGTGAGACGACCGGTGACGGCCGCCGCCGCCGCCATGGTCGGTGACACCAGGTGCGTGCGGGCGCCCTTGCCCTGCCGTCCCTCGAAGTTGCGGTTCGACGTGGAGGCGACGCGCTCGCCGTCCCGCGCGGTCTCGCCGTTCATCCCGACGCACATCGAGCAGCCCGCCTCGCGCCACTCGAAGCCCGCGTCGCGGAAGATCCGGTCGAGCCCTTCGGCCTCGGCGGCGCGCTTGATCAGCCCGGAGCCCGGCACCACCCACGCCGGCACCACCGCGCGCTTGCCCTTCACCACCTGGGCGGCCGCACGCAGGTCGTCGAGCCGGCTGTTGGTGCACGAGCCGATGAAGACGCGATCGACCGTGATCTCGCTGAGCGGCACGCCGGCCGCGAGACCCATGTACGCCAGCGCACGCTCCATGCTCTCGCGCCGCGTGGCGTCGCCGGCGCGGGCCGGATCGCGAACGCGCTCCGTGATCGGAAGCGCGTCTTGAGGACTCGTCCCCCACGTCACCGTCGGCGCGATCTCGTTCCCGTCCAGCGAGACCTCGCGGTCGAACAACGCGCCGGCGTCGCTCGGAAGCGTCTTCCAGGAGGCGAGCGCCCTGGCCCACACGTCGCCCTTCGGCGCGAACGGCCGGCCTTCGAGGTAGGCGAACGTCGTCTCGTCGGGCGCCACCATGCCGGCGCGCGCCCCCGCCTCGATCGACATGTTGCAGACGGTCATGCGCTGGTCCATGGTCATCGCGCGCACCACCGAGCCCGCGTACTCGATGACGTGACCGACGCCGCCGGCGGCGCCGATCCTGGCGATGATGGCGAGGATCACGTCCTTGGCGGTCACGCCGAAGCCGAGCCGGCCGTCCACCGTGATGCGCATCGTCTTCGGCTTCTTCTGCCAGAGCGTCTGCGTGATCATCACGTGCTCGACCTCGGTCGAGCCGACGCCGAAGGCCAGGCAGCCGAACGCGCCGTGGGTGGCCGTGTGAGAGTCGCCGCAGACGAGCAGGATGCCGGGCAGCGTCAGCCCCTGCTCCGGCCCGACGACGTGCACGATCCCGCGCCGGTCGTCGCCCACTCCGAAGAACGTCACGCCCTGTTCGCCGGTGTGGCGCGTCAGCGACTCGACCATCTTGCGCGTTTCGGCGTCCGCCGTCGGCGTGCCCGGCGTCGTCAGCACGTAGTGGTCGGCCGTCGCATACGAAAGGTCCGGCCGCCGCATCCGGCTGCCGTTCCTGGCCATGCGCTGCCAGGCGTGGGTCGAGCCCTCGTGCAGCAGGTGGCGATCGATATAAAGGAGGACGTGCCCGCCGGGGCCTTCTGTCACGACATGGCTGGACCAGATCTTTTCGAACAGGGTGGAGCGCGGTCCCGCCTTCATATCCAGGCAAGGATATATCACCGTTCAGTCAACCGCGCCCCAGGACGCCTCGACTCTCAGCGCCGCACGGCGCGACGCGCGGGCCCGGCGTATGCTGAGGCCGTGAAGGCTCTCACACTGTTCGCGCTGGTTCCCGTCGTCGGTGGCTGCGCCGGCGAGCTGCGACCGGCGCCGACGGCGCAGATCCTGCCGGGGCCCGGTCAGCCTGCGACGGCCGCGGCGGCCAGCGTTCGCGTCGTGGCGCAGGTGGGGGCGTGGCGGGCCCCTCGGTGGGGCCGTGACGCCGATCCTCGTGATCATCGACAATATCCAGCTCGCGCTGCCCGAGCGCGTGCTCGAGCCTCGGACAAACGTGAGCGGCTTTCTCTACTTCCGGCGCCTCGCGCGCAACGTCCCGTCGGTGGATTTCGCCGCGACGCTCACCGATGACCGCACGGGCGCCCCGGTGGCAGCGCTGACCATCCCCTTCGTCGTGCAGTAGGTGGACACGCAGAGCATCGTCGGGATCGTCGTCGGCGTGCTGTTCCTGGTGGGCCTGATCGGCGCACTGATTCCATGGATTCCCGGGCCGCTCTTCATCCTGGTCGGCGCTCTCGTCTGGGCCGTGGCCACGCACTTCGCCGTCATCGGCGTGGGCCGGCTCGTGATCCTGGTGGCGCTGGCGACGCTGACGCTGCTCGTGAACGTCGCGGCGGGGCCGCTCGGCGCCCGGCGCTCGGGCGGCAGTCGCTGGGCCGTCGTCGGGGCCATCGTCGGCGGGTTCGCCGGCTTCTTCTTCGGTCCCTTCGGCCTGGTGATCGGTCCCGTCGTCGGCGCCGTGGCCGGCGAGATGCTGCGCGCGGGCGACATCGAAGGCAGTCTGCGAACCGGCGTGGGTACGCTCATCGGAATGGTGGCGGGCATCGCCGCCGACTTCGTGATCTCGGTGGCGATGATCGGGCTGTTTCTCTGGTGGGTCTGGCGCGCCTGACCGTTGCCGTGTATAACACGGCGCCATGGCCGAGAACCTCCAGGAGCGGTTTCAGACCCTGCACGAGATCGTGAGGGTGGCGCACCAGACGCTCGACCCGGGCGCCTGGGATTACCTGGCCGGCGGCACCGAGACGGAGACGACGCTACGGCGGAATCGCCAGGCGCTGGACTCCCTCGCGTTCCGTCCGCGCGTCCTGCGCGACGTCTCCAAGATCGACACGACGACGACGCTGCTGGGCCGGACGCTGCGCCTGCCCGTCATGCTGGCTCCCGTCGGCTCGATCGAAACGTTCACGCCGGGCGGCGCCGCCACCGCCGCGCGCGGCGCGACGGCCTTCGGCGCGGCCCAGATGCTCTCGTCGGTCTGCAATCCCGGACTCGAGGCGACGGCGGCCGCGGGGCCCGGCGGCTTGCGCATCTTCCAGCTCTACGTGCGGGGCGACGACGGCTTCGTGGACGACCACGTCAAGCGCGCGCGCGACAACGACTATGCGGCGTTCTGTCTTACGGTGGACAGCGCGATGTACAGCCGGCGCGAGCGCGACCTGGCCAAGCGGTACATCAAGCCCTGGCGGTCCCGGGCCACCGGCATGAATTTCCAGGCCGCGCTCTCCTGGGATCAGGTGAAGCGCTTCAAGGACACGCACGACGTCCCGCTGTGGCTCAAGGGCATCGCCACCGCCGAGGACGCCGAGCTCGCGTGCGAGCACGGCGTCGAGGGTGTCTACGTCTCCAATCACGGCGGGCGCCAGCTCGACCACGGGCGCGGCAGCGCCGACGTGCTCCCGGAGGTCGTCGCGGCCGTCCGCCGGCGCGCGCTCATCATCGTGGACGGCTCGTTCGTCCGCGGCACCGACGTGGTGAAGGCCATCGCGCTCGGGGCCAGCGTGGTCGGCATCGGCCGACTGGCCTGCTGCGGACTGGGCGCGGCCGGCGCCGAGGGACTCGTCCGGGTGCTCGAGCTCCTCGAGGACGAGATCAGGATCTGTCTCGGGCTGCTCGGCGTGACCCGGTTCGCGGCGCTCGACGCGTCGTATCTGCATCCGGCGATGCCGGTCACGTCGCCCCGCGTGTTCAGCGCGTTTCCGCTGATGGAAGAGGGGTATTAGAACCTCGCGTGGACGACGAGACGCGCTCCGCCTTCGAATCCCTCCATCGGAGGCTCGACCAGATCGACGCCAAGCTCGCCGAACACGATACGCGGTTCACCGAGCACGACGGCCGGTTCGCGCAGATCGACGAGCGCTTCGACGCGCTCGATCGCAGGATCGACGCCCAGGGTCGGATGCTCCGCCGAGAGATCCTCGACGTCGGGCAGATGGTCGCCCACAACACCGAGTCGATCGCGCTGCTCCGTCGCGACCTCAACGAGCGGCGCTAGCCGGGCGCCCGCCCTCTCGCCAAGCCGCACCCTCCGCGGGTAAACTCGGACATTCACGTGCGGAGGGAGCGGGGAATGGCGACGTCGACCACCGTCTATCGCACCGAGCTCACGCCGGTGGATTTCCTCAAGCGCAACGCCTATGTGCTGCCCGACAAGCCGGCCGTCGTCCACGGCGCGCGTCGCTACACGTACCGGCAGCTCGAGGAGCGGACGAACCGGCTGGCCTCGGCGCTGCGCCGATCCGGGCTCCGGAAACTCGATCGCGTGGCGTTCCTGTGTCCGAACATTCCCGCGATGCTCGAGGCGCACTACGGCGTGCCGATGGCGGGCGGCGTGCTGGTCGCCATCAACATCCGGCTCTCCACCGACGAGGTCGGCTACATCCTGAAGCACTCGGGCGCGACGTTCGTCTTCGTGGATGCCGAGCTGGAGAGCCTGATCAAGCCGCTCGATCTGGGCGGGCTCACGGTCGTGCGCGTGGACGACACCGGCGCTGCCGGCGATCCCTACGAGGACTTCCTCCGGACGGGCTCGCTCGAGCCCGTCGCGTCGTGGCTCGAAAGCGAAGAGGAGTTGCTCGCCATCAACTACACCTCGGGCACGACCGGGCGGCCCAAGGGCGTCATGTACTCGCACCGGGGCGCCTACGTGAACGCGATCGGCGAGATCCTCGAGACGGCGATGAGCTGGGACACGCACTATCTCTGGACGCTGCCCATGTTCCACTGTAACGGCTGGTGCTTCACGTGGGCGGTGACCGCGGTCGGCGGCACCCACCACTGCCTGCGCAAGGTGGATCCCGCGGCCATCTGGGATCAGCTCGATCACGCCGGGATCACCCACTACAACGGCGCGCCGACCGTGCAGATCGGCGTCGTGAACTCTCCAAAGGCGCATCGGCTCGATCGGCAGGTGACGGTGACCGTGGCCGGCGCCCCGCCGTCGCCGACGCTGCTGGGCAAGCTGAAGGAGTTGAACTTCCGCCCGGTACACGTCTACGGCCTCACCGAGACCTACGGCCCGCACACCGTGTGCGAGTGGCACGCCGAGTGGGACGCCCTGCCGGCCGAGGAGCAGGCGCGGTTGGCCGCCCGCCAGGGCCAGGGCTACGCGAACTTCGACCTCGTGCGCGTCGTGGACGGCGACATGCACGACGTCCCGCGCGACGGCGAGACGCTGGGCGAGGTCGTCATGCGGGGCAACAACGTCATGCTCGGCTACTTCGAGCAGCCCGAGGCGACCGCCGAGGCGTTCCGCGGCGGCTGGTTCCACTCGGGCGACATCGGCGTCTGGCACCCCGACGGCTACGTCGAGCTGCGCGACCGCAAGAAGGACATCATCATCTCGGGCGGCGAGAACATCTCGACGATCGAGGTCGAGCAGTGTGTGGCCCGCCATCCCGCCGTGATGGAGTGCGCGGTCGTCGCCATCCCCGACGAGAAATGGGGCGAGCGCCCGAAAGCCTTCGTCACGCTCAAGCCCGGCCAGCAGGCGACCGCGCAAGAGGTCATCGACTTCTGCAAGCAGCACATCGCCCACTTCAAGGCGCCGGCCGCCGTCGAGTTCGGCGACCTGCCCAAGACGTCGACGGGGAAGGTGCAGAAGTTCGTGCTGCGCGAGAAGGAATGGAAGGGCCAGGCCAAGCGGATCAACTGATCTGAGCTTTCCTCGCGCGCTCCGAGCCCTCGAGCACGAAGACTTCCGCGTCTTCTTCGCTGCCCAGACGCTGACCGTCGTCGGCAACTGGATGCAGTCGGTCGGCCAGTCGTGGCTGGTCCTCCAGATCACCGACTCGCCGCTCCGGCTCGGCCTCATCAGCACGTTTCTCTTCGGCCCGATGCTGCTCTTCTCGATCCCGGCCGGCGCCGTCGCCGATCGCCTGCCCAAGCGCCGCGTCGTGGTGACGTCGGCCCTGATCCAGGGGGCGATGGGGCTGACGCTCACGGCGCTGGTGGCCACGGGCGCCATCCGCTACTGGCACGTCGCCACGATCGCCGTCGTGTGGGGCCTGGTCAACGCGCTCGACACGCCGGCCCGTCAGGCGTTCCTGATGGATCTGGTCGGCCGCGACGACGTCGGCAACGCCATCGCGCTGAACTCGGCGGCGTTCAACGGCGCCCGCATCGTGGGCCCGGCCGTCGCCGGCGTGCTGATCGGCGTCTTCGGGCTGGCCGTGGCGTTCCTGCTCAACGCGGTGGCCGGTTTCGCCGGCGCGTTTGCGCTCGCCGCCGTGCGCACGTCGGGCACGGTCGCCCGCCGGGGCGACGCCTCGTTCGGGCAGGAGATCCTGGAAGGGCTTCGCTACGCCGCCGGCACGCCGCGCGTGCGCATGCTGCTCGGCGTGCTCTTCGTGGTGACGATCACGATCTTCAACTTCTCGGTGTACATCCCGCTGCTGACCCGCGACGTGCTCGGGCGGGGGCCGGGCACGTTCGGCCTGCTGATGGCGGCGATCGGCATCGGCGCCATGACGGGCGCGCTCGCCCTCGGCGCCGCCAGTCACGCCGAGCCACCCGTTCCTGTTCTCGCCACGGCCGCGGCGGTCTCGTGCTTCGGGCTGGTGACGCTGTCGGCGGTGACGCACGTGTGGATGGCGGCCGTCGTGCTGCTCGTCGTGGGGCTGGCGTCCATTGTCGCCGTGGCCGGCGTCAACACCGCGCTCCAGATCATGGCGCCGGATGCCCTGCGCGGGCGCGTGATGAGCATCTACACGCTGATCTTCGGCGGCGTGTTTCCGTTCGGCGCTTTCCTGGCCGGCCTGACGGCCGAGACGTGGGGCGTCCGGATCGCGCTGGCCGGCGCCGGCAGCTTCGGGCTCATGGTGCTGACCGTGATCCTGGTCGCCGGCGGCCGGCGCGCGGTCGCGCTCGGCGATCCCTCGGGATGACCCCGGCGCAACGCAGCACGTCGAGCCCCCGCCGCGTACAATACCGCCCGTGAGCTTCCGACTGGCCCTGCACACGTGGACGCTGGACAGCACGCCGCTCGCCGATGCGCTGCGCGTGGTGCGCGAGACCGGTTGGGATGCCGTCGAGCTGCGCCGCATCGATTTCGTGCGCGCCGCCGAACGCGGCGTGGACGCCGACGCGGTCATCGAGCTGGTGAAGACGAGCGGCCTGCCCGTCGCCTGCGTCGGCGTCGAGAACGGCTGGATGTGGGCCGAGGGCGACGTGCGGCGGCGCCTGCTGCGCGTTTTCGCCGAGCAGTGCGAGCACGCCGCGCGTCTCGGGTGCGCGACGGTCATGAGCCCGGTCGACGTGGGCGCCGGCGACGTGAAGATCGCCGCGGCCAGCGTCAAGGAGGTGGGCGACATCGCGGCCCGCCATCGCGTGCGCCTCGCCATCGAGTTCAACTCGCAGGCTGGCCAGCTCAACCGTCTCGATCGCCTGCGCGAGGTGCTGGCGCTGGCCGCGCATCCGCACTGCGGTCTGCTGGTCGACGCCTATCACCTCACGCGCAGCGGCGGCGCTCCCTCCGACGTCGAGACGCTGCGCGCCGGTGAGATCGCCTACGTGCAGTTCAGCGACGTGCCGGCCACCGGGCTCGAGCCCGGCAAGGCGCTCAACCGGCTCCCGCCCGGCCACGGTGTGGTGCCGTTCAAGGAGCTCTTCCGCGTCCTCGCCGCGACGGACTACCGCGGCTATCTGAGCTATGAGGCGCCGAACCCTGCCGCCTGGGCGCGACCGCCGGCGGAGGTGGCGCGGGAGGCGTTGCTCGCGACGCGTACGCTGCTGAGCTGATGCTCCGGCTCAGCGTTCTCGATCAGTCGCCGGTGCGCAGCGGCGGGACGCCGGCCGATACCGTCCAGGAGACGCTCGAGCTCGCTCAGGCCTGCGACCGACTCGGCTATCACCGGTACTGGCTGGCCGAGCACCACTCGACACCCGGTCTCGCCGGCTCCAGTCCGGAAATCCTCATCGGCCAGGTCGCGGCCCGCACGCGCCGCATCCGCGTCGGCTCGGGCGGGGTGATGCTCCAGCACTACAGCCCGCTGAAGGTCGCCGAAAACTTCCGTGTCCTCGAAACACTCTTCCCCGGACGGATCGACCTCGGTATCGGCCGCGCGCCCGGCAGCGACCAGCTCACGGCGCGCGCGCTCCAGGAAGGTGGAGGCGCACCGGGGTTGGATCGCTTTCCCGAACAGGTCGCCGATCTCATCGCGTTTCTCCACGACGCGCTGCCCGCTGATCACCGCTTTCGCTCGGTGCAGGCGATGCCGGCCGGGCCGACCGCGCCGGAGATTTGGCTGCTCGGCTCGAGCGACGAGAGCGCGGCCATTGCCGCCGGCCTCGGCACCGGGTTCTCGTTCGCCCACTTCATCAACCCCGACGGGGGCGCCGAGGTCACCCGCGCCTACGCGCGCCAGTTCCGGCCGTCGGCGATGCTCGCCGCCCCGCAGGCCAGCGCCGCTGTCTTTGTCATCTGCGCCGACACCCAATTCGAGGCGCGGCGACTGGCCCGGAGCCGTGAGCTCTTCCTCCTGCGCCTGTACACGGGGCGGGCCGGCCGCTACCCATCCGTGGAAGAGGCTGAAAATTATCCCTACACGCCGCGCGAGGCGGCGCTCGTCGAGGCCCTCCGCGCCCGGAGCGTGGTGGGGACGCCCGAGCAGGTCCACGAGCAGCTCCTGGCGATGGCGCGTGACTACGGTGTCGGAGAACTTGTCATCGTGACGATTACCCACGATCCGAAGGCGCGTCTGCGCTCCTACGAGCTGCTGGCCCAGGCATTTTCGCTATAGCCGCCCAGGTTTTGGGCACCGTCTGAGAAATAAATTTCTTGGCGGGGCGGCTCGGCTGCTAGAGTGGAAATTGGATGAAAAACGCCTGCGCCTCCGTCGTTGGTTGCGGTCGTGACAGAGTTCGTCGCTGAGACGCCCGCGCTTGGTCGTTCGTTTTGTCCCGGCTGTGAGCCCGATGCTGACCCCACGCTGGAAATCCTCGACGTCCGCTGGTGCGACGCTCATCTCCCCCACCGCGACGGCACCGACGACGGCACCGTAAGGTCGGAGGCGTTTCTCTCCGGCAGCGCCGAGGCCGGTGGCGACGCGAACCGGCTCTGGTGTCAGCTCCTCCATCGCGACGCGCCGCAGTCGACGCGTCGCCGTCCCCGCCGTCCTCGCGACTGATCTAGCAGTTCAAGTATTTCGAGCTGACTCACCGCTTCTCAGCGCCGCCCTCGCTCGTGTGGTACGTCTCGGGTCGTCGCCATGGACGCTCCTAGATCTCGATCGGCGTGTCGGGGCTCCCGCCCCACTCCGTCCACGAGCCGTCGTAGACCGGCACGTCGGTCCGACCCTGCACGTGGAGTCCGAGCGCGAGCACGGCGGCGCTCACCCCCGAGCCGCACGTCGTCACGACGGGCCGGCCGGGCTCGACGCCGGCCTTGTCGAACACGTCGCGCAGCGCGGCCGGCGGCAGCAGCGTGCCGTCCTCGCGGCGAAACAACCGGTCGTAGGGCAGGCAGACACTGCCTGGAATGTGCCCGCTGCGGAGCCCGGCGCGCGGCTCCGGCTCGGTGCCGACGAAACGACCCTCACTGCGCGCGTCCACGACCTGCTCGTGACGGCTGTCGACGTTGGCCCGCATGCGCGCGAGATCGCGCACCAGCTCGGAGCGGACGCGCGCCGCGAAGCGGCGCGGCTTCGGCGTGACGGTGCCGGCCTCCTCCCGCCGGCCCTCCGCCTTCCACTTCGGAAAGCCGCCGTCGAGCACGGCCACGCGATCGTGACCGAAGACTCGAAAGCTCCACCATACACGGGCGGAAGCGATCAGATACTTCTGGCCGTAGACGACGACGCGGTCACCGTCACCGATCCCCAGCCGTCCGACCGCCGCCGCGAAGCCATCGGCGTCGGGCAGCATGTGGGGCAGCGGAGTACTGGTGTCCTTGACGGCGTCGATGTCGAAGTAGACGGCGCCGGGCACGTGGGCCGTCAGATATTCGGCGCGGGCGTCGCGCTTCAGCCCGGGCAGATACCACGTGGCGTCGACGACGCGGAGATCCGGCTCGCCCAGGTGAGCGGCCAGCCATTCCGTGCTGACGAGCGTGGGTAGCGTCATCGCAGGGCGTGCGGGCTCTGCCCGTCCTCGTCGAGCTGCTCTTCCCAGCGTAAGTACGCCTCCATGGCGTCCCGCCCCTTCTCGTACGGCTTGAGCACGACGTCGTCCGGCTCGTCCAGCAGCTTCGTCGCCCCGGTCTCCACGGGCAACCCCGCCTGTTGCCACGCGCGCGTGCCTCCGTCGAGCACGCGCACTCCGGTGTAGCCAAGGCCGAGGAGCGTCGCCGCCGCCAACGTCGACTGCACGCCGTCGACGCACGTGATGACGATCGACGCCGCGCGCGCCGGCACGATCTCGCCGATCCGCCACTCGAAACGGCTGCGACAGACCCAGGCGGCGCGAGGAACGTGGCCACGCGCGTAGACGTCGCTCGTGTCCACATTCAGAACGATCGCGCCGTCCAGCGGCCCAGGTTTGGCGACCGGGACGGCGGCGCGGGCGGCCGGCCAGCCGGCCGGCTCCGGCGTGGGATGGCCGCTCGCCACGGAGCCGCCGGCGTCCTTCCACGCGGGCAGCCCGCCGGCCAGCACGGTGACGTTGCGCAGGCCCATCCGCTTGAGCCACGACGCCGTCATGACGGATCTCACGAAGCCGTCGCACACGAGCACGACCGTGGCCGCCCGCACGGCGATGTACTCATCGGTCGCTTGCACGGCCTGACCACCCGGCGCCCACAGCGCGCCGGCCACGTGACCCTCGGCATACTCCTCGGACGTGCGGACGTCGAGCACCACGACGTTTTCGCGATCGCGGCGATCGACCAAGCTCTGGAGCTCCGCGGCGGTCACGAACGCGATCCCGTCCTCGACCGCCACCCGCTTGGCCACCACCGAGGCCGCCGCCCGGCTTCCCGCCGACGGTGCGGGCGCCCGCCGGCCGGCTCCCCGCTCGAGTGTGAGCCCGGCCAGCTCCCAGCCCATCGTGCCGTTCTCGAGCGCCACGATGGGGTTGGGCAGCCGCATGCGGCGGAGCGATTCGGCGCCGATGTAGGAGCGCGTCCGTCCGCCGCAGTGGACGACGATCGGGGTGTCGGGGCGTGACACGAGATCGCCGATGCGCAGGACCAGCTCGCCGCCGGGCACGCTGATGGCACCGGGCACGCAGCCCCGCGCGTACTCCTCGAACGTGCGCGAGTCCACGATCACCATCTCCTCGCGCTTCGCGATCCGCGCCGCCAGATCGTGGACCGAGATCTGAGGCGTCTTGCATTCGTGGAGCGCGCGCTCGCCGAAGACCTTGCTCGGGACGTTGATCCCCACCACCGTGCGGAGCCCGGCTGCTCGCCAGGCCACCAGTCCTCCGGTGAGACTTCGGACGTCGGTGTAGCCCATGGCGGCCAGCGTCGGCGCCGCCAGCACGGCCAGACGGCCGTCGTCATCGACCAGCACGATCGGCGTCGCACGCGCCGTGACGAGCGTTGGCACGCGCAGCTCGAGCAGCCGTCGAGGCAGCGACGTGCTGCGGAAGATGTGACCCCGCTCGTAGGTGCCGCGCTCGCGGATGTCGAGGACGGCGTGAGGCGTGCCACCGCGCATCAAAGGGACCAGATCGGCCGGCGTCACGTCCATGGGGCCCTCTAGCGAAGAAGGTTTTCCGCCGCCTCCATCAACGTTTCGGAGAGCGTCGGGTGGGTGTGAATAGTAGCAGCAAGATCCTCGGCGGTCAGCGCGGCCTCGATCGCCAGCGCCGCCTCGGCGATCAGCTCGCCGGCGCCGGGGCCGACGATGCCGACGCCGACGATGCGCCCCGACTCCGGATCGGCGAGGATCTTCGTGAGGCCGTCGGAGCGACCGAGCGTGGCGGCGCGTCCCGACGCGGCCCACTGGAACTTCGCGGTCTTGACCGCGCGGCCCGTGCGCTGGGCGTCGGCTTCCGTGAGGCCGCACCAGGCGACCTCGGGATCGGTGAAGACCACGGCCGGCACCGCGACGTTGTCGAACGCGACCGGCCGGCCGGCGATCGCCTCGGCGGCGACCTTTCCCTGGCGCATGGCGCGATGGGCGAGCATGGGTTCGCCGGTGACGTCGCCGATGGCGTAGATCCGGGGATCGTCGGTGCGACAGCGATCATCGACCCCGATGATGCCGCGCTCACTGGTCCGCACGCGCGTCGCCTCGAGGCCGAGGCCCTGAGTCTGGGCGCGCCGGCCGACCGCGATCAGCACGCGGTCGAACAGCATGGTCTCGTCGCCCAGCCCGGCCTCGATACCACGACCTGTCTCGCGCAGGCCCGAGGCTTTCGTCTTCAGGTGGATGTTCACGAACAGCTTCTCGCAGCGACGGGCGAGCGGCTGGACGAGATCGCGATCTACGCCAGGCAGAAGTCCGTCCGTCATCTCGACCACGCTCACCTTGCTCCCGAGCGCGGCGTACACCTGTCCCAGCTCGAGCCCGATGTACCCGCCACCGACCACGAGCAGGCGGTCCGGAATATCGGGGAGGTCGAGGGCGGTCGTCGAGTCCATGATGCGGTCGCTCTGGAGCGTGAGGCCCGGCAACGGACTCGGCGCCGAGCCGGTCGCGACGATCGCGTGCTTGAACACGATCACCTGCGCATCGTCACCCTCGACGCGCAAGCGCCGCGAGTCTTCGAAGACGGCGCGGCCGCCGACAACCTCGACGCTTTTCGCCTTGGCGACGCTGACGAGCCCGCGAGCGAGCTTGCCGACGACGCGCTCGCTCTTCCACTTACGGAGCGGATCGAGCGACAGCCGCGGCTCGCCGAAGTCCACGCCGAACTCCCGGGCGCGCTCGGCCTCGCCGAGCACCGCGGCGACGTGGAGCAGCGCCTTGGACGGGATGCAGCCCTCGAAGAGGCAGGCGCCGCCGAGCCGCTTGCCCGCGTCCACCACGACGGTCTCGAGCCCGAGCTCGGCGCAGCGAAAGGCCGCCGTGTAGCCGCCGGGCCCGCCGCCGACGACGGCCACGTCCACCTCGCGCACGAGATCGCCCATGACCATTTAACTGGGCACGGGCACCCGGGCTCGCGCCACGCCCGTGCCCCTCCGGAACCACCCTCGACTGTTCATCGCCGGCGCGATCAGGGTCGCGACTCCACGGGACGCTGTCCCGGCGTCCGCACCTCGCGCCACGCCCGTGCCCCTCCGGAACCACCCTCGGCGATTCATCGTCGGCGCGATCAGGGTCGCGACTCCACGGGACGCTGTCCCGGCGTGAACACCGTTAGATCTCGAGAAGAAGTTGATCGGGATGTTCCAGACGGCGGACAACGTCGGAGGCGAAGCGGGCGCCGTCGGCGCCGTCGGCCACGCGGTGATCGAAGGTCAGCGACAGCGGCAGCAGCAGGCGGGGCACGATCTGTCCTTCGCGGACGACGGCCTCTTCCCGCGCGCGCGCGACGCCGAGGATCGCCACCTCGGGATAGTTGATGATCGGGACGGCGCCCGTGCCACCGAGGGCGCCGATGTTCGTGATCGTGAAGGTGCCGCCCTTCAGATCGTCGAGCGTCGCCTTACCATCACGCACGCGCTGAGCGAGCGCGCCCAGCTCCCGCTGGATTTCGAGCAGTGGCTTCCGGTCCACGTCGCGGATGACCGGAACGATCAATCCACGCTCGGTGGCCACGGCCACACCCAAATGGCAGTAGCGCTTCACGATCAGCTCACCGGCGGCCGCGTCGAGGCTGGCGTTGAACTGCGGGTGAGCCTTGAGCGCCAGCGCGGCCGCCTTCATGAGGAAGCTCGTCAGCGTGAGCGTCACGCCCTGAGCTCGGGCCGCCTCGAGGTTGCGACGGATCAGCGCGTCGAGGTCGGTGATGTCAGCCTTGTCGAAATGGGTGACGTGCGGGATGACGGTCGCCGACAGCGTCATCCGCTCGGCGATCGTCCGCCGCAGGTGGGAGAGTGGCTGGCGCTCGACGGGGCCCCACTGCTCGAAGCTCGGCAGCGGTGGCGGCTGCAGGCCGACCGTGGCGAGCGGCTTGGCGGGGCCGCGCTCGCCGGCAGGACGCGCCGGCTCGTGGCGCTCCGGAGCCGCGGCGGGACGCGTCGAAGCGGCCGGGGCCGCGCGCGTCGAGCCGGAGGCCGCGGCGCGGACGTCGTCGTCGGTCACACGCCCGCCCGATCCGCTGCCGGCGACGGTGCGCAGGTCGACGCCAAGCTCCCGGGCCAGACGCCGCGTAGCCGGCGCCGCCGGCACCGGGCGGGCGCGCCCGTCGGCCGGCACCGTCGTCGCTCCCGGCGTGAGTCGACGCGGCGCCTCTTCGCTGGCGGCACCAAACGTCACCAGGACCTGGCCGACCTTTACGGTCTGCCCCGCATGCACGTGGATCTTCTCCACGCGGCCGCCCATCGGCGACGGGATCTCGACCTGGGCCTTGTCGGTCTCGACCTCGAGGAGCGGCGCGTCCTCGCGAACATCCTCGCCCTCGTGGACGAGCACCTTGACGATCTCGGCCTCGGTCAGTCCTTCACCCAGATCGGGAAGCCGGAAGTCGCGGGCCATTGATGTCATTGTACCGGCGTCAGTTCCAGATCCACGAGAACGCCGTAGTGGTCGGACGGCCACAGCGCGGCGCCGTTGACGCCGCGCTCGGGCTCGTTGAGCACGATGCGGCTCGACACCGCGCGCCACCGTCGCCCGTTGGCCGACGGCAGAAATGCCGGGACAACGCTGATCAAAAGGGCGAGGCTGGCGAGGACCGCGGCCCGCCGCACGAAGCGATCAGTACGCGAGTGTCTCGCGCGCCGCCGCGAGGACGCGCCCGACGTCGGGCACGGTAGCGCGCTCGCGAGCGAAGCCGACGAAGGGAACGTCGTACGCGGCCACGCGGCGGATGGGCGCCTCCAGCGACAGGAAGGCGCCCTCGACGATCGAGGCGGCGATCTCCGCACCGGGACCGAAGCTCTTGGGCGCTTCGTGGACGACGAGGGCACGGCCGGTCTTTTGCACGGAGGCGACGATCGCTTCGCGGTCGAGCGGCGACACCGTCAGCAGATCGATCACGTCGCACTCGGCGCCGTCCTCGGTGGCCAGCGTGTCGGCGGCCTCCCGCGCGATGCGGACCATCGCTCCGTAGGCGATCACCGTCAGGTCCGACCCCTCGCGCACGACGTCGGCTCGCCCCAGCGGCAGCGGCTCGATCTCGTCGGGCACGTCCTCCTTGGCGGCGTGGTAGAGCGCCTTGTGCTCGAAGAAGATCACGGGGTCGGGATCGCGCAGGGCCGAGACGAGCAGACCTCGCGCGTTCCGCGGACCCGACGGGATCACCATCTTCAATCCCGGGACGTGCGCGTAGAACTGCTCCTCGGATTCACTGTGATGCTCGAGCGCGCGCACGCCGCCGCCGTACGGCATGCGCACGACCATCTGGCAGTGGAAGCGGCCTTGCGTGCGCATGCGATAGCGGGCGGCATGATTCTCGATCTGGTGGAAGCACTGGAAGGCGAACCCGGAGAACTGGATCTCGCAGACGGGCTTGAGCCCGTAGAGAGCCATGCCCACCGACGTGCCGATGATGGCGGACTCGGCCAGCGGGCTGTCGATCACCCGCTTGCCTCCGAACTTGCGATGCAGGTCCTCGGTTACCCGGAAGACGCCGCCGTCCACGCCGACGTCCTCACCGATGACGACGACGTCCTCGTCCCGCTCCATCTCCTGGAGCAGCGCGAGATTCAGCGCCTTGACCATGTTCAGTTTTGCCATCGGCTCGTCTTCCGCTGACCGCGCATGGGCGGCGACGGCGCCGGCTCGTCCGGGGAGGTCGGGCCGTCGTCTCCGCGGAGCCGGGCGGCCAGCTCCTCGCGCTGAGCGAGCAGGTGGGAAGGCTTCTCCGCGTACGCGTGATCGAACATCGCGAGGACGTCGAGGGGCTTCATCGCCTCGAAGCGCGTGACGGCGGCGGCGATCTCGCCGTCGACTTGCTGCTCCAGCCCCTCTTCGAGCAGGTTCTTCTTCCTCAGATACTCGACGAAGCGTGTGAGCGGATCCTTCCGCTCCCACTCACGCACTTCCTCTTCGGAGCGGTACTTGGTGGGGTCGTCGGCGGTCGTGTGGACGCCCAGGCGATACGTCACGCACTCGATCAGCGTGGGGCCGCCGCCCTCCCGCGCGCGATCGACGGCTTCCTTGCTGGCCGCGTACACGGCCAGCACGTCGTTGCCGTCGACCTGGAGCCCGGGCAGGCCGTAGGCGAGCGCCTTCTGCGCGATCGTGCGTGAGTGGGTTTGCTTCTTGAGCGGCACCGAGATCGCCCACTGGTTGTTCTGGCAGACGAACACCACGGGCACGTGCCAGACGCCGGCGAAGTTCAGCGCCTCGTGGAAGTCGCCCTCCGACGTCGCGCCGTCGCCGAAGTACGCCATGACCACGACGTCGTCGCCGCGGTACTGGGCGGCATACGCCAGGCCGACGGCGTGCGGCAGCTGCGTGGCGACGGGAATCGTAATGGGCAGGTCGTGCTGGTCGGAAGCCGGCTGGCATCCCTCGAGCTGGCCGGCGAACGTCATCAACAACTTCTCGATCGGCCAGCCCCGCCACAGCATGGCCGCCGTCTCACGGAACGACGGCACCATCCAGTCCGACGGGCGCAGCGTGCAGACGGAGCCGAGCTGCGACGCCTCCTGGCCCTTGATCGGAGCAAAGGTGCCGATGCGGCCCTGACGCTGCAGACGCACCATGCGCTCGTCGAGCCGGCGCCCGAGCAGCATGGCCCGGTAGAGCCGCTTCAGCTCGCTGGCGGAGAGGTCGGGCTCGAGCGCGGCATCGAGGTTGCCGTCGCTGTCGAGGATCGACAGGTACTCGACGGTGAATCGGGGCTCGAGAGGCGTCCTGGGCATGAAAACGCTTCGTCCATTTCCATTGTACCCCGCCCCCCGGGAAGCCCCGTTATTGCGCGGACGGGAAGCGCGGCGGCCGCTTCTCGCGGATGGCCTTGATTCCCTCGCGGACGTCCTCCTCCATGAAGGTCAGCATTTCGAGCGCGATGGATTGGTCGAAGATGGGCCCGGCCATGCGCAGCCAGTTGTTGAGGCTCTTCTTCGTCCAGCGGATCGCCTGCTGGCTCCCGAGCGCCAGCTTGTCGGCGACCTCGAACGCCTTGGGCAGGAGCTGCTCGGCCGGCACGCACAGGCTGACGAGCCCGATGCGCTCGGCCTCCTTGCCGTCGATGAAGTCGGACGTGAGCAGGTAGTATTTCGCCTTGGCCATGCCGCACAGGAGCGGCCAGAGGATGGCGGCGTGGTCGCCGGCCACCACGCCGAGCTTGGTGTGGCCGTCGGTGAAGCGCGCGGTCTCCGACATGATGCTGATGTCGGCCATCATCGCGACAACCAGGCCGGCGCCGACGGCCACGCCGTTGATGGCGGAGATCACCGGCTTGTCGAGGTTGATCATGTTGTAGACGATGTCCGACGCCTCCCGGACGGTGTTGGCGAGTCGCCGGGGATCGGTGGCGTTCCGCTCCACCATGTCCATGTCGCCGCCGGCCGAGAACGCGCGGCCGGCCCCCGTGACCACCGCCACCCGCGTGTCCTTGTCGCGATCGATCGTCAGCCAGATCTGGGTGAGCTCCCAGTGCAGACGATCGTTGGTGGCGTTGAGGACTTCGGGCCGGTTGAGCGTGATGAGCAGCACACCGTGGGGGCGGCGCTCGAAAAGGAGGTGCTGATACTCCTTGTAGTCGATCATCGAGACTCCTTAGGCGGCTCCGCAGATTCTGTCGACACCGGCTCGATCAGGTCGCGGCGGCGCCGTTGACGCCGATCATCTGGCCGGACACGAAGCCGCCGTCGTCGGAGACAAGGAAGGCGGTCAGGCGCGCGATGTCGTCGGGCGTGCCCAGACGCCCCACCGGGATTTTGCCGAGCTGGCCGCTGATGTAGGCCGCGTGCTCCTGTTGCTCACCGAGGATCGGCCCCGGCGAGATCGCGTTGACGGTGATGCCCTTCGGCCCCAGCTCCCTGGCCAGCGCCTTGGTGAGGCCCCACAACCCGTGCTTGGCGGCCGCCACGTGGGCGCGCCCGTCGTGGGTGCCCTGCATCGCGTTCATCCCGGTGATGTTGACGATGCGGCCCCAGCCGCGCGCGACCATCCCGGGCAGGAACGCCTTGATCGTGTAGTACGCCGAGTTGAGATCGACGTCGATGACACGGTGCCATTCCTCGTCCGTCATCTCGAGGATCGGCGCCCGGGGGCGGATGGCCGCGTTGTTGATCACGATGTCGACGGTGCCCAGCTCGGCAGCGGCCTTGGCGATCGCCCGCACGTCTTCCACCCGGCCGACGTCTCCGAGCGCGACGATCGCGCTCACGCCGTGCTTTCGGGCTGCCGTGGCGACGGCCTCGGCGTCGGCGCCCCGGCTCCGCGTGTTCACGACGACGTCGCAGCCGCGGGCGGCCAGCGCCAGCACGATGGCGCGACCGATGTTGCGGCCGGACCCGGTGACGAGGGCCGCGTGGCCACGGAGACTGGCCGGCGCCGTCATGAGAAGGTCGGGAGTGTGGCCGGGATCACGACGTGGCCGGATGTTATCACGCCCGGGAACGTTCTCGTCGTGGGCGGCATCTCAATCCGGGTGGAGTAGGATGAGCCCGATGCGCTGTCCCCGCTGTGGCCAGGACAATCCCGCGCCGGCGAAGTTTTGCCTGGAGTGCGGGCTTCGTCTCGCTGGCGGCGTGGGCCTGCGCGAGACGGCGCCCGGGGCCCACACGCCCGCCCATCTCGCCGAGAAGATCCTCACCACGCGCGAGGCACTGGAAGGCGAGCGCAAGCAGGTCACCGTGCTCTTCGCCGACCTCAAGGGCTCGATGGCGCTGCTGGCCGATCGCGATCCCGAGGAGGCGCGCAAGATCCTCGACCCCGTGCTGGAGCGGATGATGGACGCCGTCCACCGCTACGAAGGCACCGTGAACCAGGTGATGGGCGACGGCATCATGGCCCTCTTCGGCGCTCCCCTCGCCCACGAGGATCACGCGGTGCGCGCGTGCTACGCCGCCCTGCGCATGCAGGAAACGGTCGGCGCCTACGGCGACGAGATGCAGCGAGCCCACGGCGTCCCCATCCAGATCCGCGTCGGGCTCAATTCGGGTGAGGTCGTCGTGCGCGCCATCGGCGGCGACCTGCGCATGGACTACACCGCCGTCGGGCCATCGACGCACCTGGCCGCCCGCATGGAGCAGATCGCCCGGCCGGGGACCACGCTGGCCACGGCCGACACCGTGCGCCTGGCCGAAGGGTACGTCGAGTTCAAGGCGCGCGGGCCGATGATGGTGAAGGGCCTCGACGCGCCGGTGGACGTCCACGAGGTCGTGAAGGCCGGCCCGCTGCGCTCGCGGCTGCAAGTGTCGGCCGCGCGCGGCCTCACCCGCTTCGTCGGGCGCGAGGGCCAGCTCGGCGCCATGCGCGCCGCCCTCGCCGACGCGAGGAGCGGTCGCGGCCGCGTGGTCGCCCTGGTGGGCGAGGCGGGCGTCGGCAAATCACGCCTCGTGTGGGAGTTCCTGCGCTCGCGCGACTGCGAGGACTGCCTCCTGCTGGAGAGCCGTGCGGTGTCGTACCGCCGCGCGACGGCCTATGCGCCCGTCGTCGATCTGCTGCGCGTGTACTTCCAGATCGAGAATCGCGACGACGGGCGCAAGATCCGCGAGAAGATCACCGGCAAGCTCCTGACGCTGGACCGCGCGCTCGAGCGCGAGCTGCCCGCGTTCCTCGCGGTGCTCGGCGTCCCGTTCGACGATCCCGAGTGGCAGCGGCTGGAGCCGGCCCAGCGCCGGCAGCGCATCATCGAAGGCACCGGGCGGCTCCTGGTGCGCGAGAGCCGGATGCAACCGATCATCATCGTCATCGAGGACCTGCACTGGGTCGATAGCGAAACCAAGGCGCTCCTCGAAACCGCCGTTCGCGCCGCCGACACCCGCCGTCTCCTGCTCCTGAACTACCGCCCGGAGTTCCATCACGGGTGGGCGGCGCTGCCGACTTTCACCGAGCTCACGCTCGAGCCGCTCGCTGCGGAAACCGCGGGCGCGCTGCTGGAGGAGCTGCTCGGCCGCGATCCGAGCCTCGACACGCTGAAGCCCCTGCT
>WNEY01000562.1_pt1 | contig 23733 bp, 20 predicted proteins | sample 5400531 | NCBI WGS metagenome assembly WNEY01 (sample SAMN13153338, study PRJNA577476) | soil metagenome | isolation source: 200 cm saprolite under Douglas fir tree site 1 | place: USA:California | collected 2015-04-18
TCTGCGAATCATTCACGACGATGAGCACCCAAGCATCGCGCGGGAGTTGCGAAGCGGTGTTGTCAAACACCTCGCTCATTGCGTGGATATAGGTGTTCAGCGCAGCCCTGCTCCTTCCGATCGATGCTGCTCCAATCTCTTCATCGCGTCGGTCGATCAAGCCAAGCAGCTCGTAGGCGTAGCGATGCTGCTCGTGGTAGTCGATCAGGCCAGGGTAGGGCGGGGACGTTATGACCCCTGTCGGCGCTGCCGGCAGGCGGACAGCTCGAGAATCGGCATGGAGCACGATCACGTCCCGGTCACTCCGTAGTGCTGCGAACTGTCGAAGCCGCCGCACCGTGTCCGTCGTATAGCGGACGAGGAATTTCCAAGCCTCTTCGACTGGGCGGCACTCACGCTTGTGCTTAAGGCAGTTGTAGGGCTCAGTCGTCGGGCTACGTGGGAAGTCGAGGTCGAAGTGCGTCGTGAGACGGGCGGAGCGAGCGGCGCGCGAGAGAATGATCCTCGCGACGTCACCATAGGGCGGACCCAAGTGCTCGGCCGCGGCACGGTACGCGAGGAGCTCTGCGAGCGCCCGGGGCGCATACCACTGTGAGAGCCACGGCGTCGAGCCGGCCGGCTCGTCATCGACTCGGTGCCGCGCATCCTCCAAGGCTCCCCGTAAGACAAGCTCAAGCTCGCCCAGCGAGCACTTTGTCGTCTTGACGTTGGAAAGAAGACAGTTGAAGGCCGAGATGTCGCAGCCGACGGCGCTCGCCCCAAAGAGGTTCGCCTCGACGAGCGTGGTTCCCGACCCGACGAATGGGTCGTAGATGCATGCGCCGGGCGAGAAGTAGCGATTGAGAAAGACCTCGACCAGCTGTGGAATGAACTTCCCGAGGTACGGGTGGAGGCTATGGACATGCTTCGTCCGCTCAACCTGCGGGAGGTCGTCCTCCGACCAAGAGAGCTCGAGGTCGATCTCGGCATAGAGGGCTTCCTGCGTGGGTCCGGCCATGGCGCGGAGCAACTCTAGTGTTGCTCGCGGACGAGACCGGTCCCGCCCCGAAACTTCTCTGCAAACGATGGGGCAAGGCCCTCGGACGCCGCGTCCGGCTTACAGGCCTGCTACGGAGAAGCCCGCGCAATGCGCGGGCTTCTCTATGTGTGGCGGCGCTCGCGATCGCAAGCGCAAGCGGTCCTGCTGTCGCGGCGCCACCTCCGGAGGCGAACGCACCGATTCCGCACGAGCCGGAAGCACTCTCCCAGGCCCTCACCGAGACGACCGCCGACCTTCGCGCTGCGATCGACAAGTGGGTCCCGAAGGGGAAGGCTGCCCCAAATGACGTCACGCTCTATGCTCTCTACCAGCAGCGCATCTACCGGCTCCTCGCCCCCAACAAGGATCTCGCCCGTAGGACCGTCGCGCGCCTCCCGCGCGGACTCGCAGATGTCAGTCGCGACTTCCTCGTCGCACACCGCGAGCTCTACCGCCTGACGCCGCCGATCCCCGGGCGCACGATCAAGGTTGGCCCTGCGTTGCCCGCCGGCGTCCTCCTCCGGTACTACGGCGACGGGGAGCGGAGATTTCGAGTCCCGTGGAACGTGCTCGCAGCGGTCAACTTCGTGGAATCGAAGTTCGGGAAGCTCCGGAGTCCGAGCGCCGCCGGCGCTCAAGGACCGATGCAGTTCCTCCCGACCACGTGGCGCAGGTACGGCCTCGGGGGAAACGTGCACGACGCGCACGACGCGATCATCGGAGCCGCCAACTACCTGCACGCCTCGGGAGCGCCGGGAAACCTTCGCCGTGCGCTGCATGCGTACAACCCGTCGGCTGCGTACGTGGACGCCGTTCTGCGGTATGCGCGACGCATGCGTGCCGATCGGACCACGTACTACGCCCTGTACAGCTGGCAGGTGTTCGTCAAGACCCCGAGCGGCGACCGCCGGGTCACGGGCCCTGGTCTTCCTTGAGCCAGATCCGAAGCTCGCCGACGCGCTGAAAACCGAGCTTCTCGTACAGCCCTTCCGCCTCTTTGCTCGGCGCGAGCACCGAAGGAAGGCCGGTCTCGGACAGCAGCGCGGCACGCGTGAGCGCCGTTCCGTATCCCCGTCGTCGTGCCGACGCGATGGTCGTCAGCCCGAAGATGCCGACTGCCTCGTCCATGCGATAGCTCATCGCGGCGCCGATCGGCTTGCCGTCGACTCGGCCGAGCCACAGAACCATTCTCGGATCGTCGAGGATGCTCGGTGGATGAAACGTGCCCGGCTCGATCGTTGCGTCCTCGTTCTCGAAGCCGCGCACGCTGACCGCCTCGAGCTCCTCCACCTCGGCCTCGGTCGTCACGCGAACGATCTCGAGGTCGGCGGGAGGGGCTCCGTTCGGGTCGCCGCCGGGACGGTGGAACCATGGCTCCGTTCGCCAGACCTCGAAGCCGAAGGGCGTGAGATCGAGGGCGTGCCACGAGTCGCACATGCTGCCGGGAGCGTCTGCCACCGCAGCGACGGGCGCCTCCGGCCGAAGCGTGATCGCGCCAAAGTAGATGAAGGGCGGTTGGTCGAGAGCGCGCCAGACTTCAGCGTCGGTCTCGGAGCGGAGGCCCAGCGCAGTCAGCCACGCGGCATGCCAGCCGGCGACCGCGTCGGCGCACAGCGCGACGGGGTCCTTCACGCGAAGAGCGTAATCAGGTGCGCAGGACGACTTCGAGCGCCGTACCGAATCCGGGCCGGGAGGTCAGCGTGAACCCGCCCTCGATGCTCTCGGTGCGCGCCCGGATGTTCTTCAGGCCCTGACCTGCGGCGGTCGACTGGCCGTCGAAACCTTCGCCGTCGTCACGCACGGACACGAAGCGCTCGTTGTCGCGCATGCCGATCAGGACCTCGGCGCGCCGTGCATTCGCGTGCTTGCGCACGTTGGCGAGACCCTCCTGCACGATGCGAAACACCTCGATCTGCTCGTCCGGCGCCAGCCTCACGGAAGGATCGATTTCGAGATCGACCTCGAGCCGGCCGTCGGCGGTCAGGAACTCGATGTACCGACTTAGCGCGGCATCGAAGGGCGCATTGCCCGCCGCGGTCGACAGCGCGAGGATCGCGAAGCGCGCCTCTTGCTGGGCGGCGTCGGCTGCTTGCGTCAGCTTGGCGATCGTCTCGGCCTGGGGCGCTCCACTCTGGAGCATCGTCGCGTGGGTCGAGACCGCGAAAAGGTACTGCGCGAGCCCGTCATGGATCTCGCGCGCCACGCGGGCCCGCTCCTCCGCGACTGCGCGCCCGAACTCCGCGAAGCTGATCGCGCGCCATGCCCCTGCGAGCAGCAGGCCGTAGGCGAGCACGCGCAGGAAGTCGCCGCGTGAGACGGAGCCGGCGGCGAGCACCGGAGTGAAGACGTAGTGCAGGGACGCAAACAGCATCAGCGTCGCGCCGAGTGCGAGCCACCGGTCGAGATCTTCGCGGCGTTCGTAGAACCGCTTCCCGAAGCCGACGAGCGCGAGTAGGTTGAGGAGCGCCTGGGCGGCCAGAGAGCCGGTCAGCAGACCGGGTGTGTCCGAGTTCGGATCGATGACAGGGAGCTCCGAAGTCGACGATCGCAGCGACAGCCACGTCAACGCGAGGAGGACGAGCGATGCGACCGCGATGTTCGCCAGCAATTTCGGGCCGGAGCGGCCAATCGTGAACGCGGAAGCGGCGATGAGGATCCAGGCGAGGAGTCGGCCGACAACTCCCGCCCAGGCCTCGGGACGGTGCACGGGATGACCGGTGACCATCGGCGCCACCGTGAACGCGGCGATCGAGGCCGATCCGACCAGGAAGCCGGCACAGAGGAGGAGATCCTGGCGGCGCCCCTCGACGGCATAGCGGATGCCGGCGAGGACGGCGACGATCCCGCCCGCAAAGGCCATGACCGTCTGCAGGACGAGCCCGAGCTCCGGCAGCGAGAACCTCGTCTGCAGGTCGTGATTCGAGACGAAGAGCGCGAGGGCAGCGCCGAGCAGCCCGAACAGGAGGATTTCTCCCCAGAGCCAGGCCTGGAAGTCGTCTCTGCTGTCTTCCCGCATGTTCATTCTTTTCGGCAGATGACGGCCCGCCGATAAGGGCCGAAGGCCTATGGCAGAGCGGATTCTCCTCGTCGACGACCACCCGCTGACGCGCTCGGCGCTCTCCGGCCTACTCTCCCAGCACGGCTTCGACGTGGTCGGGGAGGCGGCTGACGGGGAGGAGGCAATCGAATGCGCGGGCCGGCTCCACCCTGATCTGATCCTGCTCGACCTCTCGATGCCCGGGCTGGACGGTCTGAGCGCACTCCCGCGCCTCCGTGAGGCCGCGCCCCAGTGCGAGGTGGTCGTCCTCACCGCTTCCGGAACGGAGGACAATCTGCTCGGTGCGATCCGCGGCGGCGCCGCCGGCTACCTGTTGAAGAGCGAGCCGCCGGAGCGGATCGTCGAGTTTCTCCGCGGGGTCGCGCACGGCGAGGCCGCGTTGTCGGGCGCCGTCGCGCGGCGGCTGCTCGACCAGGTCCGCGCGGGCGGCGGACGCAGCTCCGGCGTGCCGGACTCGATCGCCGCGGTGCTGTCCACACGCGAGCTCGAGGTGCTGCTCCTTCTCGACGAGCATCTGGCGACGGATGAGATCGCGAAGCGCCTCTTCATCTCCGAGCACACGGTCCGCTCGCACGTGAAGAGCCTGCTGCGGAAGCTGGGCGTCTCCTCCCGCCGGGACGCGCTCGAGGCCCTTTCCAGGGCCCGCGGCTGACTCACCCATTTTGGGTGAGTGGGATCCCCAGGGGTGGGCGATGCCCCGGCTTGGGGACGTGCCGATACTCCTGATACAGGTTCATGCATCGCTCCCCGGGACGAGCGAACTGTGGCGAAGGAATCGACGGCCGGCCTCAGCCGGCCGTCGCGTTTCCTGAGGAGAATCCGTCCAACGCCGCGGAAACGAGCCGCGGCAGCGTCGCGAGGTTGTAGCCGCCCTCGAGAACCGCGGCGACGCGCGGCGCAAGCGCGGCGCAACGTCGGGCGAGCTCGCGGAAACCGTCGTCCGTGACGTGCATGTCGACCAGGTAGATGTCCTCCTCCTCGTGCGCGTCGAAGCCGGCGGAGACCAGCAGTAGCTCGGGACGGAACCGAGCGACGGCCGGCTCGACGTGTCGCTCGAAGGCATGGACCCATTCGGCATCGCCGCAGCCCGGCCGCAACGGGACGTTCACCGTCGTCTCGCCTCCCTCGCCGAGAGCTCCCGTCCCCGGGTAGATGCCGGCCTGATGCAGCGATGCGTAGAGCACGGAGTCGTCGTCCGCGAAGACGTCCTGCGTGCCGTTGCCGTGATGCACGTCGAAGTCGACGATCGCCACGCGGCCGACGCCGTGCTCCGCCTGCATGTGTCGCGCGGCGACGGCGACGTTGTTGATGAGGCAGAAGCCCATCGCGGTGTGCGGAGGCGCGTGATGGCCGGGCGGGCGCACGAGCGCGAAGCCTCCCATCTCTGCCGCGTCGATCGCGGTCCCCGCGGCGAGCAGCGCCGCCGTCCAGCTCGTCTCGGAGGCGATCGTGTTCGGGTAGTCGAGCCAGGTCGGCTGCGTCAGCGTCGCCAGCAGATCGAGGTACTCGGGCGTGTGGACCCGTTCCAGCGCGGTTCGCTCGGCGGGTCGCCCTTCGCGCGCATCCGGAAAGGCAGGGAGCAGCACCTCGATCCGCTCGGGCGCCTCCGGGTGTCCGAATGTCGGGTGGAGGCGCGCGAGCGCCGGGTGACTCAGGACGTCGATCGGCGCCCCGTTCCTACGCGGCCAAAGCAGCGACCCTGTCGGCGAGCGCGTTCAGTCCGAGCTCCCGTACGAAGGAGGACGCCTCCGCCCATTTCGGTGTCTGGTCTTCGAGGGGAGGTAGCGGCGCGGAGGCGTCCAGCGTCGCCATTCGCCGGTACATGCGCAGTTCCTCCGCCTGCGTCTCGAAGCGACCGTCTTCGAGCATCGCCTCCAGCGTCCCGTACCGCGCCAGCAGGTTCGCCGCCGTCTTCGGCCCGACGCCACGCGCTCCCGGGAGCCGGTCCGACGGGTCGCCACGGAGCGCGATGAAGTCGGGCACCTGCTCGGGGTCGACGCCGTAGCGCTCGCGCACCTCCGCCGGGCCGATGCGCGCGAGCTGGCTGACGCCGCGGATCGGCTGGAGGATGGTCGTGCGCTCGCTCGCGAGTTGGAACGAGTCGCGGTCCGACGTGGCGACCACCGCGGTGCCGCCTCGCTCCTCCTCCTGCGCGACGGCGGCCGCGAGGAAATCGTCCGCTTCGTATCCGGCTGCTTTCGCGGCCGCGAAGCCGAAGGCGTGCACGACTTCGGGCAGCAGGTCGAGCTGCTCGAGGAGCTCGGCGTCGAATTCACGCCCGCCCTGGTAGCCGGCGAACAGCTCGTGCCGGTAGGTGGGATGGTCCAGGGAGTCCCAGCCGACGAGGACGGCGCGGGGCTGCTCGCTCTCCCATAGGCGGAGAAGGAAGTTGGAGAACCCGAGCAGCGCGTTTCCGGGCCTCCCTTCCGCGCGTCGGAACGTCTTCGGCAACGCGTGGTACGCACGGTGGGCGAGCGAGTCGCCGTCGATCACGAGCAACGGTCTCGTCACAGGCCTTCGCCCAGCCGCTCGATCTCGGCCATCAGCCGGTCGGTCGCCTCGCGCGCGGCGACGGAGGGCTCCTTGTCGCGCAGGTCGTCCAGCGGGATCGGCTTGCCGTAGCGGACGCGGATCGGGCCGAGTCTCGAGAGCCGATCGGTCCCTGCGATCGCGGCCGGCACAAGGGGCACGCCCGCTCCGAGTGCGATCCGCGCGGCGCCGGTGTGCTCCTTCGGCTGGTACCTCTTGACCAGGCCCTTCCGTTGCCGGGTTCCGTGCGGGAACATCGCCACAACGTGACCTTCGCGGGCGAGCTGCACGGCCGTCTCGATTGCCTCGATATCGCGCTCGCCCCGCCGCACCGGAAACCCCCCGCCCGCCTTGATCACGTGGTTCAGCGGAAACCAGTACAGCTCCGACTTGGCCATGAAGCGGAGGTACCGCTTCGGCCAGAGCGGGAGCCCGAGCGGCCAGGGGTCTAAGTTGGAGACATGGTTCGCAGAAAGGACGTAACCGCCCTCGGTGGGGAGGTTTTCCCGTCCTTCGGCACGTAGTCGGAACAGCCCCCGCAGCACCGGCCAGGACAAAGCAGCCACCAGGGAATAGAAGGGGCTGGGCCGCACGCCGCCAAGTATCTCGCGGCGGGCCTGGATTCTCGCGGCGGGCCTGGATTCAATTGCTCCCAAGGCATCGCTTGCGATGCCGCAAAGAGGGCATGTGGGCTTTGCCCGCATGCCCGTCTAATCCAGCGGGTAGGCGAGATACGGCCCGAAGGATCGATTCCATCGGCCGCTAATGTGTTCCGGATGGCCAAGACCCTCGTCATCGCAGAGAAGCCCTCCGTCGGCCGCGACCTCGCGGGGGCGCTGGACGGTCCCTTCCAGCGGCGCAAGCTCGAAGACATCAAGCCCAAACGGGGAAAGAAGAAGGCCGAGGAGGCGACCCCGGAGGAGGTCGTCGAGGCTGCCAAGTCGTCACCCCGCTCGCGCACGCGTGACGAGCCGGTCTTTCTCGAGTCGGACGACTACGTCATCACCTGGGCCGTCGGCCACCTCGTCCAGCTCGCCGAGCCCGAGGAGTACGACGAGAAGTGGAAGAAGTGGCGCATGGCCGACCTGCCGATCGTCCCGCCTGACGGCTTCAAGCTGGTCCCGCGCGACGCGAAGTCGAAGAAGCAGCTGAAGCTGATCGAGACGCTGCTCAAGCGAGACGACGTCGACCGGATCATCAACGCCTGCGACGCCGGTCGCGAGGGCGAGCTGATCTTCGCCTACGTCTACGAGTCGGTGTTCGACACCTCCGCGACGAGCGAGGACGCGCCGAAACCGGTCGAGCGGCTCTGGATCTCGTCGATGACGAAGCAGGCGATCCGCGAAGGCTTCGAGAAGCTCAGGCCGGGCCCGCAGATGCAGTCGCTCGAGCTGGCCGCGCGCTCGCGCTCCGAGGCGGACTGGCTCGTGGGGATGAACGCGACGCGCGCAGCGACGATTCGCGGCCGCGCCTGGGTGGGCGGCGTTGTCTCGCTCGGGCGCGTGCAGACCCCGACGCTCGCGATGATCGTCAAGCGCGAGCGCCAGATCCAGGCCTTCGTCCCCGAGCCGTATCGACTGATCCACGCGACCTTCCAGCCGCCGTACCAGGGGCTGTGGTTCGAAGGGGACGAGACGCGGATCTTCGGCGACCTCGGGCGCGCCGACCAGATCGTCGCGAAGGTCACAGGGCAGGACGGAACGGTCGAGAAGGTCGAGCGCAAGGAGCAGTCCGAGCGCGCTCCGCTCCTCTACGACCTCACGTCACTCCAGCGCGACGCGAACCGACGCTACGGCTTCTCTGCTCGCCGCACCTTGCAGGCCGCGCAGTCGCTGTACGAGGGGAAGAAGGCGATCACGTACCCGCGCACGTCTTCGCGTTTCCTGTCCGGGGACATGGTCCCGCAGTTGAAGCCGACCGCCGCGACGCTGCAGCCGATCGGTGAGTACCGCGCCGCGGCCGAGTACGTCCTCGGCCTCGGCCAGCTCCCGCTGCAGCGAGTGATCAACGACGCGAAGGTGGATGACCACCACGCGATCATCCCCACCGACATCGAGCACGACGTCAACGCGTTGACGCCGGACGAACGCCGCGTCTTCGACCTGATCGCGCGCCGCTTCCTCGCCGTCTTCCATCCGCCGGCGCGGTATGCGCGCACGACGGTGATCACGCTCGTGGAGGAGGAGCGCTTCCGGACGCGCGGCAAGGTCACACTCGAGGCCGGATGGCGGGCGGTCTACGGGATCGAGCCCGACCACGAACGGCAGTCCGAGGACGAGTCCGAGGGCGGAGAGATCCCGGTGCTGAAGGAAGGCCAGACCGTCCGCTGCATTGCGGCTGAGATCGAGGACAAGATGACGAGGCCGCCGCCCCGCTACACGGAGGCGACGCTGCTGTCGGCGATGGAGACCGCCGGCAAGCTCATCGACGACGAGGAGCTGCGCGAGGCGATGAAGGACTCCGGCCTCGGTACGCCGGCGACTCGGGCCGAGACGATCGAGACCCTGATCCGCCGCGAGTACATCGAGCGCGTCGGGAAGGACCTCCAGGCGACGCCGAAGGGTATTCAGGTGATCACCATGCTCGAGGAGCACAAGCTCACCTCTCCGGAGCTCACCGGCGACTGGGAGCACAAGCTCTCGGACATCGAGCACGGCCGCGGCGACCGGAAGGCCTTCATGAAGGGGATCGCGGATTTCACGAAGGAGACCGTCGAGCAGATCGCGGCCCTCGACAAGGAGAAGCTCCGGCCGGAACGGGTCGAGCTGGGCCCCTGCCCGCGCTGTGGGGCCGAAACGGGCGAGATCATTCGGGAGAACTCGAAGGCCTACGGCTGCACGAGCTGGAAGAGCCGCGAAGAGGTCGGCTGCGGCTTTGTGATTTGGAAACGGGTCGCCAGCCGGACCCTCACACCCGAGATCGCCAGGCAGTTGATAGAGGAACGTCGGACCCGGGAAGTACTCTCAGGCTTCCGCTCGCGAAACGGCAAACCTTTTCGTGCGCGGCTCGTCTTGAATGACGAGGACAAGATCGAGTTCGAGTTTCCCGTGCGCGCGCAAACCAAAGAGCCCGCGGCGACGGAATAAACAAAGGGCACGGTCTCGTTCCAGTCATCGGACCCCCCAAGGGGGGTTGTCCCTGGAAAGAAAAGGGAATCCCGCCTACAGTGCGAAGGTTGGCCGCAGATCACAAAGTAGTACTCGAAAGGGACATTTGACACAGAACCAGCTTCACGAACTGCTTGATACCGACCAGGCCAAGGCGCTCGTCGAGGGCGCCGAGGAGCGTGGGCACCTCGAGGCCGCCGAGCTCGAGGCCTTCGCCCTGGAGCACGACCTCAACGAGAGCGAGGTCGAGGAGCTGACCCGCGAGCTTGAGCGCATCGGGCTCGAGGTGCGCCAGCCTGCCGCCGAGGCCGAGAAGGAGGCCGAGAAGGAGAAGGCCGCGGAGCCGGCCGAGCAGCACGTCCTCTCGGGCTCCGCCGACAGCCTCCAGCTCTTCCTGGCCGACGTCGGCCGCCACAAGCTGCTCACCGCCGCGGAGGAGGTCACGCTCGCGAAGGCGATCGAGCGGGGCGACCCCGTCGCCAAGCGGCGCATGATCGAGTCCAACCTGCGCCTGGTCGTCTCCATCGCCAAGGGCTACCGCGGGCTCGGAGTCCCCTTCCTGGACCTGATTCAGGAGGGCACCCTCGGGCTCAACCGTGCGGTCGAGAAGTTCGACTGGCGGCGCGGGTACAAGTTCTCGACCTACGCGACCTGGTGGATCCGCCAGTCGGTACAGCGCGCCGTGGCGAACCATGCCCGGACGATCCGCGTGCCCGTGCACGTCGTCGAGCGGCAGCAGAAGCTGTCTCGGGCGGCGCGCCGGCTCGAGGTGGAGCTGGGCCGCGAGGCGACGAAGGACGAACTCGCCGAGGCCACCGGCCTGCCGATCCAGCACGTGGACGAGGCCCTCGGGGCCGCACAGGCGTCGGTCTCGCTCAACCAGACGGTCGGGGCGGACGACGAGGGCGAGCTGGGTGACTTGTTCGCCGACCGAGAGGCCGCCGATCCGTTCGACGAGGCCGAGGAGTCGCTCCGGCGCCAGGGCGTCCGGCGCGCGCTCGACGCTCTCCCCGAGCGGGAGCGCCGCATCCTCGAGCTGCGCTTCGGCTTCGACGGCGAGCCGTGGACGCTCGAGGCGATCGGCCACGAGCTCGACCTGACCCGCGAGCGGGTTCGCCAGCTCGAGGGCCAGGCCCTCGCCCGGCTCTCTGCGCTACGAGATCTGATCTCACTCGCCGCCTAAAACGGGCATCGGGCGGAGCACGAGCTACCGTTATCGGGGGGCTGCGCGAGACCGCGCTCTCGCGCAGCCGTCGGCGGCGCAGCGGCCTTCCTTTGGTGCCGCTCTCGAACGTCGTCCACAAACTAGAATCAGCCGATTTCGTCAGAAAGGAAGCTGATTCGTCTAGGGGTGGCCAACTGGGTGGGTAACCGTCGGAGCGAGAGCGCTTCGGTCGCCTGCTCGTGGGAGTGGGAGGTTGTAAATGACAGCTAGGCAGAGATGGAGTACGCGCTTGCGTGTGCTCGGGCTCGTTATCCCGTGCGCACTTCTTTCGGCGGCGTTTCTCGCCGGCGGAGGTAGCGCACAATCACAGTCGTCGAGCGCGAAGAGCAAGCGGTTCGGCGAGCTCCGCGTCGTGCTCGACACGATCGACTTCTTGGATCCCGCTCAGGCGTATACCGCGCAGAGCTGGGCAGCGATGTGGGACGTCTACCAGACGCTGCTCACCTACCAGCACGTGGCGGGACCGGGGGGCTACAAGCTCGTGCCAGGACTGGCCGAGTCGATGCCGAAGATCTCGCACGACAAGAAGGTCTACAGCTTCAAGCTGCGGGCCGGTCTCCGCTATTCAAACGGGAAACCTGTTCTGGCGAGCGACTTCAAGTCCACGATCAAGCGGGACTTTCTCGCGACATCGCCGGGCGTCGGCTTCTACGAAGGCATCGTCGGCGCGACGGAGTTCGAGAAGAAGCAGGCGAGCGACATTTCGGGGATCGTGACCAACAACAAGCGCCGGACGATTGTCATCCGGCTCGCAAGTCCCCGCGGCGACTTCCTCACGATCATCGCCCTTCTGTTCGCCGCGCCCGTCCCCTCGGGCACGCCGCCTGAGGATCAGTCGACGAACCCGATCCCCGCCACCGGGCCGTACCGCATCGCGAGCTACGACCCGAACCGTGGCTTCACGCTAGTGCGGAATCGCTTCTTCCGACCGACGAAGGACATCCCGGCTGGCAACCCGGACAAGATCACCGTCAGCCTGGTCGGCGACGCGAACGCGGCGGTTCAGCGAGTGGTCGGCGGCAGCGCCGACTATACGAATGCCGCGATCCCAGCCGAGCGGATCGCAGACGCTCAAGGACGCGGCCGACTCCGGCTCCGCGCTGCGGCGAACACCTACTACTTCTGGATGAATACTCGAGTCGCACCATTCAACGACGTGAGGGTGCGGAAGGCGGTCAACTACGCGATTGACCGACAGGCGATGGTGAAGACGGTCTGGGGCGGTCTCGGACGTCCCACGCAGAACGTGCTCCCGCCGACCTATCCCTCCTACCATCCGCTCAACCTCTATCCGCACGACCTCGCCAAGGCGAGGGCATTGATCAAGCAGGCGGGCGTCGAGGGTACGAAGGTCACCGTCTGGGGCAGGCAGGTCAGCGACTCGGTCACGGCGACTGAGCTCTACGCGAGCTACCTCGAGCAGATCGGGCTCAAGACGGAGATCAAGATCCTGCCGAGATCGACGTACTACACGACCATTGGGAACGCTGACACGAAGGCCCAGACCGGCTGGGCACGATGGCTCGAGGACTACCCGCACCCGCTCGACTGGTTCGATGTCCTCTTGAACGGAAACCGGATCACGTCGACGGACAACAACAACTTCGCGTGGTACAGCAACTCTCGGACCGACCGGATGATCGAGCAGCTGAAGAGTGAACCGGTGTTGACCGGTGCCGTGAACAAACGGTGGGCGCAGGCCGAGAAGCTGATCATGCAGCAAGCGCCGTGGGCGCCGTGGTCGAATCGGGTGTTCCCCGAGTTCTTCAGCAAGGGCATGAGCTGCATCGTTATGCAACCGCTGTACGGAGTCGACCTACTCCGCATCTGCAAGAGTTAAGGGAGCTACGCAATCCGCGACGCTGAGGGCGCCTTCGAAAGGCGGCCCTCCGCGTCGCGAGTAGGACCTGCGAGCGCTACGGATGGCCGAAGAACCGGCGACCGAGTTCACGCTCGACACCGCGCAGCTCCTCGCCGCCGAGGAGCACGAGGTCTCGATCGTCGGCCGGAGTCCCTGGTATCTCGCGTGGCGCCGCCTGCGACGGAACCGCGTCGCGCTCGCCTCGCTCGGCATCTTCATCGTGATCGTGACGATGTGCTCGGCGGCCCCTCTCTATGCACGTTACGTCGCACATACCGGCCCGAATGCGACCCACGTGACGGAGGTCGTCAGCGTCGATGGGAAGCGCAGACAAGTGATTTCTGGCGGCGGTTACTCGATCAATCCCAAGACCGGAGCGGTCAAGGTCAAGGCTGTCTACGTGCTCGGCCCAACATGGTGGCATGCCGGCGGGAGGTACGTCCTGGGGGCCGACCAGCTCGGGCGCGACGTCGCCGTCCGGCTGCTCTACGGCGGCATCAACTCGCTCAAGATCGGCATCGGCTCCGCTCTGATCTGCACCGTCGTCGCTGTCATCCTCGCGCTGCTCGCCGGCTACTACCGCGGGTGGGTCGACGCGATCATCTCCCGGTCCCTGGACCTGATCTGGGCGTTTCCCGTCCTGCTGCTGGCGATCGCGCTCGGCAGCGCCCTCTCGGTCAACGGCTTCCACCACTTCGGAATCAACATCAGGAGCGGAAGCCTCTGGATCCCGACGCTCGTGATCTCGTACGTCCTCATCCCCTACGTTGGCCGGCCGCTACGCGGGCAGATTATGGGGCTCCGCGAGAAGGAGTTCATCGACGCGGCCATCGCCCAGGGAGCGAGCCCGCTGCGAATCATGTTCTTGGAGCTGCTCCCGAACGTCGCCTCGTCCGTGCTCGTCTTCTTCACCCTGATCATCGCCAACAACATGCTCACCGAGGCCGGCCTCTCGTTCCTCGGAGCAGGCGTCCGGCCGCCCAACCCGTCGTGGGGGGTCTTGATCTCGGAGGGCCAAGAACGGATCGTGACCGCGCCGTGGCTGACGCTTGTTCCCGGGATCGCGATCGTGCTCACCGTGCTTTCGCTCAACGTTTTCGGCGACGGCCTTCGCGACGCGCTCGACCCGCGCGCGAAGGTGAGGATGGAGCATTAGGTGGGCGCGTTTCTCGTCCGGCGGCTGTTCGGCATGGCGGCGGTGCTCTTCGCCGTCAGCCTCCTCGTTTTCGTCGTCTTCATCATCGTCCCGGGCGGCGACCCCGCGTCGCGGATTGCGGGGAAGAGCCCGACGGCGCAGAACATCATCAACATCCGCAAGAAGTGGGGCTTCGACAAGCCCTTCTACGTCCAGTACGTGCGAATGATGGAGAAGGCCGTGAACGGCCTCCGGCCCGGCCACCACGACCCGTACGGCGTGCTGCGCTCGTTCGCGAACCAGACGGACGTGGCGAGGGAGATCGAGAGGGGCCTGCCCGCGACATTCTCGCTCTCGATCGGGGCCGGGCTGATCTGGCTCTTCTGGGGGATCGTCGTCGGCGTCATCGCTGCGGTCACCGCGGGGCGGTGGTCCGACCGACTGATCACGGTCGTGGCGTTGATCGGAGTATCGCTGCCGGTGTTCTGGCTCGGCATCGTCGCCCGCTACTTCCTGGCCGAAAAGCACCAGTGGTTCCCCGACGGCGGCTACGTCCCGCTAACACAGGACCCCGTGCAGTGGCTCTTCCACCTGATCCTCCCGTGGTTCGTCCTCGCGGTCCTGTTCATCGGCTTCTACGGCCGTGTCCTGCGCTCGAACATCCTCGACACGATCAACGAGGACTACGTGCGGACCGCCAGAGCAAAGGGCCTGTCGGCGCGTCGCGTCCTCATGAAGCACGTCCTGCGCAACTCGCTGATCCCGATCGTCAGCCTCTTCGGGCTCGATTTCGCCTCGGTCCTCGGCGGCGGAGCGATCTTGACCGAGACGGTCTTCGAGCTGCGAGGTGTCGGCTGGTATGCCGCTCAGTCCGTCGGCGACCTGGACCTGCCGCCGATCATGGGGGTAACGCTCTACGGCGCGTTCTTCATCGTGATGTTCAGCACGGTCGTTGACCTCGTCTACGTCTGGCTCGATCCGAGGATCCGTCCCTCGTGACTTGCTACGAGGCGGACGAGGCGGGCGCCGCTGGGGGTGCGACGAGGGGAGCGGATTCGCCACCCGGCGTGCGGCCAGGATCGCTTCGGGCTCGAGCGGGCGAACGAGGAGCTCCGGTGGCGGACGGTGGAGGAACTCGCCGACGAGATAGAGCTCATCAGCGACATCGGGGTCGAACGAGGGCTCGGCGAGGCGCGCGGCGGCTAGCCCGGTCTCGACCTCGAGGTGTGCGCCGCCGCCGGGGGGGATCGTGCGGATTGCCGCCAGGCGGCCGCCCGCGACGAAGATCGCACGCACGCAGCCCGGCTGGGGCGCAGGCACCACAAGGCAGCATCTGGCCCGGCGGAGGCCCTCGAGCAGCCGGAGCTCGCGGACTACCTGCTCGAGCGCTTCGAGGCGGTCGCGCAGGCGGGCGGCGTCCTCGAACCGGCGGGCTTCGGAAAGATCACGCAGCCGGGCCCGGAGTCGCGGAAGGGCGAGCTCCGGGCGGTCGGCCTCATCTGCGCGCAATGCGCGCGCCGCCAGACGCGCTCGGCTCCGGCTCTTCAGCGGGCCGACCGGGCCCGGCTTCGACGAGCAGACGACCGAGTCGCCGCGTCGGCGGAGGTAGACATAACGATCCGGGCGCGAGCTGCGTGCGTTAGCAGGCGGGCGCAGCTCACGGATGAGCCGCAGTTCCTCCAGTGCCGCCTCGAGCTCTGAGCCGCAGGGACGCCACTCGATGCGCTCGAGCGCGGCAAGCGCCGCTTCGACAGCCGGTCGCTGCCGGTCGGTGCGGAAGTAAGAGCGCAAGCGTGCGCGCAAATCGCGCGCCCGTCCGACGTACAGCACCTGGTCGTGGCGGTCGCGAAACAGGTAGACGCCGGGCGTGCAAGGCGCGCCGAACGTGAGCGAGCGTTTCGCGTACACCTTGCGCACGCGTGGCGCGGCCAGGTCGACGAGGTCGGCGACCGTGCGCGCCCCGCGCTCCTGTGCCAGCCCGAGCAGTCGCAGGAGGATCTCCGCCGTCGCCTGTGCATCCGGTAGAGCGCGGTGACAGGGCTGCACGGCCGTGCCGAAGAAGTGCGCCAGCGACGCCAGACCCGCGCGCTGCGTGCGACCGGCGAGTAGGCGGCGCGCCAGACCCACCGTGTCGACGACCGGACCGGCGAGGCGCGCGCCGGTCAGCCGCTCCGTCTCGCGGTCGAGGAAAGCGAGGTCGAAGCGGGAGTTGTGCGCGACGAGCACCGCGTCACCTGCGAACTCGAGGAACCGTCGGACGGCCGCGACCGCACGCGGTTGGCCGCGTAGCTCGGAATCCCGCAGACCGGTGAGCGCGCTGATCGCCGATCCAATCGGGACGCCGGGATCGACGAGCGTCTGGAATTCCTCTGCGAGCTCCAGCTCGCTCACGCGCACGGCGCCGATCTCGCAGATGCGCGCGCTCCCCGGCCGCAATCCGGTCGTCTCGAGATCCACGACGACGAAGGTCGCGTTCTCGAGCAGCAGGTCCGCCCCGGGCGGGTCCGCGAGCCCGACCGCGTCGCCGCGCCAGGCCAGACGCGAGTCCTCGCCTACGACATCGTCGAGGAGTGACCGGGCGAGCCCCACAGGTGCGTGCCGGAGGGCGAACAAACGCCGCGCGGCCTCCTCCGCGTAGACGGGCCCGCGGCGCTCCTCGACGAGCTCCACCAGCCGGTCGGCTGCATCCAGCCGAAGTTGCACGTCCGCAGCGTATGCGAACATACGTTCGAATGCCAAATCAGGGGTCGCACGAAGCTCGCGCCTACGGGGTCGTCTACAAGGAGGCGATCCGTGCGCTCGATCTCCAGCGGGCGGCCTTCGACGCACTCCGTGCGCGAGTGGGTTTCGTGCTGTCAGCCGCGACAATCGCGACTTCGTTTCTCGGGTGTCTCGCGCTTCAGGACACGAGCGACGCTGGCAGCTGGGTCGCGATCGCGCTCTTTGTGGGCTTCGGCGCCGTCGCACTCAGCGACCTCGCGCTCTTCGCCGAGGAGGCCCACAATGGAACCGCAACGCGCATCTCATACCGCTGACGAACTTCTTCCGGATCGCGATCGTGCTGCTAACGGCCGAAATCGTGGCGTGGGTCGTCGACTTGGGCGTCGGTTAGCATGAGTCCTACGATGCCGAAGCCGCAGCCCAGTGGAACCGTAAATCCGATGCGGCCGTATCTCGGCGACGAGAAGCGACCCAAGTAGCGTCAGTCGGGCGCGAAAGTGGCTAGAGCTGTGCCCGCTGATCCGGCTCTAGAACCGTGCCGAACTAACGGCAAAGCCGGAAAGACGTCTGTAAGAATCATCGATCCGCGAGCGGACGAGGGGCTGCGCCCGCCGTGGCAGTCAAATCATGGGAGGGAGTTCAGATAGTGACACGCAGACATAGGTGGCTCTGGCTGCTCGGCGTGTGCGCGCTCGCGGCGGCGGTCTCGCTCCTCGCCGCAGGGTGCGGCGGCGGCGGGAAGAAGTCCGCGGGCCAGCCGAGCGGCGGAAGCGCGTCCAAGAACGCCGGCCGCACCTTCGCCGCGTTCCGCGTTACGTGGGACGCGCCGGATTACTTCGATCCGGGCCTGTCGTACACGGTGACCGGCTGGCAGGTGATCCAGCACGTCTACCTCGGCCTGCTCGGGTACACGCAGACCGCGGGTCCGGCGGGCGCCACGATCATCCCGACTCTGGCGGAGAGCCTGCCGACCGTTTCGGCCGACGCAAAGGACTACAAGTTCAAGCTGCGGGACGGGCTCAAGTACTCGAACGGCCAGCCTGTGCTGGCGAGTGACTTCAAGGCGTCGATCGAGCGCCTGTACAAGGTCGACTCGCCTGGCGTCGGCTTCTTCGACCAGATCCAGGGCGCCGCCGCCTTCTCGAAGACGAAGAAGGGCGGCATCTCCGGGATCGTCGTCGACGACAAGGCACGGACGGTCGAGATCAAGCTCGCGACGCCTCGCGGCGACTTCCTGGACATCCTCGGAATCCCGTTCGCGGCGATCCTGCCGAAGAGCACGCCGGCGAGCGACCAGTCGACGAAGGGCATCCCGGCCACCGGCCCGTACATGCAGCAGTCGTACAAGCCGAACCGCAGCTTCGTGTTCGTGCGAAACCCGAACTACACGGAGATCCCCGGCATCCCGAAGGGGAACCCGGACAAGCTGGTCGGGACGATTCTCTCCGACGACACGGCCGCGCTCCAGACGGTCCTCAGCGGCAAATCGGATTACGACTTCCGCACGATCCCGACCGACCGGCTGAACGAGGTCCAGACGAAGTACAAGGACCAGCTGCACCTCTACACGCCTGCGAACACGTACTACTTCGCGATGAACGTGCGCACGCCGCCGTTCAACAAGCTCGAGGCGCGGCAGGCCGTGAACTACGCGATCGACCGCGACGCGATCGTCCGGCTCTTCGGCGGACTCGGCGTCACCACGCAGAACTTCCTGCCGCCGACGTACCCGCAGTACAAGAAGATCGACTACTACACGCACGACCTGGCCAAGGCGAAGCAGCTCGTGCAGAAGTCGGGCACGTCGGGAATGAAGGTCACGGTTTGGGGCCTGAACGAGGCTCCGTCACAGCCGACGACCGAGTACGTCGCGGACGTCCTGAACAAGATCGGCTGGAAAGCCACGCCGAAGCTCCTGGCGCACGACGTCTACTTCACCACGATCGGCAACCAGGCGACGAAGGCGCAGATCATGTACACGAACTGGTACCAGGACTACCCGCACCCGCTCGACTGGATCGACGTTCTCTTGAACGGCAACCGGATCACGCAGACTCATAACAACAACTACGCGAATGCGGACTTCCCGGCTGCGAACGCGTTGATCGAGAAGCTGAAGAAGGAGCCGACGCTCACTCCGGCCATCAACGACCAGTGGGCCCAGCTCGACCGGGACTACGTCGTGAAGTACTCCGCGGTCGCCCCGTACCTGAACATCGAGGGCACGGACTTCTTCGGCAAGAACGTCGATGCGAGCTGCTACTACAACCACGTCCTGTTCCAGTTCGACTGGACGTCGATCTGCCTGAAGAAGTAGGACCTTCGCGTGGAGGGGCGCTCCATCCGGGGCGCTCCTCCCGCGGTTGACCGACCGACTCGCGGAAGAAGGAAGCGCCGGTGGCAACGACGGACACCCAGTCGGAGTTCACACTCGACACCGCGTCGTTGCTCGCGGCCGAGGAGGGCGGCCCCGAGATCGTCGGCCGCAGCCCGTGGGCGCTCGCGTGGCGGCGCCTGCGGCGGAACTACGTCGCCCTCGCCTCCCTCGGGCTCTTCTTCCTGATCTGCATCTGCTGCGCGCTGGCGCCTGTCTACGCGAACCACGTGGCGCACACCGGTCCGAACGACAACCACGTCGCGGACACGTTCACGAGGAACGGGAAGCAGATCGACGTCCTCTCGAAGGGCGGCATTACGCAGGGGCCGAACGGACAGACGATCTTCCGCCCGGCCGGCGATCCGGTGGGACCGCAATGGTTCTCGGCCGGCGGCAAGTTCGTCCTCGGCGCAGACCTGAACGGCCGCGATGTCGCGGTACGCCTGCTCTACGGCGGTATCAACTCGCTCAAGATCGGAATCGAATCGGCGCTGCTCGCGGTCGTTCTCGCCAGCGTGCTCGCGCTGCTCGCGGGCTATTACGGCGGCTGGGTCGACTGGATCCTCTCGCGGGTCTTCGACGTGATCTGGGCGTTCCCGGTCTTCCTGCTCGCGATCGCGCTCGGGACCGCGCTGCAGCTCGGGGGTCTGCCGCTCGGGTTCACCACGATCCGCGGGCAGAGTCTCTGGATTCCGACGCTGATCATCGGGATCGTCATCATTCCGTACGTGGCGCGTCCGGTGCGGGGGCAGATCCTGTCGCTGCGCGAGAAGGAGTTCATCGAGGCGTCGGTTGCGCAGGGCGCCGGCACCGCCCGGATCATGTTCAGGGAGATCCTCCCCAACCTCGCGTCGACGCTGCTCGTCCTCTTCACGCTCGTGGTGGCGAACAACATCCTGTTCGAGACCGGGCTTTCGTTCCTGGGCGCCGGCGTGCGCGACCCGGACCCGTCGTGGGGGAACATCATCCAGCAGGGAGCGAACCGCCTCTCGACGGCGCCGACCCTTGCGCTCGTCCCGGGAATCGCGATCGTCCTGTCGGTGCTCTCGCTGAACATCTTCGGCGACGGCTTGCGTGACGCCCTCGATCCACGCGCGAAGGTGAAGCTCTGATGCTGGCCTTCCTGATCCGGCGGCTGATCGGGGCGATCCTGGTCCTCGCGGTTGTGAGCTTCGTCGTCTTCGTGATCTTCATCCTCATCCCCGGCGGCAACCCGGCGGAGCGGATCGCGGGGCGAACAGCGACGCAGCAGAACATCGACAACATCCGCCACGCCTGGGGCTTCGATCGACCTTGGTACGCCCAGTACTGGGAGATGGTCAAGAAGACCGTCAACGGGCTCCGGCCGGGGTACGACTCGACCTACGGCGAGCTGCGGTCGTTCACGAACCAGACGGACGTGGTCGACCAGATCAAGCAGGGAATCCCGGCGACGTTTTCGCTTGTCATCGGCGCCGGCATCATCTGGCTCTTCTTCGGCGTCTTAGTGGGGGTGATCGCGGCCGTTTCGGCCGGTAGGTGGACGGACCGGGCGATCACGATCGCGGCCCTGGTCGGAATCTCGATGCCGGTCTTCTGGCTCGGCCTCGTCGTCCGCTACCTCGTCGCGGAGGGCCATCCGTTCAGCCTCTTCCCCGACAGCGGTTACGTCGGCCTGACGGACAACCCCTGGCAGTGGTTCGTCCACCTGCTCATGCCGTGGTGGGTGCTCGCGATCCTGTTCATCGGCTTCTACGGCCGCGTCATGCGCTCGAACATCCTGGATGCGATCAACGAGGACTACGTCCGCACGGCCAGGGCCAAGGGTCTGACCCCGAGACGCGTCCTCGTCAAGCATGTCGTCCGCAACTCGCTGATCCCGGTGATCACGCTCTTCGGCCTCGACTTCGGCGCTACCATCGGCGGCGGCGCCATTCTCACGGAGACCGTCTTCCAGCTGAACGGCGTCGGCCAGTACGCGGCGCAGAACGTCAGCCGTCTCGACCTGCCGCCGATCATGGGCGTCACGCTTTTCGGCGCCTTCTTCATCGTCCTCTTCTCGACCCTGGTCGACCTCGCGTACGCGTGGCTCGACCCACGGATCCGTCCCACCTAGTGGCCGACTAATGGCCGACCGGCTGATCGAGGTCAACGACCTCAAGGTCCACTTCGCCACCGAGGACGGCCTCGTCCGCGCCGTCGACGGCGTCTCGTTCACGCTCGACCGCGGCGAGGTGCTCGGGATCGTCGGCGAGTCCGGCTCGGGCAAGAGCGTCACGTCGATGACGCTGCTCGGCCTGACGCGTGACAAGAACACCCGCTTCGAGGGGGAGGTGGTCTACAAGGGACGGAACGTCCTGCAGATGAGCGAGGACGAGCTGCAGCAGGTGCGGGGCAACGAGATGGCGATGATCTTCCAGGACCCGATGACGTCCCTGAACCCCGTCTACACGATCGGGGCGCAGATCTGCGAGGCGATCCAGGTGCACGAGCGCGCGGACCGGCGTTCGAGCAAGCGCCGAGCGATCGAGCTGCTCAAGCAGGTCGGGATCCCGAACCCGGAGTCGCGGGTCGACGACTACCCGCATCAGTTTTCGGGCGGGATGCGGCAGCGCGCGATGATCGCGATGGCGCTCGCCTGCAACCCGGACGTTCTGATCGCCGACGAGCCGACGACGGCCCTCGACGTGACGATCCAGGCGCAGATCCTCGAGTTGATCGACACGCTGAAGGACGAATTCAACTCGGCCGTCATCCTGATCACGCACGACCTCGGCGTTGTCGCCGACATCGCCGACGAGATCATTGTCATGTACGCCGGCCGTGTCGTCGAGCAGGCGCCGACGCGCATGCTCTTCTACGACCCGCAGATGCCGTACACGTGGGGCCTGCTCGGCTCGATCCCGCGCCTCGACCGGCCGAAGGCGGAGCGGCTGCACTCGATCAAGGGGATGCCGCCGTCGCTGATCAACCTCCCGCGCGGCTGCAAGTTCCGCCCGCGCTGCCCGCACGCCTTCGACAAGTGCATGGAGGAGCCTCGCCTCGAGAACCGCGTCGAAGCGCCCGGCCACCTCGACCGCTGCTGGCTGACGGTCGAGGAGAAGCGTGCGCTCCGCGACAAGACCATCCACGGGGAGATCCAGGCGGCGTGAGAAGCTCAGAGAACGGCGCCCTCGTCGAAGTCCGCAACCTGAAGAAGTACTTCCCGATCCGGAAGGGGCTGCTGCAGCGCGAGGTCGGCCGGGTCCACGCGGTCGACGACGTCACCTTCGCCGTCCGCGAGGGGGAGACGCTTGGTCTGGTGGGCGAGTCGGGCTGCGGCAAGTCGACCCTCGGCCGCACCGTCGTGCGCCTGCTCGAGCCGACCGAGGGCGACGTCCTCTTTCGCGGCCGCTCGATCGGGAAGCTGAGGACCCGTGCGCTCCGGCCGCTGCGGCGCGAGATGCAGATGATCTTCCAGGATCCCTACGCGAGCCTGAACCCGCGCAAGCGGATCGGCTCGATCATCGGCGCGCCGCTCGAGATCCACGGGATCGGGGACAAGGCCGAGCGAAAGAAGCAGGTACAGGAGCTGCTCGAGACGGTCGGACTCTCGCCGGAGCACTACAACCGCTTCCCGCACGAGTTCTCCGGCGGCCAGCGCCAGCGGATCGGGGTCGCCCGGGCCCTCGCCCTGCGGCCGAAGCTGGTCGTGGCGGACGAGCCGGTCTCGGCCCTGGACGTCTCGATCCAGTCGCAGATGCTGAACCTGCTCGACGACCTCCAGAACGAGCTCCAGCTCACCTACATCTTCATCGCCCACGACCTCGGGGTCGTCCGCCACGTGAGCGACCGGATCGCCGTGATGTACCTCGGGAAGCTCGTCGAGCTGTCGCCGGCGGAGGAGCTCTACCAGGGGCCGATCATGCCCTACACCGAGGCGCTCCTCTCTGCCGTGCCGATCCCGGATCCCGACCTGAGCGCCCAGCGCGAGCGGATCGTCCTCCAGGGCGACGTTCCCAGCCCGATCAATCCGCCTTCCGGCTGCCGCTTCCATCCGCGCTGCCGCTACATGACCGACATCTGCAAGGAGGTTGAGCCGCCGCTCGTGGACTACGGGAATGACCACCTCGCCGCCTGCCACCACCCCCTCAATGTCGATCGGGAGACCCTCGAGCAGGTCCGGGTCTCCACGCGCAATACCCCCGAGGCTGCGAGGCCCTAGGAACCCGGGCGAGCACTGGCCAAGCCAATCCCTGAAATGGGGTAAGACCCCTCGCTAAAGCGGCTTACTCAGGCGACCGATAGGCCATGCATGGACGCTGCTGAGCGCAAGGAAATCCTGAGCCGCTATATGGACCATCAGCGCCGCTTCGAGGCGGTCGCTGCCAAGCGGCAGAGCGGGAACGGGGAGGTCATCCCGTTTAGCGGGCCTCTCCGCGAGCTGGAGCAGGAGCCCACGATGCGCGAGATCGAGGTGCTTCAGCTGATCTCGGACGGCCTCGTCAACCGCGAGATCGGAGTCCGCCTCTTCCTCAGCGAGGAGACGGTGAAGTCCCATGTCCGCCATTTGCTCGCAAAGCTGCAAGCGCGCTCGCGCGCGCATGCGGTCGCCGTCGGCTTCCGACGGGGCCTGATCGCCTAGCTCTACCCCTGTAGTCCCCGTTTTCCACTCCCTGTGGAAATCCCTCAACAGGGGGATGTCCACATGTTGTGGAAAACAGAAGCTACGCGGGCTTTACCA